>Ga0209835_1000182_pt1 | contig 44153 bp, 37 predicted proteins | sample LakKivwa52mmetaG_FD_184138 | JGI IMG/M metagenome (GOLD analysis project Ga0209835, IMG submission 184138) | Anoxic lake water microbial communities from Lake Kivu, Rwanda to study Microbial Dark Matter (Phase II) - Lake Kivu water 52m metaG... | ecosystem: Environmental > Aquatic > Freshwater >... | reverse complement strand
CTACACCACCAAAGCTACCACCGCCGAAGCCCCCAAAACCTCCGCCACCGCCTCCTCCAAAACCACCGAAAGATCCGCTACCGGAAGAAAATGAGCCCCATGAACCCCTTTGCTTGCCCAACTGGCTGGCCAGAAATAATGTGGTCCAAAGAGGGATATCGCTCCGATGGCCATGGTAATGTTTCATATTTTTATTCCGCGAAGCTGCTACGATGATGAAAATCACAATAAAAATCAGAGGCAGCAGGGCGCCGATCAATGCTGCAGGTGGTGGGCCGCTCAAATATTCATCGGCAGTAAACTCTCCTGAAGTTAGCTGCATAATGACATCTGTAACCCGGTCAAGGCCTTCGTAGTATCGGTTTTCACGAAAGCTTGGAATCATTTCATCCTCAACCAGTTGCTTAATCACCGCATCGGGCAGAGCGCCTTCCAGGCCGTAACCAGTTGCAATAAAAGCTTCCCCCTTCGAGTTACCGATCTTAGGTTTGACCAGAATCACCAGACCGTTGTTTTTCCCTTTGTGCCCAATCCCCCATTTTTCGCCCAGAAGATCAGCGTATTGAGCCTTGTCGTAACCGGCTAGGTCATTAACCATAACAATGGCAATCTGGGTAGAAGTAGTATCGTTGAAAGCCACTAGTTTGCGTTCCAGATTACTTGCTTCCGACTGGCTAAGCACTCCTGTAAAGTCATTGACCAGCCGGGGAGGATTTGGTGGTTCAGGAATGTCGGCAGGCTGCGCCATTGCCACGAAGGTCATCAGCATAATCATGTTAACCAAAAGCAGGTTTGTTTTTTTCATTGCGTTTGTTTTTGAGGGTTTAATCAGACTTTGCCAAAAGACAGGTCATCAGAAAGCTCATTTTTATCATCCAACTTGTGAGGAAAGTGCTTCTTCAGATCAACACCCGTCTTTTGGATGCCAAATATCAATCCGTCAGCAAACTGATCCTTGCGAAAAAAACCGATCATTTCACTTTTAAGATCTTCCCAAAACGATGGAGGAATCACTGCATTGATACCAGCATCGCCGATCACGGCAAACTTTTGGTCTTTTGCAGCAAGATAAAACAGCACTCCATTTCGCTGGTTTGTTTTGTGCATACCAAGCTTCTCAAACACATAAGCTGCCCTGTCGAGTACATCGGTTGCACATTTGTCTTCAATATGCACCCTGATTTCGCCGGAGGTGTTCAACTCTGCATTTATAATAGCCTGTTTAACAGAGCTTTCGTCAGAATCAGAAAACAATTTACCTGGTTTATCAGCAGTTTTCATCAAACAAGATTTTGATTGTGGTTGGATTAAAACTGCACTTCGGGAGCTTTTTCAGCGCCGGCTGCGGCCTCAAAATAGGGTTTCTTCTCAAAGCCAAACATACTGGCGTAGAGGTTTTTTGGAAACATACGTATGTAGGAGTTGTAAGTCTGTGTTGACTCGTTGAACTTGCGGCGGGCGTTGGCAATCCGGTTTTCGGTGCCTTCGAGCTGCGCCTGAAGGTCGCGGAAGTTGGTGTTTGCCTTCAGATCGGGATAACGCTCCACGGTAACGAGCAGCCGGCTCAGTGCCGAGCTCAGCGCCTGCTGTGATTGCTCGATCTGGCGCAAGGAGTTCTCATCCAGTTTGTCAACATTCAATTCCACTTTGGTAGCGTTGGAACGAGCTTCAATCACTCCTATCAGGGTCTCCTGCTCAAATTCGGCATAACCCTTTACGGTGTTTACCAGATTAGGAATCAGATCCATACGGCGCTGATAATCGGTTACAACCTGCGACCAGGAAAGATTTACCTGCTCGTCGTACTGAATGATGGTGTTGTAAGTTGATTTGATGCCCGACACAAAAACGATCACCACCAGGGCAATCACGGCAAGGATCACATACAATTTGATGTTTTTCATAGTGAACTTTTTGTTTTAATATTAGCGGCATTAATTGCAAAAGCAATCAACGCCGCATGAAGTGAATTTATTTGTGATGTTTATAATATATCAACACTTCGTTTGATGAATCTGGTCAACTCTTCACCCTTGAGCAGGTTTTGCGACAGAAGGGCAAGATCGGTAAGCTGTTTTGCCAGTTTCTCGCGATTTTCTGTATTATCGTCGTTGGCCATCTTATACACCAGATTGTGGTTGCTGTTCACCACCAGGTTGTACATGTCGGGGAATCCTCCAAGTCCGCTGTAACCACCGCCCAGCGCCGACATATCCTTCATACGGCGAAGGAACTCAGGCTGGGTAATCATCACCGGCAGATCGGTTTCGCTCAGGTTGTCGAAAACTATGGTGAATTTCGATTTATCCACAACGCTTTCAAAAACAGGCTTTAAAGCCTCTTTTTGCTTGTCGTCAATCTTCGAAAGGCTATCGTCGTCCGACTTTTTAATCAGCTTGTCAATGGTATCAGCATCCACACGCACGAAGGAGGTATTCTCCAATTTATGCTCGATGGTGTTGATGAAATGATTGTCCAGCACCCCATCCATCAGCAAAACGTCGTATCCGCGGGCTGTGGCCGCTTCGATGTAGCTGTGCTGCTCCTCTTTGTTGGTGGTATAAAGGTAAACCAGCTTTTTGTCCTTGTCGGTCTGCTGCTCCTTGATTTTCTCCTTGTAGTCATCAAAGGTGAAATATTTGCCTTCCATATTTTTGAAAAGACAGAACTTGTGGGCACGCTCGTAAAATTTCTCTTCCGAAATCATCCCGTACTCAATGAAAACCTTGATATCGTCCCACTTCTTCTCGAACTCCTCACGCTGGTTTTTGAAAATATCTTCCAGCTTATCGGCCACCTTTTTCATGATATGGTTCGAAATCTGCTTCACCCGCCGATCGCTTTGCAGATAGCTTCTCGAAACGTTGAGTGGAATATCCGGTGAGTCGAGGACGCCATGCAACAGGGTGAGGAAATCAGGCACGATGCCTTCCACTGAATCCGTTACAAACACCTGATTTACATACAATTGAATCTTATCCCGCTGCACTTCGAAATTGCGCTTCACTTTGGGGAAATAGAGTATCCCGGTCAGGTTGAAGGGGTAATCCACGTTGAGGTGAATGTGGAAGAGCGGCTCCTCGAAATTCATCGGGTACAGCTCGCGGTAAAAAGCGTTGTAGTCTTCGTTTTTCAGGTCAACAGGCGCCTTTTTCCACAGCGGGTCGGTGTTGTTGATGATGTTGGGCTTTTCGATGTCGTCGTATTTATCGTTGCCGTCCTTATCCTTTTCGCCTTCCACTTTAACGCTCTCCTTTTTGGTTCCAAACTGAATGGGAACCGGCAGGAAGCTGCAATACTTTTTCAACAATTCCCTGATCTTATGGTCTTCGAGAAACTCCTTTTCTTCTTTGGAAATGAACAGAGTAACCTCGGTGCCGCGGTCGGTTTTATCGGCATCTTCGAGGGTGTAATCCGGGCTTCCGTCGCAACTCCATTTTACAGCCTTGGTGGAACCTCCTTTTTTGTAGGTCTTTGTCACCAGTTCCACTTTGTCGGAAACCATGAAGGAGGAGTAAAATCCCAGTCCGAAGTGGCCGATGATGGCATTCTGTTCGGCTTCGGTTTTGGTTTTGAACTTTTTAACAAACTCTTCGGCGCTCGAAAAGGCAATCTGGTTGATGTATTTATCCACCTCCTCGGCAGTCATACCGATGCCGCGGTCTTTGATGGTGATGGTTCCCCGCTTTTTGTCAGCTATCACCTGAATCGTCAGGTCGCCAAGCTCATCTTTGAAATGGCCTGTGCTGGCTAAAGTTTTGAGTTTTTGGGTGGCATCTACTGCGTTAGAAATCAACTCGCGCAGGAAGATTTCGTGGTCGGAGTAGAGGAATTTCTTGATGATCGGGAAAATGTTTTCGGTCTGTACGTTGATTTTTCCAGTCTGCATATTGGTTATTTTTAAAGTTTCGCAGGGAAAATCAAAGGCTGTGCCATGCGGCGGTGCGCTGACATTTTGACAAACAAGGGATCAGAACAGAAAACTGGCGGCGGTTAGAAATAGACCTCTGAGTGCAAATGATCCGATTTTACTCCTTTTTCGGCAAGAATGTCAAAAGCCTCATGAATCATTTTTACATTACCGCAGAGGTAATATTCGGCTTCAGGATCAATGGAGACCAGCCTGAGATAGTCTGTCACTCTTCCGTGGTAATGCTCTGACTTATCACCGGTGGTGCAAAGAATATACCTCGAAGGGTCGTATTCATGGCGGTCGTAAGCTTCGTTACCATAACGCACACCATGAAGGATGGTGTAATTGAGCCCCGGGTACGACCTCACAAAACTTCTGAACGGGGCTATTCCGGTTCCGGTGGCAATCAGGATATATTTCGAAGTTGGGATTTGTAAAGAATTCAGGTTGAAAAAGCCCAATGGACCATCCATCTGCAATTGTGTGCCTTGCGTGAGCTTTTTTAGTTTTTTCGACACATCGCCTTCCAGCACCTCTTTAATCAGCACTTCAAAAAAAGCGTCTTTTTCGCCACTGTAGACAGAGTACTCGCGAGCGTTGCTCTGGTCTTTAATTCCAAGGATTACATGCTGGCCGGCAGTAAACTCAATACCGTTCCGGTCGAATCTCAATACATAGGTTGAATCGGTTAACTGCCTGGTATGATGTACTTTGATAATTTGTTCTTTTTTATTCACCAATTAAATGTTTGGAAAAATGTTGGTAATATTTTTTTGTTGCCGCTATTAACGTAGCTCTCTCCGTGTTGTTCACAAGAATTAAAAATTGAAGCAATTTGTCCTAATTAACAAAAGCCCTTTTTCGGATTGATTTCAATGCAAAAAGTCGGCAGTGGCTTCGACAGGCTCAGCCACCGCGAATCGACAGGCGTTCAAATGAGCGCTCACGCCGAAGTCTCCGCCACTATGAATCTGCATCCGTATCACCCCAATAACCCAATAATCCATTTCCCCATTACCCCATTTTCCCATTTCCCCTCTACCCCACTTCCCCATTCCCATGAATCTTCCTGAGCTTTTTCAAAGTAAAAAAAACGGCTATCAAAGCAGCAGTCCAGTTGATGACTACCACCCCCCACCAGATGGCTGGCAGGCCAAAACCCAGGGCATGCACCAGAATTCCCAACAAGGATAAAGGCATAACGATTTGCCGGTAAATGCCAATCCAGACCGCAAACATAGGCCTCTTGATCCCCTGCATGATGGCCACCGAAACATTCAAAAGCAGGTAAGCATTGAAAACCAATGTTGCAATCCGCAGGTATTCAGCGCCGATGGAAATCACAGCTGGATTAGTGGTAAAGAGTTTCATCAGGAAATTTGGAAAAAGAAAAATCCATACCATACCGATCGTCATGATAATGAAGCCGTAATATAGATTTTTCCTGTAAGCTTCAGTTACCCGGTCTATCTTTCCGGCGCCGAAGTTATTGCCAGCGATGGTCAGTGCGGCAACATTAAATCCTATGGTAGGCAGCAGGGCAATTTGCTCAATCCGCGTGGCAATGCCGTATGCAGCCACTCCATCTTCCCCAAAAATGCTGATAAACCAGGTGATTATAAATATTCCGATTGCAATGGTAAACATATTGAAACTTGCCGGGAAACCCTGACGGGCGATCTCATTCAGGTAACTTTTAATGGGCAGAAAAAGCCTCCATTCGATCATTGCAAAAAGCTCGGTTCGTCTTACCCTGTATCCCAGGTATAGCGTTCCTCCAAACTGTATAATCACCGTGGATAGGGCAATACCGGCTATTCCCATCTCCGGAAAACCGAACCAGCCATTCATCAGCACAGGGTCGAAAAAGACGTTAAGAATGGCTCCGGCAATCAGCATATTTCTGAACGAAACAGCATCGCCGCGCGAGGAGAGAATACCGTTCAGGATGCCGTTCATCAAAAATGCAACCGACGAAAGAAGAATCACATTCATGTAATCGAGTGCCAGGCGAAGGTATTCACCTTCAGCATTCATAAACCGGAAAAGATATGGAACCAAAAGGTACCCGGCTATCGAAAGAAAAACCGACAGGATGAAACCAAAAGTGAGCGCCTGCCGGGCATAGAGTTTGGCAGACTCTTCATCACGCTTCCCGAGCGCATTGGCAATCAGCGCCGTAGTTCCGGTTCCAATGCCCATACCCATTGCAAGAATGACGAAAAATACCGGAAATGATAATGCCATCCCGGCCTGCGCTGTTGTGGAAATCATTCCGGCAAACCAGGTATCCACAACGTTGAACATGGTATTGAAAAAGAAACCAATGCTGGTGGGAAGCGCCAGTTTTCGGATCAGTTGTGGTACCGGAGTGTTTAAAAAATCAAGGCGGGTGGACATAAAAGTTGAAAGTTGCTGATTCTTAGTTGAAATCAATGTCGCTATCAAACCTTAAGCATTGGTTTTTGTTTACCGGAAAAGACTAATATTGTCAATTTTTAATCTTTACTCAGAATGACGATGAATTTCAGACCACTTTATTTAATGCTTGCGGCTGTGGGATTTATCATAATTACATCCTGCCAAAATTCCCACCGGCCGGATAACATCACCATAAAAATCATCGAAACTACTGATATTCATGGAGCTATCTTCCCCCATGATCTTATCAATGATGAGGCGTTGGATTTCTCGCTTGCTCACATTGCGGGTTTTGTGAAAAAGCAAAGAAGTACTCCTGGTCAGGAGGTCATTTTGCTCGATAATGGCGATATCCTTCAGGGCGATCCAGTGATCTACTTTTACAATTTCATAAAAACCGATGAACCGCATATCGTCTCCAGGGTAATGAACGAAATGCAATACGATGCAGCCACAGTCGGAAACCATGATATTGAGCCAGGACCGGATGTTTACAACAGAATCAGGAAAGAGTTTTCGTTCCCCTTTCTGGCTGCAAACGCTGTTGATAAAAACTCGGGAGAACCTTTCTTTGAGCCTTATAAGATAATTAAACGGCAGGGGGTCAAAATTGCCGTGCTTGGCCTTATTACACCCGCTATTCCAAAGTGGCTGCCTGAAAATACCTGGCAAGGTATCGAGTTTCAGGACATGATCGAAAGCGCCAAAAAATGGGTAGCCATCATCCAAGATAAAGAAAAACCTGATCTGGTAATCGGCTTATTTCATGCTGGTGTTGATTACACCTATGCTGGTCAAAACGCAGATACCCCATTCAACGAAAATGCTTCTCAGCTGATTGCAGAGCAGGTTCCCGGATTTGACGTGGTCTTTGTAGGCCACGACCACAAAAGCAACCACAAGACGGTCACTAATACCAATGGCGACGAGGTACTGATACTCGGATCAAGAAATAATGCCAGGCAGGTCGCAGTGGCCACCATACAAATGAATCTGACTCAGGATAACATTTACGCGAAGGAAATCTCCGGTGAATTGTTAGAAATAAGTGAACAGAAGGCTGATGAGGAATTCATGGCAAAATTCGATCTTTACCTGCAAAGGGCTAAAGTGTGGGTGGCTGAACCAGTGGCCGGAATCACCACATATTTGTCCACATATCCGGTTTTATTTGGGGATGCAGCCTTTACCGACATTGTTCATCAGGTTCAGCTCGATATCACCGGTGCCGATATCTCTTTTACCTCATCACAGTCATTCGAGCTTGAAATTGACGAAGGTATACTGACGGTAAGAGACATGTTCAAATTTCAGCGTTACGAAAACAAGCTTTACACCATGACGCTTACAGGTCAGGAGATCAGGGATTTTCTTGAATATTCGGCCGGATTGTGGTTCAATCAAATGAGCAGCGAATCTGATAATATGCTGCTTTTCAGAAAAGATGCTGAAGGAAATATCGCATTGGGTTCCAACAGCAGAGCCTCATTGGCTAACCCTTTCTGGAATCTCGATTCGGCGGAAGGTTTAATTTACACCGTAGATGTATCCCGGCCTGCCGGGCAAAGAATCAGTATTTCGCAATTTGTCAATGGAAATCTATTTCTCCTGAATGAGACTTATTCTGTTGCTATCAACTCCTACCGGGGCAATGGCGGAGGCGAGCACCTTACAATCGGTTCAGGAATACCTCAGGCTGAACTGAAAAACCGTATTACATACGAGTCGGAGAAAGATATCCGCTGGCTGATGATTGACTGGCTGAAGGATAAGAAAACCCTGACTCCTTTAGCAAACAATAATTGGAAAGTGATTCCTGAACAATGGACAGCAAAGGCAACCGTCCGGGATAGATTGTTGCTGTTTGGCGTTGAATAGCAAACCCCTCTTTCCTCAAAAACCCTTGCAGGATAAGGCTAAACATTATCTTACAGTTGGCCGCTGTCGGGTAATGAAGAAGTAATTTTGCCGTTCAAAAAGCAATTAAAATTATTGGACATGGAAATGAAGATTTTTTTTGAAGGGAAAAAGAAAGTCAACGCCGAAATCAATGGACAGATCATCCCCACAGATCAACCTTTGCAGGCAGGCGGCGATGGCAGTGCTCCGGCTCCTTTTACCCTCTTTCTTGCCTCAATCGGCACCTGTGCCGGAATTTACATCAAATCGTTCTGCGACCAGCGTGGAATTCCAACGGATGAAATTTCGATCACACAGAAAATGAACTACAACTATAAAACCCGCCTGATTGACCATATCGAACTACAGGTGCACCTTCCTGCTTCGTTCCCCGAAAAGTATAAATCCGCGTTAATTAACACGGCAAATCTTTGTGCGGTGAAGGAGCACCTGAAGAATCCCCCGGCAATTGAAGTTAATACATACACTGCTGATTGATTTGTAGCCCCCGCCAAAAGCGGGGGTTTTTGTTTTAAGCCATTTCTGCTGGAAACAAAAAAGGCGACCACCTCGGATCGCCTTTTCGGTGCTTATGCTTTTATTAGATTATGAGCCAATTCCAAAACGATGGAAAGCAGTAACGGTCAGGTTTTTATCTGAATCTTTCAGGTAATCGCCAACGCTCTTCTTGTTGTCCTTAATAAACTCCTGGTTGAGCAGTGTGCTTTCCTTGAAAAACTTCTGCAATCTTCCCTGAGCAATTTTCTCGAGCATGTTTTCCGGTTTCCCCTCTTTGCGTGCCAACTCCATAGCAATTTCAATCTCTTTATCAATCATGTGCTGGGTAACGTTTTCCTTATCAATGGCTACCGGGTTCATGGCTGCAATCTGCATGGCCACATCGTGTCCTTTTTCAGCAACATCAGGATGAGTCATGTTGAGGGCAACGAGGGTTCCAATTTTATTTCCCAGGTGATTGTAGGATGCAACGAAAGGAGCTTCAACGGCTGCAAAGCTGTCGAATTCCATTTTTTCGCCGGTTTTCCCGATAAGATCATTGAGCATTTGTTCGATGGTGAGGTCGCCAATCTTCATAGCGCGGGCCTCATCGAGCGTGGTTACTTTGTTTTCTACTGCTTTGGAGGCAATATTTTTTACAAAGGTTACAAACTCTTCGCTCTTGCCCACGAAATCGGTTTCACAGTTTACCATCACAACCACACCAAAAGTGCTGTTGCTGTTGGTTTGTGCCATTACAAATCCTTCAGTGGCGTCTTTATCGGCACGTTTGGCGGCTACTTTTGCCCCCTTTTTACGCAGAAATTCGATTGCTTTTTCAAAATCGCCATTGCTTTCCCCCAGAGCCTGCTTACAATCCATCATTCCGGCTCCGGTTTGCTTACGGAGTTTTGCTACGTCTGCGGCTGATATATTTGACATTTTATTACGATTTAAGGTTTTACATTATTTTTTTCTGATAGCAGCACCTTTACGGGCTCTCTTTTCTTTTTCTGCAGTATCCTCTTCTTCTCTCTTCAGCCTTCTGATCTCCTCTTTTTTCAGAGCGCGGGCATCTTCATCTTCTTCCTCTTCCAGCTCAGATTCGAGTTCCTGACGCGAACGTGTCCTGATGTTGGCTGCGTCTTCTTCGTCCTCTTTTGCACGTTTGTCTTTCTCCACTTTTCTTTCCATCAGGCCTTCTTCAATGGCTTTTACCATGATTTCGATGATGAGGGAAATGGATTTTGATGCGTCGTCGTTGGCAGGGATCGGGAAATCTACGAGTTTGGGATCGCTGTTGGTATCTACCATCGCGAAAGTAGGAATATTCAGCTTCTTAGCTTCGGCTACTGCGATGTGTTCTTTCATCACGTCAATGATGAAAAGGGCTGATGGGAGTCGGTTCAGGTCGGCGATACTACCGAGTTGCTTTTCCAGTTTGGCTCTTTCACGGGCAATCTGTAAACGCTCTCTTTTCGAAATGTTGGTGTAGGAAGGATCCTTCATCATCGAGTCAATCGAGGTCATTTTACGAACTGCTTTGCGGATAGTGGCAAAGTTGGTGAGCATACCTCCAGGCCAGCGCTCAGTAACGTAGGGCATTCCCACACGTTTTACCTTATCTGAAACAATGTCTTTTGCCTGCTTTTTAGTAGCTACAAACAGCACCTTTTTCCCTGATTTGGCGATCTGTTTGAGTGCCGATGCAGCTTCTTCGATTTTAGCTGCGGTTTTGTAAAGATCAATAATGTGAATTCCATTGCGCTCCATAAAAATATAGGGAGCCATGTTGGGATTCCATTTTCTTTTTAAGTGCCCGAAATGCACACCAGCATCGAGCAGTTCTTCGAAATTTGTTCTTGCCATTAAGTTTTTGATTTTATGTTTACATTCCGATTAAGCAACCTGTGAGTAGTTCAAAGCGTGATGAAGTCTCACAAGTTTGGATACTAAACACTTTAATATCCGGAAATTATCGTTTACTGAACTGGAATCTTTTACGGGCCTTTTTCTGACCGGGCTTTTTCCTTTCCACCATTCTCGGGTCTCTTCTGAGGAAACCATTGGTTTTCAGGACAGGACGGTGCTCGGGGTACATTTCGATGATTGCCCTTGAGATGGCAAGTCGGAGCGCCTCCGCTTGTCCTTTGAAACCACCACCATCAACATTGACCAGAATATCAAATTTGTCAATATTATTGGTGAGCGTTAGCGGCTGACGTACAATGTTTTGGAGTGATTCTACGGGGAAATAGTTTTCAAACTCGCGTTTGTTAACGGTGATTTTTCCATTGCCTGGTTGAACGAAAACCCTTGCTACAGCGGTCTTTCTTCTGCCTACTGCGTTGATTACTTCCATAATTATTTGATTTCATTTAAGTTGATTTTCCTTGGCTTTTGCGCTTCCTGCTTATGTTCCGGACCAGCGTAAACGTAAAGATTACCGAAAAGCTGGCTGGCAAGTCTGTTTTTTGGAAGCATACCCCTTACGGCATCTTCGATGATCGCTGTTGGTTTGCGCAACTTTACCTGATTGGCGGTCAACACCTTCTGTCCACCAGGATAGCCTGAGTGAGTGATGTATTCTTTATCATTCCACTTCGCGCCGGTAAGTCTTACTTTTTCAGCATTGATAATAACCACGTTGTCGCCGCAATCTACGTGCGGGGTGAAGTTTGGCTTGAGTTTGCCCCTGAGAAGCATCGAAACTTTGGAAGCGAGCCTCCCCAGAACTTCGTTTTCAGCGTCAATGAGAACCCACTCTTTTGTAACTGTCTCTTTATTAGCGCTGATAGTTTTAAAACTTAAGGTATCCATTTATTAATCAGTTAAATCTGTTCATAAAAAAAACCGTTTCAAAAACGGGCTGCAAAAGTAGATTTTTTTTGATTATCAACAAACATCGCTACAAAAAAAGTTTCTCTGACCTCTATCAGCCTGGTCAATTGTAACTAAGCCTACCTTCATGAGATAATGTTTAAAGATAGGTTTTCTCCGAAATTTTCGGAATAACCAATATTTGAAGAAGCCCTGCACTAAAAGTTTGGCTATTTTTGCAAATCTCAGAAAACGAAGATTATAATCAGGAAATAGATCCGTTGGATAGGTTCAGATCAATTTTTCAGGTAATCGTTCGTCAACGTGCAGGAAAATGTTATCAAACCATTAACTATGAAAAGACTAATCCTTCTTGTGGTATTTGGATTCAATGTGTATCTGCTATTTTCAAATCCGGTGATTGACAGCCTCAGGGCGGTAATAAACAGCGATACATCATCATCGGAAACCCGGCTTTGGACCTACAAAGCGCTCACCGATCAACTGATGAAAGAAGACCTCGACAGTTGCCGGGCTGTTTGTCAGGAGGCTATAGAATACGCAGCAAAAGAAAAAAAATTCAAGCACGAGAGCGTTTTCAACATTGTGATGGGTACCACCTATTATTATCAGGGTGATTACGATGTAACAGCAAGATATTGGCTTAACGCTTTGAGCATCAGCGAGACAGCACAGGACACCCCCAGGATTGACCAGCTTTTTAATAATTTGGGGATACTGTACCGTACCACCGGAGAGTACGAGATGAGCCGTGAGTATTTTAAAAAATCCCTCGACCTCAAAATCAAAGCCGGCGATCCAAATAAAATTGCAATAGCCGAAATGAACTATGGTTACCTGCTTCATATGCTAAAGGAACATGACTCAGCTTTCGCCTATCTGTCCAAAGCTTTGCCCGTTTTCCAGGCCGGGAATGACAGAAAAGCCCTCTCGATTATTTACAATAACCTTGGCTCTATTCATCTCGCGCAGCAAAAATACAAGGAGGCAATTGAAAATTATTACATCGCTTACGAGCTCATTGATTACCTTCCGACTTACGAAAGAGCTGTATTGCTGCTGAATATGGCAAACTGCCTCATCGTTTACCTGGATAAACCCGAAGAAGGCATGGTTTATATCGAAAAAAGCCTCGAAATGGCAAAAGCCAATGGCAATCTGCGGGTAATCCAGAATGTTTATGAGATTTACTCGAATTATTACTCAAAAATCGGTGATTATAAAAATGCCTTCAAATACCTCGAGCTCAACTCGTTGTACAAAGACTCGCTTTTCACAGTCGAAAAGGAAAAAGAGATTAAAGAGTTGCAGGCTACCTTTGATTTCGAAAGAAAAGAGGCTGCTTTAAATCAGCAAATGGAAATTGCAGAATTAAAAAATTTCCGTCAACAGAGAGCAAACAGAATTATGATAGCCATAATTATTGCTGGTTTTTCTGCACTTGGATTCATTTCCTACCTATTCAATAAGGTAAAGCGGGCGAAAAGAAAAGTAGATTTAACCCAAAAAGAACTGGAGAAAACCAACAGCGACCTCACAAAGGCAAAAGCTGAAATAGAGCGTGTACTCGCGTTTAAAAGCCAGTTCCTTGCCAATATGAGCCACGAAGTAAGAACGCCATTGAATGTCATAATAGGGTTTAATAGCAATTTAAAGCGTAAAGTACAGGATACCAAATTGTTGGAATTCGTTGATGCCATTGAAGTCAGCAGTTATAATCTACTCTCGCTGCTCAACGACATCCTCGATATGTCGAAAATTGAGGCCGGTAGAATGACCCTGAACCCGATAAATACTAACCTCAGGTCGCTGGTGACCGAGATCTGGTATTCTTTCAACCTCAGGGCAAAAGACAAAAATATTGAGGTCACGCTAAAATATGACGAGAATCTGCCCGATAATTTTTACCTGGATCACACCATGGTCAGACAGATTCTTGTAAACCTGGTTGGTAACGCCTTGAAGTTTACGCAGGAAGGATTTATCAAAATTACTGTGCATCAGGGCCACGCGATCCCAGGGTTTACGCAACCAGCTTGTATGACATCGAAATCATAGTCGAGGATACTGGCATCGGAATCAGCACCGAAGACCAGCAACATATTTTCGATGCTTTTTATCAGGCCCGGCAAAAAAGCGGATCAGTGTATGGCGGCACCGGTCTTGGTCTGGCGATTTCACAGGAACTGGCCAAAATCATGGGTGGAGAAATACTCCTCGAAAGCCAGCCGGGAACAGGCAGCAAATTCACCCTACAGCTACACCGACTCTCGGCAGGTGTTCCTGAAACCGCCGAATACAAAAGTCAGAGAATTGCATTACCGGACATGAACTTCAGCTTCACCGGCGGAGTTTTACTCGTTGCCGATGATGAAGAGCTGAACCGCAAAATGGTAAGTTCGTTTTTCGAAGAGACTGCTATTGAGTTGCACCTTGTGGAAAATGGTGAGGAATTGATTAAAAAAGCCAGGGAAGTAAAACCAACAGTCATTTTATCTGATATGAAAATGCCGGTTATGAATGGGATCGAAGCTGCGAAACAGCTGAAATCCATTGATGAGCTTAAAGACATACCTATAATTGCCTTTACAGCATCTATTGACTTCCCGAAACTAGATCCTGAAATTAGAAAAATGTTCTCAGGGTGCATCAACAAACCCGTTGACATATCTGAACTTTTCGAAAGATTATCTTTCTTTTTGCCCAATACCAAAAAAACTGATGAAAAATCAAGCTCAGCCTAAAGAATACCTGGACTCCTGCCTTTTCACAGCTTTCCTGGCTTTAAATTTTAGAATCCTGCATTAAGTGTGTTTCCTTGATTATCTCCTTTTCGAGGCAAGATAAAGTTCGATTTCCTGGTTGTAGAGATACATAATCCTGTTAACCAGCGGATTATTAGCAGGATAATAATTGTTGTCAATTCTGCGTACCGGCAAAACCTTCGGAGATGTTCCCGTAATAAAAGCTGCCGAAAATCTTGCAAGTTCATCATGATAGATGATCCTCTCCTGCAAAGGGATATTGTGCATCTCGCAAATCCTAAAAATATAATCCCTTGTAATTCCCTTCAATACAAGGCTTCCTGGTGAAGTTACAATTTTCTCCTGATCGGTGAAAAAGATATTGGAACGACTGCACTCGGTGATTTTCCCTGTTTCTTCAACCAACAAAACTTCGAAGACATTTTCGCTGGCAATCAGTTTATCGGCCAGCACCCTGAGATCCGGATTACTGATTTTAGCGTTGGGGTTATTTCTGCTTTTTACCAGCGTAACTACCTCAACACCATTAGCATACATTGATGGTTCGGGATATTTATGAGGGATAAAGAATGCTGTAAGTCCAAAATTTTGCTGTCCGGGATTAATCGGGAAGAGCAGTTTTATGTTACCAAACTCAGCCAGGTTAGCCTCGATTAGCATTTTTATTGTTGCAGCTATTTCAGTATTTGAAAATGATAATGTTACACCAGCTAATTGCAGCGATTGATGAAATCTTTCAAGATGATTTTCCAGGAACAATGGCACCGACTCCATAATTCTAATTACCTCATACACCGATGGATACTGATTAAGAATCTTAAAATCAAATGATTTACACTCAACAACCTGGCCGCGTGTTACCATGTGTTCCCATGCAAACGTCTGGTTAATCTTGTTTCCTGGCTTATCCATCTATTGTCCTGTTTTGTCTGAATTATTCGCTTCTCTTGATTCGTTTCGGCTGATCTGCTTGCTTGATTATCCTTAAAATCGGCTTGAATTCGTTCCGGATAATCGGCCACTTGTCGGGATAAAGCCTGAAAAGGTGCTGAATAGCTTTCATATTGTGGTTTACCATCCAGGTTATGGCCGAAGGATTAACCGGGTTTTCCATTTCATCCACAACGGTTTGTGATTTGACCTGCAAATTTTTAGCTTTCACTTTTTCAGCAAGTAACTCTAAGCTGGTCAGGTAATTAAATGGCTTTTCATAAACCGTATCTGCAAGATCGCTCTTCTCTTCCTCCAGTTTCGCAGCATTGAAATTCAGAAAGTTCTCGGTAATCTCAATCTGCGGACTATCGTCGTCCGAATGGAAATTGTTGGCCAGTTGTACGGCCAGTTTGATAGCGTTTTCAATTTTGTAATATTCAACAGATGAAGACTTTATCAATCTGAGTGCTCCTTCGGTAAAGACATATTTTCTGCCTTCGTTTGCCGAAATATTGGACAGGAAATAGTTGCAGGAGTCAACGAGCCTTTCCTGATAACGTTGCATCAGATCATCAATTTTTCGCGTAGTTTGCTCCATCTTAAAATGGTTTTCCTTCATTATTTCTTTGATAGGATTCCAGACCATCCGGTCAAGCCTGGCGATGTTTCGGACGGTGTTAACCATGTTTATCAGCATGTGGGCAATAATCTCTTTATGCTCTGCAGTTAGCTCTTTCTGAGCAAGATTCATCCCGAAATTCGACATTTTTTCCCGAAAATAAATGACCAGTGCATCTCTTGCCGAACCATCGTCATTGCTGAGTCTTAACATCAAAACCACTTTGTTCAGTTCGCTGAAAACATCCGGAATCTTCGGGGAGGAACCTTTGATATTGTAGGGCAGCTCTTCGTCGGCATACCAGCTGTAAGAGCTTTTCAGATGGATGAGCTTGAGCAATGGCTCTGCTTTACCTTCAACCATCAGCTCATAAGGTTCCGGGGGATCATCCTCCGGATTAATGGTCACTGCGGTAAAAGTCTCAGTGGAGGAATCATGGTAAAATGCATCCATCCGCCGGATTCCGGGCAGTAATTGCCTGGACTGGCTCAGAATGATCTCCAGATCGTGTCCCAGAAATGAAAACTTACCTCGCATGAGAAACTGAATTTATAGTTTAATCATCAAACCCCTGAATATCATCGAATTAAAAGTCAGTTTGTTGAAGGATTCGTATCTATTTAAGTGCGGTAAAGGTAATTAATTTAAATTACTTAAGTCAATACTTAAGTTATATATTTAAGTTAATTTAAGTTTTTAAGTTAATGATTTCAGTTACTTAAGTGAGTTGGTTAAGGTAAAATTTAAGTTTTAATTATCGTTAAATCATTGATTACTGGATATTTAATAAACTATTTTTGTCGCACAAATTTCATCATTTGAAGTTCATTAGAAGAAATTAAGCAAACAACAAACTTAATTAATTAATTTGACATCTAATCGAAAAAATCATTACTCATCCCCAAATACCCAATCCAAAATGAAAAAAGCAGCTATTATTCTATTGAAACAAATTGCCGGTTTGACCCTGAAAGGGATGCAGATCAGTGCATTCTACATTGCCCGTTACAGTCCCGTAGTTGTTGCCTTTCTGAAAGCAACACTGAAGCTTTTATGGCATCTTACACTGCTGACTTTGAGTACGTTGTACAAGTTACTGATAATGCTCATTGAATTCCTGACACCTTACTTTATTTGTGCAAAGAACAGGATTGCAGACTTCTTTCGCCCCTACTACATCAGAATCAATAGCAAACTGGGGCAATGGTTCCAGGTTTTCTACAGCGAGATGGACGAAATCGCATTGGTGGAAGATGATGGAAACGCATTTCAAACCATTTCCTCGGTTGCTTCAACAGAAGAAAAGCAATCCAATTTCCTGTTTGAGGAGAATCTGCTGAATCTAAACGAAGCGGTTGTCGCTCGATCCCAGGCTGCATCCAGATGGTTTTTAAGGACTTGTGAGCTTTGTAATGTATTCATTGATAACACATTGCGACTGGTAATGGGAAAAAAATTTACGGAAGTTGTATTTGAAGTGGTATTGGCAACGCCGGTGAATGCTATGCAGCCAAAGCAAGTTAGAAGAGTTGCATTGCATAGCGGAAATCCGTTTCATCAGCCGCAAAGTCATAGGTTTTATTTGAATTCAACACCAGTATCAGAGATGGTTTGTATTAGAATAAACAAATTAATTAATTCTTTTAAACAACTAAATATCAATATATTAAAATATTTTGAAAGTGGGATCAACCGAATCTCTTTTCGCTCTCTTCGATCATACATAAACATGTTTCTTCCTATAATTACCACAGGCCATAAGGCCAATCGCTCAGGCTACCCCTAACCATGCGAACCGCTGATAATAAACGCAACCCGTTGCTAATGAGTAGATTTCACCATTATAACTTGCCTGATTCTGACGGGTTGCGTTTTTACCAGCGAAACCAAAAGTGTTATCTTTGCGGCTAAGGACGATGTTTTGTCTTGCTTACGGTTGAACCTAATACGATAACATCCTATGCTTCAGTTCTTAACTGCTTTACAACTTTTTGGTGTCGAGTTTTTCAAACAACAGGAGTTCCTTGTAATGGTGTTCAGATTCTCATTGAATCTGGCTTTTACGCTGGTTTTGGTTCGATATGTTTACTACGCCAACTCCCGGCGAAAAGACTATCTCTTTACCTACATCCTTATCAGTATTGCCGTTTTCTTTGTATCCTTCCTGCTTCAGAATGTGCAACTGCAATTGGGTTTTGCCCTGGGATTTTTTGCGCTGTTTGGCATCATTCGCTACCGAACCGATACTATTCCTATTAAAGAGATGACTTATCTTTTTCTGGTGATTGGAATTTCGGTGATGAATGCCCTCTCCGACCGCGCAATCAGCTATTCCGAGCTTTTATTTGCCAACATCTGCATCATTGTAATCACTGCCATTATTGAGTATTTCTGGAGCTACAAACACGAATCGAGCAAGGCGATTTTGTATGACAATATCGAGCTGATTAAACCCGCCAACCAGATTAAATTTATTGATGATCTGGAACTACGTACAGGATTAAAGATCAACAGAGTAGAGATTGGGAAAATCAACTTCGACAGAGGAACCGCCGAGATTACCATCTACTATTTCTGGGATAAATTCTCCACCAATTTCTTCGAAAGCATGACTTTCGACCATTTCACGATGAAGGAGAAAAACAAGCCGGAAAGGAAACGATAAAGATCATGAAGAAAATCTTATTCCTTGCTTCGGTATTGTTTCTTAGCTCCATCAGGCTTTTCTCACAGGAAAAGGTAGCTACTGAGCCCCTGCCCCTTTTTCAATCAAATGACATTCTTAAACTTACCTTAAAGACTGACCTGAAATCGCTGCTCAGGGATGTTGGCGATGAAAGAGAGGAACATCCGGGTACCTTGGAATATGTGCACGAGGGAGACACGGTGCGGCTCCCAACGATGCTCAGAACCCGGGGAAAGTTCAGGCGTGATCCGAAGAATTGCTCATTTCCACCCCTCCGGCTGAATTTCAAAAAGAAACAAACCGTCAATACAATCTTTGAGGGAACTGATAAGATGAAATTGGTAACACACTGCAAATCAAGCATCAACAGTTATCAAAAATATATTGTCAGGGAATATCTGGTTTACAGGATATTCAACCTGCTCACCGATACCAGCTACCGGGCCAGATTGACCGAAATAACCTACATTGACGACAGTGGGAAAATGAAGCCTCAAACCACCCTCGCTATCCTTGTCGAGCCTGATGAAGCCATTGAATACAGGCTAAATTGCAAAAAGAACGACAGAAAATATATGCTGCCCGACAGTACCAACTTCTGGTACATTGGGATGGTTTCCATGTTTCAGTACATGATTGGAAACACCGACTGGGCGGTTACAACTCAGCACAACATACAGCTTTTCGATATTGTTACGGGTGAGCCACCTCATGCAATCCCTTACGATTTCGACTGGTGTGGCGTGGTCAACGCACATTATGCCGTTCCCCTGCCCCGTTTTGGAACCAAAACGGTTCGCGAAAGAGTGTACCGTGGGCAATGCCGGCCATTTGACCAGTTTCAGGAGTATGCTAACTTTTTTGATTCGAAAAAATCAGATATCTATCAGTTAATCAATAACTTTCCTCTACTGTCGAAAAGCGAAAAGCGGGATATCATCGGGTACCTGGAGGAGTTTTATTATCTGATAAACAACGAGCGGTTGATAAGAAGTAAACTGATGATCGAATGTCTGTAATAAAATAAAAAGCCCAACAAAAAGAATGTTCCGCAAACAAGATAATTCGATAATCGGATGAAATTCTGGTATTTAGCAACTTTTATACTACTGATTCAAAACCTGCTATCGGGTCAAAATGATAGCAGGTTGCAGGAAAAAGAGGTATTTAAAGCAATATCAAGAGGCAACATTACAGCCATAGGAGAATTCATCCGGCACAATCCTGTTAACGGGCATTACGGCCTAAAGGAAATGACCCTGCTGAGCCAGGCAATCGTAGCAAAATCAATCATTTCGATCAACTTTCTTTTGCAAAATGGCGCTGACCCTGATCTTCCGGGAAATGGCACAACACCTCTTATTCATGCTATCCGGCGCAATCAGCCAGCAATCGTATTGCGACTTCTCCGAAGCGGAGCCAATCCTGATGCAATTATTAATGGAGGTCCAACAGCCCTTGCTTTTGCTTCCGAGCGGGGAAAACTTGCTTTTGTGAAAATTCTGGTTGAATGGGGAGCAGACGCCAACATCAGGAACAAAGCAGGGTTCACTGCGCTCGATCTGGCCAATGCCTCCAACCACCGCGAAGTGGCTCAATACCTGGTGAAAACCATCGAACAGCGCCATTTTTTCGCTACCATACCCCCCATTACCGACGGGCCGCACATTGAATGGTACTCCGATTCAACAGTCAGGATGTTTTATTTACAAAATGACAGTGTGAAAAACTACCCGATTATGAGGTGTGACTATTTTGTGGTTGGGAAAGAAAAAACCGTGGCCGGTTTTGCCGGAGATACTGCCGTTTATCCGCTTTTTCTGCCAAAAAGGAGCGATCCCTGGGAATATCAGGATATTAACAAGGTGATTGCATTAGGGGATATCCACGGAAATTGCGGCGCCTTCAGGAAATTCCTTATCAACACAGGGGTAATAAACGAAAGTCTGGAATGGACTTTTGATGACGGACATCTGGTTTTTCTGGGAGATCTTTTTGATCGTGGAGACGAAGTTACAGAATCCCTTTGGCTAATCCATCAACTGGATATAAAATCGCGTAAGCATGGAGGTCGCGTACATATGCTGCTGGGCAATCATGAAGTGATGGCCATGATTAACGATATCCGGTACATCAGCCAGAAGTACAGGTTGCTGACCAACTATTTTTCAAAAGACTATGCATCATTTTTCGATCAGAGAACTGAACTTGGTCAGTGGCTCCGGACGAGAAATACCATTGTCAGGATAAATGGCTGTGTGTTTGGACATGCCGGACTTTCAGCAGAAATGATGAGAAACAATCTCACCATAGAGCGAATCAACTTCCTGCTTCAAAATTTCCTTGCCAAAGAACCCACCCATCCTAATCGTTTCCCCGAAGAAACCAACCTGATCCTCGGTAAATTCGGGCCATTGTGGTACAGAGGATATATTTATGACTTTCAGGATATTGGAAAAATTTCTCAGGAGGAAGTAAACCAGCTTGCCAGTTTTTATGGAGCGTCTAAGTTCGTCATAGCCCATTCGTTTGTTGACAGACTTTCGGCATTATACCAGGAGAAGGTGATTGCCATTGACGTCCCGATTGATCCTCAGGGAATTGTTGCCGAGGCGTTGCTGATAGAAAACGGCAAGTATTTCAGGCTTAAAAACGACGGTACTAAAGAGCTTTTAATTGAGAACCAACCAGATGATAAATGATTCGAATAATCCGGTTTAGTTGAGATAGAACCGGTATCCCACCTGCTCCAGCTTCACGTTTATCATGTGCAGAAACCTGAGTTTGCTGAGTAGAAATTCTTCGCGCTTTGATGTGCAGCTTAGTTTCAGGAACGAATATTTCTCTTCATTTTCCAGGGGCAATTGCCCGGCAATATCCAGGATTTTGGGTTGAATTACCTCAGTTTCCGGTTCGAAATCCATCTTATTTATTCTGGCCAACTGACTTTGGTAATTTTTAAATTCTGATATCAGTTCATCCGAAGGTTCGGCGTTGAACTCGTTTAAAATCTTGATAGTTCCGCCACCGTAAAGTTTCCCAACCAGAATGTCCTCGGCCGATTCGACGCTGATAATGCTCTCCCCTTTTACCAAAATATCCATTTCGCCGGTCGGACTAACAGCCAGTATCTTGTGCAGCGAAACGCATGAGCCAAAATGACAAATTCTTCCATTGATAATAAAAGGTATTCCAAAACGCCCATCTCCGGCTTCAATGTCTCGGATCAACTGCTTGTAGCGGGGCTCAAAAATGTGAAGCGGTTGAATTTCGCCGGGCATCACTATTAAACCTAAAGGAAACAGAGGGAAGTTATTTTTGGTTTCTGACATTACTCGTTTTTGATCTTTGCAGACAATAAACACCAGAACGGCGAAAATGTTTGTGCTGCTGCCTTCCGGAGTTGTATCTTTTGATTAATTTTGGCCGTTCAAAACCAATTTATGACTGAACTACTCATTACGGCATTCATCCAGATCAAACTCACCGATCTGATTGACATTTTTTTAGTTGCCGTGCTGATGTACGTCCTTTACAATCTTTTAAAAGGTACTGCAGCCACCAACATATTCCTGGGCATTATTTCCATTTTCATTTTGTGGAGGATTGTGCTTTTGCTCGAAATGGAGATGCTGAGCCAGATCCTTGGCGCATTCATCTCGGTAGGTTTTATTGCGCTTATTATTGTTTTTCAGCCTGAAATCAGGCAGTTTCTACTCTTGATCGGTACGCCGCGCTTTCTGGATAAAATGAGGAAGCGGTTCGGATTTCTGAAGTTTTCGACCGGAATAATCAAAAACCTGGACGTTGACCCGATCGTTTCGGCGTGCAGGAAGATGTCGCTCACCAAAACCGGAGCCCTTATCGTGATTGCGCGGCTCAATGAGTTAAGACAATACACCGAATCCGGTCAGGCGGTGGATGCAAGGATTTCTGAGGATCTGATCATGAACCTCTTTTTCAAGAACAGTCCGCTGCACGACGGAGCTGTTATTATTCTGAACAACAGGATCAAGTCTGCACGGTCTATTTTGCCTGTTTCGGGCAATCAAAACCTGGCCGGTGAACTGGGGTTAAGGCACAGGGCAGCGTTGGGAATTACCGAAAAAACCGATGCCATAGCCATCATAGTTTCTGAAGAAACCGGACATATCTCTTGCTTTCAGAGCGGTGAAATCAATTTGAATATTACCCCATCACAACTGAAAAAGTTCCTTGATGCGGAATTCAATATCGAAGAAAAGCCGGTGAAGTAGCAGCCTGCCCTGAATGATTGATGGCCACCAAAGTGCAAAGAAACAAAGTTTTAAGAACAGAAATCAATTTTTTTCAATTCTGCCCGCTTCGATACCTTGTATCTTCGTGGACAACACTATACTTGCAGTCCAGGCTTTCAAACATGCTGAGCTGCTGATTAATCTTCCTGTCTGGAGGCGGCTGATTCTGATTGCTGCTGAAAAATCTCAATCAGCTCTTCGGGTGTTTTTCCAAGGTATTGCAACGAAACCTCGGCATCATCGGCAAAATCATTGTCGGGATAGAGTTCGATAAATTTTTTGTAGATCTCCTCAGCTTTGTCGAGCCGGTTCAGGCTATTTTCGTAAACATATCCCTGCAAAAAGAGCGCTTCCGGGGCCTTTGCGTAGCCGCTGTATTGTTCGATGATCCTTTCGTAAAGCTGAATCGCCTGCAAGGAGCGGTTGGTATTCATGGCCATGTCGGCAGCTTTGAAAAGGTAAACCGGCGCCAGGGTATCAGCGCTGAAATTATCAGCAAAACCAATGTAGAGGTCTATCAATTCGCCAACTTTGGTTCGGTCAACCATTCCGTTCTGATCGAAGATCGAGGTCTCAAAATTTTCGATGTTTTTCACTGCTTTCGACCGTGGGCTCTGGCAGCCTGTTACTCCGATCAATACTGTAATAATCAACACAATACCTGATAATCTTCTGGTCATTTCAATTAGAATTATGGTTAATGAATAAGTTCTTTCTTACTTTTTCTTCCTGAGCGGGAAGAGCATTTTGTAATCCACATCCACTTCTCCGGTGGAGATGTTTTTCAGTTTTCGGTTAATCATAGTTTTGCGCAGGGTATTGATGCGCTCCACAAACAAAACACCTTCGATATGGTCGTATTCATGCTGGACAACGCGTGCTGCAAACCCTTCAAATTTTTCCTCCTTCAGGTTCCAGTTTTCATCATAATATTCCACCACAATCTCTTTGTGGCGGAGCACATTTTCGCGTATGTTGGGGATGCTTAGGCAACCCTCTTCAGCGGCTTCCATTTCGTCGGAATCTTCAACAATGATTGGGTTGATAAAAACCCGTTTAAAATCTGTCAGTTCGGGATGCTCATCGGCCAGGGGTGTTGCATCCACAATAAAAACCCTGATTGAATGATTTACCTGTGGAGCCGCCAGCCCAATACCGCTGGATGAATACATAGTCTCGAACATATTGACAATCAATTCGTTAATACCGGGATAATCCTGCGGGATTTCTTCGGCAACTTTTTTCAGCACCGGATGACCATAAGCAACAATCGGAAGTATCATTGTAAATTTTTATTTGATGTTTTCTGTCGGAAAACGCTGCTGCATAAACGACTGAAGCATGATCGTAGCGCTCACTTTATCAACCAGGTTTTTATCCTGCCTGGCCATTTTTCCGATTCCGGAGTTGAGAATCACGTCTTTAGCCATTTTTGAAGTAAATCGTTCATCCACCCTAAAAACAGGAATTTGTGGAAATTGTTTTTTCAGTTTTCGGACAAAAGGCTCGGTAAAAATCTGCGAATCAGAGGCTGAATTGTCAAGGTTGCGGGGTTGCCCAACGACGAATTTCTCCACATTCTCATGCAAAACGTACTTCTGCAGGTAATCGAATATGTCTTTGACGTGCACGGTATCAAGCGCAGTGGCAATGATTTGCAGTTCATCGGTTACTGCAAGCCCTACCCTTTTTTGTCCGAAATCTATGGCAACAATCCTTCCCAAAGTATCTTTGTTTTCCAATTTTGTGAGTGCAAAATTAGAAATAATAATTTTTCTCTAATTTTGAAGCCACCAAATGCCCGTCAATGGATGAATTAGAACTCCGAATTAATGCAGCCTGGAACGACCGGGAATTATTAAATAAACCAATTACCATTCAGGCTATCGAATCTGTAATTGAGTTACTAGACAAAGGCGCCCTGCGATGTGCCGAAAAAACAAGCGACGGATGGCAAGTAAATGAATGGGTGAAAAAAGCCGTAATTCTCTATTTTCCAATTCGAAACATGGAAACTTCCGAATCCGGTGTGCTTGAATTTCACGATAAAATAGCTTTGAAGCGTAATTATAAAGAGCTGGGCGTAAGGGTTGTACCTCATGCGGTTGCCCGCTACGGCGCTTATCTTGGCAGAGGTGTGGTGATGATGCCTTCGTATGTGAATATCGGAGCTTATGTGGATTCGGGAACGATGATAGATACCTGGGCTACAGTCGGTTCGTGCGCGCAGATCGGTAAAAATGTGCACCTCAGCGGTGGTGTTGGGATTGGCGGTGTTTTGGAACCTGTTCAGGCTGCGCCGGTAATCGTTGAGGATGAATGCTTTATCGGATCGAGGTGCATATTGGTGGAAGGTGTGAGGATAGAGAGGGAGGCTGTTCTCGGGGCTAATGTCGTGATTACAAAATCCACCAGGATAATTGATGTAACCAGTTCAAAACCGCTGGAATACAAGGGTTATGTTCCAGCAGGGTCAGTGGTGATTCCTGGAAATTTCCCCAAAACCTTTCCTGCAGGCGAATATCAGGTTCCATGTGCGCTGATCATCGGAAAACGCAAACCCTCAACCGATCTGAAAACCTCACTTAACCAGGCTTTGCGCGATTATGACATCCCGGTTTAAAATGGACTAGTATTTTGAAAAACCATAAAATCCATAAGATTCTGATTATCCAGACCGCCTCCATCGGCGATGTAGTGCTGGCTACTCCGTTAATTGAAAAGTTGTCAGCGTTTTTCCCAAGGGCAATCATTGATGTTCTGGTCAAAAAGGGAATTGAGTCTTTGCTGAGCGGGCATCCTAAACTAAGTCGCGTGATAATCTGGGATAAAGCAAACAATAAGTATAAGGAGATGAGGTCGCTGGTCAAACAGATCAGGAAAGAGAAATATGAGGTGGTAATAAATCTTCAGAGGTTTGCTTCCACCGGGCTGATTACCACGCTGTCCGGCTCGCGGATTAAAGTGGGATTCAGCAAAAATCCCTTTTCCCTCTTTTTCACAAAAGCATTGAAGCACAGGATATCAGCCAACCCCGATAGCAGCGAACACGAAATCCACCGGAACCTGTCGCTTATTGATTCATTCACCGATTGCAACCGAAACTATCCGGTGCGGCTCTATCCATCGCAGAACGATTTTGCGAAAGTTTCTCACCTGAAAACCCATGCCTACATTACCATTTCACCAACATCACTATGGTTTACAAAGCAATTTCCTGAAGTGAAGTGGATAGAATTCCTGAAAGCGTCAGATCAGGATTTGTATGTATATTTTCTTGGTGCAAAAAATGACCACACAGCAGCAGACCGGATCAGCAAAGGTTGCGGACATCCCAATACGCTGAATTTGTGTGGGAAACTCACTTTTCTTGAATCTGCAGCATTAATGAGGGATGCGAGGATGAACTTTGTGAACGACAGCGCTCCTCAGCATTTTGCCAGCGCTATGAATGCCCCGGTCACAGCAATTTTTTGCTCAACGGTAACGGCTTTTGGATTCGGACCCCTTTCTGAAGACTCCGCTGTAGTTGAAATTGATGAAAAGCTCGACTGCCGGCCATGTGGATTACATGGTTATACAAAATGCCCAAAAGGGCATTTTAAATGCGCATTAGATATCAACACCGACAAATTAACAGCCCGATTATGAAGCTCGCAAACGATTGTCAAATTGCTGTGCAACAACCTATAGTTATGGTATCGTTATGACAGATGTAGTTTTCAAAACCGAAATTGACAAAGCGGTGAAGGTGCTTACAAGCGGCGGTACTATTCTTTACCCTACCGACACCATTTGGGGAATAGGCTGCGATGCCACCAACCAGAAAGCGGTGAACAAAGTTTACAAGATCAAGCAACGTATCGAAGGAAAAAGTCTGCTGGTGCTGGTGGACACACCAGAAAGAATTTACGAGTATGTTGACAAGGTGAGCCCCCTCTTTTTCGATCTGATCCGCAGCTACGACAAGCCTTTAACAGTGATTTACCAGGGAGCCAGGAATGTTGCCAAAGGTGTTGCTGCTGAAGACAAAACAATCGGAATCAGGGTTGCACAAGATGAGTTTTGCCGTGAACTGATCCGGACTTTTGGAAAAGCGATCGTTTCCACCTCGGCCAACCTCTCCGGTGAACCAACAGCATTGAGATTTCAGCAGATCTCGGATAAAATCAAAAACAGTGTGGATCATATCGTGAATTTGTATCAAAATGAAATCAGAACCATGAAACCATCGAGGATTATCCGCATTAATGAAAAGGGTGATTTCGAAATAATAAGAGACTGATTATGATGATTTTAATAAGTAATTGTAACATCTATACTCCCACTTCTATCGGCAATAAAGATTTGCTCATAGCGGGAAATCAAATTGCGGGCATTGGTGAAAATCTCCAATTGCCCAATGGGATAGAAGGTATTGAGATTGATGGTACCGGGCTGATTTTGACTCCCGGGTTGATTGATGCGCATGTGCACATTGCCGGAGCGGGAGGTGAAGGCGGGCCGGCAACACGCACACCCGAAATGCCTTTAAGTATGCTGCTCGATGGCGGGATAACCACTGTGGTCGGATGCCTGGGAACAGATGGTTACACCCGTGACCCGGTTTCGGTGCTGATGAAATGCAAAAGCCTTCGCCAGGAGGGAGTTTCAGCGTATATGTACACCGGCGCATACCAGGTTCCTACTCCCACAATTTTGGGCGATCCGGCCAAAGACCTGACGATGATAGATGAAGTGATTGGGATTGGCGAGATCGCCCTCTCCGACCACCGAAGCAGTCATCCTACCATCCATGAGTTGATCCAACTTGCTGCAAAAGCCCGTGTTGGAGGTATGTTGGGCAACAAAGCCGGAATTGTCAACATTCACATGGGAGATGCAAAAAATCCCTTCCAGCCACTTTATGATGCTGTGAATCAGAGCGAACTGAAACTGACCCAGTTTTTCCCCACACACTGCAACCGCAACCCTTATATTTTTGAAAATGCAAAAACCTATGGCAAAAAGGGTTACGTTGATCTTACGGCAAGCTCTTATCCCTATTATCCTGACATTGAGGTGAAAACGTCCAAAGCTGTGCCCGAACTCGTCAGAGCCGGAGTTCCACTGCAAAATATCACCATGACCTCCGATGCCTGCGGATCGCTCCCCGATTTTGATGAAAAAGGAAACCTCATCCAGCTTGATATGGGGCTGCCAAAGTCAGTGCTCACCGAACTCGCCGACCTGGTTCTCAGAGAGAAATTCCCGATGGAAATGGCACTGCAAACCGTTACCTCCAACGTTGCCGGCATTCTAAAACTACACTCCAAAGGAAATATCCAGCCCGGAAAAGATGCAGATCTGTTGCTGCTCGATAAGGATTTTCAGATTGTTTACATGATTGCGATGGGCAAAATCATGATTCACAATTACCGGATGGTGAAAAAGGGAAGTTACGAGTAGGAAGGAAGAAAGACAAAGGAAAAAGAAACACGCATTCACTGCGGACTGGAAAATATCATCTGTGAACTGATGACTGCTGACTGAGGGCTGCACACTGAATATTGAACTACTTTTCCTGTGAAGAAACGCATCAACCTAAACTCCTAAACCTCAGCTACTTTCTCAAAAAGTGTAATTCGACAGAAACTCGTTGATATCCTGCTCCTGGTCGAGGTTGAGTTTCTGACGAAGCCTTGATTTCCGCGTGTAAACCGCCTCCGGAGAGGTTTCGAGGAATTCGGCGATTTCCACGTTCAGGAAGCGGTGCTTCAAATAAGAACACAGCCTAAGATCGTCGAACGTGAGTTTTGGGAACTCCTTCTTCAGGGCTTTATGGAACTCCTGATTATTTTTGTCAATAAAAAGATTTGAGATCATCTCTTTGATGTGCCTGATTTCCATGCGGGCAACCGGATTCTTTTCCTGGATCAGTTTATCCATCTGGCTACGTAGCTCATAAAAGAGGTTAACCTGGTTGAGTTCCTTCTTTTTTTCTTCCAGTTGTGTTTCGAGTTGCTGCCGCGTTTGGTCATCCACGGGCTGCACATCACTCAAAAGTTGATTTTCGAGATGCACTTTTTCAAGGTACTTTTTGCGAATATTGATGTGCGTTTTGACCCTTGCCAACAATTCTTCGGTACTGAAGGGTTTGGTAACATAATCCACAGCGCCAAGCTCGAAGCCTTGAACGACATTCTCAGTTTCTGATTTGGCGGTGAGAAATATAACCGGTATTTCCTTTGTTTCAGGATCACTTTTAAGCCTTTTGCACACTTCAAAACCATCCATACCCGGCATCATCACATCGAGCAGGATGAGATCAAAATTGATTGACTTTACTTTTTCCAGCGCCGCTTCACCGCTGGTGGCAAAGGTGATGTTGTAATTCTTGGCCTGTAAGATATTGGCGGCCAGTTCGATATTTTTTGGAATATCGTCCACGATCAGGATCGTGTTGCGTTTTTCTGATTTTTCGGTAAGCATATTTCAAAGTTTTTTTACTGGTAGCGTAAAATAAAAGGTACTCCCCTCTCCTTCCTTACTTTTTACCCAGATTTTTCCCTGGTGTTTTTCGACAAACTCTTTGGTAATCACCAAGCCCAAACCCACTCCTTTCTCTCCTTTGGTTCCCCATTTGGGTTGATTCTTAAATTTGCTGAAGATGTTCGACGCAGTCTGCTCATCCATCCCGATCCCATTGTCGGAAACCGAAATTACCAGGAAGTCATCACCACAGGGTTTCACTCTGGTGATGATTTGCCCGCCGGGATTGGTGAATTTCAGTGCATTGGATACCAGGTTGCGCAAAATAGTCTTCACGGCATTTCTATCGGCAAAAACTACAAAATCGCTGATAAGACTGGCTTTCAGGGTGATGTTTTTGCTGTTGGCGATGCCTTCGAGCAGCATGATATTTTCATGTATTAACTGGTTCAGGCTGATGGGTTTAGGCATATACACCATTCTGCCCTGCTGATTTCTGGCCCAGTAAAGAAGGTTTTCGAGCAGATCGTAGGCGTTGCTTGTTGTATTCCACACTGCCTTTACAAAATCCACCATTGGTTTGTGTTCGATTTTCACCTGGTCGGTGGCAATTAACTCCAGCGACTCCCGGATATTTCCGAAAGGCCCAAGCAGGTCGTGGCTGATGATCGAGAACATCTTGTCCTTGGTATCATTGGCCTCCTGCAGTTGACGGTTGAGCAGCTCGAGGGTGTCGTGGTTGTTTTTTATCCTTATTTGGGTTTCAACGCGGGCAAGCAACTCCTTGCCATTGAAAGGTTTGGTAACGTAATCGGCGCCCCCAAGGTCAAATGCTCTCACCACATTTTCAGGTTCTGTACGGCCGGTAAGGAAAATGATTGGGATATTTTTGGTTTTTGGGTTCTCCTTTAATAATGTACACACTTCGAAACCATCAATACCGGGCATCATGATATCAAGCAGTATCAGGTCGAAATCAATGATCTCTACTTTGCTCAACGCTTCCTGGCCGGATTGGGCGAAGGATACGTTGTAATGATTATCGCGCAGAATGCTTGCAGCCACCCTGATATTCACCGGGTTATCATCCACCAGAAGTATTTTGGGATTGGATTCCATCAGGATCTGCAGGAATTAGTTTCCAAAAATAGTACTTTCATCTTAATCGCTTTCAGTTGGTTTGGTTGTGCAGATGATTTTTTATCTGCTGAACCAGTTTCGGGAAATTCTTCAGGCAATTCTCCATAGTATCCAGCTCAAAATTATCCAATGCCACCAGAAATTCTTCTCCAAAAGTAGTAAGTATCGGGAATTCAAACTGCTTTCCTGCCTGGATTACCGATTCAGCAAAATCCTTCATCTCGTCCGAAAGCTGGAAACTGTAAGCTTTATCCCACTTTTTCATCAATTGTTTGTCAAGCGTCCGGATAAATTCGTCAATCTTTTCTGCTGGGATCGGCGTTATTCCGTTCAAAACAAACTGGCAGCTCTTATCCTCGTTAGACATCGCTGGGTTGCTGTGCTGTTCATATGGCAAAAATTTCATCAGTTCGCGGTAAAGTTCAGTGCGGGTAACCGGTTTATGCAGATAGCCGTCAAAAAAGTGCCGGTAATTTTCCTGCTGATCTTCGTTTCGCAGCGATGCAGTGAGAGCGACTACAACGATTTCGCTGGTTTCGGGATTTGACTTGATTATTTTTGTGGCCTCAAAGCCATCCATTACCGGCATCCTGATGTCCATAAATATGAGGTCTGGTTTCGAATGTTCAGCCATCTGGACGGCCTGTGAGCCATCTTCAGCCTCCAGGACATTGAAATTCAGTGCGGTGAGATTTTCATGGATAAGGTTTCTGTTGGATTCCACATCATCAACTATCAAAATGGCAGCCGGGTGAAACACCAGGCCTGTGAAATCGAGCTCGTCGGAGCCATCATCCATTTCGATCGAAGCGCCCACAGCCACATCTCTCAGGGTAAAAGAGAAATTTGATCCTTTGCCCGGCTCGCTTTGGAGGCTAATGATTCCTCCCATCATTTCAACCAGGCGCTTGCTGATGGAGAGTCCAAGCCCGGTGCCGCCGTATTTGCGTGTGTTGTGTCCAGATTGCTGTTGAAACGCATCGAAAATAATCTGGTGCTGGTCTGACGGAATGCCAATGCCTGTATCTTCTACGGAGACTTTGAGATCAATTTTGCTGCTATCGCTCTCTGAATCAGTCTTTTTTACCGAAAATTTTACATAACCCCGGTCCGTAAATTTGATGGCATTACCAATCAGATTGAAAATGACCTGTCGGACCCGAACCTCATCCAGTACAAGGCTTGCAGGAATTCCGGGGTCAACGTCAATAATGAACTCGAGGTTTTTGTCTTCAATTTTCAGCGAAAAGATCTGTTTGATTTCGTTGATAAGGGTATGGGGATTCACCGGTTCGTATTTGAAACTCATTTTACCGGCTTCAATCTTCGATAGGTCAAGTATGTCGTTGATGAGAAGCAGCAGGTTTTTGCCGCCTGATTTGATGGATTCGAGATAGCTGATCTGCTTTTTGTCGGTAACCATGGTTTCGAGCAATTCGGTAAATCCGATTACGGCGTTGAGCGGTGTCCGGATCTCGTGGCTCATATTGGCCAGGAACTCCGATTTGGCCATATTTGCCCTGACGGCCTCTTCACGCGAGCGTTCGAGTTGCTGCTGAAGCATTTTCGACTGGGTGATGTCAATGATAGTGCCGATTGCGTAACGCTTCTGGCTGACAATGTCGTGGTAAATCGTAACTGAAATATCCGCCCAGAAGATCGAGCCATCTTTTCGTATGTATCTCTTTTCGAGGCGATAACTATCATTTTTACCACTAAACAGGTCGTACAGCGAACAGATGCTTGGTTCGGTGTCTTCAGGAAAGGTGATATCGGCAATTCTCAACTGAATCAGCTCTTCCTGCGTGTAGCCAAGCATTTCGGCCAGGGCGCTGTTCACCTGCAGGAATTTACCTTGTTCGTCCACCACATCTATACCGATGGCGGCGTTGGTAAAGATAGACCGGAAATTGGTTTCGCTGCGTTGGAGTGCCTGCTCGGCGATTTTCCGATCGGTGATGTTTGTTACGCTAAGTGCATAAGAAACAGGCTCTTCCAATTCGTTGCGGATAAGAAAAAAATTCTGGATCGTGTACACTGTGTTTCCATCGCTGCGGATCATGTCAATTTCGCCCGTCCAATGTCCTTTATGCCTGATGATGGGGATAATTTCGTTGCGCAGCAGCGTTTGATGATCCTTAAGGTAGGTCTCATCAACGGATTTACCAATGATTTCCTGCGGACTGCTGAAACCAGCCAGGCTACAAAGCGTTGAATTGATGTAAGTTATCTTGCCATCGAGGCTCGCCATTCCAAACCCGACGCCGGATTCTTCGGCAAACATCCTGAAAATCCTCAGCTGTTCTTCAGTGTATATCAATTCGGTAATATCCCGCGTACTAACGGTTACCCCCGAAATCATTCCATCAATCTCACGCACCGGGTTGTACTTTACATCCATAAATCGCCGCCCACCATCAGGATAAACACTCCAGTACTGGTCTGAAATGGTTTCGCCCAGCAAGCACCGGTCAATATTGGGTTTGATGAGTTGTTGAAACACCTCTTCACCAAACATCTCAGCCACGGTGTGCCCTTCGATTTGTGAGATTGGTTTCTGGTAAGCATCAATATAAGCCTGGTTTACATTGATATAGCGATAATCGGGTGAAATCAGCGACATCAGCTCGCTGGACGAAGAAACAATGAGCAGATATTCTCTCAGTTTCTCTTCGGTTTCCTTTTGCGCAGTGATGTCCCTCACCGTACCCACCAGGCGTGCGGCATTGCTTTCGTTACCCGGAAGCAGGCAAACCTCCTCAACAATCCAGCGGATGAATCCCGAAGGATGCAGTATTTTATAGGTGTAAGAATCCGTTGTACCTCGGGTTAAGGCCTTGTGGATTTTTGATTTGATAAAATCAAGATACTCCGGGAGGATTATTTTTTCCAGTTTTGCCAAAAGCTCAGCGTAGCTCGAAGTTGGCGTAATACCGAATATCTGGAAAAAGAGCTCCGACCCGATCAGGTTATCTGTCCCGGCCGTCCACACCCAACTTCCGGTTTTGGAAATTTCGTGCGCTTTTTTCAGGACAAATTCATTCTGCCGGAGTGCGTTCTCGGTCTGTTTGAGGTTGGTAATGTCGCTTCCCAGCGCTACCAGTCCGGTTGTCGTCCCTGCATCATCAAAAAGAAACTGGATTGTCCAGCTAATCCAAACAATGTTCTTTTCTTTGGTAATAACTCTGGATTCGTGCCGGTAGAAATTTGTGTAACTCTCTACCAACAAACTGATTTGCCTGGCAAAGTCCATGCCGACCGGAATAGCAGGCGGAGTGATCGCCTTGAAAATACTATTTACCAGGACCTGCCCATCGCCCGGATCGAACAGCGACAAGGCAAACGGGTTAACATATTCAGGCGTTCCGCCGGGTAAAAGCTTGATGATGGCCAGATGGACATTGTCGGTAGCCTGCTCAAATTCAGAAATCTGCTTCAGTGCAACCCGCAAGGATTCGTCAGCTTCTCTAAGCTGCGCTTTGGCCTGAGTCAGCTGTTGCAAGAGCTCCTGATTATTAAAGGTCTCCATCAGAATTTCTCCGGTTCAAAATTTTAAGATTGCGAAATTATAATTTTTGAGTAAAGTGTTTTCAGGAATTTTCAGGATGATATTTATACCTAAAAGCGCTGTATTGCCGACTAATTCTTTAATTTTATGTTAATTAGTATTAAACGAAATCTAAACTTAGGCTTTAAATGTGTACTTTTGCCGCTCAGAAAATAATACACTTTTTCATTCTAAAGAATTAAATTTCAAGATTTTACACAGCATGAGCTACATAAAGTTTGACAAAACCCAACTAATCAATTTAGAGTACTCACTAAGGCGCGAACTCCTCAGATCTAACCGTTCGGGAGCCTTCTCCTCCACCACCATTATCAATTGTAACACAAGGAAATATCACGGTTTGCTGATTGTTCCCCAGCCACAATTCGGTAACGATCCGCATGTGTTGCTTTCCACGCTTGATGAAACCGTTATCCAGCACGACGCCAGTTTTAACCTGGGAATCCACAAGTACCAGAATGGCGTTTACTCACCAAAAGGGCATAAATACGTCAGGAACTTCGAGCTGGACCCCACTCCAAAAATTACTTACCGCGTAGGCGGTGTTGTGTTGGAGAAAGAGATGCTCTTCTCATCCCACGAAAACCAGATGATTATCAAGTACACGTTGGTAGAAGCGCACTCCGAAACCAAACTCCGGTTCAAACCTTTCCTTGCTTTCAGAAACATTCATGAGCTTTCGAAGGCAAATATTGACGCCAATAAGAAGTATGAACCCGTCGAAAACGGGATCAAAGTGGTGATGTACGAAGGATATTCCCCGTTGTACATTCAATTCTCCAAAAAGCCTGAATACACCCATGTTCCAGACTGGTACTACAATATCGAGTACACGCATGAGAAACTCAGAGGCTACGACAGTCTTGAAGATCTCTATGTTCCGGGGTTTTTCGAAATTCCGATTGCTAAAGGGGAATCCATCATTCTTGCCGCCAGCACTTCGGAGGTGAATCCATCAGGATTGAAGCAAAGGTTCGCTGCCGAAGCCAAAAAGAGAATGCCCCGAAACACCTTCGAAAACTGTCTTATCAATGCAGCTCAGCAATTTATGGTGAGGAAGGACAAGAAAGTAGAGATCTTAGCCGGTTATCCCTGGTATGGAAGCATCGGAAGGGATACCTTTATGGCTTTACCCGGACTGCTTTTGACTCAAGGTGATACCAAAACTTACCTCGAAGTGGTGGATACGATGGTCGGCAATATGCAGGGACCATTTTTTCATAATGCCATCCTCAACAACAAAACCACCTACGATTCAGTAGATACGCAGCTCTGGTTTTTCTGGGCGCTGCAGAAGTATGTGGAGAAAACCGGTGAGAAAACCAGGATCTGGAATGATTATAAGAATGTCATCAAACTGATTCTCAACGCTTATAAAGACGGAACCGAGTACAATATCCGGATGGAAGAAAACGGTTTACTCTATGCCGGCGAGTCAGGGTCAGCACTCACCTGGATGAACGCTTATGTGAGCGGCAAACCCGTAACTCCACGCATCGGGATGCCGGTGGAGGTAAATGCCCTCTGGTACAATGCCATCATGTTCAGCCTTGAGCTGGCCAAAGCAGCCAAAGATTCCAACTTTACCGGACAATGGAAAGAGATAGCCGAGAAAATTAAGGTGGCCTTTACCAGCGAGTTCTGGGACAACGAAAAAGGTTACCTGGCCGATTACACCAACGGAAACTTCAAAGACTGGTCGGTAAGACCTAACCAGTTATTGGCTGTTTCGATGCCTTACTCGCCGCTTACCGATCTGCAGCAAAAAAAGATACTTGACATCATCGAGCGTGAATTGCTGACTCCTAAAGGGTTGCGTTCATTATCACCAAAGAGCCTGAAGTACAAAGGCGTTTATGGCGGCGATGCCAAAGAACGCGATGAAGCTTATCACCAGGGCTCGGTAGTTGCCTGGCTTTCTGGCCATTATGCCGAAGCTTACCTCAGGGTTTACAAGAAAAGCGGCCTGTATGTTCTGCGTAATCTATATAAAGGTATAGAGCCGGAATTGCAGAATTACGGAATCGGTACGATATCGGAAATCTACGACGGCGATCCTCCGCACAATCCATCGGGCGCCATTTCGATGGCTACCTCTGTTGCCGAACTACTCAGAGCAAATGAGATGATCAGCAATTTTGTTTAATCACATTCAACATCAACCAAGAAGAAAGATTCATGAAAGTACTAATGTTTGGATGGGAGTTCCCTCCGCATATCTCAGGAGGTTTAGGCACAGCCTGTTACGGGTTAACCAAAGGCCTTGCGAATCAGAATATCGAAACCATCTTTGTAGTTCCGAAAGCCTACGGCGACGAGGATGAATCGGCAGTGAGACTGGTAAATGCCAGCGACGTGCTCGTTGATTCAACCGACGAAACCTACCAGGAGTTCTGGAAAAAAATTACTTACCTCGAAATAGGCTCCAACCTTATCCCTTATGTCAGTCCGCAGGAGTTCGCAAGGATTGCCGAAGAAAACAGACTCGAAGGCGTTGACCATCAAAAGAAAGTAACATCAACGAAATTTGAATTCAGCGGAAAATACGGAACCGACCTGATGGCCGAGGTTTCCCGTTACGCGCTGGTGGCCGCAGGGATCGCCAAAAAAATGGATTTTGACCTAATCCATGCTCACGACTGGCTGACCTACTCTGCCGGAATCGCAGCCAAAAAGATCACCGGAAAACCACTGGTAGTGCATATGCACGCCACCGAGTTCGACCGCTCGGGGGTAAATGTCAACTCCAACATTTACGATATCGAGCGGCGCGGTATGGAAGAGGCCGACCGGGTGATTACCGTCAGCAACCTCACCAAAGCTACCGTGATTGAAAAATACGGCATCAACCCCGATAAGATATTCACCGTTTACAATGCCGTTGAGCCTACCGACAAAGAGGTGTATGAAGTAAAAAGGCATGTAAAAGAAAAAGTAGTCACTTTTCTGGGCAGGCTCACCATGCAGAAAGGGCCGGAATATTTTATCGAGGCTGCCAGCATCATTCTCAAACACGATCCAAATGTCAGGTTTGTAATGGCAGGGTCAGGCGATTTGATGAACAAAATGATCCGGCGCGTTGCCCAGTTGGGGATTGGAACCCGTTTCCATTTCACAGGATTTCTGAAAGGTGCGGATGTAGATAAAATGTTCCTTCTCAGTGATGTCTTTGTAATGCCCTCGGTGTCAGAGCCTTTTGGAATTGTTCCGCTGGAAGCCATGCGCTCCAATGTTCCCGTTGTAATTTCCAAACAGTCGGGAGTTGCTGAAATCCTCAAATATGCCCTGAAAGTTGATTTCTGGGATGTACACGGATTGGCCGATTCCATCTATGGATTGCTGAACTACAACTCGCTGAGCGAAACTTTCCGCAAATACGGAAAGGATGAAGTGGACAGTCTCAAATGGGACAATGCGGCATATCACGTGGTTCAGGTGTACGAGTCGCTTTTCAAATAATTAATTATCAACCGAATAAAACTTAATCAAGATATGAAATCAATTTGTTTTTATTTCCAGGTTCATCAACCATTCAGATTAAAAACCTACCGGTTTTTCAACATGGGTCACGATCATTATTATTACAACGACTTCGAAAACAGTCACATAATGAGCCGGATTACCCAAAAGTCGTACCTCCCGATGAACGACCTGCTCATGAAACTCATCAAAAAGCATGGCAAGGATTTTAAGGTAACCTTCTCCATCACAGGCCATGCCATCGAGCAGTTTGAAGCATACGCACCCGAAGTTATCCAGAGTTTCAGAAAACTTGCCGAAACCGGAAACGTAGAATTCCTTGCCGAAACCTACGCACACTCCCTCTCTTCGCTGCGTTCGAAATCTGAATTTTTCAAACAGGTTGAGATGCACAGCAACAAAATCGAGTCGTTGTTTGGTGTAAGGCCGGTTACATTCCGCAACACCGAGCTGATTTATTCAGACGAAATCGGTGAAATGGTACACGAAATGGGCTACAACCTGATGCTCACCGAGGGCGCAAAGCATGTACTCGGCTGGAAAAGCCCGAATTTCATGTACTGCAATGCCCGCAATCCAAAACTCAAAGTTCTGCTGAAAAATCATACCCTCAGCGACGACATCGCCTTCCGCTTCTCCAATCACGGCTGGAGTGAATGGCCGCTGACCGCAGAAAAATTCGCCACCTGGCTTGCCGACCTCGACAAAAACGAGGACGTTATCAACCTGTTTATGGATTATGAAACCTTTGGCGAACATCAGTGGAGAGAAACCGGAATTTTCGATTTCATGTCATCGTTGCCTGCCAAAGTGCTGAAAACAAAGAAATTCAAATTTGCCACACCCAGCGAACTCGAGAAAGAGCTACAACCGATTTCGGCCATCCATGTCCCCTACCCCATCTCATGGGCAGACGAGGAGCGCGACATCACCGCATGGCTTGGCAACGAAATGCAGAATGAAGCATTCGATAAATTGTACAGCCTCGAAAACCAGATCAGAAATTGCAACGACCCGGAAATTCTCAGCGACTGGTTTAAACTCCAGAACAGCGACCATTTTTATTATATGTGTACCAAGTGGTTCTCCGACGGCGACGTTCACAAATACTTCAACCCCTACAACTCGCCTTACGAAGCGTTTATCAATTACATGAATGTGCTATCCGATTTCACCATTCGTGTTGACGAAGCCTGTTCAAAAAGCAGCGGCGAAAGAATCATGGAAAAAGCTGAGGATCTTGGTAAACAGATTTCGAAAGTAGCCCGCAAAGCGGTGAAAAGCACAGCCACAAAAGTGAAAGAGACCATCGAAACCACAAAATCAGAAATTCCAAGCCTGGAACATATCAAGGATCTTTCCAACGCCAAAGTCAAGGCGATGCTCAAGGAAATTGATGCCCAAAATCTCATGTATGCCATTCAGGATGCTTCTGACGAGGTAAGGGATAAAATTCTCCCCAACCTCACCAAATCAGCAAAAGCCGAATATGACAGGCTTTCGGCTGAAGTAAAGAAGATCAAAAAGACCGATATCGCCGAGGCCAGGAAGAAAATTTCTGAAAGGATATCAAAACTACTTTCCTAAGCAATAACATTCATCAAAAGAAAAGGCTGTCCCGGTGAGGGATGGCCTTTTTTCGTTATCGCACTCTTGCAATGTGGACATTCTTATTATTCTAATGCTTTGATTTTGCGCAAAGCTAATAATGACAGTGGTTTCAGAATTTCTTTGCCTCCTTTTTGGCTATTACGCCCGGTGTGTGAACTTAGCGATAGGATCGCCTGGAGCGATACAATCGCTTTTGGACAGTCATAGTATGGCTCCCAGCCATCCTATGACTAAAAAGAGCGTTTGTTATTTTTAGCGATAGGATCGCCTGGAGCGATACTATCGCTTTTGGACAGTCATAGTATGGCTCCCAGCCATCCTATGACTAAAAAGAGCGTTTGTTATTTTTAGCGATAGGATCGCCTGGAGCGATACAATCGCTTTTGGACAGTCATAGTATGGCTCCCAGCCATCCTATGACTAAAAAGAGCGTTTGTTATTTTTAGCGATAGGATCGCTTGGAGCGATACTATCGCGTCAGGAAAGTCATAGTATGGCTCTCAGCCATACTATGACTAAATCAGGTGATTTTTGTTGTAGCGATAGGATCCCACTGATGCAGGATACTATCGCCGGGCTTCCGGCCACCCCTTATCTGATAAAACCTAAAAAGTAACCAAAAACTTATTAAACAGGTATCAAATTCGGAACAGCTTCGGACAAAGTATGGAACAACACTAAATAATTTCTGTAGTTGTTCTATAGCTGTTATTGTTTTGTCTTATCTTTACCCCCTTTTTAGTACTGCATTTACACCAATATAAAATAGCTATGGCAAGAGTAAAAGAGAATATTTTCGGGGGCGTATCGGGACGAATCGGCAATGTAGTGAGTTGCCAGCGTTATGGAAAGTATTACCTGCGGACTCTTCCGGCTGAAGTAAAACACCCTGATACCGAAAGACAACTGGCCCAAAGGATGAGGTTTGCACTGATTCAGGAACTTCAGCAAAGTATCCGGAAATTCTTAAGAGTGGGTTTCGGAGCCTGGGCTGACGGGCGATCGGCTTACAATGCAGCCATGTCGCACAATCTTAAAAATGCGCTGACTGGCGTATATCCCGACATTCGTATAGATTTTCCGAAGGTTCAGGTAAGCAAAGGAACCCTTGCCCCTGCCGAAATTACCGCATTGCAACAAAATGCCTCCGGTAGTATCACCATCAATTGGCAAAACAACCCATCCGACCGAAACAGCAATGCTTCCGACAGGGTGTTGGTACTGCTGCTGGCAACGGAGCCTTACAGTTCCAGTACCTTATACCTCAACGATTTACGGTTAAGTGGCCAGGCTACCTTTCCGCTGTCTGATGCATTGAAAAACAGAAGCATTCATGTTTACCTGAGTTTTTTCGCTGAAGATATTTTTGCCGGAAACATTCAGCCAAAGCACATTTCTGACAGCGTTTACTGCGGTGAAGTGGTGGCGAACAATTAGCGCCATTTGTTACCATAACAAACCGGATTACACATTTCCTGACTCTCCCTACTTCCCCTGCTTTTCGCCCGCCTTTTGCTTTTTGCTTTCGGAATAAGCCTTTGCCGCTTTTACAAAATCCACAAAGAGCGGATGCGGGTTGGCCACGGTGCTTCTGTATTCGGGATGAAACTGCACACCGATAAACCACGGATGATCGGCTATCTCAACGATTTCCACCAGCTTTCCCTGAAGGTTGATGCCGGTCTGTTTCATTCCGCTGTTGGTAAAAAACTCCGAATACCGGTTGTTGAACTCATACCGGTGGCGATGGCGTTCGGAAATATTTTCAGACTGGTAAACCTCAAACGCCCTTGAGCCTGCTACTACATGACAGCTAAACTTCCCGAGCCGCATGGTTCCGCCCAGTCCGGATATCTTTTTCTGATCCTCCATCATGTCAATCACCGGCCAGGGAGTTTTCTGGTTAAACTCCGTCGAGTTGGCCTTATCCATGCCCAGCACGTTACGGGCAAATTCGATCACTGCACATTGCATCCCCAGGCAGATACCGAGGAAAGGAACCCTGTTTTCGCGTGCAAACTTCACTGCATTGATCTTGCCTTCGATGCCTCGCGAACCAAAACCCGGCGCCACAAGGATTCCATCCAATCCCACGAGGCTTTTGCCCGTTTCGCCCTCCTCAAGCGATTCCGAATGGATCATTTTTACAAGCACTTTGCATTGATTTTCGGCGCCGGCATGTATAAACGACTCGCTGATGGATTTATAAGCATCCTTCAGCTCCACATATTTACCCACCAGTCCGATGGTGACCTCTGAAGTCGGATTCTTGATCCGTCGCAGAAACTCCTCCCATGCCGTCAGGTCGGGATCGTGCAGTGAGGGCAGCTTCAGTTTTCGCAGCACTTCGATGTCGAGATGCTCCTTCAGCATCAGCAGCGGAACATCGTAAATGGTTTTGGCGTCAATGGATTCGATGACGCAGCTATCGTCAACGTTACAAAACAGCGCGATTTTCGATTTCAGCGAGGTGGTGAGCGGGTGCTCGGTGCGGCACACGATCACATCGGGTTGCACTCCCTGTTCGAGCATGGTTTTTACCGAATGCTGCGTGGGTTTGGTTTTCAGCTCTTCGGCGGCAGAGAGGTACGGAACCAGAGTGAGGTGGATCACCACGCAGTTGGAGCCCAGTTCACGCCGCATCTGGCGCACCGCTTCGATGTAGGGCAGCGACTCAATGTCACCCACCGTTCCGCCGATCTCGGTAATCACTATATCGTATTCGCCCCTGTTGCCAAGCAGTTTAACACGGTATTTGATCTCGTCGGTGATGTGAGGGATTACCTGCACCGTGGAACCGAGGAAATCGCCGCGCCGCTCTTTATTGATTACGGCCTGGTAAATTTTTCCGGTAGTAACGTTGTTGGCCTGTGAAGTGGGCACATTGGAAAAACGTTCGTAGTGCCCCAGGTCGAGGTCTGTTTCGGCGCCATCCTCCGTAACATAACATTCGCCGTGCTCGTAGGGGTTGAGTGTGCCGGGATCAATGTTGATGTAGGGATCGAGTTTCTGGATGGTAACCGAATAGCCGCGGGCCTGCAGCAGTTTGCCCAGCGATGCCGAGATGATTCCTTTGCCAAGGCTGGAGGTTACGCCGCCGGTAACGAAAATGTACCTGGTCTCTACCATGTTTCATTTTTTAAAATTGCTGCAAAGTAAATGATTTTCGGCTTTCCGGAGGTTGAATCCGGCCGGCGTAATTTGTACTATGTCTAAATTGTGATTGCCAGAAAACTCCCTGTATAGATTTTCAACGATTTATTATCCCCACCCTGCAACGGAGTAAACCGTTGAAAATCATTGCTCCCATTTGGGTTAGGGTCAGCAATGATTTTCAACAATAGTAGTTTTCTGGCAGTGTATGGATTTTGCGGGTTCGAAAATTTAACACAGCCCGATGGCAAAAAAATTTTATTTTTGTGCAATAGATATTTTTGCAAATTGTCGGGAGTAAAAAAAGTTCAAACACAAAAACATACTTTTCAACCCTGCTTTTGCGAAACCCTTGTCAGACAAGGCACTGAGCACTTTTTGCCCCTGTGACTGACGGGGCGGTGCTTTGCAGTTTCGCCGGATTTTGACGCAAAATGACCTGAAACAGCATGTGTTCCTGCCGCTATTTTCACCCGGATTCTGCCACAAAATGAGCACAAAACCCCAGATAATACTCACTCCTGAAAAGCATCACGGGCAACCGGTGGTAGGCCTCTTATTTGACTACCACGCAGCGCTGATCCAACGGGTAAAGAGCCTGCCCGGCGCTGCCTGGAGCAACAGCCGCCGCTTCTGGTACATCCCGGCAGAGCAGTTTCGGCTTAACGAAGTGTTCAACGCTTTAAGCCCGCTGGCATATATCGACTATTCAGCGCTGAAGGATGAGAAAACAGCCAACAGCGAACCCCTTGCAGCAAAAGAAGCAAAACAAAAGGCCTCCAAAACCAATCGCCAGGATTTACCCAATGAAGCCATCAGAAAACTGGATGAGTTCCAGCGTTGGCTTATTCATAAAAGGTACAGCAATTCCACCATTAAGACCTACGTGGGAGCGCTCACCGGTTTTTTGCGCTTCACACATCCCCGCCAGCTCAACGAACTGAGCAACCAGGACATGGTAAACTATGTCAACGACTACATAGTGGCCAATAAGCTGAGCTTTACTTATCAGAACCAGGCCATTAACGCAGTTAAGCTCTTTTTCAGAGAGGTGATGCAAAGCCGGATTGAGGTGGATAAACTCGAACGACCACGCCGCGAACACAAGCTTCCCAATGTCCTGAGCAAGCAGGAGGTAAAAGCGATACTTGAAGCTCCTTCTAACTTCAAACATAAAACGATGCTCAGCCTGATTTATGCCTGCGGATTGCGGCGAAGTGAACTGCTGAACCTGAAACCCGCACATGTGGACTCAAAGCGAGGGCTGCTCATCATCAGGAATGCAAAAGGCAGAAAGGACCGGGTAGCCCCCATCTCCGAAAAAATGATTGCCATGCTCAGAGAGTACTACAAAAGCTACCGGCCGGTAACCTGGCTCTTTGAAGGGCAAAATGAAGATGAACAATACAGCGAACAAAGTCTACAGAGTGTATTGAAGCAAGCAGTTGCAAAGGCAGGAGTAAAGAAGCCGGTTACGCTCCATTGGTTAAGACATTCCTATGCCACGCATTTGTTGGAAGCCGGCACAGATTTACGCTACATTCAGGAATTACTCGGACACAAAAGCTCCAAAACAACTGAGATTTACACCCACGTGACGGATAAAAGTCTGCAAAAAATCAAATCCCCGTTTGACGATTTGTAAAAATCAATACATTTGCCGAATGAAAAAATTTGTATCAACATATTATCATACATACACACCCAGTTTCCGGAGGCATAGTATGATTTTGTCATACATACAAGGGAGTTGAACTTAATGCTAAAAAAACGAGCTCATAACAAACAGAATATCAATATAATAGACACAAAACAGATGGAGGTAAATTTAAGATGTGGCGTGTGCGGTCACATATATAATTTTGAAGTAGGTAAACC
>Ga0209835_1000181_pt1 | contig 44422 bp, 38 predicted proteins | sample LakKivwa52mmetaG_FD_184138 | JGI IMG/M metagenome (GOLD analysis project Ga0209835, IMG submission 184138) | Anoxic lake water microbial communities from Lake Kivu, Rwanda to study Microbial Dark Matter (Phase II) - Lake Kivu water 52m metaG... | ecosystem: Environmental > Aquatic > Freshwater >... | reverse complement strand
CCAGCGTGACAAAGCGCTGCTCGCCGTAATCGAAGCGCCGATCTTCGAAGGTGAGTGCGGCATCGCTTTCGATGACCGCAGGCGCATCGGCGAAGTCGAGACCGTGCTTCTTCAGGTTCGCGGCGCGCTTGCGTTCGTCGTGGGTGTAGCGCATGGGCCTAATATATGTATAAACATCTGCATAGTCAATGAGCTGTACGCCACTGCCTGTCCGCTTTGGGGAAAATGATCAACGGCTGTTCTTGGCCGCCCTGGTCATTGTGACCGCCCCGTTTCAGTTATTCGAATTGTCGGTTGCGCCTAGGCGGTGCCGCCCACCGTCATGCCGTCGATGCGCACCGTCGGCTGGCCGACGCCGACCGGCACGCTCTGGCCTTCCTTGCCGCAGGTGCCGACGCCCGGATCGAGCGCGAGGTCGTTGCCGATCATCGACACGCGCGTCAGCACATCGGGGCCGTTGCCGATCAGGGTGGCGCCCTTGACCGGCTGGGTGATCTTGCCGTCCTCGATCAGGTAGGCCTCGGCGGCCGAGAAGACGAACTTGCCGCTGGTGATGTCGACCTGTCCGCCACCGAAGTTGGCCGCGTAGAGGCCCTTCTTCACCGAGGCGATGATTTCCCGCGGATCGCGATGGCCGGCTTCCATCGTCGTGTTGGTCATGCGCGGCAGCGGCATGTGGGCGAAGGATTCACGCCTTCCGTTGCCGGTCGGCTTGACACCCATCAGGCGTGCGTTCAGCGTGTCCTGCAGGTAGCCGACGAGGATGCCATCCTCGATCAGCACGGTGCGTTGCGTCGGGTTGCCTTCGTCGTCGACCGATAGCGAACCGCGCCGGTTCGGGATGCTGCCATCGTCGATGACCGTGACGCCCTTCGCCGCCACGCGTTCGCCGATGCGGCCGGAAAAGGCCGAGCTGCCCTTGCGGTTGAAATCGCCTTCCAGCCCGTGGCCAATCGCCTCGTGCAGCAGGATGCCCGGCCAGCCGCTGCCGAGCACCACCGTCATCTCGCCCGCCGGCGCCGGTTTCGCATCCAGATTGACGCTGGCCTGGTGAACGGCCTTGGCGGCGTAATCGGCCAGCACCGTATCGGTGAAATAGCCATAGTCGAAGCGCCCGCCGCCGCCGGCCGAGCCCTGCTCGCGGCGGCCATGCGCTTCGAGGATGACCGTGATCGACACGCGCGACAGCGGCCGCACGTCGGCGGCCAGATGACCGTCGGAACGCGCCACCAGCACGGTTTCCCAGCTGCCGGCGATGTGCGCCATCACCTGCGTGACGCGCGGGTCGAGCGCGCGCGCGAGGCTTTCGAGTCGTTCCAGCAGCTTGACCTTCTCGGCATCGGGCAGCGAGGCCAGCGGATCATTGCCTGCATACAGCGCCACCATGGACCGGCCTGACAGTTTCGGCAATTTCCCCAACGAACCATTCGCACCAGCGACCGCAATCGCGCGCGTCGCCTTCGCGGCGCCGAGCAACGCGGGCAGGCTTATCTCGTCGGAATAGGCGAAGGCGGTCTTCTCGCCGCTGATGGCGCGCACGCCGACGCCCTGATCGATGTTGAAACTGCCCGACTTGACGATGCCTTCTTCGAGGCTCCAGGCCTCGGAACGGGCAAACTGGAAATACAGGTCGGCGAAATCGAGCTGGTGGCCGAACAATTCGCCGAACACGCCGGACAAGCGGCTCGCGGTCAGGTCGTAAGGTGTCAGCAGGTGACGTTCGGCGGTAGTGAAGTGGGTCATGGCATCCATGGGGCAAGTTTACAGTCTTCTGTGGCGCAGGGCCGGCAGGCTGGCCCGCACCGCGGCAATGCGCGCGGGATCGATGTCGGCGAGGACGACGCCTTCGCCGTACTCCATGGACGCCAGCACTTCGCCCCACGGGTCGATGATCATGCTGTGGCCGTGGGTCATGCGCCCGGTCGGGTGCAACCCGCCTTGCGCGGACGCGAGCAGGTAGCACTGGTTCTCGATGGCGCGCGCGCGCAACAGCAGCTCCCAGTGCGCCTTGCCGGTCGTGTCGGTGAAAGCGGCGGGGAGCACGATGAGATCGAGCGGCGCCAGCGCCCGAAACAGCTCGGGGAAACGCAGGTCGTAGCAGATGCCCAAGCCCACCCTGCCGACCGGCGTGTCGAGCGCCTGCGGCACGGGCGATCCAGCTTCGATGGTTTCCGCCTCGTCGTAGCGCTCCGCATCCTTCTGGAAACCGAACAGGTGGATCTTGTCGTAGCGGGCGACGCGCTTCCCTTGTGGGTTGAAGACGAGACAGCTGTTGCGCAGTCTGGCCGGATCGTTCGCCATCAGCGGAATCGAGCCGCCCACCAGCCAGATGCCGTGGCGCGCGGCAATTCCCGCAAGGAAGCTCTGGATCGGCCCGCGCCCTTCCATCTCGCGCACCGCGAGCCGGTCGGCATCGCTGCCGCCGATGATCGGGAAATATTCGGGCAGGGCGACGAGTTGCGCGCCCTGCGCGGCAGCCTCGGCGACGAGCCGGCCGGCGGCGGCGAGATTGGGCGCGACCTCGGGCGACGAGATCATCTGCACGGCGGCAATACGGAATGATTCGGTCATGGCGTGTTTGGCGTCTGTTCGGGAAGGGCGCGGGGAATCTTGGCGACCTGCGGATCGTTCCAGCCGCCGGTCACGGCATATTCGAAGGCGAAGATCTGATCAAGCGGGTCCTTGAGGACTTTCTGCGCGGCCCAGGCCACGGCGCCCGCCACCGGGTTGGCGATCATTGCCCCGACCGCGAGCGTTTCGCCGATGGCCGGCTGCACGCGCACCTTGAGGTTCTGCGTCTCGGCGACCAGGTTGGCTTCGCCTGAAAGCAATACCTGCGCCGACGGTCCGCGGATGCGTAGTTCGTCGGTCGTCATCACACCCTTGCCGATTTTCGCCTCGCCGGCGATGCTGTCGAAAGCGAAGCCCTCGCTGAAGATGTCGCGAAAATCCAGCGTGATGCGCCGCGGCAGCGATTGCAGCGAAAGCACGCCGAGCAGGCGGCCGACACCTGGTTCGAGCTTCTTGAACTGGCCCTTGCCGAAATCCGCCTTGACGCGCCCCGAAAGGCTCGGCAAGTCGAAAGCGAAGGGACTGCCGGTCCAGCGCACCTCGCCTTCGAGTTCGCCCTCGCCGCGCCGCATGGCATCAGGCATGCCCATGCGGCCGAGCAATTTCTCGGCGTTGTTCACATCGAGCTTGAAGGCGAGTGTGGTTTCCGACGCGGCACGACGGGGTCGCCAGCGGCCTTCGCCGCTTAACTTGGCCGCGTCGTTCTTCACGTCGAGCTTCGCCTGCCAGCTGCCCTCGCGGTTCTCCGCCTTGACCTTCGCCTCGCCAAGTTGCAATTCGCCGAGCCGCAAGCTGTCGATCGCCATGTCCACCGCCGGCATCTCCCGCGCCTGCTCCGCGGTCGGCTCGTCGCCTCCGTCGCCCCCGGCACCTTCGCCGGCAGGCAGGTGCAGGCGGGAGAATCGCCCGGTGATGCGCCCCGCGCCCGCGACATCCCAGGTCAATTGGCCCTGCGCCTCGCGACCGGCAACGGCAAATTGCCAGCGTGTCTCGCTGCGCGTGCCCTGAAGTTGAACATCATGGAAGTTGCGATGGGCAGCCCGCAGGTCGGGACTGCGGATGTCGATGACCGTCAGGGGCGGCAGGCTGTCCGGCTTGCTCGCGCCATTGCCATTGCCATTGCGCGCAAGCGCCTGCCATTGATCGATATCGAGACGCGGAAGATTGACCGCGAGGGCGATGCCCTGCTGCGGCAAGGCACTTGACGAAGCCTTGACCGCCGCTTCGCCAATTGCCAGACGTCCGCGCCAGCTTGCCCCTTGTCCTTGTCGCTGCAAGCGCACTATCGCCGCGGAGCCGAGCGTCGCCGACCATTCGTCGCGCTGCGGCTCGATGCGTCCGACCACGCTCAGCGGCAGCGTGGTCAATGCCGATTTGTTGAATGGTTCGGGCAAGCTCGATGCGATGCCGCGCAGGTCGGATTCAATGCGCAGCTCCGCCGTCGGTCTTTTCACGGTCAGGGTACCCTGCCAGGGTGCTTCGCCCGACAAATGCTCCAGGGCGCGCAATCCGTAGTGGCGGCGCAGCGCATTCGTCTCCAGACTGCCCGTCGCGCCGATGCGCACCGTGCCACCCGCCAGCGTGCCGATGTCCAGCGCCATCGGCTGGTCGAGAAAGCGCGCACGCAGGTTCTTCGCCTGCAACTTGTCGCTGGTGAAGGACAGTTCGCCCTGCACGGACGTGAACGGCGGCAGTTCGCGCAGCACTTCGAGACGGTTGTCGGCGAAGCGGTAACGGCCTTCCACTTGCGAGCTGTCGATGCGGCGCAGCGGCAGTACCAGCTTGAGATCGAGCTCGCCCTGGCCCGACGCGACCATCGTCTCGGTGAAGCGGTCGATGCGATTGCCGACCGGACTGGCCTCGATGAAGTCGAGGAAGCGTTGCGTCTCGCCTTTGGCGCGTCCGGTCACGGTCAGGATTTCCTCGTGCGCTTCGAGGTCGGCGATCTCGGCGCGCACGTCGGCGAGCGCAACGCCCATGATCGTCGCGCGCTGGCCGCGGATCAGCATGCGCTCGCCCTCGAACAGCAGCTCCCCGTCGATGTCGGTGATGCCCGGCCAGCCCTCGGCGTAGTCGAGCTGCGCACCACGAAACCTGCCCTTGACCTGGAAGATGCCGCCCTTGCCGCCGCGGAAGGGAAACTGCGCCAGCGGCCCTTTCAGGCGCAGCGTGGCGGTATCGGCACGGCCGCCGAGGATGCTGGCGCGCAGCCAGTCGCGCGCGTCCTTGCCAACCACCAGCGGCATGTAGCGCCACACGGCATTGCCGGCGGCATCGGTCAGCTTCGCTGAGAGGTCGATTTCTCCCAGCCCCTGCCCGGTGTAGTGGTAGCTTCCCGTGGCTTCCCCGCGGGCATCCGCGTTGAAAAAATTGATGCGCTGGAACAGGATTTCGGTCATGTCGGACTTGCCACGCCAGCCGATCTCGGCTTCCAGCTGCGCCAGCGCCAAAGTCGGCTCCGGGAAGACGGCAGGCAGCACGACTGTCGCATTGCGGCTATTGATGTCGACCTGCCCGCTGCGCGTGTCGCCTTCCAGCCGCCCGGAAACGCCGCTGAAGCCCGGCAGCTCCTTGTGCGCGGCAAGTGCGAGATCGGCAAAGTCCCCCTTGACGCGCCAATGTTCCGGGGCCTCGGCCGCGCCCTGCCAGGCAAGTTCCAGATTGCCGATCCTGCCCTGCGGCGCGAACTGCCGCAATCGCTCGCGCACATTCTCCGGCAGCGGGAAGTGTTCCGCCAGCGCGCCCAGCGCGGCCAGGTCGATCTGGCTGGCCCGCAGTTCTCCACCCGGCTTGCGCCCTCTGGTGTCGAGCTTCAGGCTGGCCTGCGTCGGCGGCACTTCGATGCCATTCTCCGTCGCGAGGCTCAAACGCTTCACTTCGCCGAAATAACCGTCCGCCGTCTTGCGGCCCGCGATACGGCCTTCGATCCGGCTCAGCGCCAGCGGAGTCAGCTCGGGCTGCAGGCGCAGGTTCAAGTCGGCGAGATGCAGATCCACGGTCAATCCCGTCGGCAACAGTCCGGCGAAATTCAGCCAGAGTCGCATGTCGCCCGTGCCGCGCGTCAGTTCCAGCGGCAGATCGATCCATGGCGCCAGCGCAGCGAGGTCGAACTGCACCAGATCGGCATAGGATGCTCCCTCCCAATCGGCAAGATCCGCAAAGCTGCGCCCTTCCAGATTGGCGCGCAGATCGATGCGCGCGGCGATGCCGCCCGAAGGTTCGGCGGTCAGGCCGACGCTGTGATGTCGGCCAAGATTGCGCAGCACGAAGTTGAGCTTGTTGAGTTCGAGCGGCGGCGCGCCGCGCAGTTCGTCACGCCAGATGATGCGGGCATCGCGCACGACGATGCGGTACTGCTCCAGCAGCCAGTCGGCAAAGCCGCTATCGCCCTCGCCACTCACTGGCAATCCGGCAACGTGGACGACACCGGATGCATCGCGACGGATGTCCAACTGCGGCGACGCGATTTCCAGTCGGTGCAGGCGCAGCTCCAAGAACAACAGCGACGACCAGCCGATTTCGGCCTCGACACGCTCGAATGCCAGCGCGGGATTGCCTTGCGGGTCATGCAGTTGGAGCTTGTCGATGACGAGATGGGGATGCAAACCCGGCCAGCTGGCCGTGAGGTCGCCGATCTCGACACGCAGGCCAATGGCTGCGGAGAGCTTCTGTTCGATCGTGTCGCGCCAGGCGCCGATTTCTGGCATCACCCAGTGACGCCCGACGAGGATCAGGGACGCGGCCGCGAAATAGAGCACCAGCAACAGCCGGCCGGTCCAGAGGAGCGTGGAGCGGACGATGCCGTTGGGAAGAAAAGTGGGCGCGGGCAAGGGGATGGGCGGGACTAGAATGCCACGGTTCGATGGGATACAAATTCTAATCCATGACCTCCTTGCCACATTTGCACTGGCCGACCGAATACTCGCGCTATCTGGCGCGCCTGATGCAGGCGCGCCCCGAACTGCAGGACGAGCTTTGTGCCGAAACGCCGCTCAGCGCGGCCATGTTGCAGGCCTGGCTGGGCGCGGCACCGCTGACCGATGACAACCTCAAGCCAAGCCTGCGCCGTCTCAAGCAGCGTGCCATGGCCCGCATCGCCAGCCGCGACCTCGCGGGGAGCGCCGACCTGGCCGAAGTGGTCGAAAGCATGACACTGGTCGCCGATGCCGCCGTCGTGGCGGCGCTGGAAGTCACCGAAGCCGCGCTGGTCGCACGCTACGGCGAGCCGCGCAACGCGCAAGGTGAAAGGCAACACCTCATCGTCATCGGCATGGGCAAGCTCGGCGGACGCGAGCTGAACGTCTCATCCGACATCGACCTGATCTTCGTCTATCCCGAGGACGGCGATACCGATGGAAATCGCTCCGTCTCCAACTTCGAATTCTTCACGCGCCTGGGCAAGAGCCTCATCAATGCGCTGGCGGACATTACCGGCGACGGGCAGGTATTCCGCGTCGACATGCGCCTGCGCCCCAACGGCGATTCGGGGCCGCTGGCCTGTTCGTTCGACATGCTGGAGAACTACTTCTACACGCAGGGCCGCGAGTGGGAACGCTATGCCTGGATCAAGGCACGGCCCATGACCGGCGAGGCGCGCTGGGCAGACCTGGAAAAGATCCGCGGCGCCTTCGTGTTCCGCAAATACCTCGACTTCGGCGCGATCAACGCGATGCGCGACCTGCATGCGCAGATTCGCCGCGAAGTCGCGAAGAAGGACATGGCGAACAACGTCAAGCTCGGTCCCGGCGGCATCCGCGAAATCGAGTTCATCGCGCAGGTGTTCCAGCTGATCCGCGGCGGCCGCGATACGGCCCTGCAGGTCAAGCCGACGCTCGAAGTGCTCAAGCGGCTGGTCGACCGCGGCCAGCTCGAACTTGAAGACGTGGTCGCGCTTTCCGGCGCCTATCGCTTCCTGCGTCGCCTCGAACATCGACTGCAGTATCTCGACGACGCCCAGACCCATGCGCTGCCCGAGAACCCCGAGGACCAGCAGCGGGTCGCGCTGGCGATGGGCTTCGCGAACTACGAGGCGCTGCTGATGGAGCTCGACGACCATCGCCAGACCGTCGCGAGTCACTTCGAGGGTGTTTTCGCCGATCCGAACGAGAAAAACCACACGCTCGACACCGTCTGGTCGAGTGGTGGCGGCAATGACGGCCATGCCGACGAACTCGCGAAACTCGGCTTTCGCGAGACGGCATCCCTGTGCGAACGGCTTGGCGCGATCCGGGGCGGCACGCGCTACCAGCAGATGAGCGAACAGGCGAAGGGGCGCTTCGACGCCCTCGTGCCGCTGGTCATCCAGGCGGCCAGCCATACGTCCAACCCGGACGAGACGCTCTCGCGCATGCTCGACCTGCTCGAAGCGATCGGCCGGCGCGCCGCCTATCTCGCGCTGCTGCTGCAATACCCGCAGGCGCTCGAACAGGTGGCGAAGATCGCCGGTGCCTCGTCCTGGGCGGCCGACTACCTGCTGCGCCACCCGATCCTGCTCGACGAACTGCTCGACCAGCGCCTGCTGCAGATGGCCCCCGACTGGCCCGGCTTTCGCCAGCAGCTCGCCGAACAGACCGACGCCATCGAGCCCGACACCGAGCAACAGATGGACGTGCTGCGTGAGGCGCATCACGCGCAGGTGTTCCGTCTCGTCAGCCAGGACATCGCGGGGCTGCTGACGGTGGAAAAGCTTTCCGACCACCTTTCGGAACTGGCCGACATCCTCGTCGGCCGGACCATCGAACTGGCCTGGCGCAAACTGCTGACCAAACACCGCGAGCAGCCGGCCTTCGCGGTGATCGGTTACGGCAAGCTCGGCGGCAAGGAACTCGGCTACGCCTCCGACCTCGACCTCGTCTATCTGTTCGACGACCCGAACCCCGATGCCGCGAGCGTTTACGCCAAGCTCGGCACGCGCCTCAATACCTGGCTCTCGTCGCGTACCGCCGCCGGCATCCTCTTCGAAACCGACCTGCGCCTGCGGCCCAACGGCGATGCGGGCCTCGTCGTCAGTTCGCTGGCAGCCTTCCGCAAGTACCAGCTCGAAAACGCGTGGGTATGGGAACACCAGGCGCTGACGCGCGCGCGCTTCGTCGCCGGCGATCCGGCCATCGGCGCGGCCTTCGAACAAACCCGCTGCGAGATTCTCTGCCAGCAGCGCGACCTGGCGAAGCTGCGCGAGGAAGTGCTCGCGATGCGCGGCAAGATGCACGAGAACCTCGGCACGAAGGGAGCGTCTGATCTTTTCGATCTCAAGCACGATTTCGGCGGCCTCGTCGATGTCGAGTTCATGGTGCAGTACCTGATCCTCGCGCACGCGCACCGGCATCCGCAACTCACCGGCAACCTCGGCAACATCGCGCTGTTGCGCATCGCCGCCGAATGCGGACTGATTCCTGCCGATCTTGCCGACGTCGCGCGCGACGCCTACCGCGAATACCGCCGCCTGCAGCATCTGCGGCGTCTCAACAACCTCGACAGCCGCGTCGATGCCACGCCGCATGCGCAGCGCATCGCCGCCGTGCGCGCCCTCTGGAAACACGTGTTTGGAGAAAACTGACATGCCCGTCAATTACGTCACCCCCGCAGCCGATCAACTCTTTCCCGTCGCCGGCGTGCGCCTCGGCGTCACCGAAGCCGGCATCCGCAAGGCCAACCGCCGCGACCTCACGCTCATCGAACTCGCGCCCGGCAGCCGTGTCGCCGGCGTGTTCACGAAGAACCGCTTCTGTGCTGCACCCGTGCATGTCTGTCGCGCCCACTTGCAGAAGGAAGGCATCCGCGCGCTGGTGATCAACACCGGCGTCGCCAACGCCGGCACCGGCGAACCGGGCATGGTCAGTGCCCGCCAGACCTGCGATGCTGTCGCCCAGCTGCTGGACATTGCCGCCGATCAGGTGCTGCCCTTCTCCACCGGCGTGATTCTTGAACCGCTGCCGGTCGAGCGCCTCGTCGCCGGCCTGCCCGGCGCACGGGCCGCGCTGAAAACCGACGGCTGGCATGAGGCCGCGCACGCGATCATGACCACCGACACGGTCGCCAAGGCCGCGTCGCGAAAAGTCGGCGCTGGCGGGACGGCATGCAGCATCACAGGCATGGCAAAAGGCGCCGGCATGATCCGTCCGAACATGGCCACCATGCTCGGCTTCATCGCCACCGACGCGGCCGTCGCCCAGCCGCTGCTCGAACAGCTGGTCAAGGAAGCCGCCGACGAGTCCTTCAACTGCATCACCGTCGATGGCGACACCTCGACCAACGATTCCTTCGTGCTGATCGCCACCGGTCGGGGCAGCGCGAAATTCGAGTCCGCACAGACAGCAGGCTGGGCCGAATTCAAGACGGCCGTGATCGCCGTGGCGCGCGAACTGGCGCAGGCCATCGTCAGAGATGGCGAAGGCGCCACCAAGTACATCGAGGTCGCCGTCGAGGGCGGCCGCACGCGCGAGGAATGCAAGGCCGTCGGCTACGCGATCGGCCACTCGCCGCTGGTGAAGACCGCCTTCTTCGCTTCCGACCCCAACCTTGGCCGCATCCTCGCCGCCATCGGCTATGCCTGGAACAACGATCCCGCGCTCGCCGACCTCGACGTCGACAAGGTCAAGGTCTGGCTCGGCGACGTACTCGTTGCCGAAAATGGCGGACGCGCCGCGAGCTACCGCGAAGAGGACGGAGCGCGTACCATGAAGCCCGCCGAGATTCGCATCCGCGTCGACCTCGGCCGCGGCAGCCATGCAGCGAATGTCTGGACCTGCGACTTCAGCTACGACTACGTGAAGATCAACGCCGATTATCGAAGCTGAGTTGCAGTCGTGCAATTTCTTAACATCCATGAGGGAGTCATAATGAAGAAGCTGATATTCACGATCGCGCTAGGTTGCTGCTCTGCCTTCCAGGCTCAGGCCCAAACTCCGACAGAGTTGCTCGTCACGATCAATTCGGGGAATGCGCAAACGCAGGGCATGGCGATGGTGCTGGCAACGCAGGCCATGGAGCAGAAGGCCGGCGTGCGCGTCCTGCTGTGCAGCGAAGGCGGCCAGCTCGCCGTCAAGGGCAAGGAAGGCGTGGTCCTCAAGCCGCGCAACGTCACGCCCAACCAGATGCTGCAGGGCCTGATGAAAAACGGCGCCAAGGTTGAGGTCTGCGCGCTGTTCCTGCCCAACAGCGGTTTGCAGCCGACCGACCTGATCGAGGGCGTCGGCGTCGCCAAGCCGGCAGACGTGGCCGCCTACATGCTGCAAGGCAACGTCAAGAACCTGACCTACTGATTTTCCGGCACCGCCGGAGTGCACGCCACCCACATGGCTCTGCTGTGGCTCGCGCTGGGGTGGGTGGCGTACGCAATGCTCCACTCGCTGCTGGCCTCGCTGCGCTGCAAGGCCTGGGTGACGCGCCACTGGCCCGCCTTCGCGCCGTATTACCGGCTCGCGTTCAACCTGCAGTCGGTGCTCCTCGTGCTGCCTTTGATCTGGGCGACGTATGCGATACCCGGCGACTGGTTGTGGCGCTGGACAGGCCTCGGCGCATGGTTCGCCAACGGTCTCGCGCTCGCGGCAGTCAGCGGATTTTTCCTGACGAGCGGCACTTACGACATGGGCGAGTTTCTCGGGCTCAAGCCGCTACGCGAAAAGCGCCGCGATGCCGTCGAGCACGACGGCTTCCGCATCTCGCCACTGCATCGCCACGTCCGGCACCCGTGGTACGCGCTCGGCCTCGTGCTGATCTGGACGCGCGACATGAACGCGCCGCTGCTCATCTCCGCCGCCGCCATCACGCTGTATTTCGTGATCGGCTCATGGCTGGAAGAGCGCAAGCTGGAAGCCCACTTCGGCGCGGCCTATCGCGACTACCGGGAACGCGTGCCGGGCCTGATTCCGCTGCCGTGGAAGCGGCTTTCCGTCGCCGAAGCCGAAGCCTTAATGCAGGGTTCTGGGCATCGCCAGCACGAACTCTGAGATCGGCGCGTCGAAGCGCGTGCCGTCCTCGGCGACCATCTGGTAGCTGCCCTTCATCGTGCCGACCGGCGTCGGCAGCGGGCAGCCGCTCGAATACTCGAAGCTTTCGCCTGGCTGCAGCAGCGGCTGGTTGCCGACGACGCCGAGGCCGCGCACCTCCTCGATCTTCCCTTCCGCGTCGGTGATGATCCAGTGGCGCGAGACGAGTTGTGCCGGGACGGAGCCAACATTGGTGATGTGGATGCGATAGACGAAGAAGTAGCGATCTCCCGACGGGTCGGACTGTTCCGGAAGAAATTGCGTTTCCACGCTGATCTCGATTTCGTACTTCTTCGCTTCCGCCATCGCTTATACCTGTTATCAAAAAATATTAGCCGACCTGATGGACAGCCCCCGCTACAATCAGGCGATTCTAATTTACGCAAAGAGGAGATTCGCCATGACCTTTCGTATCGCCCCGTCGATCCTGTCCGCCAACTTTGCCCGGCTCGGCGAGGAAGTCGACAATGTACTGGCTTCCGGCGCGGATATCGTCCACTTCGACGTCATGGACAATCACTACGTGCCGAACCTGACGATCGGTCCGCTGGTCTGCGAAGCGCTACGCAAGCATGGCGTCACCGCGCCGATTGATGTGCACCTGATGGTCAAGCCGGTCGACCGCATCATCCCCGACTTCGCCAAGGCGGGCGCCACCTACATCACCTTCCACCCGGAAGCCTCAGAGCACATCGACCGCACCATCGGCCTCATCAAGGAATGCGGCTGCAAGGCCGGCCTCGTGTTCAACCCGGCTACCCCGCTCGACGTCCTCGAATACACGCTCGACAAGCTCGACATGGTGCTGCTGATGTCGGTCAACCCCGGCTTCGGTGGTCAGAAGTTCATCCCCTACGTGCTCGACAAGGCGCGCGCCGTGCGCAAGATGATCGAGCAGCGCGGCCTGAAAGTCGAGCTGGAAATCGACGGCGGCGTCGGCCCGGCGAACATCGCCGAAGTCGCCCGCGCGGGCGTCGATACCTTCGTCGCCGGCTCGGCTGTGTTCGGCAAGCGCAACGAAAGCGACAAGAATCGCTACGACACGATCATCGGCCAGATGCGCGCCGAACTGGCGAAAGTCTGATCCATGAGCGTTGCCGCGCAGTTTCCAGTCCGGGCCATCCTGCTCGACCTCGACGGTACACTGCTCGACACCGTCCTCGACCTGCATGCCGCGGCCTGCGGCATGCTCGCCGACCTCGGCCAGCCGCCGGTCGCGGTCGAGGATATTCGCGCCTATGTCGGGCGCGGTATTCCCAACCTCGTCAAGCGCGTGCTGGCCGGCAAGCTCGAAGCGGCGGACGACCCGACTCCGCCGCCCGCCGCTGCGCTGGCGAGCTTCAAGAAGCATTACGAACACTTCAACGGCCGTGCCGCCAAGCCATTCCCCGGCGTGGTCGAGGGACTCGAAGCCTTCAAGGCGATGGGGCTGCCCATGGGCGTCATCACCAACAAGGCGCAGGCCTTCACGATCCCGCTGCTGGAACGTACCGGCCTGATGCCCTACATGAGCGTGGCCGTCGCCGGCGACCAGTTGCCGAAGCCGAAGCCCGATCCAATGCCGGTGATCTGGGCCTGCGGCCGCATGAACGTTTCACCGGCCGAGACGCTGATGATCGGCGATTCGGTGCATGACTTCCATGCCGGCAAGAATGCCGGATGCAAGGTGTTTCTGGTGCCCTACGGTTACAACGAAGGTCAGGATGTGCGGGGGCTGGCGGCCGATGCTATAGTCGCCAGCCTCTCCGAAGCCGCGCAGCTGATCCCGCCTCATGAACCAAGCCGAATTTGAACGCCTCGCACTCGAAGGCTACAACCGCATTCCCGTCACGCTCGAGACCTTCGCCGATCTCGACACGCCGCTCTCGATCTACCTGAAACTCGCCGAAGGCGCGCATTCCTACCTGCTCGAATCGGTACAGGGCGGGGAACGCTTCGGGCGCTATTCCTTCATCGGCCTGACCACGCCGACGCGCATCGCCGTCACCGGCTCGACGATCCTGCTGCTCTCCGGCAACCGCGTGGCCGAACGCCGCGAGCACACCAACCCGATGTCCTTCGTCTCGGAGTTCATGGCGCGCTTCAAGGTGCCCGACCTGCCCGGCCTGCCGCGCTTCTGCGGCGGCCTGGTCGGCTATTTCGGGTACGACACCGTTCGCTGCATCGAGCCGAAACTCGCCGATACACAGAAGTCCGACCCACTCGCAGTGCCCGATATCCTGCTGCTGCTCTCCGAAGAAATCGCCATCGTCGACAACCTCTCGGGCAAGCTCACGCTCGTGGTATTCGCCGAGCCGGGCTTTCCCGGCGCCTGGCAGCATGCGCAAACGCGCCTTAGACAACTGCTCGCCAAGCTGCGCGCGCCGGCATCGATTCCCGCCGACCAGCCTGCCGTCCCGTCAGCGCCGACTTTCGAGTTCGCCGAGGATGATTTCAAGGCGGCCGTCCGCAAGGCCAAGCAGTACATCGTCGATGGCGACATCATGCAGGTCGTCCTCTCGCAGCGCATGAGCAAGCCCTACGCGGCCAGCCCGCTGGCGCTCTACCGCGCCCTGCGGACGCTCAACCCTTCGCCCTACATGTTCTTCTTCGATTTCGGCGACTTCCATGTCGTCGGTGCCTCGCCCGAGATCCTCGTGCGTCTCGAAGGGGAAGGTGAGAAACGCATCGTCACCGTGCGGCCGATTGCCGGCACGCGCAAACGCGGCGCCAATGCCGCCGAAGATGCTGCGCTCGCCGCCGAACTGCTGGCCGACCAGAAGGAACGCGCCGAGCACCTGCAGTTGCTCGACCTCGGCCGCAACGACATCGGCCGCATCGCCAAGACCGGCACGGTCAAGGTCACCGATCAATACACGGTCGAGCGCTACTCGCACGTAATGCACATCGTCTCGAATGTCGAGGCCGAGTTGAAGGACGACGAAGGTCCGGTCTCGGTGCTGAAAGCCACCTTCCCGGCCGGTACCGTGTCTGGCGCGCCGAAAGTACGGGCGATGGAGATCATCGACGAACTCGAACCGACCAAGCGCGGCATCTACGCCGGCGCGGTGGGCTACCTCGGCTTCAACGGCGACATGGACCTGTGCATCGCCATCCGCACCGCGGTGCTCAAGGACCAGCGCATCTACGTGCAGGCGGGCGCCGGCATCGTCGCGGACTCCGACCCCGACAGCGAGTGGCAGGAAACGCTCAACAAGGCGAAGGCGCAACTGCGCGCCGCCGAGATGGCCGAATCCGGTCTCGATACACGCTTCTAATAGCCCCACCCCCTTCACCCCCTCGCGGGGGTTCCAGTCAGCTCGCTGCGAGCATCAGTCGCGCTTAACCCTGACGGGTGACGCGGGCAACCTCCTCGATTGTCGTCAGGCCGGCGCGCGCCAGTTGCAGGGCGGCTTCACGCAGGCTTTGCATGCCCTGGCGCCGCGCTTCGGCCTTGATGTCGGCCAGCGGCGCGCGGTGGGCGATCAGGGTACGCAGGCGGTCGTCGAGCAGGAGGATCTCGGCGACCGCCCGCCGGCCGTGATAGCCGGTCGTGCGGCAGGCGCCGCAGCCGGCGCCGCGCCGGAATCCACCGATCGCGGCTTCGGGAGGAAGATTGAGCGCCGCCAGTTCGCGTGTCGTCGGTACGACCGGCTCGGCGCAATGCGGGCAGACGGTGCGCAGCAGGCGCTGGGAAACGACGCCGTTGAGCGCGCCGGTGAGCGTTTCCGCATCGATGCCGAAACGCGCGAAGCGGCTGAACGCATCGAAGACATGGTTGCCGTCCACCGCCGCCAGAACGAGGCGGCCATCCTGCGCTGCCTCCAGCGCCAGTTCGGCGGTTTCCGCATCGCGGACATCGCCGATCATGATGCGGTCGGGATCGTGGGCCAGCACAGAGCGCAGCGCGCCGGCCATCCCCGCTTCCTTGCAGTCGCTTGCGGAGACCTGCAGGATGCCGGGCAGTTCATGCTTGATCGGATTCTCGACCGTGACGATCTTGTCGCGGCCGTCGTTGATCTCGGACAGCATGCCGTAGAGGGTTGTGGTCTTGCCGCAGCCGCGCGGGCCGGTCACCAGCACCAGGCCGTAAGGCTGCGTGGCCAGGCTGCGCAGTTGCGCGCGATCCACGCTGGTAAAGCCAAGCTGATCGATGCCCAGCACCTCGCCGGCCGGGACCAGGCGCCGCTTGTCAAGAATGCTGAGGACTGCATCCTCGCCATGGAAACTCGGCAATAGCGACAGCCGGACGTCGATGCGGCGACCATTGATCCGCAGGGTGGTGCGCGCTTCCTGCGGCACACGCCGTGTCGCACTGTCGAGTCCAGCGAGTGACTTCAGGCAGGCAATCGCCTGGGCCGCCACTTCGCGGCCACCCGCCTCGCAGACGGTTTCGAGCACGCCATCGATGCGATAGCGCACGACCAGGCCGCGGCTTGCCGATTCGAAATGAATGTCGTCCGCGCCGAGTTGCAACGCATCGTTCAGGTTCGTCTGCACGAGTTGCGCCAGAGAATTCGTTTCCCGGCTCGGTTGCCGAGTGCCATGCATCGGCAGCACCTCGGCCTTCGGCTGCGCCGGTGCCGTCCCGCCAGCGCCGACTTTTGCCCCGAGCTTCGCCTTGTCCAGGATGTCCCGCAAGGTCAGCGAGACTTCCGCCTGCTTGTTCAGCCAGTCGGTCAGGTCTTGCGGCGTCACCAGATACCATTCGACATTCCCGGCCGCGCAGCGCTCCACCCACTCCTGCAGATCGACGGCCAGCGGGTCTTCGCGCACCGCGATGAAGCGGCCCTCATGGCGGAACAAGGCACAACGGCGCTCGTAGGCTTCGACCAGCGGCAGGCAGTCGAAGGCGGGCTCGAGGCGATGAATATGGACCAGCCTCAGCATGGGAAAGTCGGCACGGGCAAGCACACCAGCGGGCAATCGGGCATTCATCGCGTTCTCCAGTCGATTTCGGTCTGCGGCAAGCGGGGCGGCAAGGTGTTACGCTATGGGCTGCATCATCCGGATTCGACCGGCCTGTTGCCACTGTCGCCAAACCCCGACACTTTGGTCCGACAACCCCTTCACCGACAATTCGCGGCATGAATCTGTACCCCCGTTCCTTCCTGCGCCTGATCCTGGTCGGCTGGCTGCTCACTGCGCTGCCACTGCTGATCGCGATCGCTTTCGCGTCGGTCAATTTCACACGGTTCACCGCGCGCAGCGAAATCGCCTTGCAGCAGACGACGGAAGCGACGCGGCTCAGCCGCAAGCTCGACGAAGACATCTTCCTGATGGAGCGCATCCTCCTGCAGTACGAAGCCCTGCGCGACCCCTCACTGCTCGACGATTACCGCGTCGCGCGCGAGGCCTGGCTCAGAAGCGGCGCCGAATTCGCCCAGCTGCCCCTGCTGGCCACGCTCGCGCCCCGGCTGGGCCAGGCGCACCAGCTGGAGGACACCGCCTATCGCCGGCTGCTGGCCGACACGCGCGATACCCATGCCTTGCTGGCCGGGCTGACCGACATCAAGCAGGGCTCGCTCCAGATGATCGAGGAGGTCGGCAAACTCACCGAAGTGGAGCGGCAGGCCTTTCGCGCCGAGGCCGAAGCGCTCCAGCAACAGCTGCTGATCGCCATCTCGTTGGCCTTCCTGCTGGCCGTGCTGCTGTTCTGGGCGGGGCAGCGCACGGTCGCGCAACTGTTCAGCGGCGTCGAACGCGCCGTGATCGCCCTCGGCAACAACCTGCTGGAACGCCCCATCCATCTCAAGGGCACGGATGACCTGCGCTGGATCGGCAAGCGGCTCGACTGGCTGCGCACGCGCATGCTGGCCTTGCAGGAAGAGCGCACGCGCATCCTGCGCCACGCTTCCCATGAGCTGAAAACGCCGCTGGCCGCCCTGCGGGAAGGGACCAGCCTGCTCTCCGAAGGCGTGGCGGGACCGCTTTCCCCGCAGCAGGAGAAGATCGCCGGCATCATGCAGGGCAACGTCCTGCGGCTGGAGGGCCTCATCGACGGCCTGCTCAAGCTGCAACAGGCCGAGCACGTGCGCGACCGCATCGAGCCGGAAGCGCTGCGGCTCGACGAACTGATCCAGCAGATCCTCGCGACGCACAAGCTGGCCGCGCGCGACAAGCGCCTGAAGATCACGGGGAGGCTCGCCAAACTGACCGTAAACGGCGGCCGCGAGGAAGTCACCACCATCATCGACAACCTGCTGTCGAACGCCATCAAGTTCTCGCCACCGCGAGGCTCGATTCGCGTCCGGCTTTCCCGCGACAACCAGAACGCCGTGCTGGATGTCGAGGACGACGGACCGGGCGTTCCGGAGGAGGAGCGTAAAATGATCTTCGAACCGTTCTACCGCAGTCCCGGAACCAAGGCCATTGCCGGTGTCGGCCTCGGCCTCGCCATCGCCCGCGAATTCGCCACGGCGCATCGCGGCACGCTTGAATACCTGCCCGGAACGGATGCCACGCACTTCCGCGCCACCCTGCCCCTCGCCGCCGACCATCCATGAACGCACGTAATTCTGTTTCACTATTGGCACCGCTCCTGGCCTCGTTGCTTCTACTGGCAGGCTGTGCCGGCATGCCAGGGCAGGAAAGCGTGGCGCGGGAAGAACGGCGCCTGCTGTGCGAGGAATTGCGCGAAACCGAGGAGGAGCAGGAACGCCTGCAACAGCAGTTGGCGAATCTCCAGCGCCAGTTGCGCGACGAGCAGCGCAAGGCCGAGGACGCACAGCAGAAACTGCAAGGACAGCTGGCCGAACGCCAGCGCCAGTTGCGCGACGAGCAGCGCAAGGTCGAGGAACTCACCGGCAAGGTCACCGAACTCGAAAAGAAAGTCGCGGCGTTGCGCCGGATCGACCGCGAAACCCTGCAACGGGCGATTCGCAAATGAACGTTGCCGGCGCGGCGGCCCGCATCCTCGTCGTCGATGACGACCCCGACCTGCTCGCGCTCATCAGCATGCGCCTCGGTTCGGCCGGCTATACGGTCGCCCAGGCCGCTTCGGGGCAGGAAGCGCTGGACATCTTCCGCGTCGAGCGGCCGCGCGTGGTCGTCACCGACCTGCGCATGGACAACATGGACGGCCACGCGCTCTTCGATCACCTGCATGCCGAAGCGCCGAGCGTCCCGGTGATCATTCTCACCGCCCACGGCACCATTCCCGATGCGGTGGCCGCCACGCAGCGCGGCGTCTTCAGTTTTCTCACCAAGCCGTTCGATGGTCGAGAATTGCTGGCGCGCATCGCTGCCGCCATCGCCCTCTCGCCGCCGATCGCGCCGGAACGCAGCAACGCGGCATGGCGCAAGGACATCGTCGCCGCGGACCCGGCCATGGACGAACTGCTGCGCACCGCGCACCGCCTCGCCGATGACCCGCAGCCGCTCCTGCTCAAGGGGCCGCGCGGCAGCGGCAAGGAACTGCTGGCGCGCGCCATGCACGCCTGCAGCCGGCGCGCCAGGCAGCCCTTCCAGGTCTTGCAGTGCGGCCCGGGCACCGATAACAGCGCGGCAGAGGCCCGCTTCGTCGCCGCGTTCGACGGCGCCGGCACGCTGCTGCTCGACGACATCGACCAGCTGGCCCTGCCGCTGCAAACCCAGTTGCAGGCGCGCATCGGCACGACCGGGCTGTTCGAGGGCCGGCGCAGCGCCGTGCGCATCATCGCGACGACGACGCAGTCGCTGGAAACCGCTGCGCATGACGGCCGCTTCCGCGCCGACCTGTACTACAGCTTCATGCGCAACATGCTGACCGTTCCCAGCCTGGCCGCCCGCCGCGGCGACATCCCGCTTCTGGTCGCCCATTTCGCCGCGCAAGCGGGCAAGAAGACCGCGCAGGGGTTCTCGCCGGAAGCACTCGCCTTGCTGTGCGAGGCGCCCTGGCCCGGCAATGTGCGGCAGCTGCGCGGCATCGTCGAGCAGGCACTGGGGCTGGCCGTCGTGCCGCTGGTGCCCGCCACGCTCGTGAAACGGCTGCTGGCGGAAGACAACGAGCGGGAAATGGCGGCTTTCGACGACGCCCGCAAGGCCTTCGAGTTCGACTACCTGGCGCAGCTGCTGAAATCCACGCGCGGCAATGTCGCACAGGCGGCGCGCATCGCGCAGCGCAACCGCACCGAGTTCTACAAGCTGCTGGCGCGCCACAACCTCGATCCGGCGCAGTTCAAGCAAGACCTAAAATAGGCCAGCGGGCGCCACGGCACCCGGTTCTGAGGGAAAATTGCGGTTTTGCATCACCACCCTGACGGGAAAGCGGGCAACCCATGCTGTTGATGATCGACAATTACGATAGCTTCACCTACAACCTCGTGCAGTATTTCGGCGAGCTCGGCCAGGACGTGCGCGTGTTCCGCAACGACGCGATCACCCTCAAGGAGATCGCGGCGATGGCACCCGACTACCTCGTCATCTCGCCCGGCCCCTGCTCGCCGAAGGAGGCCGGCATCTCGGTCGCCGCGATCCAGGAGTTCGCCGGCAAGCTGCCCATCCTCGGCGTCTGCCTCGGGCATCAAAGTATTGGTTATGCCTTCGGCGGCGAGATCGTGCATGCCAAGCAGCTGATGCACGGCAAGCTCTCGTCCGTGCATCATGCCGACGTCGGCATCTTCTCCGGCCTGCCGAATCCCTTCACCGCGACGCGCTACCACTCGCTGGCGATCCGCCGCGAGACGCTGCCGGACTGCCTCGAGGTCACCGCCTGGACCGACGACGGCGAGATCATGGGCGTGCGCCACACGGAATATCCCATCCAGGGCGTGCAGTTCCATCCCGAATCCATCATGACCGAGCACGGCCACGCCCTGCTCGACAACTTCATCAAAGGGAAATGAGATGATCACCCCGCAAGAGGCGCTCCAGCGCACCATCGAGCATCGCGAGATCTTCCACGACGAGATGCTGCACCTGATGCGGCTGATCATGAAGGGCGAGGTCTCGCCGGTGATGACCGCCGCCATCCTCACCGGCCTGCGCGTCAAGAAGGAGACCATCGGCGAGATCGCCGCCGCCGCGATGGTGATGCGCGAGCTGTGCACCAAGGTCGACGTCCCGCACAACGCGAATTTCGTCGACATCGTCGGCACCGGCGGCGACAGCTCCCACACCTTCAACATTTCCACCTGCTCGGCTTTTGTCGCCGCGGCGGCGGGCGCGACGGTGGCCAAGCACGGCAACCGCAGCGTCTCATCCAAGTCCGGCGCCGCCGACGTGCTCGAGGCGCTCGGCGCGAAGATCGACCTGCAGGCGCCGCAGGTCGCCGCGTGCATCAGGCAGACCGGCATGGGCTTCATGTTCGCGCCCAACCATCACCCGGCGATGAAGAACGTCGCCCCGGTCCGCAAGGAAATGGGCGTGCGCACGATTTTCAACATCCTCGGCCCGCTGACCAACCCGGCCGGCGCGCCCAACACGCTGCTCGGCGTGTTCCACCCCGACCTCGTCGGCATCCTGGTGCGCGTCATGCAGCAGCTCGGCGCCCGGCATGTCCTGGTGGTGTATGGCAAGGACGGCATGGACGAGATCTCGCTCGGCGCCGCCACGATGGTCGGCGAGCTCAAGGATGGGAAGATCAGCGAATACGAAATTCATCCCGAGGATTTCGGCCTGCAGATGATCGCCACGCGCAACCTCAAGGTCGCCGACGCCGCCGAATCGAAGGGCCGCCTGCTCGGCGTCCTGGAAAACCAGCCCGGGCCGGCGCTTGAGATCGTCTGCTTGAATGCGGGAACGGCCTTGTACGCGGCCAACCTCGCGGCCGACATCGCTTCCGGCATCGCGCTGGCGCGCCGGACCATCGAGAGCGGCAAGGCGCGCGCCAAGCTCGACGAGTTCGTCAAGGTCACGAACGCTCTATGAGCGACATCCTCGACAAGATCCTCGCGGTGAAACGCGCGGAAGTCGCCGCCGCGCAAGATTTAAAGCCGCTCGCCGCGCTGCGCGCCGAGGCCGAAGCCACTTTGAAATCGGCGAAGCCACGCGACTTCGTCGGCGCGATCCGTGCGAAAGTCGGCGCTGGCGGGACGGCAGTCATTGCCGAAGTCAAGCGGGCCAGCCCGTCGAAGGGCGTGATCCGGCCGGACTTCCATCCCGCCGAGATCGCCGACGACTACGCGCGGCACGGTGCGACCTGCCTCTCGGTACTCACCGACCGCCAGTTCTTCCAGGGCAGCACCGAATACCTGCAGCAGGCGCGCGCCGCCTGCGCCTTGCCGGTGCTGCGCAAGGACTTCATGATCGATCCCTACCAGGTCTATGAAGCCCGCGCGATGGGCGCCGACGCCATCCTGCTGATCGTCGCCGCGCTCTCCGACAACGAGATGGCCGAACTCGAAGACCTCGCCCTGTCGCTGAACATGTCCGTCCTCGTCGAAAGCCACGACGCCGGCGAGCTCGACCGCGCGCTGCGGCTCAACACCCCGCTGCAAGGCATCAACAACCGCAACCTGCGGACCTTCGAAGTCAGCCTCGACACCACGCTGTCGCAACTGGCCCGCATCCCGGCCGACCGCATCGTCATCACCGAATCCGGCATCCTCGCGCCGGCCGATGTCGCGCTGATGAAGCAGAACAATGTGAACGCCTTCCTCGTCGGCGAAGCCTTCATGCGCGCGCCCTCGCCCGGCGCCGAACTCGCCCGGCTGTTCGGCTTTTAGTGCCGTCTTGCCAGCGCCGACTTTCGATGACAGAGCATGCCTTCCAGCTTGAAAAGGAGTTCATCGAACTCCACACGCTGCTCAAGCTGCTTGCCCTCGCCCCCTCCGGCGGCGCCGCCAAGGCCCTGATCGCCGCCGGCGCAGTCAGCGTCGACGGCCGCCCCGAAACCCGCAAGGCGTGCAAGATCCGCGCGGGTCAGGTGGTAAGGGTCGGGGATGACGAGGTGCGGGTAAGGTAGCAGACGGCGACCCTCCTGCCCACTCTCACGAAAGGAGTTTCCCATGGTCCTGCTTGAATTCTCGATGTCGCCCATGGACAAGGGAACGAGTCTCAGCCCCTACGTCGCCCGCTCGCTCGACATCATCGACCAGAGCGGCCTGCCCTACCAGCTCACGCCGATGGGCACGATCATCGAGGGCGAATGGGACGAAGTGATGGCTGTCGTCAGCGCCTGCTTCGCGGCAATGCGCACGGATTGCGAACGCATCGGCGCACAGATCAAGATCGATTACCGCGCCGGTGACAAGAGCCGCATGCGGTCGAAGATAGACGCGGTGGAAGCCCGGGTCGGCCGCAAGCTCGCCACCTGAACGGCCCTGCCGTCCCGCCAGCGCCGACTTTCAAAGCTTATCGAGCAGCTCCTGGCGTTTCTTCTGGAACTCTTCTTCGGTAATCATGTTGTCCTTGCGGAGGTTTTGCAGATCGCGCATTTTTTGCGCAGCGTCGTTGGCGGGAGCCTGCCCCACAGGTAGCAGATCATTCTCCGTCAAGGTAGTCGCAATCAGCTTTGATTCGGCGACGCCCGCACGACCGGTAGCCTCATCGACCTGCTGCAACAGGCTGCGTGCCATCCACATCCCCATCTTCACCTCCTGCCAGACGAAGTAGTTCTTGCCTGCCTCGGTGGTCAGAGCCAGATTGGAAATATTCTCGGCATGCGACTCGACCGTGTATTTTCCCGGCAGAACATTCAGCAGGAAGAAGGTTTTTGCGGCGGTCTGGCCGATCACCTTGCTATTGACGGTGACGGTCATCGGGATGGCGCCGCCGAAACTCTTGCTGCGGTAGATGTACAAGGCGGCGTGGCTGGGTGATGGCACGAATTCCTTCGCCTTGGCATCCTGCTCCATGGGCGCCATCGGTACCGAGGCGCAGCCGGACAGAACCAGCAGCAGGATGACGGAAATGGATGCGATCAGCTTGTTCATGGTGCTGCCTCCCTTTTTACGAAGCTTAGACCGACTTTCAAAAAACAAAAGGCCGCCCCAGGGAAAGGGTGCGGCCTTTTGCGTTGGAGCGGAAAACGCTTACTTGACGACGGCGTTCAACTCACCCTTCTTGTAGCGGTTGGCCATCGCTTCCAGCGACACCGGCTTGATCTTGGCGGCCATGCCGGCGCAGCCGAAGGCTTCGTAGCGCGCCTTGCAGATCGCCTTCATGGCCTTGCGGGCTTCGGCGAGGTACTTGCGCGGGTCGAAGTTCTTGCGGTCCTTGTTGAGGAACTGGCGGATCGCGCCGGTGGAGGCCATGCGCAGGTCGGTGTCGATGTTGACCTTGCGCACACCGTTCTTGATGCCCTCGACGATTTCCTCGACCGGCACGCCGTAGGTCGCGCCCATCTCGCCGCCGTTCTCGTTGATGATCTTCAGCCAGTCCTGCGGCACGCTGGAGGAGCCGTGCATGACGAGGTGGCAGTTCGGGATGCGCGCGTGGATTTCCTTGATGCGGTCGATGCGCAGCACCGCGCCCGTGGGCGGGCGGGTGAACTTGTAGGCGCCGTGGCTGGTGCCGATGGCGATGGCCAGCGCGTCGACCTGCGTCGCCTTGACGAACTCGGCGGCTTCGTTGGGATCGGTGAGCAGCTGGTCGTGCGACAGGACGCCTTCGGCGCCGTGGCCGTCTTCCTTCTCGCCCATGCCGGACTCGAGCGAGCCGAGGCAGCCCAGTTCGCCTTCGACTGACACGCCGATGGCGTGGGCGATGTCGACGACGTGCTTGGTGGTGTTGACGTTGTACTCGAAGGACGACGGGGTCTTCGCGTCTTCCATCAGCGAACCGTCCATCATCACGCTGGAGAAGCCGGAGCGCATCGACTGGATGCAGATCGCCGGGCTGGCGCCGTGGTCCTGGTGCATGACGATCGGCACGTCGGGATGGGTTTCGATGGCGGCTTCGATGAGCTTGCGCAGGTAGGCTTCGCCGGCATACTTGCGGGCACCGGCCGAGCCCTGCATGATCACCGGGCTGTTGGTCTCTTCCGCAGCTTCCATGATGGCCTGGATCTGCTCGAGGTTATTGACGTTGAAGGCGGGCAGACCGTAGCCGTTTTCGGCGGCGTGGTCCAGTAGTTGGCGCATGGATACGAGTGCCATGAGGATCTCCTCTCTCTGATTGGGTTAACTAGACTAAGCGGGACGGTGTTCGCCGACCCGGACGATTTTAAGGGTGTTGGTACCGCCGGCCTGGCCGATCGGCTCGCCGAAGGTGAGCACGATCAGGTCTCCCAGTTCGACGGCGCCGGCGCGGATCAGTTCCTCTTCCGCCTCGAACAGCAGTTCGTCGCGGTCGTGACCGGTGTAATGCGTCATCAGCGGATACACGCCACGGTAAGCGCTGACTTTGTAGCGCGTGCGCACGTCGGTCGTCAAGGCATAGATGGGCACGCCGCAGCTCAGGCGCGAGATCCACAATGCCGTCGATCCGGTCTGCGTCAGCGTGGCGATCGCCTTGACCTGCAGATGGTGCGCGGTGAATAGTGCCGCCATGGCAACCGACTGGTCGATGCGGGTGAAAACCAGGTCGAGGAAGTGGCGATCGAGCAGCGCGGGATCCATCGACTTTTCCGCCTCGTGGCAGATGCGCGCCATGGCCTGAACGGTTTCGATCGGATACTTGCCGGCGGCGGTCTCGGCGGAGAGCATCACCGCATCGGTGCCGTCAAGCACCGCATTGGCGACGTCGGACACCTCGGCGCGTGTCGGCACCGGCGAGTTGATCATCGATTCCATCATCTGCGTGGCGGTGATGGTGAACTTGTTGTGCGCCCGCGCCATGCGGATGATTTTTTTCTGCAGCGCCGGCACGGCGGCATCGCCGACTTCGACGGCGAGATCGCCACGCGCAACCATCACGCCGTCGCTGGCATGCAGGATATCTTCGAGGTTCTCGATCGCCTCGCAACGCTCGATCTTGGCGACGACGAGTGCGGATGAGCCGGCCTTGTGCAGCAGCTTGCGCGCGAGGCGCAGGTCGCTGCCCGACTTCGGGAAGGACACGGCGATGTAGTCGACCTGCAACTGCGCAGCCGTTTCGATGTCCGTCATGTCCTTGGTCGTCAATGCCGGCGCCGACAGGCCGCCCCCCTGCTTGTTGATGCCCTTGTTGTTCGACAGCTCGGTGCCGTGGCGCACGACGCAATGGATTTCGGTGTCCTCGACATGCTCGACATCCATGACGACGCGGCCGTCGTCGAGCAGCAGGGTGTCGCCCGGGGCGACATCCTCGACGAGTTCCGGATAATCGAGACCGACACGCTCGGAATCGCCGAGCTTGCATTCGGCATCGAGGATGAAGCGCTGGCCGGGCTTGAGCATGATCTTGCTGCCGGCGAACTTGCCGACGCGGATCTTCGGACCCTGCAGGTCGGCCATCACCGCGACGGTGCGGCCCTGGTTGCGCATGGCCTGCTGCAGCAGGTCGATGCGCTTCTGGTGATCTTCGGCGGTTCCGTGCGAGAAGTTGATGCGCACGACGTCGATACCCGCGCCGACCAGCTGTTCCATCGTGTGCGCATCCGAGGATGCGGGTCCGAGGGTTGCGACGATTTTGGTGGTACGTAGCATGCAAGCAGCACGGGCTGCTTCAGTCGCAGCCCGTTCCTGAAACTGGATTAGCCCTTGGCGCGCTTTTCGAGAATATCGACGGCGGGCAGAACCTTGCCCTCCAGATACTCGAGGAAGGCGCCGCCGGCGGTGGAGATGTAGGACACCTTGTCGTAGATGTCGTACTTCTGGATCGCGGCAATGGTATCGCCGCCGCCGGCCAGGCTGAAGCCCTTGGCATTGGCGATGGCCATCGACACGGTCTTGGTGCCTTCACCGAACTGGTCGAACTCGAACACGCCAACCGGGCCGTTCCAGACGATGGTGCCCGCCTTGGCGATGATGTCGGCCAGTTCCTGCGCGGACTGCGGGCCGATGTCGAAGATCATGTCGTCGTCGGCCACCTGGTCGGCATTCTTGAGGACGGCCGGCTCGGCGGCGTCGAACTTCTTGCCGCAGACGACATCGACAGCGATCGGGATCGAGGCGCCGCGCTTGGCCATTTTCTCGATCAGCATCTTGGCGGTCGGGATCAGGTCGTGCTCGCAGAGCGACTTGCCGACGTTCTGACCCATGGCGGCGAGGAAGGTGTTGGCGATGCCGCCGCCGACCACGAGCTGGTCGACCTTCTCGGACAGCGACTCGAGCACGGTCAGCTTGGTGGAGACCTTGGAGCCGCCGACGATGGCAACCATCGGACGGGCCGGATTGGCGAGCGCCTTGTCGAGGGCGTCGAGTTCCTCGGTCAGCAGCAGCCCGGCGCAGGCGACCGGCGCAAACTGGGCAATGCCGTAGGTCGAGGCTTCGGCGCGGTGGGCGGTGCCGAAGGCGTCCATGACGAACACATCACACAGTGCGGCGTACTTCTTCGCCGTTTCTTCGACGTTCTTCTTTTCGCCCTTATTGACGCGACAGTTCTCGAGTAGCACGCACTCCCCGGCGGCGACATCGAAACCGCCATCAACCCAGTTCGGGATCACCCGCACCGGCTTGCCGAGCTTCCTGGCCATCACGTCGGCGACGGGCTGCAGGGAATCTTCCGGCTTGAATTCGCCTTCGGTCGGCCGGCCGAGGTGGGACGTGACCATGACTTTCGCGCCGGCTTTCATGGCGTATTCGATGGTCGGCATCGAGGCGGTGATGCGGGCGTCGGAAGTGACCTTGCCTTCCTTGACGGGCACGTTGAGGTCGGCACGGATGAAGACGCGCTTGCCCTTGAGATCCAGATCGGTCATGCGAATGAACTTAGGCATGTGATTGCTCCCAGCTAATTGTTTGAAAGATTCGTTCGAAATCAACCACTGAAGCATTGCGACTGCATGACAGCCGCAATGCTTGGATCGTCAATCTCTGCTTACTTGGCCACGTGCTTGACGAGACGAAGCATGTTGCAGGTGTAGCCGTACTCATTGTCGTACCAGGCAACGACCTTGACGAAGGTCGGGTCGAGCGCGATGCCGGCTTCGGCGTCGAAGGTCGAAGGAGCGCTGTTGCCGACGAAGTCGGTCGAAACGACCTTCTCTTCGGTATAGCCCAGCACGCCCTTGAGCGCGCCTTCGGAAGCAGCCTTCATGGCGGCGCAGATGTCCTTGTAGTCGGCTTCCTTGTTCAGTTCGACAGTCAGGTCAACCACGGAGACGTCGGAGGTCGGGACGCGGAAGGCCATGCCGGTCAGCTTCTTGTTCAGCTCGGGCAGCACCTTGCCGACTGCCTTGGCGGCGCCGGTCGAGGACGGGATGATGTTTTCGAGGATGCCGCGGCCGCCGCGCCAGTCCTTCTTGGACGGGCCATCGACGGTCTTCTGCGTCGCGGTGGCGGCATGCACGGTGGTCATCAGGCCGCGCTTGATGCCCCAGTTGTCGTTCAGAACCTTGGCGACGGGCGCCAGGCAGTTGGTGGTGCAGGAGGCGGCGGAAACGATGGTCTGGCCGGCGTACTTGTCGTGGTTGACGCCATAGACGAACATCGGGGTGTCGTCCTTGGCCGGAGCGGACTGGACGACCTTCTTGGCGCCGGCGGCGATGTGTGCCTGGCAGGACTCGGTGGTCAGGAAGAAACCGGTGCAATCGATGACGACATCGGCAGCGACTTCGTTCCACTTCAGGGCGGCCGGATCCTTCTCGGCGGTCAGGCGGATCTTCTTGCCATTGACGACCATGTTGTTGCCATCGACGGCGATGGTGCCGTTGAAGCGGCCATGCACGGAATCGTACTTCAGCATGTAGGCGAGGTAGTCAGGCTCGAGCAGGTCGTTGATGCCGACGACTTCGAGTTCGGGAAAATCCTTGGCGATGGCGCGGAACACCATGCGGCCGATGCGGCCGAATCCGTTGATACCGACTTTGATGGTCATGCGTGGTTCTCCTTTAATTGATCAGATGAATTGTTCGACGGCCTTCACGACGTTCGCCACCGTGAAACCGAATTCCTTGAAGAGCGTGCCGGCCGGGGCGGACTCGCCGAAGCGGTCGAGACCGACGACTGTGCCCTCGCCGCCGACATACTTCCACCAGCCGCCGGTGACGCCCGCTTCCACGACGATGCGCGGCAGGCCCTTGGGCAGCACACTGTCCCTGTAGGCCTGGTCCTGACGGTCGAAAGCGTTGGTGTTGGGCATCGAGACGACGGACACGTGGATTTCCTGCTGTGCCAGGGCATCCTGCGCCTTGAGCGCCAGTTCGACTTCCGAACCGGTCGCGATAATGACCGCGCGGGCGTTGCCCTTGGCCGGGGACAGGACGTAGCCGCCTTTGGCGATGTTGGCGATAGTCGCGGCATCGCGCTTGACGAAGGGCAGGTTCTGGCGCGACAGGGCCAGCGAGGTCGGGCCGGTGGTCTTGCCGACGGCCTCGGTCCAGGCGACGATAGTCTCGACCGTGTCGCAGGGACGCCAGAGGTCCATGTTCGGAATCATGCGCAGGGTGGCGATCTGCTCGACCGGCTGGTGCGTCGGGCCGTCTTCGCCGAGACCGATGGAGTCGTGCGTGAACACATAGATCACGCGCTGCTTCATCAGCGCCGACATGCGCAGCGCATTGCGAGCGTATTCGGAGAACATCAGGAAGGTGCCGCCGAAGGGCAGCAGGCCGCCGTGCAGCGCCATGCCATTCATGATGTGCGACATGCCGAACTCGCGCACGCCGTAGGAGATGTAGTTGCCGCAGGACTTGCCGGAGACATGCTTGCAGCCTGCCCAGTTGGTCAGGTTGGAACCGGTCAGGTCGGCGGAACCGCCGAGGAATTCGGGCAGCGCCGGGGCCAGGGCGTTGATGGCGATCTGCGAGGCCTTGCGGGTCGCAACGGTTTCACCCTTGTCGTTGATCGCGGTGATGGCCTTCTGCGCGAACTCGGCCCAGTTGGCGGGCAGGTCGCCGGCCGTGCGGCGCTTGAATTCTGCGGCTTCGGCCGGGAAGGCCTTCGCGTAGTGCTCGAACTTCTGGTTCCAGCTGCTTTCCAGCTCGGCACCCTTCTTCTTCGCATCCCAGGCTTCGTAAACTTCCTTGGGGATTTCGAAGGGACCGAAATTCCAGCCGATATGCGGACGCGCGGCGGCGATTTCGGCATCGCCGAGCGGTGCGCCATGCACGTCATGGGTGCCGGCCTTGTTGGGCGAACCGGCGCCGATCACGGTCTTGCAGCAGATCAGCGAAGGCTTGTCGGTAACGGCTTTGGCCGCCTCGATGGCGGCATGCAGGGCTTCGGGGTCGTGGCCATTCACGTTGGGCACAACGTGCCAGCCATAGGCTTCGAAACGCTTGGGGGTGTCATCGGTGAACCAGCCCTCGACGTGGCCGTCGATGGAGATGCCATTGTCGTCCCAGAAGGCGGTCAGCTTGCCAAGGCCCCAGGTGCCAGCCAGCGCGCAGGCTTCGTGCGAGATGCCTTCCATCAGGCAGCCATCGCCAAGGAAGACCCAGGTGCGGTGATCGACGATCTCATGGCCGGGCTTGTTGAACTGGTCGGCCAGCAGCTTTTCGGCCATCGCCATGCCGACGGCGTTGGTGATGCCCTGGCCGAGGGGGCCGGTGGTGGTCTCGACGCCGGGGGTGTAGCCGTACTCGGGGTGGCCGGGCGTCTTCGAGTGCAGTTGGCGGAAGCTCTTGATGTCGTCGATGCTGACGTCGTAGCCGGTCAGGTGCAGCAGCGCGTAAATGAGCATCGAGCCGTGGCCATTGGACAGCACGAAACGGTCGCGGTTGGCCCACTTGGGGTTGGCCGGGTTATGGCGCATGTGGTGGTTCCACAGCACCTCGGCAATTTCCGCCATGCCCATGGGCGCGCCGGGATGGCCGGAATTGGCCTTCTGCACGGCATCCATGGCCAGGGCGCGGATTGCGCTGGTCAGGTTGTTGAACACGGGGGGTTCGAAATCGCTGAAAGTGGCAGACATAAGTTTCCTCCGAACGGAACACGCAATTATCCGCGAATCCCGCCTTGCAATGTTGTTTGAAATCTTTCCTGTTACAGCGCCATGGCGCGGCGCTTGTTTTCCATCAGGCGCAGGATCATCGGGGTGAAGATCAACTGCATCGCCAACTCCATCTTGCCGCCCGGCACGACGATGACGTTGGGGCGCGACATGAAGGAGTCGTGGATCATCGACAGCAGGTAGGGGAAGTCGATGCCCTTCGGGTTGGCGAAGCGGATCACGACGAAGCTTTCGTCCGGCGAAGGAATGTCCTGGGCGATGAAGGGGTTCGAGGTATCGACGGTCGGCACGCGCTGGAAGTTCACATGCGTGCGCGAGAACTGCGGCGTGATGTAGTTCACATAGTCTGGCATGCGGCGCAGCACGGTATCGACGACCGCTTCGGTCGAGTAGCCACGCGCACCCTTGTCGCGGATCAGCTTCTGGATCCACTCGAGGTTGATGATCGGCACCACGCCCACCAGCAGGTCGGCATGCTGGGCGACGTTGACCTTGTCGGTGACGACGCCGCCATGCAGCCCCTCATAGAACAGCACGTCGGAGGGGGGCAGATCCTGCCAGGGCGTGAAGGTGCCGGGGTCTTGCTTGTACGGCGCGGCTTCTTCATGGTTGTGCAGGTAGTAGCGACGCTTGCCAGTCCCGGTGTCGCCATACTGTTTGAACAGCGCTTCGAGCAGTTCGAGTTCGTTGGCATTCGCGCCGAAGTGGCTGAAGTTGTTGTTGCCCAGCTTGGCCTGCTCGGCAGCCGCTTCCTTCATCGACTTGCGGTCATATTTATGGAAGGAATCGCCCTCGATGATCGCGGCGGTAATCTTTTCGCGGCGAAACACATTCGCGAAGGACTTGGTGACCGTGGACGTGCCCGCCCCGGACGAGCCGGTGATGGCAATGACTGGATGCTTGACCGACATGAGCGTCTCCGAAAGAAAGGGAATGAATTAGCGGAACAATGAGCGGGAAGAAAACAGCGGCATGTCGTAGCTGTCCAGATCCTTGCCCTCGACGTATTCCTGGTGATAGCGATGCAGGCGCTCGACCTCGCTCTTCGAGCCGAAGATAAAGGGAGCGCGCTGGTGCAGTTCGGCCGGCTTGATCTCGAGGATGCGGTTGCGGCCGGTGATCGCCGCGCCGCCCGCCTGCTCGATGATGAAGGCGATCGGATTCGCCTCGTAGATCAGGCCGAGACGCCCGCCCTGGTCGCGCGTGCGTTCGTCGTGCGGGTAGAGGAAGACGCCGCCGCGCGTGAGAATGCGATAGGCCTCGGCCACCAGCGAGGCGACCCAGCGCATGCCGAAATCCTTGCCGCGTGGCCCTTCCTTGCCGGCCATGCACTCCTGCACATAGCGACGGACCGGCGGTTCCCAGTACTTCTCGTTCGAGGCATTGATGGCAAACGTGGTCGATTCCTCGGGAATCGTCATCTGCGGGTGGGTCAGGACGAACTCGCCGATATCGCGATCAAGCGTGAAGCCATCGACGCCATGACCGGTCGTGAAGATCATCCGCGTCGAAGCGCCATACTGCACAATGCCGGCGGCGAGCAGTTGGTTGCCGGGACGCAGAAAATCCTCTTCCTTGGGCTTGCGCTTGGCATCCGGCGCGCGCATCACCGAAAAGATGGTGCCGGACTGGAAGTTGATGTCGAGGTTGCCGGAACCGTTGAGCGGATCGAAGGCCAGAAGATACTTGCCGCGTGCCTGGCCGGCGGGCAACTGGCTGATGCCTTCCATGTCCTCGGAGGCCATCGCGGCAAGGTGGCCGGTGGCAATACCCGCCTGCAGCATGACCTCGTTGGCCATGGCTTCGAGCTTCTGGTTGAGATCCTTGCCGGTGGCGATCAATGCGCCCTTGCCAACCGCATTGGAGATCACCTTGCTCGCCGTCGCGATATCGCTGAGCAGACCGGTGAAATCGCCGGTGGCGCCCGGGATCTTCCGCTGCTGTTCATTCATGAACTGGTTCAGCGTGATGCGCGCTTGTTGCATGTTCCCCTCCTAATTTTGGCAGCCAGTAAAAGCTTCTTTATTGTTTGTTTCCGCAAGCCGCACTCTCCCGTGCCTCAAGAAAAACCCCCGCCCCCGCTTTGAGGTGGGGGCGGGGCCAAACTGGCAAAACGCCAGAGGGAGTGGAGAAACAGTTTGCAGCGGATCCGACAACCGAAACCGCCGTGCAGATGAGCAAACTCTAATGGGCGGAATCCATAAGCACCAGTCACTTTTTCTTATAGTCAGGATAAGCGAATGGTTATTGCCCTGCACAATGCCAAGTGGGTATCTTTTGCTGGCCATGCCGTCCCGCCAGCGCCGACTTTACCGCCATCCGGAAGTCATTGAAAGTGCCGATTGCGCTGGTTAGGATCACCCGCACAACTCAACAACCAAGGGACACCACGATGCCACTCGCCACTCCGTGCTCGCCACGGCGGTTCTCGCCGTTCTGCTTTCCGGCTGCGTCAGCACCGGCCCGACCATCGGCTCCAAGGACGCCGACACGGTCGCCACGGGTTCCGCCGCCGGCGGTTCGGCACAGAACGCCAACACCCAACTCGAAAGATGTGACAGCCCGCTGGGCACGGCGGCGCTCGTGGAGGATCAGTCGGCTGAATGGTTCCGCATCTTCAGCGCCGAATACAAGCTGGGTTCCACCGCCCCGGTACTGCGCTTGCTGATGCAGCAGAGCAATTGCTTCGTCGTCGTCGAACGCGGCCGCGCCTTCCAGGCGATGGAACGCGAGCGCCAGATCGCCGGTGCCGGACAGGCCCGCGCTGGCAGCAATTTCGGCGGTGGTCAGATGGTCGCGGCCGACTACAGCATCACGCCTGAGGTACTGGTATCCGGTCGCAACACGGGCGGCGTTGGCGGCGCACTGGGCGGTCTGGGCGGAGGTCTGGGCGTCGTGGGCGCGATCGCCGGCGGCATTCGGACCAACGAAGCGGCGACAATGTTGACGCTGATCGACAACCGCTCCGGCGTGCAAATCGCCGCGTCGCAGGGTGCGTCCAAAAACACCGACTTCAGCCTCGGCGGCGTGCTGCTCGGCGGTGGCGCGGGCGCCGGCCTTGGCGGCTACTCGAACACGCCGCAGGGCAAGGTCGTGGTCGCGGCCTTCACCGATGCCTACAACGAGATGATCCGTGCGTTGCGCAACTACAAGGCACAGCAGGTGCAAGGCCAGGGCCTCGGCACCGGTGGCAAGCTGCAGGTCGATGGCGCAGCCGCGCCCGCGCCGAAGCCTGCTCCGGCTCCCGCTCCGACAAAGAAGACCACCACGACCAAGAAGCCCGCAGCCTCCTCCAGCACGGGGACGACCAGCACGACGACAACCAAGTAAGGTAACCCGGCAATCCGCATCGCTTGCCGTAACGCCAGCGCCGACTTCCGGTGCTGGCGTTTTGCTTTCAGCGAGTCAGACTCAGATAGAGCATCGGCAACTGCTCCGGAAGGCGTTCGATCCGATCGAGCACGCGCCAGCGGTTGCCGAAAATCTCGCGCACGTATTCGTCGGCCTTCGGGTCGAGCGACAGGCAGAAGGTGGTGATGCCTTGGGTATCGAGTTCCTCGACCGCTTTTTTCGTGTCGGCGCGCAGATGCTCGGGATCGGTGACATCGATGTCGGCAGGCTCGCCATCAGTCAGCAATAGCAGGATGCGCTTGTCGGCCTTGCGATTGCCGAGGTAGTGGCCGGCGTGACGCAATGCCGCGCCCATGCGGGTCGAGTAGCCGGCCTCCATCGCGGCGATACGCGCTTTCACCTCATCGTTCCAGTGCTCCGAAAAACCCTTGATGTGCTGGTAGCGCACTTCGTGGCGGGTGTTGGAGTGGAAACCCGCGATTGCGAGCGGATCGCCGAGCCGGTCGATTGCCCAGGCCAGTAGCGAGACCGCTTCCTGACTCAGTTCGAGGATGGTCTGCCCACCCCCTGCCGTCCCGCCAGCGCCGACTTTCTGGTTAAGCGATTCCGACAGGTCGACCAGCAGCAGCACGGCGATGTTGCGGCCGTCGGTGCGGTGGCTCATGTTGATCCGCGTATCCGGTTGCGACCCCGATTTGAAATCGATCAAGGACCGGATCGCGACATCGAGGTCCAGTTCGCTGCCCTCTTCCTGATAACGGATGCGCACCTTGTCCTGCGGCTTGAGCAGGTCGAGCAGGCGCTTCAATTGCTTGGCGAGCGCAGCGTGCTTTTGCAGCAGCTTGTCGATGTCGGCCGGATTGCCGCTCGGGTGCAATGCCTCGTAAACGCTCGCCCAGTCGGGGCGGAAGGTCTTCGAGTTGTAGTCCCATTCCGGGTAGTGGCGCGGCGGCAGGCCGACGACTTCCGATTCCTTGGCCAGCTTTTTGTCCGGCTCGTCGAAGAAATCCTCGTCGTCGCTGTCCTCGATGAATTTCCAGAGGTGGCGATTGTCGTCGCGGTAGTCGATCACCGTGTCGTCGAAATGCACCTTCGCGAACTGGTCGCTCTGGCGACGCGTCTTCGCCACGTAGGACAGCGCGAGACTCGCCGTATCAGTGGTATTCGATGGGCCATCGGCCAGCAGCGCGTGGAAGCGCGCGACGAAGGCATTGAGATCGGCATCGCGATAGCCGTGGTCGGGATCGAGCAGCGCACGCGACAGCATCGCCAGACGGTGGCGCAGGCAGGACGTGGTTTCCGGATCGCAGGCATCCTCGACGGGCTTGGGATGCAGTGCCAGGAAAATGCGCCGCAAGCCGGGGTATTCGCAGCACAGCAGCGTCTCGATGCGGCAGTCTTCGAAGAACTCGACGGCCATGCGCTGGAAGGGGCTCCAGTTGTCGGCGATCTGCGGCGTGCTCCAGCGCCGGTGACCGACCATGTGGGCCAGCACGGCGCGATAACGGTCGATGCCGCCAATGATTCCCGCATCCTCGAACACATCGGGAATACGCAGGCCGAGCTTGTCATAGTAGGGAATCGGCTTGCGCAACTCGTCGAAAGCGGTCGAGTACGGCACCAGCTGATCGCCATCCTTCCACAGCGCGCGCAGGTACAGATCGAGCTGGCGCTCGACATCGGCGAACAAGGTTCCGCGCCGCTCGCGCTGCAGCACCGCGCGGCTGTCGGCCAACTTGAGTCCGAAGTACTCTTCCTGACGCTCGGGATGGTGGCTGTAGTTGCGGATGCCGTAATCGGCCCAGATCTTCAACCCCCCCACCGACAGAAGATCGAGTACCCGCGGTGCATGCTCGAAGAAGATCGGCAGGCCGGGACTCGGGAAGGTCGTGTGGTGGCCGTGAATCGATCCGGTGGTACGCGTCATCAGGTCGCGCGCGATATCGAGATAATGCTGGAGCTGCTCCACCGACTGCAAGCGGCGCGCCACGGCGGCCAGCGTTTGCAGGAAGGGGGCGATCGCCTTGCCGTTCGGCGATTTCTGCATCGCCTTGACGAAGTCCAGTACCGGCGTAAGCGCTTCCTTGCCCACGGCGGACACGACCGACGGCCACTCTTCCAGGAACACCAGCATGGGCTCGACACCACGCCCCAGCTTGCCGAGGAAGCTCGCGGCATCGAGATAGGCGTCGAGGTCGGGACGGTCGATGACCAGCAGAGCCTCGGCCATCGCCTCCTCGAAAATCTCGGCGACCTGCGGGAAGCGCGTGTTGAGCCGCGCCCAATACTGCTGCATCAGGGGATGCTGGTACTCCCCAAGTGCTTTGTCGACTGCCGTCACGGCGTGTTGCTCAGATAAACGTGGTATCGATGGCGTGGTCGAGCGTGGCGCGGACATCGGCGTCGTCGGTGATCGGTCGCACCAGCGCCATGCGGCAGGCATCCTGCGCATCGACGCCGCGCTTGATCAGCGTCGCCGCATAGACCAGCAGGCGCGTCGAGATGCCTTCGTCGAGCCCATGGCCCTTGAGGTTGCGACCGACCTGGCCGATCTTCACCAGCTTGGCGGCCGTGCCTTCGGCGAGGCCGGTTTCTTTCGCCAGGATGCTCGTCTCCAACTCGGGCGCCGGATAGTCGAAATCGAAGGCGGTGAAGCGCTGCTTGGTCGACTGCTTCAGGTCCTTCATCAACGACTGGTAGCCGGGGTTGTAGGAGATCACCAGCTGGAAATCGGGATGCGCCTCGATCAGTTCGCCCTTCTTGTCGAGCGGCAGCGTGCGGCGATGGTCGGTCAGGGGATGGATCACCACGGTGGTGTCCTGGCGCGCCTCGACGATCTCGTCGAGGTAGCAGATCGCGCCGATGCGTGCGGCCGTGGTCAGCGGGCCGTCGAGCCAGCGCGTGCCATTCGCTTCGAGCAGATAGCGGCCGACCAGATCACTGGCGGTCATGTCCTCGTTGCAGGCCACGGTGATCAGCGGCTTTTGCAGCTTCCACGCCATGTATTCGACAAAGCGCGACTTGCCGCAGCCGGTAGGCCCTTTCACCATCACCGGCAGCTTCGCGGCATAGGCCGCCTCGTAGAGCGCGACTTCCCTGCCCTGCGCCTGATAGAAAGGTTCCTGCTTGACGAGGAATTGAGTCTTGTTGGTCATGTTTTCATCCCATCCAGAAAAAAAGCCCTGCCTGAGCAGGGCTTTTTAACAGCGTTCGAATTACTTGTGAACGCCGAGCTTTTCGCGCCAGCCGGGGAAGATCTTGTCGGCATCCTTCGGGAAGGATTCGAAGGCACGGGCGAATTCCTTGTGCTCCTTGGCCCACTCGATCGGGTCGGCGCCAGCCTTCCAGCACTCGTAGGACTGACGCAGGGAGATCGCGCCGGCCGCCGGGCTGTCGATGTGACCGTAGGAACCGCCGCCGGCCGTGTTGATGACGTTGCCGTGGCCGAGGTTCTCGAAGAAGCCGGGCAAACGCAGGGCGTTCATGCCGCCGGAGATGATCGGCGTGGTGGGCTTCATGCCATACCACTTCTGGTAATACACCGGGCCCTGGCACTCGTCGCGCTCGATCATGTAGGCCAGCAGACGGTCATCCTTGCTGCCTTCCATCTTGCCGTAGCCCATGGTGCCGACGTGGATCCCGGACGCACCCTGCAGACGCGACATCTTGGACAGCACGAAGGAAGTGTAGCCGCGCTTGGCGCTGGGCGAGGTCACGGCGCCATGGCCGGCACGGTGATAGTGCAGGTACTGGCCGGGATACTGGCGGCGGGCGGTGGTGACCATGCCGGGGCCTCCGACGTAACCGTCGACCAGGAAGGCCACCTTGTCGGCGTCCGGTCCGAACGTTTCCAGGATGAAATCGGCGCGGGCGCACATTTCATAGTGATCGTCGGCGGTGATGTTGGCGGAGAAGATCTTGGCGTGGCCGGTTTCGTCCTGGGCGCGCTTCATGGCGTCATAGACCAGCGGATAGACCTTCTTGGCGGGGCAGAAAACCTGGTTGCCTTGGGGTTCGTCGTTCTTGATGAAGTCGCCACCGAGCCAGAACTGGTAGGCCGCCTTGGCGAAGGGCTCGGGACGCAGGCCCAGCTTCGGCTTGATGATGGTGCCGGAGATGTAGCCGCCATCCTTGACCGGACGGCCGAGGATGCGCCACAGGTTGCTGATATCGACGGACGGGCCGTCGAACAGCTGGATGGCGCGCTCGGGCATGTAGAAGTCGTACATCTTGGCATGCTCGACGTCACCCATGCCCTGGTTGTTGCCGATGCACAGCGTCAGGAAAGAGACCAGCATCATGCGGCCGTCGGTGACGTTGCGGTCGAACAGTTCGAGCGGGTAGGCGATGCGCATTTCCTCGGTCGCCTCGTCGATGTGATAGACCAGCGCATCGACGCCCTTGGTGAAGTCGTCGGTGGTGCACACTTCGACGTTCGTGCCGGTCGAGGACTCGGCGGCGAAGTGGGCCGCAACTTCCAGGTAACCATAGCCGGCCGCCGGCTTCATCTTGTAGGCGACCAGAATGTGCTTGCCGCCGGCGATCAGGTCTTCTTCCTTCAGGCTCAGGTCGGCATAACGTGCTGATTGATCCATGTTCCCTTCTCCTCTACTAGTGGTGATGGTGATTGTGTTTTAGTGCTGCGCTTGAGTGTTGTATCGCTTGAATGACCGCCATGTTAGTAAGGTCAAACCATAAATAACATTCACGAGTTTTTATGCCGACGATAAGCTTTTATCAAAGATCTCGAACACGTCGGCAAGGGTGGTATTGGCCAGATCGGGCAGCACGGCGAGGGCGCCGCCGAAGTCCTGACCACGCGTGTATTCGCTCTCGGTGACCAGTGTCGGAATGCCTGCAGCACGGCTCGACAGGATGCCGTTTTCCGAGTCTTCGAGCGCAAGGCAGGCTGACGCAGGAAGGCCGAGTCGCTCCAGCACCCAGAGATAGACATCCGGCGCAGGTTTCTTCTTTTTGGCCGCCGCATCGCCGGCTCCGATCACCTCGAACCAGCTCATGGCATCGGGAGCGAGACTGGCGCGCAACAGCACCTCGACATTCTCGGGCGTCGTGGTGGTTGCGATGGCGAGCCGGAGTCCGGCCTGGCGCGCATCGGCAATCAAGCGCGCGACGCCGGGGCGCAGCGGCAAGGCGCCCGACTCGACGATGCGGACGTAATGCGTGGTCTTCGCGGCATGCAGCGCCTTGATCCGTTCATCGGCATCAGGCTGCTTGAGGAAATCCGGAGCATACCGCTCGCAGTAGAAGCGCATGCGCTCCTTGCCGCCAGTAACAGCCAGCAGCTCGCCGTACAGCGCTTCGTCCCAATGCCAGTCGAGGCCGGCATCGGCGAAAGCGGCATTGAAGGCAGGCCGGTGGCCGTCGCGCTCGGTATCGGCGAGCGTGCCATCGACATCGAAAATCAGGGCTTGCATTAGGGACTTGGCGGTTTTCATGGGCCGCGAAGATAGTCGCGGCTATCCATAAGCAACAGTCACATTTTCTTATTGCAATGATAAGATCATGGTCATAACAAAAGTCGGCGCTGGCAGGACGGCACCGAAATCGGGAGTAACGGAGATGAAGCACGTCACATTGCGTCAACTCAAGGTCTTCGAGTCCGTGGCACGCCACCTGTCGTTCTCGCGGGCGGCGGAGGAATTGCACCTCACGCAGCCGGCGGTGTCGATGCAGGTCAAGCAGCTCGAGGAACAGGCCGGCTTGCCGCTGACCGAGATGGTCGGCAAGAAGGTCTATCTCACCGAAGCCGGGGAGGAGGTCGCGCGCCATGCCCGACTCATCGCCCAGCAACTGCGCGAAGCAGGCGAGGCGATCGACGCCATCAAGGGGGTGCGTGGCGGGCGACTGTCGATCGGCGTGATCAGCACCGCGAAGTATTTCGCACCGCGCCTGCTCGCCGAGTTTCGTCGGCGGCAACCCGGCATCGAACTGAGACTTGGTGTTTACAACCGCGAGACCGTGTTGCGCAAGCTTGCCGAGAACGAGATCGACTTGGCCATCATGGGCCAGCCGCCAAGCGACTTTCCAACCGTGTCGGAAGCCTTTGCCGACCATCCGCTGGTCATCATCGCAGCGCCCGGTCATCCGCTGGCGCAGAAAAAGCAGATCGCACCGGCATTGCTCGGTGAGGAAACCTTCATCATCCGCGAACCCGGCTCAGGAACGCGGGCGACGATGGAACGTTACTTCGCCGACGTCGGGATCGCTCCCAAACATCGCATGGAACTGATCAGCAATGAATCCGTCAAGCAGGCCGTGATGGCCGGACTGGGTCTGGCATTCATTTCAGCCCACACGGTCAGCCTCGAGTGTGAAGTGGGGCGGTTGGTAATCCTGCCTGTAACCGGCACCCCCATCGTACGCCGCTGGTACGTCGTGCAACGCTCGGAGAAGCAGCTATTGCCTGTCGCCGAAGCGTTTCGCTCGTTTCTGATTGCCGAAGCACCGGCGATGCTCATGCCGGAAGCGTAGGTATCGAGAACGGGGAAGCCGGCCAAGCGGGCGCACATGCCGCGCTCAGCGGCTTTGCTTGGCATGCCAGCTTTCCAGTTGAGCAAGGTCCGTGTTGCCCAAATCGGGCAGCACCGCGACGGCGCCGGTGAAGTCGTCACGGCATGTCCATGAACTCTCGGTGACCAGCACCGGAATGCCGGCACCCAGCGCGGCGCGCACCCCATTGCGCGAGTCCTCGATGGCCAAGCAGTCGCTTCCCGGCAATTCCAGCCGTTCAAGCACCCAGCGGTAGACATCCGGCGACGGTTTCTTGGCGGTGGCCTGCTCACCGGCGCCGATGATCTCGAAGCAATCGGGCGGCAGATCGGCGAGCGTGGTGGCGAGCAGTATGTCGACATTGGCACGCGAGGTGGTGGTGGCGATCGCCAAGCGAATGTTCGCCTGGATCAACTCGTGGATCAGCCGTACCACGCCGGGCCGCGCCGGCACCTCCCCCATCTCGACGCGCCGTTCGTAGACGCGCGTCTTGCGCTGGTGCAATCGGGCGATGAACTCCGTCGCATCAGGCTGCACCATGCGCTGTGGATCGACGCAGCGGCAATAGTGCGTCAATCGTTCCTTGCCGCCGGCCACCGCCAGCAACTCGACGTAGAGTTCGACGTCCCAGTACCAAGGCAGGCCGAACTCCTTGAAGGTGGCGTTGAAGGCCTGGCGGTGCGCCTCCTCGGTATCGGCGAGGGTGCCATCGACGTCGAAGATCACCGCGTCCAAAGTCATCAGATTTCCTGGCGCAAACGTGCTTCCAGTTCCTCGGCCATCAGTTGCAGCGCCTTGTTGCGGATTTTTGCAGCACCCTGGTGGTATTCACGCACGGTACAGGACACCGGCTCGTGCAAAGCGGTACGACCAGCGTCCTGAAACGCCGTCCATACGACAACAGGCATATCGTATAGGCTGGAATCGACCATCACCCACTCCCGCTCGTCGAGCAGCAAGGACATGGGCGGCAAACTTTCCAGACCGAAGCAGGCGGGTCTGTGGATGTGCATCCAGTAGCGCCGCCAGACATTCCATACTTCCGCCGGTATGCGTGAAGGGTATTCGTTGAGGGCGGGACAGTCGCGCAGGCGCTCGTACATGGTTAGCCGTTCTCTTCACTCGTCTTCGCCCAATTCCGGATCCCAGCCCTTGGTGCGCGCCGTCCGGATTGCCCGCTCATAGAGTTCGCCATGCCGCTTGAGCAATTCCGGTGGCAAGCGGCTGGGCAGGTTGGCGTACTTGTCCCATTCGGTCTGGACCTGTTCCATCAACGTCTGCATGCGGCCACCACTCCAGCCAGCGCAGTCCTCCGTCTCGGGGATCAGGCCGAACAGCCAGCCGTCGAGCACGATGCGGCCCAGCTGCGTGAGTCCGTGCTTGTCGTTGTTGAGTCCGGCGTACGTGGCTTCCATGTCGTCTCTCCTATCGGGTCAGACCAGCATAGAGGAGGGGCAGCTTCTCAGGCAAGCGCTGGACATGATCGACCACCATGTAATTCTTCTGACCGAAGATCCGCGACACGTAGTTGTCGGCACGTGGGTCGAGGCTCATGCAGTAGGTGATGACGCCGAACTTGGCGACTTCTTCGACCGCCTTCTTTGTGTCATACCGCAGGTATTGCGGATCGCGGACATCCACGTCGGCCGGCTCGCCGTCGGTGATGACGATCAGCAGTTTCTTGGCTGAACGTTGCAGGTGCAGGTGGTGGCCCGCATGCCGGATCGCCGCACCCATCCGGGTGGACAGCTGGCCGGTCATGCCGGCGAGCTTCGCTTTCGGGGTTTCATCCCAGTGCTGGTCGAAGTCCTTGAAGCGGTAATACTCGACATCATGTCGGCCGTCCGAGCAGAAGCCATGGATGGCGAAGGGGTCGCCGACCTTGCTGATCGCATCGGCCAGCAGCACGCAGGCCTGCTGGGTGAGTTCGCGCACCGAGTACTCCTGATCCTGTACTTTGTCATTGGTCGACTCCGACAAGTCGAGCAGCACGAGGATCGAGAAGTCACGCGTCTTCCTCACACTGCGCATCATGATGCGCGGATCCGGCTGGTTGCCGAGACGGATGTCGGTGAAGCTGGCGATCGCCGCGTTGATGTCGATCTCGTCGCCGTCTTCCAGACGACGGATACGCTGCACACCCTGCGGTTGCATGGCATCGAGCAGAAACTTCATGCGGTGGATTTCGCGCTTGTACTGGGCGGTGATGCCTTCGATGACCGAAAGGTCGCCGGACTTCGCGCGCTTTTCCAGCACCGTGGCCCAGGCCGGACGCTCCAGCTGGATCTGGTAGTCCCACTCTGAGTAATGAAAGGGGTCGGAGACCGGCTCCTTGCCTTCCAGCTCATTGAAACTCTTGCCGTTGCTCTCATCACCAATGTTTTCATACGGGAACAGCTCGGTGCCGAGCACCCAGATCTCCTCGGCATCGTCGCCGGCCGTCTCGACATCGATCTCGTTGGCCATCTCCATCACATTGACGTACTTGCGCACCTGCTTGACGGACTCGTAGCCGGCATTGGCCGCCTTGCTGAAATCGAACTCCTCGAATTCCCAGAAATAGCGGTTGTCGTCGCGGTAAGGGGCGGTGAGCAGGTCGGTGCGTGGATTGAAGGGAATCCGCTTCTGGCTGAAGCTGTGCGCGAGCTGTACGCCAATCTCCCAGGAGGTCAGGTTGCTGTCGAGCTTATCCTGTGTCTGCGCGAGCGCGAACAGCGCACGGGCCTCGACGATCCAAGGATCATTGTCCTGATAGCTGTCATCGAGCAGGGCGCGTGCCAGACGATTGAGGTAATCGCCCATGCTGTCGCTCATCGCGGGCGTCGCCGTGTGAAACTTGCTCCAGAGTTGCTTGAGACCGGGAAAGCGCCGGATGGACAGGGTTTCCACCCGAGCATCCTCGATCACGCTGATCACCGCCATCTGCATGGGGTTGAGCGCTTCGGCGGAGATCGGCTGCTTCGTCTCGACCACGTGGGCGGCGCAATGGGCGGCCGTGGCGCGATACAGTTCCAAACCGGACACTGGTTCCTGCCCATCGGCCGTGAAATCGTCGAAGGCATCCGGCACGTGCAGCAGGTAGTCCTCGATGTAGGGCCGATAGCCTTCGCGGGTCTCGAAGTCGCCCGAGGTGGGGCGCATGAAAAAGTCGCGGGCCCACAGGGCACGCAGATACATGTTGATGCGGCGCTGCACGTCCACCAGGAGCGTGCCCTTGCGCTCCTTCTGCAGCATCGCCAGCGATTCCTTGGAATCGAGGCTGAAATAGCGGATCTGCTCCTCGTAATTGGTACGGTGAGCGTGGGCACCCCACAGGGCCCAGCGGCGCAGTCCGCCCAGCGTAAGGTGCTGGAACAGGACTTCCAGCTTGTCGAGCATTGGCCGCACACCGCGCGGCGCCTGCGCAATCAGGGTATTGATGAAGCGCAGGTACTTGATGAACAACTCGGCATCGCCCAGACGATTGGCGGCAACGGCCGAGGTGGCGAGCAACAGCTCGATCACCGCGCCCGAGGTGCGCGAGGCCAGTTCGAGGGACGCGGTGGCAAGGTCGCCGACGACATCCTCGCCGACCTCCTTGGCAACCATCGGCGCCTCCTCGATCCAGGTTTCCACCAGCGAGTCGCCTTTGCCCAATCCGCGAATGGCGGCCGCGCCCTTCAGGTAATTGTCCAGGCCGCGCGGCGAGAACACCTTGGTCGCTTCATGCCAATTGGCCTGCAAAGCATTCTGGCTGTGCGGTGACAGGTCCTCCAGCAATTCGGCATAGTCAGCAAGATTGAACGACATGGCGCGTGTCCCTGCGAAAAAATCCCTTAGAAGAAGGTGCTGACCGCGGCATCGAGCGCATCGCGCATGTCGGGATCGTCGGTGATCGGGCGGACCAGCGCGACGCGGCAGGCGGCCTGCGGCTTGACGCCCTTGGCGATCAGCGAACCGGCATAGATCAGCATGCGGGTGGACAGGCCTTCGTCGAGACCGTGGCCCTTGAGGTTGCGCGAACGCTCGGCGATCGAGACCAGCTTGCCGGCCATCTCGATGCTGGCACCGGATTCGTGCGCCACGATCTCTGTCTCGATGTCATGCTCAGGATAGGTGAAGTCGAGGCCACCGAAACGCTGCTTGGT
>Ga0209835_1000180_pt1 | contig 44882 bp, 33 predicted proteins | sample LakKivwa52mmetaG_FD_184138 | JGI IMG/M metagenome (GOLD analysis project Ga0209835, IMG submission 184138) | Anoxic lake water microbial communities from Lake Kivu, Rwanda to study Microbial Dark Matter (Phase II) - Lake Kivu water 52m metaG... | ecosystem: Environmental > Aquatic > Freshwater >... | reverse complement strand
GAAAACGCTGGTTCCAAAAAAATATGTACTTTTGCTCATTGTAGAAAGTTTTTGTGAAAGTGCAATCTACAACAATGGAGTCAATTTTTTTGATTGACTCCATTTAAATTTTTATCGGACAACAGTGATTTATTTTCAGATTTTTGCACAAATTAAAATTCAATGAAAATATTCAAAATTACATTTAACGCTTTCATAATTCTATTATTAAGCAGCCATTTATTTGGGAAAAAACCACTTAATGAAACAGAATTGCTTAATAAAATCAATTTATTCCCTGATTATCGTGCAGTTGTTACTCACTTTTTCAAATTCTATGAATCACCGGGACACATTTTAAATTTTGCTAAGAAAAATGACGGATGGTATGTTTATACAGTCAGGTATGAAGTTTTTGACACAATAAATACTGAAAAAATCTGGGATTTTAACAAAAACAAGTATCTGAAGCTAAAGTTTTATTCAAAATTTAAACCCTCCGATAACAATAATCTTATCGGAATTGATGAAGAAAAATACGATCCTGTTAAATATAAAGTTAGTCAATTTATAAGTTACTATGATGAACAGGAATACAACCTTCATCCATATTACGGTTATCCGGGATGGAACAAGGATGTCATAGATTTACTTTCAGCCTTAATACTTACAAATGAAAATCTAATTTATAGTCTTGCACGTGCATACAGCAATCTGGCTTCTAATATTCTGCGTCCTCAATTTGGTTTTCAAAAACAGATTTACCCAAGTGCCGAATATGAAAAAATTGAAAAAAAGCGGCTTGACGAATACCTGTTTAATGCAAACAAGGCTATTGAGCATTTTTTAAAATTGTACAGACAAAATCCCGATTTTCAAACTATAGTCGGAAACATTTACACCAAATATTCAAATGAATGTTTGACAGTTTACTTTCATTTGCTTAGCATTAAAGAAGAAAATCTCGCATTGCATTATCTGAAGGATTCATTATATCAGCCAGAGTTATTGGTTTTAACAAAAAACTATCTGATTGCTTGCCCAGAAAATGCAATTTTGATTACCAATGGTGACAACGATACTTACCCGCTTTGGTATTTACAAGCTAAATTTGGTATCAGAAAAGATGTCAGGGTAGTTAATTTTCAATTGATGCAAACATCCTGGTATATCGACATGTTACGATATCAATACCTTGATTCTGAACCTATAAGAATGAGTTTTGAACAGGATAAAATTAAAAATTCAAAACGGGAATTTGCACTGATTTACAATAATTCAGAAATTAATACAGATGATGAATCAGTCTATTATAATCTGAAAGATGCTCTTTCAGTTGCTTTTAGCGATGATGATAATAATATTTTAAAAACTTCCGGCTTAACTTACAATGTTTTCCCATACAGAAAACTGTATATTCCAGTCAGTAAAAACCCATTTAAATACGGTGAAATAACGAAAAAATATACTGAAAGAATATCCGATACTGTTTTTTTTGAAATTGGTTTTTCACAATATCTTCTTCGAAACACACTTATATTGCTAGACATTATTCAGGAAGCTACCTGGCAAAGGCCGGTTTGTTTTGCCAATACTGTTGCATCAAACAATTTTCATGGACTAGACAAATATCTGATGTCGAGGGCTTGCATTTATCAATTGATTCCGATTGAAGCTGATAGTCTGGAAAAATTGAACTCCTTAATCTGGATAAATACAGATATTTGCTACTCAAATCTGATGAAAAACTTTTCCTTTTCAACTTTCAAAGAACAAACAAACAAAACTGACAATGCAGTTATCCAATATGTTCAGATTTTCAGGTCTGATTTTATATCACTTAGTAATGTTTTGCTTAATCAGAAAGACACATTCAATGCTTATGAGGTTTTAAAATACGGGTTAAATATCTTTCCTGAAAAATTTATTCCTTACGATTTGAGTATTTTGAACGGAATTATTATTCTGTATAAGGCTGGTAAATTAAAAGAAGGTGATAAGCTTGCCGGCAGCATGATTAATCAGATTGAAAAAGATTTTATCATTTTTCAGACAGCTGATAGATTTTATACCACAGAAGATGCAATAAGGGTTTTGGAAATATTGAAAGAATCTGCAGAAAACTATTTCAGAAATGAAATATCAGGTAAAAGTGAAATCATGCTCAGAAGGTTGAAAAAAGACAACTAATTAATCGAATAATAATGTAATTCTTGTTCCTTATTTGCCGAAATATGAAAACTCATATATAAATTCCACAATTTCACCTTTTCTATTAATAGTTGTAGTTTTTATTGGCAGTCCCTTTTCATCATAAATACTGCTTATGGTATAAACTATTTTGCTCTTACCCCCCTTGTATTCAGTTTCTGTAAAACCGGTTTGCCTGTTATATTCATCAAAACTATACTTTTTATAGCGTTTTAGTTTTCCCTTTACATAATAAAAATAGTCGGTTATTTTAGGCCTTATAACGTTTTTTTCATGCAGGTACTTGGTTTTAGAGAGTAATAAAGTATCTTTTATATAATACCTGTGTTCTATCAAAACAGTATCTCTATTATAAATATCCATTCTTTTTGTCAGTTGGTTTTTATGGTTTGGATATTCAGTAATTTTATAAATTAAACCCTCATCATCGTATTTTTCGTAACGACACACGCGAAGTGTATCTTTTGAGGATTTGGTTAATGCCCCTTCAGGCTTACATTCATAAGAAACAATTTTAAGTAGTTTTCCTTTTCCGTTAAATCGTTGTGTTTTTTCAATACTTCCGTCAGGAAAATATGAAAAGAGCATGAAACTTTTAAGTTTTCCATCTTCAAAATACTCTTGTTTAGATACTTTTTTTCCCGTATAGTATGTGTAGTTAGCATAATCGGGGCTTGTATGGCCGTTGTTATATATTCGATAAACTACCAGAAATTTATTTTCATTGTACTCATAAGTTGATTGAAAATTATCCTTTTTTTTCAATCCTTCCTGTGTTGTTTTAACAAGTAATGAATCGGAATTGTAAGTAAAGCTTGTATTGTATTGCAGTTTATTCTTTTTAGTTAACTGTTGATAGTTAATTGTTTTTCCAAAAGTATTAAATTTATATAAAGCACTGAGTTGATACTGTTTCTCTCCTGATTTTGTATTTACCAGCTTATTAAATTTGAACTCTGAGATACCGTGATTTACTATACTTTCATCAGTCATATTGTGAAAGTGTTGAAGCTCATAGATATAAAAAGTCCAATCGAGAGAATAATATGTCTGAGCAAACAAACTTATATTTATACAAACAAAAATGCCAGCAAATAAAAATAATTTCATTGTAAAACTTTATTAAACACTTTTTTAAACTCAACTAACGAATCAACAAAATTAATATTTTACCAGACATTTTAGTATTGTGGATAATTTGAATAAATTTATCCGGTTTTTCATAGAAGCAGTATTAATATTGTAGCTTTGTAGCAAATTTGAAATTAAAGTATATGCAAGATTTAGCAGGAATGTTAGGCACATGGGAAATTATAATCATTTTTGCAGCACTTCTTTTATTGTTTGGTGGCAGAAAAATTCCCGAGTTAATGAAAGGAATTGGTAAAGGTATCAGAGAGTTCAATGAAGCTAAAGAAAAAGTAAAAGCTGATATTGAAGAAGGAATGAAAACCGAAAAAAAAGAAAAAGACAATACTGTAAAATCTGATTGATAAACCAGCATTTTTATATATCATTTTGTTTAAAATCCGGCAGATTAGTTTCTGTTTTAAAACCTGTTTTTTCTTTACCAAGAGTTGTTTACAAATGTAAACTGAAAAAAATTCTTGCTTTAATTGCTTTATTCATAATTGCTTATCAATCGTTTAGTCAGGTTAAAGTTATAAAAAAAGTTTCCGACTCGGTTGAAATGGCACTTATCAAAGCACCCATAGATAAATTATTAACCGAATGGTTTGTCAGGCAAATGATGGTTGATACCAACATTGCACATCTGAATAAATATAAATTTAAACCTCACGAAGTACCTTCCTATTCCGATTCTGCTTATATGGCAAGGCTGAAACTATTGCAAAGTCCTATTCCTTTGGATTTTAATAAGCATGTAAAACGATATATCGAACTTTACACCAAAGAAAAGCGAAAACAGGTAGAAACCATGTTAGGGTTAGGATATTACTATTTCCCAATTTTCGAAGAAGAATTATTTAATAAAGGTTTACCGCTTGAACTGAAATATATAGCGGTTATTGAATCGGCATTAAATACGCATGCAGTATCAAAAAGCGGAGCAACAGGGCTATGGCAATTTATGTTTGCCACTGCACGAATGTATGATTTACAAATAACTTCTCTGATTGATGAAAGAAGAGATCCATTTAAACTTACCGAAACAGCTGTTACTTATTTTAACGACCTGTATAATGTTTTTGGCGATTGGTTATTTGTTATTGCTGCCTACAATTGCGGACCGGGAACTCTCAATAAATGTATTGCCAACTCAGGTTATAAAACACGTTTTTGGGATGTATATCCTTATCTTCCTGAAGAAACAAGGGGTTATGTACCTGCTTTTATTGCAGCAAATTATGTGATGAATTATTACATTGAGCACAATTTATATCCTAAAAATATATATAAACCAGGCTTGCTTGATACCATACAAATCAGAAAAAGGCTCAGGTTTGATGTCATTTCAAAAGCATTGCAAATTCCGGTTGAATTATTAAAGGAATTAAATCCGCAATACCTGAAAGATGTAATTCCTCAATCAATTTCGGGAAGTTATTATGTTTTACGCCTTCCTCACGACAAAGCGGCCATGTTTTATGCTCATATTGACAGAATATACCGTTATCAGGATTTTGTTGATAGCAAAGACAATGATAATTCGGGTAAAAATTCAAAAATCGGAGATAATAAAACTCCTGTTTTGTCGAATGCAAATACTTATGTATTGCTTAAATATACTGTAAAACCAGGCGACAATTTGAAGATGATAGCTGAATGGTATGAATGCACCGAAAGTGATATACTTAGATGGAATAAAAATGCTGTTAACGGAATTGCTGCCGGACAGGAATTAAATATTTATGTTTCGGCTTCAAAAGCAGATGCTTTTAAAAAAATCAATGATTTGACTCTCGAACAAAAAAATGAAATGTCCGGAAAAAATCAACCGAGAATTACGATCGAGTATATTTTCTATACTGTAAAAGACGGTGATACACTCTGGTCAATTGCTCAAAAATACCCGGGAATTACTCCCGAAGAAATTCTTGAACTCAATGAAATCAATGCTGAATCGTTAAAACCGGGTCAAACACTGAAAATAAAAAAGAAAATCTGAGTTCTGCTGTTTTTAATTATTTTTGTGGCTGATAATAAAATTTAAAACAATGAAAAATCTTTTACTTGTTACTCTTTTAATGGTTTTTGCTATTGTTTCATTTGGTCAGACTAAAAAAATTCTGCTGGAAGAATTAACAACAACTCTATGTGGTTTTTGTCCGCCAAAATCTATTGACCTTGAAAGACTGGCCGATTCAACAGATGAAGTGATAATTGTAGTACATCATGCAGGTTTCGGAAAAGATGCCATGACATGCCCTCCGGCAACTGCTTTTGCTTCGGCATTTGCACCAAATCATTTTCCTTCAATGACTATTGACAGAATTAAATTTGATAGTGTACCGGGTTATTATACTAAAAAAGTGGGTGTTTCGATGATGGCTTTCAAGTGGGCAGATACCAGCATTGCCATTTTAAACCACACCAGCCCTAAAGCTACTGTCGAAATTGAAAAGCAATTTAATCAGTCAACACGCGAAATCAGTGGAAATATCAAAGTAAAATTTATTTCTCAGGTCAATCCGGGCGACTTACGTATCAATCTCTATATAATTGAAGACAGTGTGGTGGGAGATACCGGTAATTACGATTACGACCAAAAAAACTATGCAACAAATGACCCAAAATATCCTGAATTAAAAGGAAAATCATTAATTTATTACAAAGCTCACAACGATGTTTTACGTGCTGCACCTCTTGGCGACTGGGGTGCTTCAGGAGTTATTCCGGCAAATCCTGTTGTTGGTACTGTTTACTCAAAATCTTTTCAATACACTCTTCCTCAAAAATACGACAATGTTAAAGGCAATATTGTTGAACCTCATAGGATTTATCTGGTGGCTTTTGTTTCGTATTATGATGCTGATACATGGAAACGAAATGTGCTGAATGCAGAAAAAGTCAACCTGACCGGACAAGGCTCTTCGATGATTGAAAAAACCGAAAACAGCTATAATATCAGTGTTTATCCTAATCCGGCAAATGAATTTACAAATGTAAACTTTAACTTATCAAACAACAGCGATATTAAAATTGAACTCTACAATCAAACAGGTCAGCAAATTGCGATCTTAGCAGAGGCTTATTATGAAAGTGGTAATTACAGGCTTACCGTAAATACAGCTTTATTAAATCAAGGTGTTTATTATTTAAAAATAGAAGATAATAATCAGCAACATACTACAAAAATTGTAGTGGTTCATTAAGCTGATTATCAATAGGAAACATCTATTTCCTATAAGGCTTCTATTTCCTTTATCGTTTTAGGAATAGGTTTACCCAATACCCTGTGACCAGTTTCTGTAACCAATATATCATCTTCTAACCGAATACCTCCAAAATCTTTATAAGTTTCGATTAAAGGATAGTTCAGAAAATCCGAAAACTTGTTTTCTGCTTTCCATTGGTCAATTAAAGCCGGAATAAAATAACATCCGGGCTCGATGGTGAATACAAAACCTGATTTTAATTCTCTACCCAGACGTAAAAATGCCAGACCAAACTGGCTGGATGGTTGAATAGTTTCATCATATCCAACATAAATCTGACCTAAATCTTCCATATCATGAACATCAAGTCCCATCATGTGACCAAGGCCATGAGGAAAAAATAATGCATGAGCTCCAAGTTCAACCGCTTCATGAACGTCTCCTTTCATTAATCCGATTGATTTCAGCGATTCAGCCAAAGACCTACAAGCTATTAAGTGAAGTTCTTTGTTGTAAATACCAGGCTTTACATTGCTGATGGCAGCTATTTGAGCATCATATACTGCCTGATAAATCTCTTTCTGACGTTGATTAAATTTTCTATTTACCGGTACTGAACGTGTTATATCGGAAGCATAATGCAATTCCGATTCAGAACCTGCATCAATCACAACCAGATTACCTTCCCGAAGTGTATTTCCATGATAATGATTGTGAAGTGTTTGTCCATTGATTGTCAGAATGACGGGGAATGAAACATGCCCTCCTCCTGAAATGGAAATTCCTTCAATTTTTCCTGCAATTTCTCGCTCAACAACACCGGCATTACTCATTTTCATTGCTGTTGTATGCATTTCATATGCAGTCAGAAGAGATTTTTCTATTTCAATAATTTCAGCCTCTTCTTTAACCGATCTCAAACTAACAATTCCCTTAACCAGTTCGAGTGAAAAATTTTTCTTTATTTCTGAATGATGAATACCGAGTAAACTCTCCAGTTTAAGAATATTATCTATCCTGTATGGCGGATTATAGTGTACTTTCCTACCATTTGCAACAGCTTTTTTAACAAAATTATCGAACTCATTAATACTTGCAGTATGTTTAATCCCTGCTTTCAATGCCTGTTCGCTAAGGCTGGGTTGAAATCCCATCCAGATGATGTCGTCCATATCCACATCATTACCGAAAATATAATCTTTACCTTCATCAAGGTCAATAACTCCGGCATATCCCGGATGGTCGAGACCAAAAAAGTATAAAAAACTGGAATCTTGCCTGAAATGATAACCATTTGCCGGATAATTCATGGGAGATTCGTCATTGCCTAAAATCAGAATGATACCTTTTTCAACTTTTTTTCTTAATTGATTTCTGCGGTTTATATATACACTTGCTTCAAACATATTAATTATTTTTTTAAGGCCTCAAAAATAAACAGAAAAGTACAAACCTGTAAATTTTTCTTTAAATTAGTCCTGAACATCAGAATTCAACCTGTTTTCACCCCAGTTGGCTTTACCCTTATTGTGTTGTTTATGAAAATGATGTCGGTTTTTCAGAAATGATGTTTCTGAAGATGAAACATCATCCTTTTTTTCCTGCTGTTTATTGGTACGCTTTTCAATTACCAGAGCATTTACTATCAGTTTTGCTGCTTCAAAACTATTGAATTCAATGCGATTTTCAATTTTTATACTGTAATTGTCAAGCACATTTATTATTGTTGCAAACAACTCATACCTCTTACATGCAGATACAATAATGTCGGCTTCTTTTTTTGTCATAGCTTGATTATTTTTTAATCAAAAAAATTTCATCTAAAGTAAGGAGATAATTTTCAAAATGAGCAATTGTTAACCTGAATTATTTATCAATATTTTGAAAGCGTAATGTTTATACAGCCTAACTCCGACTTAGACTCTGTTTGTTTTGAATGTCTTATTAAAACAATTTTAAGCAAAACTTACTGAATCTAAGTCGCTTACGAATCATGAATTAAAAATTTATAAAAATTTAGTTTAAATCTGGTGAACGTATTCACCGATTTTCATTTCCCAACAAAACCGGATCAGGAAAATCCAGTGTATTTCCCACTTGCAAAGCAGCAGCCCTGCATCCACCCAGACAATGATCAAACTTATCGCAAGCATCACAAAAGGAAGGTTTTACAGTTTTCCAATCTTGTATGTGCTGATGGTTAAAGATAACGTTTGCTTTGTCTTTAAAAATATTACCCAAAACAACCGGAGAATGGTTACAAATGCGCACATTTCCGTCAATATCGAGGGTTACAGGCATTCTTGAAATATCGTTGGAACAACTGGTAAAATAAATATTGGGAATCTTGGTCTGATCAATATAACATTCAGGAAAACAAACATTTGAACTTACCTGAATACCCAACTCAGAAGCAACTTTTCCTGCCCTGATAAAAGCGTTTTCGAGTTCATCTTTCGATAAAAGCAAATTCCGGCTCTCTTTGATCCCTTCTCCGCCTATATTGAATCGGTTAAGCATTACTCTGTTTATTCCTAAATTTTTATGAAATGCAAGGGTTTCAGCTATCCTTTCATGATTGATTTTCGACAGAATAATAACTGTTACAACCTGGCCACCCAAAGCCAAAACCTGAACAATAGAACCCACTGAAGCCTGCCATGAACCTTTGCAACGGGTCATATCTTCATGAATTTCTGCAACATCCGAATGAAGCGGAAATTCAAAAAGTTTAGCTCCTAAAGAAATAAGGGTTTTGTATTCTTCCTCCGAACCTGCAGTTCCATTACTGATAATGGTTACTCCTTTTCGTTTCATGCGGGTAAACAAAACAATCTCGGCAAATCTTTCCGTAAGCAATGGTTCCCCACCCGACATGCTGACATGCCCCACCTCCACCATTCTGAAAAACTTGCTCAAAGTATTGATCGCTTGTTTGTAAGATGTCTTTCTGATTGGTTGTTCCTTGCCTTGTATTTTCCAAATATTGTAGCAATACCTGCAATCAAGGTTACACTCATGGTTGAGTTCGAAAACGATGGTGTTGAGTCTGGGATTCAATTATTTTGAAATTATCAGTTTAAATCTTTCTGAATAATGTGAATTATTTGATAATGCTCTTACATTAAATGGGTAAAAGTTAATCCAATACTCTCCTTCCTGTATATCTTTACTTAATTTGATGGTTATTCTCTCTTTATGTTCATTAAACTTTCCATCATTTGGAATTATATCACCTTTAGCTATCTCTTTTTTTGACGAATCAAATATTTTATAGGAATAGCCTGAAATTTCATACCAACTAGCAATTTCACCTTTAATCTTATTATTCTGATCCAGATTAATTTTTATCTCATGATTTTCGCAGTTTTCTATTAAAATTTCAACTGGAGGTGTTGGATCATAACATGTTACACCATCAGGATTAAAAGGTTCATTTTCATGACAACCATTTAGTATCGCAGTCATACTTAATAATATTCCACCCATTCTCAGCTTTTTTTTTACCCAATTTGCCTTTCCATTGCTCAGAAAAACCATGATTGAAACAAAAATAAAAGCCAGAGCTAATCCAACAAGTAAAACAGGTATCAGGTGCTCCTTTTTCATAACTACTTACTTATGATTAGCTTGTAACTATACCCGGACTTCACGCTATCCGGTTGGTCTTCTTTCTTTTGGGTAAACAGGTAAAGGAAATATTTACCGGCATTGAGAGTGATATCTACTTTGATAGTAAATTCTTCATAATCTTCATTAAAAGCACCGTCATCGGCAAAAATATTATCTCTCTGTACTTCAATATAGTTGGTATCAGTGATTCTAAATGAATAGTATTTGATAGCAGGTAATTCTATCCATCCCTTTATTTTATTTGTTTTGATAATATCTAAATGGATTTCATTGTTTTGTGTATTTTCAAGATACATGGAATCTGTAATGGATTCTAAATAGCACGTTCCAAATGGAATGCATGATGACATACTTGAGGTAAAACTAATAATTATTGCACCTATCCTTAATTTTTGTTTTATCCAGTATTTATCTTCATTTGACAGAAATAACATCAGAGATACAAAAATAAAAGCAATTGCAAGGGCAATCAGAAGAATTGGGATGAAATGCTCCTTTTTCATAACTACTTACTTATAATTAGCTTGTAACTATACCCTGACTTCACGCTATCCGGTTGGTCTTCTTTCTTTTGAGTAAACAGGTAAAGGAAATATTTACCGGCATTGAGAGAAGTGTCAACTTTTATAGTGAATTCTTCGGTGCTTTCATCAAAAGTACCGTCATCGGCAAAAATATTATCTCTCTGAACTTCAATATAATTGGTATCTGTAATTCTGAAAGAATATTGCTTAACAACAGGAGTCATAATTTTACCTTTAATTAGATTTCCTTGACGAATAACTAACTGAATTTCAGAGTTTGGAGTATTCTCGATGTACATATAATCAGTTGGTGCAGGATCATAGCAGCTTATAATAGGCTGGCAGGCAGATATACTTGCAGTCAGGGTTAAAATCAATGCTCCAAGTTTTAGCTTTCTTTTCAACCAGTATTGATTTCCATTTGAAATAAAAACCATCAGCGAAACAATTATCAAGGCTGCACTGAGGATAAAAATAATGACAGGTAAGTATTGTTCTTTCTTCATGATATTATATGATGCTAATGACTATTAATTGGTTGCTGTTTTATACTTGTTAAAATCATCCAGAAATATGTTTTTAATCCGTTTGCAGGCTAAACTGAATGCAAGAGTGGTTTCTTCCAGTTCATCACAAATAATTGTCATATCGTGAATATTATCGTGTTTTCCCTTATAATGAATGCAAACTCCCATATTAAAATTTCTACTGCAAAAATAAATAATTTCTCTGAAAAAGACTTTCTTTTCTAAAAATTGCAGTCAGTTTGAATTAATTTTTACAGATTTTTTCAAACAGAATAATCGAGAAAAAGAGAAAATCATACCTTTGCAGCCTGAAAAAAAATGAATTTACATAAAACAATGCAAATCAGGCTGGTAAAAGATGGTATTTTTCCTGTTGTGAAAGATAAAGATGGAAAGCTGACAGCAAATAGTCCGATGACCGGATTTTCCAGCAGTGCAACATTTCAGGGTGAAGGAAAATTATTGGGAGTGCCCTCATTGTTTGTCCGACTGAGCGGATGTAATTTGAGATGTGTATGGGCGGCTTATGATGGTTCGGTAAGTATGTGCGATACACCATATTCGTCTCATCACGCCAGTGAATTTGAAGATTGGAACATTGATGATGTTATAAAAACAATAGAAAACAATCTGAATGGTGTTAATCATATTATCATTTCAGGAGGTGAGCCTTTGTTGCAGGCTGAAGCAGTAACTGTATTGGCAAAACAATTAAAGAAAATGAATCTTCATATCACCCTGGAAACCAACGGAACATTGTTTTATGCAGGATTACTTCCCTATATAGATTTGTTTTCTATATCACCCAAACTATCAAACAGCACACCCGATTCAGATAAAAACAAACAGCTTAAGGTACAGTTAGCCGAAGGTTTCACGCAGCATCAGGAAAAAACCAGAAAAAACCTGGAAGTGATTCAAAAATACATTAATGCCTGTTATGAATCCGACCAATATTATAGCGATCATCCTGAATCTGACTGGAAAAGAAAAACAGATAAGGACTTCCAGATTAAATTTGTTGTTGGGCGAACAGAAGATGAATCAGAAATTAAAAATGATTTTTTAGCTCAATTAAAACGATTTGATTCGGAAGATGTTTTGCTGATGCCATTGGGAGAAAACAGAGAATTTTTAAAGAAAACATATCCATTGGTAGCAGAAATGGCTTTACGCAATCGTTGGCGATTTACACCACGCCTGCACATAGAATTGTTTAACGATACCCAGTGGGTATAAATATTTATATTTTAACCCTTATACTATCCTTCAAAAGTACTTAAGAAAATAGCTATTAAAAATCCTAGTAAGGTAGAAAAACCCGTTATTGAAGAATACTTATGGAAAGCTTCAGGAAGCATTGTTTCAGCAATCATGGTGAGCATAGCACCAGCTGCAATTCCTTCAAGCACCCCAAAAACATTTCTAGGTAATCCAATGAGAAACAAATTGCCAACAAAAGCAGCTATTCCTGTCATAAGCATTAAAGAGCCCCACATATAAACCGTTTTTTTAAACTTAGTTCCCTGTTTGACCATATCATAAGAACTACCAAGAGCTTCAGGATAATTGGCGAGAAACAAACCGGCAATCAATGCAATACTTGGCAAAGAACCTTTTGCAGTAAGACTGGTTCCAATAACCAAACCGCCTGGTACACAGTCGAGAAGATTACCTAACCAGATAGCAATACCAGCACCGCCATGTTTTTGGTGCTCCTGATGAATTTCACTTTCTGTAGGGCCTGATACAATAGCGTGAACATTTCTTGATGCATGATTCATCCATTTATCAGCTTGCTCCAGACCAATGTGTTTTTTATCTTTTAAATCAGAGATTCGTTCACTCACTAAAGTATTTACAGCACCAGCAATTTTAGGATTAGAATACAGATGATGATCAAAATGGTCCTTTAAAATCAGCCAAACTTTAACATGAGATTTTGCTTTTGCAGCAGCAGAACGAGGTTCTCCAGTAACAAGAGACATTTCTCCCAAAACATGATTTTCTCCTAATACTGCGATTTCCTTACCCGTTTCAGGGTCATAAACACTAACTTCACCTTCATCAATAATATAAAGGCTATCTCCATTTTGTCCTTTATTAAATAATATATCTCCTGATTCATATTCCTTTGCTACAATAAAGGGAACAATATCCTTAACTTCTTCCGGTGGTAGTTGTCTGAAAAGGTCAACTTTACTGAGTTTTTCAAACAGATATTTATATTCTTTTGCTTTCTTTTTCTTCATGTAATTTAAAGTAGTTGACGATTTACGCAAAAAACCACCCTTAGAATTAATAACAAAGTTTAAAAGCATAAATAATCCACTACCTATGACTGCACCTGCAGCAAATTCATAAAATACATTATGATGAACAGCTCCTCCTGCAAGGTCAAGTGCGAGTGCTGCCAGCAATGCACCACTGCCAAAAGCCAGCAGAAAAGCAACGATCTTATCTTTTGGCGTCCATATTTTCAAAGTTAATGAGCCAAGCGGCATCGAAACTGCACTGATCAGTGCAAACATCATTGCTGTTAAAGCCAAACCAAACGACATAATTTCTTATTTATTTGTTAAAAAATAACTTTTTTTTGAAACTGTAATAATAGATAAAAACATACTATAATTTTCTGATGAACAAAAAATTTCTTAAAAGTATTAACTTGCTTACAGAAAAATCCCTTAATATTTTGCAAAAATCAAATAATTATCATGGAATTAAAAGATAGTATTGAAAAAAGAGCCAGTATCAGAAGTTTTACTGAGCAGCCAGTTGACAAAGAAGACATCAAAGAATTAATCAGACGTGCAGGGCTTGCACCCAGCGAAAACAATCATCAGCCTTGGAAATTTATTGTTATCACCAATAAACAATTATTAAAAAAAATGTCGGAGGTTGTTTCTAAAAAAATTGAAGAAATGCCTTCATCCGAATCAAAAAGAGCATATCTGATTAAATCGCAGATGCAGTTTTTTGCCACATTTTTTGTTAATGCCCCTGTATTAATTGTTGTAACTCTTTGTCCTCAGGAAAATTTATGGGAAAAAGGATTAAATATAAATGTTGAAGAAATCAGCCGTATTCAAAATTATCCCGACTTACAAGCTTGTGGTGCTGCCATCCAAAACATTTTGTTATCGGCAACCGAAATGGGTTATGGAGCCTGCTGGATGAGCTCTCCATTAACTGCTAAAGCTGAATTAGAAGAATTATTAGATATAAAATCTCCCTCTTTTCTTGCATCCTTTGTAACTATTGGCAAACCTGCTATTCAGGTCTCCCAATCAAATAAAAAACCGCTTAAAGATATTCTTCTTATAAAAGAATAAGAGGTGAGCCCAAGCCCACCTCTCATTTCAAATTATTAATGAACTGCTTATTCCAGTATTATTTTGCTGAAAACATACTCATCATTAATGTTCATTTTTATCAGATACATTCCTTTTGATAAATCATTCCTGTTAATTTTAATGATGTTTTCATCTTTGGTTTCTTTACGTAAAACTATTTTTCCTGTCAAATCAATCAATTCAATCATTTTTATTTGACCTTTACCTTCAGGAATCATCACAAAGAAATATTCTTTTGAAGGATTCGGGAAAATAACAGGCATTACTGTTTGATGTTCTTTAACGGAGCTGGTACCATTTTGTACAACAGGGATTGTTTTATCAGTTAAACCGGGTGCCGAAACAGTTATGGTTGCAGTTCGACTTTGCTTAGCTGTATTTTGAGAATACGAAACATTAATAATCTTGTCAACTGAATTTATTTTGAGTGTAATCCATGATTGATCAACTGTAGCACTCCATGTACTTTTATCAGTAAATACATTCACATTTACATTACCAGCATTTGTATCAACACTAATTGATTTGGGGTCAACTTCCAGGTAACCAACCACAATATTGTAATCTTTGATATTAGAAGTTGATTGACTGAATGGACCAGTATTATTGGTAGCTCTTTTAATAGTCGGATAACAGGTATCTTTTTTGACCACGGTAACCATATAAAATAATATCCCTGTTGGTGGGTTCAGGTCTGTATATGAATTTAAGTTACTTGGTATGGAATCAATCAGTTTGATATTTCCTAAAGTTGTTCCCCTGTAAATTTTGTATGAACTAAAACTAAATCCCTCATAAGGACTCCAGATAAGATTTATTTCGGAACCAATACCTTTATTGGCACTTAAGTGGATAGTTTTATGCGGATTACCCGGACTAGATTCTACTTTACAGGTATCAACCAAAGTTATCCGATAGCGATTTGATCGCTGAGCAGGAATAGATGCTGTGTCCAAAAATACACTCACTGAATCGTAAGGTACACTTCCTATCATTTCATAAACATTTGCCTGAAATGTTTCTTTGTAAACATTGTAATGATTGATAAGTTTGGTTGTCGGGCGTTCCCATGCAATGAGATTTCGTTTGGTAGCTGCATCCACAGTTACGAGACATATTTCGGGTGCTGTTATCAACGATTTATTAACTAAAAACGGATCGCTCTCGACTTTACATCCCTGAGCATCAGTTACTGTAACCCGATAATCACCTGAATTTTTGATATAAATTCTGCTGCTTGTAGCCCCGGTCGTCCATTTATATGATGGATAATATGTAGTTACAAACAATTCCATGCTATCATTGGTACATGGTGTCAGGCTCCCTGACGATTTAATTTCAGGTTTTTTAGTATAAAAATAACTGATGACAACCGGATAAGACATCAACGAACAGGCAGGATTTGATATTAAAACCCGGTACTGACCGTTTTCTTTAGCATAAATAAAAGACTTATTTTCATTGGCCATTACATTGCTGTTGTATTGCCAGATGTATGTATTTTTCCATCCTGTATCGGCCTGAATTTTTAAACTGTCGCCTTTGCAAATAATGAGTGAACCGCTATATTTGAGCTGAGGATTGATTGTACAAGGATTGGTACTTCCACCTGAACAGGAAATATAAGCCTGACGTGAAAATGTATCAATACACCCTGTTGTTTTGTGTACAGCAATAAGAGTAACATCAAAGTCACCGTTGTAAGTATATGAATGAAAAGGATTTGCAGATGTTGAAGTGGTATTGTCACCAAAAAGCCATAACCAGGTATAATTAGTCAGGTTTGGTGTGAGGTTATCAAAAGCAACATTAAAAGGAGGAGAGGTCATAAAACGTGGAGAGGCAGTAAAAGACAACCCAAAATCAGAACTATTAACAACAATTTTTACCGGAAATGATATTGCAAAGCATCCACTTGAGTTATCGGTAACTTTTACTGCGTACATTCCCCCTTTTTTCGCAACATAATAAGGCAAAGTAGCTCCACTAATTTCGTTACCGTCCAGTATCCATTTATAAGATAGATTTGTTCCTGTACTGGCATAGAGTGTAACCAATCCACCGTCACAAAATACAGAATCGCCTGAAAGTGTAATTGTTGCATCTGGCCCTTTAAGCAGAGTCACTTTTTTAGTGATTGAGTCTTTACATCCTTTATCAGAGGTTACCAATAATTTTGCATCATAGGTTGCTCCTGTCGTATACGAATGGCTTGGTGATGTTAAGGTTGAAGTTGCACCATCGCCAAAGATCCATTTGTGTGCCATCGAACCACCAGAAATTGAAGAGGTGTTTGTAAATATAAAAGTGTTATTACTCAGGCATTGTTCATCGTCATTTATAGTGAATCCTGCATTTGGTTTTGGATTTAATGTAACCACTACTGTATCAATTGTTGTGTATCCAAAAACATCCGTTGCAGAAGCAGTATATGTTGCATTAGCGTTAACTGCTACTTTTACGGTTTTGTTTGTACCCAATCCGCAACACCAGGTAAAATTAGCATTAGGGCCTGTTGCTACCAAAGTAGCACTATCACCAGAGCAACCTGCTACATCATTGCCCAAACTTAATTTCTGATGGGGTATTGTCCATATTCCATTGCCCCTGGTTCCTAAGTATAAAACATTACCAGAGGTCTCGAATTTACTAACATCCACACCCAGAAAATAATTACTTCCTGTTGCTCTGCTCCAAGACATCAAATTTTTTGATGCATAAACCCCATTATTGGTACATAAATAATAAAATCCATTATAAAAATCTATTCGTGAAATTGAAATAGTATATGGCAAACCAGATAAACTAACCGGAGTTAAACTCAATCCATCAAGTATATAAAGTGAATCGCTTTCTCTCCCATTGCTATAATATGAAATTGCAAAAATAATTTTTCCTGAATAGGGTACAAAGCATGCAGGTACCTGTCCATGCCCATTATTGTGATCTCTATTAGATATTATTCTTCTGTTTGAATAATTATTAAAAGAAACTCTGCTATTCCAGAAAGCGCCTAAATTCGGAGAATAAAATATTGAATAGTTATCGTTTTTAAGTCGTGTAAACATGAATATCTCGTTTCCCTGTGTCATCATTCCCAGCACTTTATTAATATTCATGCTTGTATAAAAGTTACCTGAAATTTGAGACCAATTACTTGTATTATTTGTTAAATAATATACACTGATGGTATCCTTCCAGTCGCTTATATCGTGTTCAAAAAAGCTCATGATAAGATTATTGGCTGATTTTGCAACTACATTCATATACTTCCTTGTGGATGGCAGGCCGGTTACTTGTGTCCAATTTTCTGCAAGATCGGTTGATTTATAAAAAGAATATGGTCCATCAGGACTTGATTCTATGGTAGAATACATATTAGATTTGAATTCAAAAATATCCCTTACAAAATACATATTCGCAAATGGTGACACCAAACCTTTATTTTTTAGCGTCCATGTGTTGCCTCCATCATCAGAACGAATATATCCGTAAAATTGTTTTGTTGTGAAAATTTTATTCTGAGTGACTGCAAATGCTGTTGAATTATTATTAATTAAACCATTCATTGAAACTTTCCATGTCCGGCCTGTGTCACCACTCATACAAATCTCGCCCAATTCACTTGTAGCAACCAAATTGCTGTCAGATGTTTTTACCAGATCTCTGGGCATAATGAAGCTTAAACCCGGATTTTTCATTTCAGCCCAATTTGCACCACGGTCAAGGCTTCTGTATAAAAAAATTGCTACCGTTGGAGAAAATTGAACGGTGGTGAGAAGCAAAACATTTTCAGCAGCAGCCAAACTGTTTGGACTTTGAGAAACCGGAAAGCTAGGGTTCACTGCATTCCATTTTTTATTTACAAAATCATAGGTAACCACTTTATTGTCATCAATTCCGTAAATGTAATTACCATTTGGCTCTGAGCGAAAACTATAATCCATGTCGGATGCATTCCCTGATAAACCTGTTGACCTTATGGTGTCTAAAGTTGTTCCGTTAGTAGTATATAATAAATTGCTACCATAGATGAAAAAAAGTTTTGATGAATTTTGATGCAGAGTTTTTATATTATTATTCCCCTTCCCTAAGAAAACCCCCTTTGTAAAACTGCTTCCATTGGTTGAATAATAAATCCATGAACTATCACTAATGTTATAAATAATAAAAAGTTTGCTGTTTGCACTTCCCATTTGCTCTATGTACCCTCCATTTTATTGAAACTTTCGACCATGATAAACCATTATTGGTTGATTTATACATTTGCTGACCACTTCGCGTATCTTGAATGATATAAATATCACTTCCAAGAAATCCCATTTGCCTGACTTCTAATCCGGATGAATCTAATCCATAGCCTGAAAACGACCAGTTTTTCCCTTTGTCGGTAGACTTAAAAATACCTCCTGCCTCGCCATATCCAAGAATATTTCCTCCGGAATAATACATTCCCCGAAAACTACAATCTTCCAAATCACTGGCAGACATTTGAGTCCATTGACAAAAAGTAGATGAAACAATGAAAGTTAATAAAATTGTAATGACTGTAATCTTTTTCATGATTTTTTTTTAGTTTATTTAAGCAGAAAACTTAATCAATTATTTATTAATAGCAAGTTTTTTTTGATAAAAAAATCCATTTTTATTAAAAATGTACACAGTCTAAACAACAATAGCATTTTTAACAAGATATTTGCAAACCTGAAAAATATTGAATAAAATTACGTAAAACATAATAAATGGCAGAACAAAATTTCATTGACCAGATAAAAGTATATTGCCGCTCGGGTTCAGGTGGTGCAGGTTCCGTTCACTTTCATCGCGATAAACTTACCCGTAAAGGCGGACCTGACGGAGGTGACGGAGGCAGGGGTGGTCATGTTATTTTAAGAGGAAATAAAGACATGTGGACTTTATTACACTTACGATACACAAAACATATTATTGCTGAAAACGGGCATAATGGTGCGGCAAAAAACAAAACAGGGGCAAGCGGTAATGATGTTTTTATTGATGTTCCGCTAGGAACTATTGCCCGAAATGCGGACAATAATGAGCTATTACTTGAAATTACACAAGATGGTGAAGAAAAAGTATTACTGGAAGGGGGCATGGGTGGCTTAGGCAACTGGCAGTTTCGAACCGCTACACGCCAGACTCCGCAGTTTGCTCAACCTGGTATTCCGGGTACGGAAGCTGATGTTGTGCTTGAATTGAAATTATTGGCAGATGTTGGCCTGGTTGGTTTTCCAAATGCTGGCAAGTCAACTTTACTGAGCGTAATATCTGCTGCAAAACCCAAAATAGCTGATTATCCTTTTACTACATTGGTGCCTAATGTAGGTGTTGTAAAATATGAAGGTTTTAAATCCTTTGTGCTTGCCGATATTCCGGGAATTATTGAAGGAGCACATGAAGGAAAAGGACTCGGGTTAAGGTTTTTACGTCATATTGAACGCAATTCTGTTCTGCTTTTTATGGTAAGTGCCGAACATCTCGATATAGAAAATCAATACAATACACTTATTAATGAATTGAAGAAATATAATCCTTCATTGCTGCAAAAAAAACGAATCCTCGCTATTACAAAATCAGATTTAATAGATACTGAGCTTAAAAAAGAAATTGAAAAGCAATGCCCTAAACAAATTCCCGTAGTGTTTATTTCTTCAGTAACCACAGTTGGGATTAAAAAACTTAAGGATAGCATCTGGAAATTACTGAATTTTGAACAGGAAGTATAATTTGGTGTTTTAGTGTAGTTGTTTTAGAAGAAAGTAGGCAGTTGGCATTCAATCAGAGGGTTACAAGTTGCAGGTTACAAGATACAAGTTTGTTTTTTGTCCATGCTGAATTTAGTGGAACTAAGTGGTTTTTGTGTCTTTGTGGCAAAAGATTATGAGTAAGCAGTAAGCAATCAATCAGAGGGTTACAAGTTGCAAGTTTCAGGTTACAGGTTTCATTGGAGTGGTCATTGCGATTTTTTTTACCTTGAAAAATAATTATTAATAAAAAAAAGAAGCAATCTGTTTAGTTTAGCTTTGTGAAATTTAGTGCTTTTGTGACAGAGAAAAAGTAGACAGTTGGCAATAGGCAATCAATCCGCAATTCAATAATTCGCACTCCGAACTACGCATTTCGCAATTCACAAAATCAGATATCAACCAAACACTATATTTCTAAAAAGCTTCCTTTTCTTCAATATACTGCAAATAAGATAAAACCAGTTTTAAGTCGCAATAACTTATACCCTCTCCCAAAGCTTCTTTTGCCCGTATCAGATTTTGGTCTTTCATGGTGCTGAACCATTCAGAAATATACTTAATTTTTTCGGCACTTACTACTTCATGTACTTTAATTTCTCCCGATTTAACATATTGGGCAAAATGCCCTTCGACTGTTATTTCTGCCATCTTTCTTTTTTTGGCAATTTCGGAAATTGACATTCCTTCTTTGAACAATTCAAAACTCAGTCTGGCAGAGTCTCCTTTCATTCTCCGTTCTCTCTTCTTTTCGGTAAAATCAATATATTCAGCTGATTCCAGATTAATTTCTTTCCGGTATTCAACAATCATCTGATAAATTTCTTCACCAAATTTTTTTATTTTTTTTGTACCCATGCCATGAACTTCCTTAAGCTCCTGTATCGAAGAAGGCAACTTTTCACTTATTTCTTCCATGGTTTTCAATGGTAAAATCATATAATACGGTAATTGCAGTTCTTCAGAAACTCGATTTCTCCAGTTTTTTAAGCGAGTATATAAAATTGGATGCTCAGATGTTTTGGCTTTTACTTCAGTTTTGCTTTTTTCCTTTCGTTTAAATTCAATTTTTTCAACTGATGCTTTGGCTTTAGCATCAAGATAACTGACAGTAGAAAATCCATTAATGCATTGATGAAGACATGCCATTTTTACATTATTTTCATCGTTTATTTTCTCAATAATATCATTTACAGTTTTTCGAATGACCTTATTGTCAATATCAACTTCAAGATCATCAAAGTTGCCCGCAATGATTTGAAGAGTTTTTTCAAAAAAATAAGAAGATGCCTTTTTTACACGGTTTTGCAGAAATTCATCGCTTTCAGGCATATCATTGTTCAGAAAAATCTGGTCGAGCTGTGGAAAAAACTTGTTGCTTACATCAATAATATCAGTATTGAGTTTATCGGAAGTTGAGCTTGCTGCATCTATCAGATTTTGAGGCATTATTGTTACATTTTCTCTGATAATTTTATTCAGATAATTTATTCGTCTTTGAAAATGTGAAAAATCAAATAATTCCTTTATCAGCATTTCCTGAAAAGCTTTTTTCGAATGGCTTAGAAATTTTTGATCAGGGACATTATCTTCAATATTATTGGCAAAAGCAACAATATGACCATTGGTTTTTATACTGCTGAACGATAATTTTGAGCTCAAAATCAATCCTTCCAAGGTACGGCAACGACTAAGTGCAACATACACCTGACCATAGGCAAAAGCTGAACGGGCATCAATAATGGCTTTGTCAAATGTTAAACCCTGACTTTTATGAATGGTAATAGCCCAGGCAAGTTTTAACGGAAACTGTTTAAATTTTCCTATCTCTTCTTCATGAATTTCAGCTGTATTTTCATCAATTAGGTAGCGTATATTCGACCATGTTTCGCGCGATACATCAATAATTTCATCCTCATCGTCACAATCAACAATAATTAATTCGTCTTCAAAGTCAATAATCTTTCCTATTTTGCCATTGTAATATCTTTTTAAAGGAGAACTATCGTTTTTCACAAACATCACCTGAGCACCAATTTTAAGCTCAAGTTCATATTCTGTCGGGAAATTATATTCAGGAAAATCACCTTTTACCTCTGCATTAAACTTATGCATTTTACTTTTCAGTTCCTGTAAACGAAAAGTGTTTATTTCCTTAGCTTTCTGATTGTGAGTAGTCAGTATTATATAGCCTGGTTTTGCCTCTTTTTCAACATCAGCTACAAAACGATTGTTCAGTTCAGTTAAAATATCGTAATCAATTTCATTTTTTCTGACACTATTGAGCAAACTGATAAAATGCCTGTCGCTTTGCCGGAATATATGTTTGAGTTCAATAGAAATAAAATCTGTTTGCTTCAGTGCTTTGCTGCTGAAAAAGAATACAGTTTCGTAATGATTTTTAAGAATTTCCCATTCATCTTCCTTGACAACCGGAGCCAATTGATGCATATCGCCTATCATGAGTAATTGCACCCCGCCAAATGGTTTAAACCGGTTTTTGTATCGCCTGAGCACTTCATCAATTCCATCAAGCAGGTCGGCACGAACCATGCTGATTTCGTCAATTACCAACAAATCGAGGCTTTTGATGATGGCAATTTTTTGTCTGTTGAACTTCATGCTTTTTGCGGCCAATCTGCTTGACGGAAGCTGTCCAAACTCATCACTATTATCAAATTTAACAGGAACATTAGGACCATAAGCCAGCTGAAAAAAAGAATGAACTGTAACGCCACCGGCATTAATAGCTGCCACTCCGGTAGGAGCCACCACTACCATGCGTTTAAAAGTTTGTTTTTTCAGGTTATGTAAAAAAGTAGTTTTTCCGGTACCGGCATTTCCGGTCAGAAAAACATTTTTATGAGTATTTTGAACAAAATCAAATGCCAGTTTAAGCTGTTCAGTTTCTTCCATTGCTCATTTATAGTGTTATTTAATCAAAAAGAAAGACAAATAAGGAGTTCAAAAATAACGAATTCACTTTCGCTGAAAAATAAATACTTACTTTTGCCTTTAAAATGATTAAATGAATTATCTGGATTTTAAAAAATTGCTGATAAAAAATTGTCATGAAATTTTAATGAATAATTTCAAAGCAGCAGAAACAGAAATGAATGCTGCTTTACAGGCAGCCAATGAATCGGGTCCTCCAAAAGACCGCTACGACCCTTTTCGTTCACAAATGCTGAACAGACGTAATATGTTTGCCGAACAATGCAACAAAATTTTATCAGATGCAGAAATCCTGAAAAAAATAAATACAAACGAAACATTAAATGAAATTCATTTCGGTGCTGTTGTGCTGACTAATAGTCACAAATTGTTTTTTGCAATTGCCTTAGGTAAAGTGAAAATAAAAAATGAAGTGTATTTTGTTGCTTCCACTCAAACACCTTTATTTGAAGCTATGAAAAATAAAACAACAGGTGATGAGTTTGTTATTAATTGTCAAAAGTTCATTATTACCGATGTGTTTTGAAATTGTATTTTGGCACCTTGATTTTTAACCCTTTATATTGGTTTAAATTATGAATAAAATCTTTTTTATCCTTGTTTTCATTGTTCAATCATCAATTGTTTTTAGTCAAAACAATGAAAAGTTTTTATCAGCTGCGAAAGATGGTAATTTCAGTGAAGTTAAAAACTGGCACGACAAAGGAGTTGATATCAATTTCACCGACCAGAATTCCAATACAGCCTTGATTTGGGCAGTGAGGGGCGGTTATAAGGATATTGCAGAATTTTTATTGTTAAACGATTGCAATGTCAATCATAAAAATGCGATGAAATATTCTGCTATTTTGTATGCAGCCGATGCCAGCGACATTGAAATTTTAAAGCTGTTGGTTGCTAACAATGCCGATGTAAACGATAAAACACATACTGGTGCAAGCGTTCTGATGCATGCTGTTGAAGCACAAAATGAAGCAATGGTCAGGTTTTTAATCGAAAAAAAAGCTGATGTAAATGTATGGGAAAGAGTAAACGGGGAAACTGCTCTTATGTGGGCAATTTTGAACAGGGATGAAACCATTGCTGCCCTGCTGATAAATAACGGAGCAATGGTAAATGCAAACCAGATATTAGGATTTACACCTTTAATACTGGCTTGTAAAGAAGCATTGTTTAACACTGTAAAACTACTTATTCAAAAATATGCTGACCCTGCCGCTACTGATAAAAATGGTAATAACTGCCTGGCTCACGTACCTCTCGACAGCAATATTGAAATAGTGAAATTTTTGACTGGATATAACTACTCCAATCAAAAAAAATTAGATCTGGAAGGTTACAACGGACATGTTGTTATCAAACATGCAGTTGTAAATGGTGATATTGACTATCTGAAATACACATTTCAGCATAGGAAGTCAAAAGCAATTGATTATTCAGCAGCTTTACAGCTGGCTGCACAAAGAGGTCAATTGAATATTGTGAAATATATGCTGGAAGAGCTCAATGCCGATATTAACAGCAGCACCAATGAGGGTGAAACAGCACTGATATTTGCAGCAACAAAAAATCATCTTAAAGTTGCCGAATATCTTCTGGACAAAGGCGCCAATATTGATAAAGCCAAAAGTGATGGAAAAACTGCCATTACTGTAGCAACTGTTAACGGAAATGCCGAAATGGTGAATCTTTTAATGAATAAAGGAGCTACTTTAAATTTTTCAGATAAATTCAATGAAACCGGTGCTTATGGTTCTCCACTGATGCATGCATCGGCCTTAGGTTATCTGAATATTGTAGCCGATTTGTTGAAAGGAGGTTCCAATATAAACTTTAAAAACGACAATGGACAAGATGCACTTCAACTGGCAATAAATTTCAATCAGTTTAATGTAGCAGAGTTTCTGATAAAAAAAGGAGCAAATCCGAATTCTAAAAACAGAAAAGGTTTCACAGTACTTATGCTGGCAGCTTCAAAAGGAAATTTAAAAATAGTTCAGATGCTCTCCGAAAGCGGAGCAAATGTAAACAGCGTTAACAAGGATAAACTCATCACAGCACTCGATTTAGCTAATGCAGGAAAAGACATCAGTGATAAACTGAAAGATAAAGACGCTTCAGCCAAATATAAAGAGGTAATTAATTATCTGAAAGGCAAAGGAGCAAAAACTTTTAAAGACGCTATTAAATAAAATTTAATTCAGATCTATTTCCATTGCTATTTGTTCAGCTTCTTTTATAAAATCTTTTTCAACTTTCAGATTAGAAATAATAAACTCCTGGCGTTCGGGTGTATTTTTCCCCATAAAATAGTTGAGCAATTGTTTAATGTCTTCACTTTTAGAAATCAGAACTGGTTCAAGTTTCATTTTTTGGCCAATAAATAAGCCGAATTCATCCGGACTGATTTCTCCCAAACCTTTAAAACGGGTAATTTCAGGATTATTGCCAAGATTGTTTATTGCAGCTTGTTTTTCTTCTTCCGAATAACAATAAAATGTTTTTTGCTTGTTGCGTACCCTGAAAAGAGGTGTTTGAAGTACATATAAATGACCATTATGCACCAAATCGGGATAAAACTGCAGGAAAAATGTCATCAGAAGCAATCGGATATGCATACCGTCAACATCGGCATCAGTTGCCAATACAACACGGTTGTATTTTAATTCTTCAATACCTTCTTCAATGTTTAAAGCATGTTGAAGCAAATTGAATTCTTCATTTTGGTAAACAATATTTTTTTTCATTCCATAGGTATTTTGCGGCTTTCCACGCAAAGAAAAAACGGCTTGGGTTTCAATATTTCTTGATTTAGTAATAGAACCGCTTGCCGAATCACCCTCTGTAATAAAAAGTGTGGTCTCATATCTCTTTTCATTATCAGTATCATTGAAATGAACTTTGCAATCGCGAAGCTTTTTATTGTGAATATTGGCTTTCTTAGCCATTTCATTTGCCATTTTCTTAATACCCTGAATGGCTTTTCTTTCTTTTTCCGACCTATTAATACGTTTAATTATCGCATCAGCAACTGCCGGATTTTTATGCAAAAAATCGTCAAGTTCCTTTTTGATAAAATCATTGACATACGATTTTATGGTTTGTTTGTTGGGTTCCATAAACTGAGAACCTAATTTTGTTTTTGTCTGTGATTCAAATACAGGTTCAACAATTTTTATACTCATGGCAGCAACAATAGACGACCTTACATCGGCTGGTTCAAAATTTTTCTTGTAAAACTCACGTATTGTTTTAACCAGGGCTTCTTTGAGTGCTATCATATGAGTACCACCCTGTGGTGTAAACTGCCCGTTTACAAAGGTATAATACTCTTCATTGTATTGATTTCCATGGGTAAAGGCTAATTCTATATCTTCTCCTTTCAGGTGAATAATTGGATAATCAATTTCTTCATTACCGATTTTATTGCTGAGTAAATCGTAAAGTCCGTTTTGAGAGAAAAATTTTTGACCATTTAAGTAAATGCTTAAACCTGCATTCAGATAAGCATAATTCCAGAACAATTTTTCAAGGTATTCCTGTACAAAAAAGAAATTCTCAAATACTTCATTATCAGGAATAAAACGTATAATAGTGCCATCACTCTTGCTGATATATTCATTGTCTTTTTCTTCAACAAGATTTCCTTGTTTAAAAACAGCAATTTTGGATTTACCATCACGTATTGACTCTACTTGAAAATATTCTGATAAAGCATTAACTGCCTTGGCACCAACACCATTTAACCCAACTGCTTTTTTAAAAACTGTGGAATCGTATTTACCACCGGTATTTATTCTTGAAACGCAATCAATAACACTTCCCAAGGGAATTCCTCTTCCGTAATCGCGTACAGTAATTTCATTTTCGTTTAAGGTAATTTCTATTTTTTTACCATAACCCATCACATACTCGTCAATAGAATTATCAACTATTTCCTTTACAAGAATATAAATACCATCGTCCCGGGCCGAGCCATCCCCCTGTTTGCCAATATACATCCCTGGGCGCATTCGGATATGTTCACGCCAGTCAAGCGATTTAATTGAGTCTTCTGTGTACAATAATTTTGACATAATACCTGAATTAAAAGTGCAAATTTAATGTTGCTGAAAGGCTTATTAAAATAAAGCTATTGCACAAGTGTGAATAAACCTGAACTAAAACAACTTTATCAGTTATTTTAGCGTCATTATGGTCAATATACCAGTATGGAGCTGGCATAAATGTTGTAAAATTTGAAAATCTGAAATTTAGTACAATGAAAACCTTAGTTTTATTCACTTTAATGTTCTATGCAAGCTCATTTTTAAGAGCACAGCAAAATACTGAAATTCAATTTGACAAGTACAATCACAACTTTGGTGAAATAAAAGAAGAAAATGGACCTGTTGGAATTGAATTTAAGTTTACTAACACCGGAAAACACGATTTTTTGATTGAAAAAGTAGATGTTTCGTGTGGTTGTACTGCACCTGCCTATACCAGAGAGGCGGTAAAGCCCGGAAAAACAGGATTTATAAGAGCAACTTACGATACCAAAAATAAAGATGGAGATTTTGTTGAAACATTAACTATCAGTGGTAACCTGAATGCTAAAATACAATTGAAAATTATGGGGAAAGTAGTACCCCGTCCAAGAACAGCCCTTGACGATTATCCTGCTGCAATGGGATCTCTACGTTTTAAAGTCAATCATGTAGTTATGGGTGATGTTACCCGGAATTCTTATGATACCGGATATATTTATTTACTGAACAGTGGTAGTAAAACAATAACAATCAAAAATATAACCGCACCTGAACACATACGAACCACTCAAACGCCCATCATCATACAGCCCAATGAAAAGAAAACAATAGAAGTTTTTTTCAGTGCATATCATAAAAAAGAACTTGGTTACAGCTTCGACCGTATTTATCTGATAACCGATGATGCTGCTTATGAAGACAAAGAAATAATTGTAGTGGCTAATATTGTCAACAATTATATGGAAATGAATGATGAAGACCTGAAAAACGCGCCCAAAATTGAATTTAAAAGCACCACACACAATTTTGGTGTGCTCAAACAGGGAAGCATTGTCTTTACTGAATTTGAGTTTACCAATTCAGGAAAAGACCAGTTAGTTATTTACGATACTAAAACCAATTGTGGTTGTACTGCCAGTACTTTAAACAAAATGAAATTCAATCCAGGAGAATCGAGTGTAATAAAAGTTACCCTTGATACCAAAGGAAAAGACGGATACATTCAGCAGAGTGTAAATGTTAAAACCAATGACCCCAGCAATCCGGAAGTATTTTTAATTCTTAATGCAAAAGTTGAAAAACAGTAAAACTATGAATTATCTTAAAAAAAACATTTTAGTTGTAACACTAAGTTTTATTTCTGCTATAATAGGTGCATTTACTTATCATTTGATCATAAAAGACAAATCGGATACGGCTTTTGTCATGGATAAAAGCATTCCTTTTAATCAGGTTGGCAGCAATACATCATTATCAACACCGGCTGAAATCAACAGTATTTTTTCAAAAACTGCGATAGCAGCCAGCCCTGCTGTTGTTTTTATCAGAGCTACACAAGAAGGACAACAAAATAATATTTCAAGCTGGGATTTATTTTTTAACTTTTTTGAGAACATGGGACCTGTTACCAATACCGGTTCAGGAGTTATTATTTCAAAAGACGGATACATTGTTACCAATCATCACGTAATAAAAGATGCGGATAAAATAGAAGTAGTTGTTTTAAACCGTAAAAAAAATTATAAAGCTGAAGTGATAGGCAACGACCCCTCTACCGACCTTGCCTTAATAAAAATCAGTGCTGAAAACTTACCCATGCTTAATTTTGGAAATTCTGATTTGGTAAATCTTGGTGAGTGGGTTATTGCAATCGGAAACCCATTCAATTTAGCCTCAACAGTTACCACCGGAATAGTCAGTGCAAAAGGCAGAAATATCAGCATCAATAAAGAAAGTTTTCCGATAGAATCATTTATTCAGACCGATGCAGCCATTAACCCAGGAAACAGCGGTGGTGCTCTTGTAAATCTTGATGGTCAGCTTATTGGAATAAATGCAGCTATTATGTCGCGCACAGGCAGTTATGCTGGTTATGGATTTGCAATTCCTTCCAATATAGTTTACAAAATAGTTAATGACCTTCGTGAACATGGCATAGTTCAGCGTGCTTTCATCGAAATTGAAGTTTCGGATATTGATGAAGCCACTGCTACCCGATTAAAAGATGAATTTCTTCAAGGTGTTATCGTAACAAAAGTTTATGAAAAAGGAAATGCTGAGGGTGCAGGATTACAAAAAGACGATATTATTATCAAAATGGATAATATTCCAATTAAGGACAGAGCAACTTATGATGAAAAATTAGCTTACCACAGGCCGGGCGATAAAGTTACAATTGAAGTATTACGTGCCGCAAAACCTGTAAAAATACAAATGGTTTTAGTTAACAGTGAAGGGATGGAAGCCGTATTGAAAAATACAATGATAACAAGCGAAAAACTAGGTGCTTCCTTTCAAAACATTTCAAAAGTTGATAAAGAACGCTATGGAATTGAATACGGTGTCAGAGTTAAAAATATTAAAACCGGAATGATGAGAAACATTGGTATCTCTAACGATTTTATCATTCTATGGGTAAATAATCAAAAATTTGAAGATGCTAAAGAATTAGTTGCTGTTCTTGAAAACTTTAAGGGCTGGCTTACTATCAAAGGTATAACTCCTGAAGGATGGATGGTTACCCGTTCAACCCGAATTTATTAAGTATTACTGGTTTTAAAGATAAATACAGCATTTAAGTTAAAGAAATGCTGTATTTATTTTTCTGAAAATTGTATTTTTACACCCCGAAATAATCTTATAAATTTACTAATTAACCTTAATTTAACAAGAAAATGAGACTTTTAAAACAAAGAGTATTATTGACTTTTCTATCAATGATACTTGTCTTTGGCTTGTATGCTCAAACTGGTACTGTTATAGGAAAAATTACAGATGCCAAAACAGGAGAAGTACTACCGGGAGCTAATATTGTTGTTGATGGCACCACGAAAGGTGTTTCATCAAAAGTTGATGGAACTTATGTTCTTGAAAATGTTTCTGCCGGACAAGTTACTATTATTGCCAGTTTTTTAGGATACAAATCCTTAAAAAAAACTATCAGTGTTAAAAATGGTCAATCAACAACTGCAGATTTTTCTTTGGCTCAGGATATGATGATGCTTGAAGAAATGATCGTTGTTGGTTATGGTACTGAAAAGAAAAAAGATGTTACCGGCTCGATTGAAAAAATCGGAGCAGAAGTGCTTCAAAATGTCCCTGTACCTTCGTTTGATGGTGCTTTACAGGGTAAGGCAGCCGGAGTTCAGGTTACCCAGGACAATGGAATGGCAGGAGGAACTGTTACCATCAGGGTACGCGGTACTTCTTCCTTAAAAGCAAGTAGTGAACCTCTTTATGTGGTGGATGGTGTGCCTATTATCAGTGGCTCATATACTTCAAAAGAAGGTATGCCCGACCAAACCAATGTTTTATCTCAAATTAATCCCAACGATATTGAATCCATTGAAATACTAAAAGATGCTGCTGCTGCTGCCATTTATGGCGCAAGAGGAGCAAACGGTGTTGTGCTTATCACTACAAAAAAAGGAAGTGGAACAGGAACATCTCAAATCAACTTTAATTATTATACCGGAGCCTCATCTCCAACAAATATATTAAAAGTTCTTGATGGTCCTCAATATCTTGAAATTACAAAAGAAGCCTGGCTAAATTCCAATCTCGATAAAGTTTACGGAGGTGATACAGCCAAAGCTATCAAGGCATATTATGAACAATTACCAGCTGGAATTTATAATCCTAAACTTACTTACGAACAAAACAGGGCAATAATTGACAATACAAATATTGACTGGATTGATCAAACTTTAAGAACAGGTTCGTTTAATTCAATGTCGTTAACAGCTTCCGGAGGCACTAATAAAATGAATTATTACCTGGGTGGCAGCTATGATGATATTAAAGGAATTCTGATTGGCGATGATTTTAAACGCTACAACGGACGTATAAACTTAAATTATACCGGTTATGGAAGATTGTCTTTCGGTGGAAATCTTGGTTTTATGCGCACCATTCGTCACCGTGTACCAACAGGATGGGCAGGTGGTTTAGGAACCGCACAAAGCCGTTCGTTACCTATTATGCCGATTTATGATGCCGACAGTAATTATTTTTCTACCCGTTATTCCCTAATCCCCATCAGTCAGAATAAAACCAACGTGATTGCTGAACGCGAAAACCTGATTTATGAAGCAACTGCAGCTTCAGTTCTTGGTAATGTTTTCGGAGTAGTTGAAATACTTCCTTATCTAAGTTTCAGAAGTGATTTTGGTTTTAATACACTCTATCAACGCGAATACAGATATGAAGGTACCATATTTTCTGACGAAGCAAGTGCTAAAGACAGAAGGGTAACTGTTGAAAGTTATTCATTCATGAATTCATTTATTTTTGACAAAAAAATCGGAGAAAATCATAAAGTTGGAGCACTTGTGGGAATGAACGCTGAACAAACCAATCAATATGATGTTGAATTCTGGGGTAATGATTTTCCATCACCGGAATTAAAAAATCCTAATAATGCATTAAAACAAGGTGGTTCTTCCTATGAAGGTGGATTTGGTTTTCTTTCATATATTGGCAGGGCTACTTATGGTTTTAAAGGTAAATATCTTCTATCGGCAAGTATCAGAAGAGATGGTTCCTCACGTTTTGGTCCCGACAGAAGATTCGGTTGGTTTCCTGCTGCCAGTTTAGGTTGGATTATATCTGATGAAAATTTCTGGCAAAAAGTGCCCTATTTTAACTTCTTTAAACTGCGTGCCAGTTATGGTATTGTTGGTAATGCAGCTATTGGAAATTATGATTATCTGGGTACTTTCTATACTACAAAATATAATGACAATGCAGGAATTGGAATAAACCGTATTGCAAATCCCGACCTGCACTGGGAAAAAACAACCCAATACAACGGAGGTATTGAGTTCGGTCTTTTTGAAGGTCGTATTTCAGGTAGTTTTGATTATTACTACAAAAGAACTTCTGATTTATTACTTGATGTCAATGTACCTCAAACCTCAGGTTCTTCGGCTATTACTAAAAATATTGGTGAACTTGAAAATAAAGGTTTCGACATGTCAGTCAGAAGCTATAACCTTACAGGTAAACTAAAATGGATTACTGATATTAATCTTGGCAGAAATCAAAATAAAATACTTGATATTCAGGGTCAAATAGTATCGGGTAAAGACCTTGGCGGAAACTATGGAAACAACTTTGCTCAGGAAGGTTATCCTATAGGTGCATGGCGACTGGTTGAATATGCCGGTGTCGATCCTGAAACTGGTGAGCCATTATTTATTAACCAACTTACCGGAAAAGCTACTACTGAATACAATTATGAAAGAGATGCAGTTGTTGTTGGTAATCCTTATCCGGCTCTTATCGGAGGAATTTCAAACTCTTTCTCTTACAAAAACTTTGATTTAAACTTTCTGTTTTCATTTGCACTTGATTATGATGTTTATCGTGATGATGGAAAGTTCCTCGAAGCAGGTAAAGTTGGCAGCAACTGGAATCAGATGGCAACTGTTTTAGACCGCTGGCAAAAACCAGGAGATGTAACAAATATCCCTAAACTTTTCTGGGAAGATAAATATTCTACCTATAATACCACTCAATTTTTAAATGACGCTTCTCTTGGCCGTTTAAAAAATATCAGCTTAAGTTACAAATTACCTCAAACTCTGACAGATAAAATAAAGGTAAAAGGAGCTAAAGTTTACATTATGGGAACTAATTTACTAACATTTACCAAATTTCCGGGATGGGATCCTGAAGTTAACCGCGACCTTGATTCAGGAAATAATAATGTTACGCAAAGTGTTACATATCTTAGTCCACCTCAGGCAAAAACAATCACTGCCGGTATTAACATTGATTTATAAAATTAAAAAATGATGAAAATGAAAAAGTTAATATATCTTTTAACAGCTGTAATCGCAGCAACAATTCTAATGTCTTCCTGCGAAAGTATTTTAAATTATGAAGACAAAATGAATTTATCATCTGAAAATGCACTTACATCAACTTTTGGATTGCAAACTGCATTAATCGGAGCTTATGACAGAATTCAGTCAGGCGACTTATATGGAGGAAATATTCAGTCAAGTGGTGAATTTCTTGCAGGCAATGTTAAGCGTTCAGGTGAAGGAAATATCGTTTATGAAGAAACTCAGCTTCTTGACAAAATCCTGACCCCCGACAACAGAATCAGTGCTTCAATGTGGTCAAATGCTTATTACACTATAAATCTGGTTAATACAATTATCGAAGCCATTCCAAACGTAAATGATGCAGAAATTGTTAAACAAAAAGACAGAATTACAGGTGAAGCTTTGTTTATAAGAGCAATAATGCACTATGAATTAGTGCGTTATTTTGGCAATCCTAAAACCGGCAGTGGTGTTCCTTTAATGACCAAACCTTCAGGTATTGAAGCTAAACCAGCACGAAATACCATTGAAGAAGTTTATAATCAGGTTATTGAAGACCTTAAAAAGGCCATTGAATTACTGCCGGCTACTAACGAAAACAGAGCTACCACTTATGCAGCTTCAGCCATTTTGTCCAGAGTATATTTTTATCACGAAGATTATGCATTGGCCGATTCAGCAGCTACTTATGTAATCAACAGCGGAATGTTTGAATTATCCGACAGTATTCCACTGAATTATCAGGAAATACCAACTAAAGAAAATATTTTTTCAATTATGAGTGTTACCAATGATTACAGCTGCGGAACACTGAATGGTTATTACCGTAAGGCTAGTGGTGGAAAATTTTCACCTTCTCAGGATTTCATTTTCCTGATGTCAACTGATGGTGGAAAAGATAAGAGATTCTCACAGTTCTTTACTCAAATTGACAATAAATGGTTTACAACCAAATACGACAACAAATATATGAGTGTAGCTGTTATCCGTTTGGCTGAGTTGTATTTAATCAGAGGCGAATCACGTTTGATGAATGCTGACCCGGTAGGTGCACTTGCCGACTATAATATGGTCAGGGAGCGTGCCGGACTTGACCCCAGAACATCAGTTACCGATAAAAATTTCTACGTTGAAAGAACACGTGAATTAGCTTTTGAAGGTGATAACTTTTTCAACATGAAAAGATTGAAAAGAAAAATTGCCGGATACGATTGGAACGACAGAAAACTACTGTTTCTTATTCCTCAACGGGAATTGGATGTGAATCCAAATCTGGTACAGAATTAAAATTCAACATATTTTTATTTTAAAGGCTTCTGAATTTCAGAGGCCTTTTTTTCATTTCAACTGAATTTTTGAATGATTACTTTTGCAGAAAATATTTTTATGGATTACACAATTATCAACCTTACACCTGACAATATTAATACTTATCCTGCAGTTTGTTTTATCAGTCCGCAACATCAGGCATATCTGTCAAAAAAAGAATGGCTTATTCAACGATTCAGCGAGGGAATGAAAATAAAACTACTTTACGAAGACAATGCTAATAAAGCCAATGCATTTATTGAATATATACCCGGTAATTATGCCTGGCGTGCGGTAAATGCAGAAAATTATATGTTTATCCATTGTATATGGGTAAGCCCCAATAAGACCAAAAATAAAGGCTATGGTTCAGCTTTGATTGAATGTTGTGAAAAAGATGCCACAGAAGCGGGTTTGAAAGGAGTTGCTGTAATCTGCAGTTCAGGTTCTTTTATGGCTGATAAACACTTATTTATAAAAAAAGGTTATAAGGAAGTTCAAAATTATGGAAAACACAGTCTGATGGTAAAACAGTTCAATGAGTCAAAACTGCCTGAGTTAAATAATACTGAAACTGCCTTAACCCAATATCAGGGTTTGCATATTATTTATTCCTGTCAATGTCCGTGGGTTGTACGATTTATTGATGAGGTGAAACCATTTCTCAAAAAAATGGGTATAGAACCAGTTGTAACACAGTTGATGACGGCAAAACAAGCTCAGCAAGCACCTTCAGTTTATGCTGTTTTTAATCTTGTTTATAACGGGCAATTACTTGCCGACCACTATATTTCAACAACAAGATTCGAAAACATAATGCGAAAGCTCAAATAAGCACTATGTTTTAACTAAAAATCTAATTATTGGCAACAAGAATCTGATAGCCCCAGGCCTTAAGAGTAATTTTTTGTTTCTTATTTAATATAACTTCCTTTCCGCTGAAATAATCAATATAGTCTCCATGATGACTTGATGGGATAAAAGAACGATCTTTTGCTGAAAAATTCAATAAAACAATAACTGTATTATTTTCTATGCTTCGGGCAAAACAATACAATGCACTATCCTGACCTGTTTTTATTTTTTCAATTCCGGCTCCAAATTTACCATTCCACAGTGCTTTATTTTCTTTCTTTAACACTAACAATTTCTTATAAAATGAAGCCAATTCAAGATTTTGCCACGAAATACTGTCTTTTTCAAAAAACTCAAGTCTTTTGTTGAGACCTGCTTCCTGTCCGCTGTAAATCAACGGCATATCAGGTAAGGTGTGGGCAAAAACAGCCATCACATTTACAGCATTTCCCATGCGTTCAAACTCAGTTCCATTCCATGAATTTTCATCATGATTGGTGATAAAATTCATTCGGTAAGTTCCTGAAGGAAATGTTGAATCGGCTTTAACCAGATATGAATCAATGGCATGAGCATTTTTCTTTCCTTTGGCAATCTGGTTCATAATATGGTGCAGTTCCCAACCATAATACATGTTAAATGCCTCAATCTGCAATGCAGCATCTTCAGCTTCAGCCAACATAAAAATATCAGGTTTAATTTTTTGCAGTTCTGCTCTTGCTGCATTCCAGAAATCAGCAGGAACCATCATGGCTACATCGCATCTGAAACCATCAATTCCGGTTTTAGTCAGCCAAAAACTCAGTGCTTTAATCATTTCTTTTCTTAATTCCTGATTATTGAAATCCAAATCAACTACATCTGTCCAGTCAAATGGAGATACCATTTTACCATTTGAATCTTTTGTGTACCACTCAGGATGCAACTCAACCCAAGGATTGTCCCAAGCTGAATGATTTGCAACCCAATCAATAATAACTTTCATCCCCAACTGATGTGCTTTTTCTACCATCATTTTAAATTCTTCCATTGTCCCGTAAGCAGGATCAACAGTATAATAATCTTTTACAGAATAATAGCTTCCTAGAGTTCCTTTTCTATTTTTTACTCCAACCGGATGAATTGGCATAAACCACAAAATATCAACACCCATTTCTTTCAATCGTGGTAAATGAGCTTCGAAGGCTTTAAAAGTACCTTCTTTAGTAAACTGCCGGAGATTAACTTCATAAATGTTGGCATCTTTTGTCCATTCTGCATGATTTACTTTGGTTGGTTCAGCATTTTTATTGGCTACAACGGCTTTTTTATCCTTGCAACTTATGAATACAAACACCACAGATAAAATAATTACAACAGTTATGCTTAACAATAAATGCTCATTAATAAAATGAAAGAATTTACTCATATGATTTTTTTATTGGTTAAAATGATTTAAAACTGACAGCAAAGATATACACACAAATACTATTTATTAATTAGCAAAATTAACAACAACACTTACCAAAAGTGAAGGAGTCAGGAAATGCAAATTTACACTTTTACACCCATTTTTTTCATTAACTCAGTGGCATTCATTATTTTACAAATACCATTTTTCAATTTATAATCAAAGTAAAATTCATTGTTTACAATTTCTACTTCAAAATTATAATTATTTATTTTTTCAGGAAATTCAGCATTCATTTCACCTAATGCAAGGTCATGAGTAGCAATAACAGCTAAAGATGAAGAACTTGCAAGTTGCCTCAGAAGTGCCTTGCTTCCAGTAAGTTTATCAGCTGAATTTGTACCTTTTAGTATTTCATCAAGTAAAATAAAAACAACATGCTTATCAACTGCTTCCAAAATGTGCTTCAGCCGCTTGAGTTCAGCATAAAATGTTGATTCTCTGTTTGAAAGATCATCACCAATACGCATACTGCTATATAATTGTACCGGATTAAAAAGCATTTCAGAAGCACAAACTGTAAGCCCGGCCGAAGCTAAAACCATATTTACTCCAATAGTTCTTAAGAATGTACTTTTCCCGGCCATATTTGAACCTGTAACAATGGCTATATTCCCTTCACCCTGCAACAAAAAACTGTTAGAAACCCTTTCTTTCAACGGAATCAGCGGATGTGAAATATCTTTAAACTTAAAGATTAATTCCTTGTCTTCAATTTCAGGCAAAACATAATCAGGATTGCCGAAAACATAATTTGATAAGCTGATAAAAGCATCAAATTCGGCTAAAGCTTTGAACCATTTTTCAATAACTTCCTTATTTTGTTCTTTCCATTTCTCCGATTTAATACATAATTGCAAATCCCATAGAAACAAACCGTTTAATAATAATGCAGCCAGCATATTTAACCTGTTATCGAAAAGTCTGATTAGATTTGAAAATCTGTTAATTTGTAATGTTGCTGAACGTTGATTGTTAAAACAACTGCTTTTCAGTTCAGTTAATCCGGGTGAAATAAAATTATTTGACTCAATTATTTCAAATAAAGAGCTGAAATGAATCAGCATATTGTGTTTTCGACTGACAATATTGTGCAGAAAATTAATTTTTCGCAAAAACATACCGGTAAACAGGAGCTGAGAGATAAATGAAACCAGAAAAAATTCGACAGGAAAAAAGAAAAAAGAACCTGCCAGCAAGGTCAATGTAATGGCAGGAAAAATTATTAAAACTAATCTGAATGTCTTCTTTTTTGTAAAAACATCTGTTTGTTTTGTCCAGTTTAATATTTCTTCCACCTCATCTTTGTTGTTTTTCAACATCATACCTTTTGCTCTGAAATCCATTTGCAGCTCTGAATTGGAATGCAATTCCTGAATTGTTTGCTGCCGTTTCAAAATTTCAGATTTTGAACCTTTTGATTGGAGCATATCTGCTAAAAATATTTTTCCGATAAAACTTACAGTTCGGTTAAGCATGCAGAATATCGAATGTTCTCCAAAAATATCCAAATCAGAAGAATAAGGATGTTCTGCATTTTTAAACTCATTACCCCCATCAAACGACTGATAATTACCTGATAGCGCCTCTAATTCCTGATCACAAATTTTTATGACATTTAAAGCATAATTTTTTCGGAATAATAATACTTCATTCTTTTTTAAAAGAACCAAAAATGCAGCAATAAAGGGCAGAGACGTCAACAAATAATAACTGTTGTATTGCCAAACCAAATAAACTGTGAACATCAAACCTGTTGCAAAAACAGCTAAACGCAATAATGCAATATTTGTGAGCTTCCTTTTAAGAGATTTTAACTCTTTTTCAAATAATTCTCGCTGCTGAGTAAAATAAATTTCCGCTTTGGAATGCATATTAAAATTTATCTGGTGTTCTTCAAAAAGTATTCTAAAAAATCTTTGTATAAAATATCAGCCTGCCCAATTCTCTCTGTCGAGGCTTCTGAAATGAATTGCTTCTGCCAAATGTTCTATTTTAATTTCATCACTACCTGAAAGGTCGGCAATGGTTCGGGATACTTTTAAAATTCTGTCGTACGCCCTGGCAGATAAATTCAATCTTTCCATGGCAGTTTTCAATAAATTGGTACCTGCCTGATTGATGGAGCAATATGATTTTATCATTTTGGAACTCATTTGAGCATTGCAATAAATACCGTTAAATTCAGAATAACGGCTTTTTTGAATTTCCCGTGCTTTAATTACTCTTTCACGAATATGTTCGGAACGTTCGGCTATCTGGCGTGTTGTCAGTTCATCAAAGCTAATAGGAACAACTTCAATATGTAAATCAATACGGTCTAATAAAGGCCCCGAAATTTTACTTAGATATTTATGAACTGCATTAGGGCTACAAACACACTCTTTTTCAGGATGATTGTAGTAGCCGCATGGACATGGATTCATAGCGGCCACCAGCATAAAGCTGGCAGGGTATTCAACACTGAAGCGCGCCCTCGAAATAGTAATTCTTCTTTCTTCCATTGGCTGGCGTAGCACTTCTAAAACAGTTCTTTTAAATTCAGGTAATTCATCTAAAAACAATACTCCATTGTGAGCCAGAGAAATTTCGCCCGGCTGGGGATTGTTGCCGCCCCCTACCAAGGCCACATCGCTAACTGTATGATGAGGTGAACGGAAAGGACGTACTGTTAATAGTCCAGCATCTTTCGACATTTTGCCGGCAACAGAATATATTTTTGTTGTTTCAAGGGCTTCATATATGTCAAGTGGAGGTAAAACTGAAGGTAATCGTTTTGCCAGCATGGTTTTACCACTTCCGGGAGCTCCTATCATAATTACATTATGACCTCCGGCTGCTGCTATTTCAAGTGCTCTTTTTATGTTTTCCTGTCCTTTAACTTCAGAAAAATCAAATTCGTAACTGTTCAGATTATTGTAAAACAATTCTCTGGTATTTATTGATTTTGGTTCAATGTTTATTACTCCATTGAAAAAATCAACTGCTTCGGAAATATTCTGTATTCCGATAACATCCAGTTTGTCAACAATAGCTGCTTCACTAACATTTTGAGCAGGAATTATCAAACCTTTAAATCCATTTTTTCGGGCATTGATGGCTATTGGCAGAGCACCTTTGATGGGTTTCAAAATACCATCAAGCGACAACTCACCCATGATAACATAATTGTTAAGTATATCCGATTTCATTTGATCAGAGGCAGCCAGAATACCAAGTGCAATCGGCAGGTCGTAAGCTGATCCTTCTTTTCGGATGTCGGCAGGTGCAAGGTTTACAATAATTTTTTTTCGTGATGATAAATAACCTGAGTTTTTTAAAGCTGCATCAATTCGTTGCTGGCTCTCTTTAACTGCAATGTCGGGTAGACCTACAATAAAAGTTTGGGTAGGGCCGCGGCTGACGTCAACCTCAACACTTATAATTTGAGCATCTACACCATAAACTGCACTACCAAATAATTTAGCCAGCATAAAGATTTTTTTGAAAGAGGCAAAAGTAAGTAAATTTTATAAATAGCCTGTATGTTGAACGACTTGTTTGACCATGTTGTATTGCAGAAATTGTTAAAGTATCTAATTATTAAGTGCAATTGTTTATAACTTAATTTATCAAAACTTAGATAGATTAGTATTATTGTGGTCATAAAAATCAGAGATGAAAAACAAATTTTTTATCATTTCACTGCTTTGCATTCTGGGATTTCTTATCACGTGTTTTGATTCGATTGGTCAGGATTTACGCAAAGTAAAAGCGAAACAGAAAATTATTGCTTACGATATTGAAGGTCAGGTTATTGATTCGCTTACAAAAGACCTCAAAAAACAAGCAGAACCGAGCCGCATGTTAGATCAGATTCAGGTAGAATTACGTTTAATTGAACTTGAACTTCAACAGGCAGGTGATGACTCAAAAAAAACTGTAGAAAGTCAAAAACGTAAAGAGGAACTATTAGCGCAGCGCCTGGAAGCTATTCAACAAATTCAGGAAGGAAAAACCAATCTGGTTAAAGAATATTACATTATAATTGAATCGTTTAAGAAAAAGAAAAATGCTAAAAATGCTCTGATTTCTTGGCATAACAAAGGTTATAAAGTTTTTCTTTTCTATAATAAGCATCGTGGATGGTATTATATCTGTGCAGGAATGTACAGAAGTTATAGTAAAGCCATTAAAGCACAGTTTGAGCTTCAAAAAGATGGTATTTCGAGCTGGATTTATTACTGGGCAGAATAAATCAATTTATTAATCTAATTTTGTCTCTTTAATTTTTACCATAATAATTGAAAATCATTGGTTTTGCTTGATAAAAAGGCAAAAGTTAAAGGCTTAAGTTTATTACTTAAATTGCTGGTGTTTTCAGCTACCTTATATTTCATTTATATCAAGGTGGTTAAAAACGATAATTTTATCAGCCTTTCTGAAATATTTTTTCACTTTTCACGAAAGGAATTTTTATTGCTGGCTTTGGTTGTCATGTTAATGCCTTTAAACTGGCTTTTAGAATCACTTAAATGGAAGAAGCTCTTAAAAGATATTGAAACTATTACTTTAGTTACGTCATTAAAAGCGGTTTGGGCAGGCTTGACCATAAATAACTGGATACCCAACCGTATGGCTGAATTCTTAGGAAGAATGCTGTTTCTGAAAAAAGAAAACAGAAACCAATCGGTAAGTTGCACCCTCACAGGCGGTTTGGCTCAGTTTAGTGTAACTATTATCTGGGGTGTGTTTTCCATATTTTTAGTTTATTCCGGTTTATTCTCAAAATCATATTTGCTGCTTGCAGTTGTTATTTCAGTTTTTCTACTGGTCTTTTATTTCAATCTTAATGCATTAAATTTTATCACAAAAAGATTTCGATTTTTCGAAAAATATACAAATGTCCTGACTTTCTACAATATACGGCAATTAACGGGTATTCTGATCATCTCATCAATCCGGTATTTTGTTTATCTACTGCAATATTTTCTGATTTTAAAAACCTACTCAATTAATATCGGCTTTGTTGAAGGTATTTCGGGTGTTTCTGTTGTATTTCTTATTCAGGCACTGCTTCCTTCTGTTACACTAACAGAAATTGGAACAAGAGGTGCTGCAGTCTTGTTTGTTTTTGAACGATTTGGTGCTGCTCCTGTAAATTTGCTGCTCAGTGCCTACACATTATGGGTAATTAATATTATTATTCCTACTCTGTTTGGAGTTTTTTTTATTCTTAAAATAAAAACAAAATGACACTAAATGCTCTGATTTTAGCATTTGTTGCTATTTATTTGATCATTTTGATAGCTTTGAAAAAAGGGTGGAAAAGAATTTCAGTTCATCATTTTGTGAAAACAAATACAGAAGTAAACTTTTCTATTGTTATTCCTTTCCGAAATGAGGCAAAGCATCTTGAGTCCTTACTTGATAGTCTCCGACATCTTGATTATCCTGATGAGAACTATGAGGTATTGTTTGTAAATGATTTTTCGGAAGACAATAGTGCTGATTTGATTGAAAATTATATTTCAAAATTTCATAAAAGCCATTATAAACTATTACAATTAACTGATAATGATGGTTTTGGGAAAAAAATGGCAATTACAAAAGCTATCAATCATAGCAAAAACGAATGGATATTATGCACTGATGCCGATTGTGAAGTTCCTCCGGAATGGCTTAAAATTTTATCTTCCTTCATTATTAAAAACAAACCTGAAATGGTGACTATGCCGGTAAGGTTTAAGGGAAATAACTCATTTTTTATTAAAGCTCAGAATCTTGAATTTATGTCGTTAATAGGATTGGGAGCAGCCCTGATTCAACTAAAAAAGCCCCATTTATGCAACGGAGCCAATCTGGCTTATTCAGCTAAAGCTTTTAAGGAAGTTAATGGATTTATAGGTAATGAGCATATTGCCAGTGGTGATGATATTTTCTTATTAAAAAAAATCAGCAAAAAGTATCCGGGTAAAGTAATGTTTTTAAAAAATAATGAAATTGTTGTTCTTACCTCTGCTGTTCAAAATGTATATGAATTGCTACAACAACGTAAACGCTGGATAGCAAAAACTACTAAAGATTCATTTTCTTCAATGATTTTTCCTCTGTTTGTATGGCTATTTCACATATCAATTCTGTCATTTGCAATTGCTTCAACCTTCTATCCTGTTTTAAGTAAAAGTGTTGTTATTCTCTTTTCAGCAAAAATAATTGGAGAAGCATTGTTTATTTTACCTGTTTTAAAGTTTTTCAAACTTAAACAACTTTTCCGTTCATACCTTCCTACAGCATTTATTTACATTTTTTATGTCAGTTTTTTACCACTTTTATCTGTTTTCTCAAAACCTGATTGGAAAAACAGAAAAGTTTGATAACAGTAGTATATATCCGACAAATGATATTTAAAAATAATATACCCTGAAAATGATTAATCAAATTCTGTTTCAGCCAACCCAAATGTACCCATAATCCTCTTTTTTAACCAGTATATAAGCTTCTGGCTCTTAAAACACGACTCAAAGCTAGTACTTTGTATTCCCTCAGTCCAATCGCAAATTAATAATATGTTAATGGCGCAATTGAGAAGAGTTAAATTCGTTTTATGCTATATTTTGTTAAGTTCTACCTCAAACCATCTTATAAAATCAAAATCTTCAAAAATGAAGTTTTCACTGCTATTCTTTTCAATTTCTTTTAATTTGTTTGATGTTTTTATCAAAAGTTCTTTTTTGCTATCTGAGCTTGTAGCATAATCGATCATTCTGAAAAAACTAAAAAGTATTTTCTCGGCTTTATAAAGTTTTCTTTTAGTTTGTGTAATTTTTGACCATGAATTGACCGAATATTCAAGTATATGCGTATTTCCAAGCTTATATTGAGTGATAAATTCAAAAAGCTTAGCTAACAATTCATTATAGGCAAAACCTTTTGTCAAATACCTGATTTGCAGGTACCTGTTTGCATTTTCATATTGACCAAAATTAATATAGGCTCTGATGATAAGCATTTGCAGGTATTTTATATCAAACGGTTCAATTCTATCAGAATTAGATTCTATGTATTCTTCTGCTTCTTTAGCCAATTTAAAAGCAGAATCAAATTCTTCTAAGCAATAATGTAATTCTAAAGTGCGATAGTACTTTACCGTTTTAATATAAACTTCATCCTTCTTGTTTTTGTCGCTCAAGCTATCTAACTCATTTATTATCTGATAAAACTTTTTATCATTTTTTGCCCGGCAACAAAATAGTAAATAGTTATTAAGCATTTGCAAATAATCATCACGTGTAAAAATAGTTGTATTTAAGTGATAATATTGATACTGCTTTTCAATCATCAGCAGGGCAGATTTATAATCTCTGACAAAATAAAATATCAGTGCATTTAAATATGACCATAGATTTTTTGCTTTTTGACTCAGAGCTTTTTCCTCTGAAATTAAAAGAGCATATTGTGGTATTTTATAATAATCTTCAATGGTCATCAGTAAATAGTTGTCATCAAGTTGTAATTCCTGGATCTCAGCTTTCAGAATTCTAAACTCGGTTAAGTTATTGATCAGTTCATGAATTTTCAACCTTTCTTCATTCAATTTTCTAAGGTCGGTTCTGTTAACAATATAACCATGTTCAAAAAATAAAGATTCTTCGATTTCAATGATTAAAAAGATCAATGAAAACTCTTCATAACGATAAGCGTATTCTTTTACTCGTTTGATATATTTTTTGGCTTTATCTATTAAACCCCTGTCAATCAACAAATCGACAAATAGAATATTTTTAATCACTGTTGTCCGATAAAAATTTAAATGGAGTCAATCAAAAAAATTGACTCCATTGTTGTAGATTGCACTTTCACAAAAACTTTCTACAATGAGCAAAAGTACATATTTTTTTGGAACCAGCGTTTTC
>Ga0209835_1000179_pt1 | contig 45107 bp, 50 predicted proteins | sample LakKivwa52mmetaG_FD_184138 | JGI IMG/M metagenome (GOLD analysis project Ga0209835, IMG submission 184138) | Anoxic lake water microbial communities from Lake Kivu, Rwanda to study Microbial Dark Matter (Phase II) - Lake Kivu water 52m metaG... | ecosystem: Environmental > Aquatic > Freshwater >... | reverse complement strand
AAAGCAGTTTTTTTATTCATAACCTTTCATTTGATGCAAAGCTAAGTATAATAAGGGTTTTAAGAGATTTCAACACCAATTTTGTCTATTATGCCGAAATTTATTATTTTGATTCAGATGAAAAGAATTCAATTTTGGTTGCTTTGTTTATATTTGGCAAAATTAAAATAATTTCTTTCAACAGAATTCAGTCAGATAAAATTTTCCTTTAATTTTGTTGTGGATATATTACGCAACCAATTTTTACAATTAGAACTCTTATTGTCGAAAATTTAAAAATTAAAGTTTATGAAAACAAAATGGATTGGTTTTTTTACAATTTCATCACTGATGCTAATATTCAGTTCATGTGATGATAAAACGATTGAAACTTATACCTATATTGCTAATGTTCCGCAATATATGTCGTTAGCCAACATGAGAGCAGCAATTAAGGTTGAAGCACCAAAAGCAATGGCAGCAACCGGAAAAATTTATTTTAAAGGTGGCAAAATTTTTATTTCTGAACCATTTAAAGGAATTCATGTCATTAACAACTCAAATCCTTCAAATCCGGTTAAAATTGCATTCATTAACATACCTGGGAATGTTGACATTGCTATTAAAGGAAATATTTTGTATGCCGATAGTTATATAGATTTGGTAGCTATTGACATCACCGATTTGAATAATATTATCATTAAAAAGCGTATCGAAAATGTATTTCCTCATTCATTACCTCCTTTTGATACTAAATATCCGGTAGCACCACTTGATCATACTAAAGGTGTTGTGGTTGGCTGGAAAATAGATAAAATCACTGAAACTCATGAGTATTCAGGAAATTTCTTCTATTATGGAAGAGGGGGAATTTTAATGGATGCTGAAAATATAAAAGCAGGCGGAACTCAAACAACTTATTTTGTTCCTAATGCTGTAGGTATTGCAGGTTCAATGGCAAGATTCCAGATTTATGATAATTATCTTTACTCTGTTAACGACAGGAATATTACTATTTTTAATATTGCTAACACTTCCGACCCAGTTCAGGGTGCTACCATTCAAACCACCAGACTCATCGAAACAGTGTTTATGTATCAGTCTAAAATGTTTTTAGGCACAACAACAGGCATGCTTGTTTATGGATTAAGTGTACCTGCAAATCCTAACTATATTTCTGAATTCAACCACATGACTTCATGCGACCCTGTAGTTGTCAGTGGAAATTATGCTTATGTAACATTACGTTCGGGAAGTGGTTGTGGCAATATAAAAGATCAGTTGGATGTTATTGACATTTCCAATATTTCTAATCCGTTTCTGGTTAAAGAGTATTCAATGGAAGAACCTTATGGTCTCGGAATTGACGACAATACATTGTTTATTTGTGATGGTAAAGCCGGTTTGAAAATTTACGATGCAAGTGATGTTTACCGCATTGATGAAAATCATATTAAGTCATTTGCTAATATTCATGCCTTTGATGTTATACCATTTAATAACGTTTTAATGATGATTGGAAATGATGGCCTTTATCAGTACAATTATTCAAATTTGCAGGATATAACTTTATTAAGTGTAATACCTATCGAGAAATAGTCTTTAATTGCTTTAAATGTTAAGCTGCCTGTATGGGCAGCTTTTTTTTTGTTTCTAAGAACCAATTAGTATTAAATTTGTTCTGATTTTAAATAATACCTATTTCTGATGAATAACATAATATCGGGTTTTTCTAAGTTATCTAAAGAAGAAAAAATTAAACTGGTTTGTCAAAAACTTACAAATCCTTCAGCAGTTGAACAAATCGTAAAATCGTATTGGCACCGTGACGATAATACACAAAAGCTTTTGGATGAATTCAGCGAAAACACCTTGAGTAATTATTTTTTCCCTTTCGGAGTAGCTCCTAACTTTCTGATTAATGGTAAAATATATTTTGTTCCAATGGTAATTGAAGAAAGTTCAGTTATTGCTGCAGCTGCAAATGCTGCAAAATTTTGGGCAAGTCGGGGCGGGTTTCATGCTCAGGTAATCAGCACCAAAAAAGTTGGACAAGTTCATTTTATCTGGAATGGTGATAAACAAAAACTACTTCATCATTACACTGAACTTAAATTCAGATTCAAAGATGAAACACAGCATATAACTGCCAACATGGTTAAAAGGGGAGGGGGAATTATTGATATTGAATTGGTAGATATGCGTCATGAAATAGAAGATTATTACCAGCTAAAAGCAACTTTTGAAACAGTAGATTCAATGGGAGCAAATTTTATTAATTCCTGTCTGGAAGAGTTTGCTCAGATTTTAAAGAATTTTATTGCCACACATTCTGCTTTTGACGAATCGGAGAGAGACTGTAAAGTAATCATGTCAATATTGTCTAATTATACTCCAGAATGCCTTATAAAAGCATGGGTTGAATGCGATTTGCCTCAGCTTGGAATGTTCGATGATGGCGATACTCCTGATTCTTTTACATGGAAATTTGAACGAGCTATTAAAATTGCACAGGTTGATGTAAATAGGGCAGTAACACACAATAAAGGAATCTTCAATGGAATTGATTCTGTTGTTCTGGCTACCGGAAACGATTTCAGAGCAGTTGAAGCTTGTGGTCACGCATTTGCTTCTCGCGATGGCAAATACCGCAGTTTAACTTCTTTCAGCAGAGCTAACAATAAGTTTTATTATTGTTTAACTATTCCAATGGCTTTAGGAACGGTTGGTGGTTTAACTTCATTGCACCCGATGGCAAAATTCTCTTTGGAATTATTGGGGAATCCTTCTGCAAACGAATTGATGATGATTGCTGCCATTGCCGGCCTCGCTAATAACTTTGGTGCAGTTACTACTCTGGTAACTAAAGGCATACAGCGTGGACATATGAAAATGCACTTGCTGAATATCCTGAATCATTTTGAGGCAAGTGATGAAGAAAAAGTTAAAGCGATAGAATACTTTAAAGCAGAAAAGGTTTCTTTTAATTCTGTTCGTCAACTGCTGCAAGAGATACGTGAAAATAATGATTGATAAAATTTATTATTCTCGTGCAAAACTCCTGATTTCCGGAGAATATTTAGTGCTCAGAGGTGCTAAGGCTTTTGCAGTTCCATTAAAACTGGGTCAGTTTCTTATTTGTGAACCTAAAAATAACTCTGAAAATCTTATTTTATGGAGTTCATACGATATTAATGGTAAATGGTTTGAAGCAGAATTTAACCATAGTGATTTTCAAATTATTAGTTCATCTAATCAACAGATTGCGAATCGTTTGCAAAATTTATTTATTCATTCAAGAAAATTAAATCCTGATTTTCTAAGAAATAAATTTTCATACAAACTTATAAGCAGACTTGAATTTGACCGTTTTTGGGGCTTGGGCAGCAGTTCAACCCTGATATCAAATATTTCATTCTGGGCAGATATAAATCCATACAATTTGCTTGACAATGCTTTTGGTGGATCGGGTTATGATATTGCATGCTCAAGAAGTGAAAGTCCGTTGATTTATTCAATTCTGAATCGTGAAGAACCTCAATTTGTGTCATTTAACCCTGAATTCAGGGATAATATTTATTTTGCATGGCTTGGCAATAAAATGGATACTGCAAAAGAAATATCTGTGTTTAATGAAAGAAATGTTACAGAAAATCAAATTAATGCCATAAGTGATATTTCAATTAAATTGCCAAAAGTTCAAACATTAGATATGTTTATCCAATTGCTTAAAGCCAATGATGAAATAGTTTCGGAAATAATAGAACAGGAATCGGTGTTTGATAAACACTTCTATGATTTTGATGGTTATATAAAAAATTCCGGAGCATGGGGTGGAGATTTTGTTCTGATAGCTTCAAAAATGCCTGAAAAAGAAATCATTAATTATTTGAGCAAAAAAAATATAACGACAATTTTCAGGTTTAGCGAATTATGCAAATAGTACTAAAGATATTTCTCGCATTTTTTCAATAGAATATCCTTTTTTATCGGCTTGGAAATCATATCATTGCATCCTGATTCTAAAACAAGATGCTTGTTATTATCATAAATATAAGCTGATTGAGCAATGATTGGCAGACTGGGTCGGAATTTTCTTATTTCACGGGTTGCCTCATACCCGTCAATTCCTGGAAGACGGATGTCCATTAACACTAAATCAATATTTTCATGTTCCTGGCATAATTCAATGGCAGTTTCACCATCCATAGCCCATAAAACCTGACAATTTGTACGTTTTAATATACTGTCAATCAACATGTGATTAGTTTCAATATCTTCAACTATCAGTATTAATTTATCAAACCAATCGTATTCCGGTGTTCTGGCAACCATTTTTATTTTAGGTATTTTGAGATTGTTTTTAAAAAAGTTTCTCTAATAAGGGGTTTTGTTATCAGGTCGTTACAACCAACGTTGGTAACTTTATACTTTTCTTCAGGCATAACATAGGCGGTTTGAGCAATAATTGGGATTTCGGGTAAAAATTCACGTATTTTCTTCGTTGCTTCATAACCATCTAACTTGGGCATTCTAATGTCCATTAAAATCAAATCGAGGCTCTCAATTTCTTTAGCGAGTTCAACAGCTTTTTCACCATCCATTGCCCAAATTAATTGTGCACTGGTAGGTCGTAAATATAAGTCAATCAACATATGATTACTTCTTTCGTCTTCTGCAATCAGAATTTTTTTATCAAGCCAGCGATATTTACGCTTCGAATCTGATTTTTTCGTCTTTCAGGTACCTTTTGCTGGTTTTTGAGCCATATTGATTTGTTATTTTTGTTATAAAATTTTAAAATTTTAGTTCTGCCTGAATAAAATTTCAGGTGCTAAAATACAAACAAAGATTAAAAGTTGAATATTATTTTTTAACAAATCATCCCAAAGATAAATTTCTGTATTAATGATTAACACGTATTTTTGAACAAAATAATTGAATTCAATATTTTAATGAATAGTGAAAAATCAGGTCGGATTGGTTTTGTTTCACCTTCAAACATTGCCATAATAAAGTATTGGGGTAAATATCCAGGCCAGATTCCGGCCAATCCATCAGTAAGTTTTACTTTGAAAAATGCTGTAACTGAAATGATTACAGAGTTTTATTATCATCCGCAACAATCCAGTGGTAATGTCGAATTGTTTTTTGAAGGTCATTATCATCCCGATTTCACTAGAAAAATTGAAAAATTCATTCAAAAAAATCAGATATTATTTCCTTTAGCAGCAAAATGTTCTTTAAAAATTCAAAGTAAAAACAGTTTTCCTCATTCTGCCGGAATTGCTTCCTCTGCATCAAGTATGTCGGCTCTTGCATTAAGTTTATATGAAATAAACAGCTTGTTAACTGAAGAAAATACAAAATGGCAACAAAACCGAACAACAGTTTCAAGCTTTGCCCGTTTGGCTTCAGGAAGTGCTTGCCGTTCAGTCTTTGAAGGAATTGCACTTTGGGGTAAATCAAGTTTGATCAACATTTCATCAAACGACTATGCAATTCCGCTGGTTGAAGAAATAAATCCTGTTTTTAAAACTTTTAAAGATGTTATTTTAATTGTTGATGAAGGTACTAAAAGCGTCTCAAGCAGCAGTGGACATGCTTTAATGGAGAATAATCCATATTCTGCTTCACGTTATTTACAAGCCAACAAAAATCTTGAACAACTATTGTTTGCGTTTAAAACCGGAGAACTTGATTTGTTCTGTAAGATTAGTGAAAATGAAGCACTTAGTCTTCAGTCATTAATGCTGATGTCGGAACCTTGGTATATGCTGATAAAGCCTGATACTGTCAGAATTCTTCAGGAAATTAAAACCTTTCGTGAACAAAAAAAGCTACCTGTCTGTTTTACCATCGATGCCGGACCCAATGTTCATTTATTGTTCCCGGAAAGTGTTGAAAAAGAAATTATGTTGTTTATTAATTATTTATCCGACATTTGCGGTGGAATTAAATGGCTTGAAGACGGCATAGGAACAGGACCTAAACAAATAAACTTCGACAATGAATACAATTGAACGCGATTTTTACGCTAAAATTCTTCTGTTTGGTGAATATGGAGTTATCTGTAATTCTATGGGTTTAAGCATCCCTTATCTTGAATTCAAGGGAAAGTTAACTTTTTTTGATTCCAACAATACCGAAAACGCTGAATTCTTCGAAAAATCAAGTTCATCACTAAAAAACTTCTATAAATATCTTTTAAAGCTTAGTGATAAAGAAGAACTGAAAACAAAATTTGACCTGAAACAATTTGAATCAGATTTAGCTAAGGGTCTTTATTTTGATTCCAACATACCACAGGGATTTGGTATAGGGAGCAGCGGAGCATTGGTTGCAGCAGTTTATTATCGTTATGCAATAAAACCTGTTTCTCCTGAAATTGCTTTGTCTAAGCGTGATATGAGGCGATTGAAAGATATTTTTGCTCAAATGGAATCTTATTTTCATGGAAAAAGCAGTGGTCTTGATGCAATTAACTGCTATCTGAGCAGACCAATACTTATTAATAACATCACTGATATTTCTGAAATAGGCTTGAAAGAGTTTGCTTCAAACGAAAAAAGCGGTATCTTTCTGATTAATACCGGCAATCCCGGAAATACAGGACCAATGGTCAACTATTTTCTTGAACAGTGCAAAAACGAAAAATTCTATTCTACTATACAAAAAGAATTAATACCAGCAAACGACAGTTGTATTAAATCTTTCATTAAGGGCGAGATTTACGACTTTTATGTAAGTGTCAAAACCTTATCAAAATATTTATTGCATCATTTCGGACCTATGATTCCCGATCCATTTATTGAAGTTTGGAAAAAAGGACTTGAAACAAGTGCATACTATCTTAAATTATGTGGTAGCGGAGGCGGAGGCTATTTATTAGGTTTTGCTCGCGACCTTGAATATGCAAAAGAAGAACTTGAAAAACTTCAGGTGAAAATTATTCCACTTGCTGTTAAAAAATAAGATTCATGAAATTATACTCTGTTAATACCGGTTGCTTTAAACTGGATGGTGGTGCTATGTTTGGTGTAGTTCCTAAGGTGATATGGCAAAAAACTAATCCTGCTGATGAAAATAATTTGTGCAGCTGGGCAATGAGATGCTTGCTTGTAGAAACCAGTGATAAACTAATTTTGATTGATAATGGCATTGGTAATAAGCAAAAAGAGTCCTTTTTTGCTCATTATTATCTGCATGGCGATGATACATTAATAAGTAGTCTGAGCAAATATGGTTTTAGTCCGGATGATATAACTGACAATGTTTTAACTCACCTTCATTTTGATCATGCCGGTGGTGGTATAATCAGAAAAGAGGATAATTCAGGTTTTGAACCTTTGTTTAAAAATGCGAATTACTGGGTTTCGAAAAAGCAATGGGAAAATGCCATGAACCCTAACGACAGAGAAAAAGCTTCTTTTTTTGATGAAAATTTACTGCCCATGCAGGAAGCAGGCCAGTTAAAGTTTATTGAGAATGAAGGTGAATTATTTCCCGGTTTTTATATTCGTATTTTTAACGGTCACACAGATGGACAGGTAATACCTTATATATCGTATAAACAAAAAACTATTATTTTCGGAGCCGATTTAATACCATCTTCAGGACATATACCTTTACCTTACATTATGAGCTACGATATGTATCCGAGTGTTACTTTGCAGGAAAAAAGGGTTTTTCTGGATGAAGTTGCTGATAATAACTATGTTATATTCTTTGAACACGATTATTACAATGAATGTGGTACTTTAAAGCAAACACCAAAAGGCCCCAGAATTGATAAATTATTTTCATTAGCTGATATTAATGAAAATTAATTTTGCTTCTTAAAGTTGAATTTTAAAATTTGGTTTAAAATTTGAAGAATAAATCTTAAATAAGAATAATTCTTAATGAATAAAAATTATACAAAACTTCAAATTATTCAAAAACTAACTGAGGCAGGTCTTAAAATAACACCCCAGCGAGTTGAAATTTTGTATTTTTTAGTCAATTCAAAACAACATCCAACAGCTGATGAAATTTTCAATAGTTTAAAATCTGAGGTTTCCGGGATTTCGTTGGCTACAGTTTATAAAACCTTGAACACATTTTATCAGCTAAATATAATAAAAAAGATTAAAGGTGAAGATGAATCAGTACACTTTGATGCAGATACCGATTCGCATAATCATCTGATATGTGTGAGGTCAAAAAAAATTATGGATTTTAATGATTCTGAATTGGAAAACCTGATTAACAATTATTTCTTAAATAAAAAGATTGAAGGATTTAAAATTAAAGAAATACAATTAAATATTTTTGGTGAAACAAATTAAACAAAAAAGGAGAATTATATGTCATTAGTTGGAAAACCTGCACCAAAGTTTGTTGCAGATGCAGTAGTAAAAGGTGGTCAGTTTGACGATCAGTTTACTTTAGAACAATATATTGGTAACAAATATGTTGTGTTTTTTTTCTATCCCCTGGATTTTACATTTGTATGTCCGACCGAAATTTTGGCTTTTCAAAAAGCATTGCAGGAATTTGAAAAACGCGATGCAGTAGTTGTTGGATGTTCGATAGATTCTAAATTCAGTCATTGGGCATGGTTAAATACACCAGTTGATAATGGTGGAGTTCAGGGTGTTACTTATCCATTAGTAGCAGACCTTTCAAAAACCATATCAATGAATTATGGAGTATTGGCAGGGGAGTATGTAGCTGACGAAGAAGGTAACTGGATGTTTGAAGGTGCACCTCAGGCTTTTCGCGGATTGTTCTTAATTGATAAAAACGGAATCGTACAACATGAATTGATCAACAATTTCGGATTAGGTAGAAGCACTTCAGAAGCATTACGTATGTTGGATGCATTACGTCATCATGAACAATATGGTGAAGTTTGTCCTGCCGACTGGCACGAAGGTGATGATGCTATGAAAGCCAATGCTGAAGGTGTAGCAAGCTATCTGGCCAAACATAAATAAATTTTAATAAAATTTTTGTAAGCCCTGTTTATTACAGGGCTTTTTTTATTTTTGCTGCTTCAAAAAAAATATGTTTTAAATTTATTTTTTAATTTTTGCGTACAGAAACTTACATATCTTTCGATAAAGTTACCAAAGTTTATGGTAAACTTAAAGCGGTTGATGAACTGTCATTTAACGTTACCAAAGGTGATATTTACGGTTTTTTAGGCCCCAACGGAGCAGGTAAAAGCACTTCCATACGGATGATTATGTCATTGATTAAACCTACTTCAGGTAAAATTATGCTCTTCGGAAAAGAATTGGCCTATAATCGTTATCAGACATTAAACAGAATTGGTGCTCTTATTGAAAAACCGGATTTTTATAAATACTTATCAGCCCGAAAAAATCTTGAAATATTAGGAAGTTTATCAAATGCTGTAAATCTAAACTATAAAATAGATGAGGTATTAGACTGGGTTGGTTTATTGAGCAGGGCTGAAAGTAAGGTGAAAACATTCTCACAAGGAATGAAACAGCGACTTGGTATTGCTCAGTGTTTACTTCATAATCCTGATTTAATCATTCTGGATGAACCTGCAAACGGACTCGACCCCCAAGGTGTAAAGGAAATAAGAGTTTTAATTAAACAGATTAATGAGGAAAAGGGCATAACAGTGCTTATTTCAAGTCATATTTTGAACGAAATAGAGCAGATAGCCAACCGAATGATTATTTTTAACAAAGGCAAGTGTGTTGTTGAGGGTGAGGTTCAAAAGCTTTTAAACAGCGGAGAATTGAATGTTTCTTTTTATGTTGATGACAAGGAAAAAGCAAAAAACTCTTTATCGTGGTCGGAATGGCATAAAAAATTAATAAATGAAGATAACGGTTGTCTGGTATTCAGTTTGGTAAATGCAGAAATTATTGAGTTAAATAAGTTTTTGATTCAAAACGGAATAGGTGTTTTTGCCATAAAGCCATTACGTTCTCTGGAAGATTATTTTATTAAATTAACTTCAGATGTTTAAACTGATTTCAATAGAGTTATACAAGATTTTCAGCAAAGGAAGAACCTATATCGGAATAGGGGCTATAGTAATTATTGTTTTATCAATAGTTCTCGGGGCATATTTTGAAGGTGAAGAAATTCTTGATTTTGCCATCATGAATCTTAAAGATACTTTTATTTTCGAGGGAAAACTAATTAACGGGTATTTTATTGGTTATTTAGTGCTGAATACATTATGGATTCATATTCCTATTCTTGTTGCTTTAGTTGCCGGTGATTTATTAGCCGGTGAAGCCAATTCAGGCACTTTTCGTGTCATTCTTACACGACCCATCAGTCGGACAAAGCTTTTAATTGCCAAGTTTATTGCAGGTTGGGCTTATGTGTTGGTGCTGGTGTTGCTGATGGCACTTTTAAGCCTTGGTTTAGGTTTAATTGTGTTTGGTAAAGGCGATTTGGTTGTTTTTCGTAACAATCTTAGTATTTTTTCAAGTGATGATCTTATCTGGCGATTTGCCTGTGCTTTTGGTTATGGTATTTTAACCATGACTACTGTAGCTGCACTTGCGTATTTTCTTTCTGCATTTGCCGAAAATTCAATCGGACCTATTATCGGGTCAATTGCAATAATTATTGGGATTACAATTATCAGTACTGTAGGCTACACATTGCTACGTCCAATTAATAAGTTTTTATTTACTACCTACCTGCCTTCCTGGCAGTTGTTTTTTGAGTTTGATTTAAATATTGCTAAAATTATTCGGGCAGTTGCCATACAAATTGCTTATATATTTGTTTTTCTTTCAATTACGTTTTTTTATTTCAGAAAAAAGGATATTTTAACCTGATGAAAAAATTATTCAGTATTTTAGTTTTAAGTGTATTTCTGTTAATGTTGAATGCACAGCCATCGGCTGATGCAATTTTAAAACAAGTTGGAGATAATTGGGCAAAAATTAATAATTACTCAGCTGATGTATTGATAAAAGTAGATGTTGAAACCATCAAAATTAAAGATAGAAAAGCCAAAGTATTCTATACCAAACCCAATAAATTTGAATTTAAAGCTGAAGGTTTTTTATTATTGCCTAAAAAAAGTGGTCAGGCTGATTTTATGGCTTTATTGACCCAAAAATCAAACGCTATTTATGTTAAAGAGGAACTAATTAACAATGTAAAAACACATTTTCTAAAAATTATCCCTATTGATCCCAATAGTGAGGTTGTTTTAGCTGAAGTTTGGATTGATAAGCTTAATCCACGTTTAGTAAAAATGAAAACTTATACCAGGCAAAGTGGTTCATACATAGCTAATTTTTTATATTCCACAAATCCTTTCAATTTACCCACCCAAATAATTATTGAATTTGAACTTAAAGCCATGAAACTTCCCGGAAAAATGAGTGGAGACCTAGAAGAATTGAACAAGCAGATGCAAAAAAAAGGTAGCAAAGGGAAAGTTACAATGATTTATTCCAACTATAAGGTTAATCAGTAGGTTTTTAATATAAATTATTGAAAATGAAATTTATACTTGTGGTAGTGTTAACTGCTTATGCATTTTATAACTATGCACAGCAAGCAGTTTTAAATACAGTTAAAATAAAATCTTCAGGTGAAATTACTGAAATTAAAATTGAAGTCAGAACCACCTACGACACTTTTTATTTAAATATTGATGGTTATGGTCAGGTGCTTTCAATAGAACCAATAAATGCTGGAAATAATTTTACAATTGATTATTACGACAGATTTGCTGAGCCCGAAATTATTGGTAAAATCAGTATGCTCAATCAAACTAAAATCAGTTATTTTCTTCGTGGTGGAACGCCAAATGAAATTGTCGGCAAAATGATGAAAATCGGAAATGTGAAAATTGATTATTATTACTCCGATCCCGATAAAACAGGGCGCATTTATTTTGTGGGTAATCTGGTGATGAATTATTATACCCGCTCGAATGATGCAGTTACTGCAACAAAAATTTCAAAGGTAGGAAACATCAATATTGAATATTTTACCAGTTTCTCAGATATTGAATTACAAGGTTTTGTGAAAAAAATCGGAGATTACGAAATAGAATATTTTAAGCAATACGATGATACAGCCAAAAGCCGAAAGATAAAAAAGATAAATGGCAGCGACAATCGGTTTAAACTGATAGTCGAATTATAAGATAAAGTTGGCAGTTCGAAAAAAGAAACTAATCCAATTTACCGATTGTCTTTTCAACTTCAATTAAAATCTCGGTTGATTTAACTAATTCTTTCATTCTGGTATGATCAGGGTATAAAGGACGATCAATATCCAGAAAATCAACGTATTTTCGAATAACTTCTTTAGCTTTTTTTGTCCCTTTTCCGAATTCAAATTCCCTGAAGTCGAGAGCTTGTGCAGCAGCCATAAATTCAATTCCGAGAATACCATAAGCATTGTCCAAAATCTGAAAGTTTTTAATCGCAGTATTCATCCCCATTGAAACGAAATCTTCCTGATCGGCAGCAGCCGGAATGCTTTGAATAGAAGCTGGCATGCTGAGTATTCGTTGCTCAACAATTTGCATATCTGCTGTGTATTGGCTAAGCATTAATCCAGAAAACATACCAGCACCTTTGGTTAAAAATGCCGGTAATCCGACACTTAAAGCAGGATTATTTAATCTGTTCATTCTTCTTTCGGATAAAACAGAAACCATAGTAACAGCTGCTCCTATCATGTCGAGTGGCAGGGAAACAGGAGAACCTTGGAAGTTAGCACCCGAAAGTGAAATGTTATCTTCAGGGACAAAAATCGGATTATCACCAACACCATTTAACTCAATTTCTACCTGTTGTCGTGCCCATTTTACTGCATCATGTGCCGCACCAATAACTTGTGGTGTTGAACGCATGGAATATGCGTCTTGTACCTTATTTTTCAGTTTTTTATTGGCAAGGTCACCACCATCAACCACTTTACGAATTGCAGAAGCAGAACGAACAGCACCCGAAAATCCTCTCAATTCATGAATTTTGCTATGATAGGGTGATAGATTTGCCATTAATGCTTCTAATGACATTGCAGCAGCTATTTCAGCTTGTTTTAGCCAGTTTTGTACATCATACAGAAATAAAGCACTCATGGCTGTCAAAAGGTTTGAACCATTAATTGCTGAAAGACCGTCCCTAGCTTTTAATCCCGGAACCGGAATTCCTGCCCTGTCCATAGCTTCTTTTCCATCGAGTAACTCTCCTTTATAATAGGCTTGACCTTCTCCCAACAGAAGTAATGCTATCTGCGACATAGGAGCCAGGTCACCGCAAGCACCAACACTGCCTTTTTGACAAACAAAAGGTGTAACTCCTTTATTCAGCATGTCAACATAAGTTTGGGCAATAACGGGTCTGTTTCCACTATTTCCTTTTATCAATACATTAATACGGGCAAGCATTCCTGCACGAACATATTCAATAGGAGCAGGGTCGCCAATACCTGCCGCATGATTATAGATCAGATAACGTTGAAAATCTTCAATCTGTTCATCATTTAATACTACTTCAGAAAATTCACCAATACCAGTATTTACACCATACATAATTTCATGTGCTTCGATTTTTTTCTCCAGCATTGCTCTGCAAGCATTCATTTTATCAAAGCAATCATGATGAATCTCTACTGTTTCATTATTTCGGGCAACCTTTACCACATCTTCGATAGTAAGCCCTTTGCCTGTCATTAATAAAGTCATTGTTTTTTATTTTAAATCGTTTAAAAAATTATCAGTTAAGGGTTCAAAGCTAAAAACAAAATTTTTAATTACAGAGGATTGAGAAGATTATTTTTATAGCAAAAAAATATTAAATACCGGGATTGGATATGTGACAGTTCTTTTCTATCTTGTTTTTAGGTTGAATTACTAATTTTGAAAAAAATTAATAATGCTTAGTATTCAACAAAGCAGCACTTTAATTGTTAAATAAAATGAACAATTCGCATGAAAATGAAAACAATTTTAGTTTCAATACTTCTGATAAGTGCCTTTAAATATGCTGATTCCCAAACTTTTCAGGAAAGGCTTTATTCTTCTTATATCAACAATAAATTGAATGAATGGGAAAAAATTATAGCTGATATGCAAAAAGAATATAACAAAACAAATAATGACAGGCAGCTTTACAATATAATAGAAGCATATTATGGTTTCATCGGTTATTTAATGACTACCGATCAGCACGAGAAAATGGACAAATTTATCGAGACAGGGGATAAGTATATTGATTTTCTCATGAAAAAGTACCCGAAATGGGCAGAAATATATGCAATGAAAGGAGCCTGGTATGGATTCAGAATGATCAATGCAGTTTATAAGGCAGTTTATCTAGGTCCGAAAAGTATGGAAAATATAAACAAAGCTCTAGAATTGGACGGAAATTGTCCGAATGCACATATTGAAAAGGCCAATGTAGAATTTCACATGCCACCGGTTTTTGGAGGTTCAAAGTTAATAGCACTTAAACACTATCAGACTGCTGTGATATATTATGAAAAAAATAACAAAACGAAAAATAATTGGTTGTATTTGAACGCACTAATAAGTATGGCTAAATGCTATGAAGTGCTTAATAACTATAAGGAAGCTGTTAATGTTTATAAAAAAATATTAACAGTTGAGCCTGGTTTTTTTTACATAAAAAATAGTCTTTTACCATCGGCAATAAAAAAAATAAAGTAACTTTGAACATACTTTAAACGTATAATTAGAAGTCAATTTACAATGAAAAGAGTATTAGTGCCGATAGACTTTTCAGAATGTTCTGAATATGCAGCAAAAGTAGCTGCTTCAATAGTTCGTAAAAACAATGGTAAACTGTTTTTATTGCATGTACTTAATCTCCCTCAATATCAGGATGAAAAGGTAAAAAGTATAGAAGATATCCCTGAGGTACAGCCTGCTTTAATGCAAATAAGGGCAAAATTTGCTGAGTTTGTTAAAAAACCATTTTTAAGAGGTATTAATATAGCTGAAGTCCTTCTTTTTGAAAATGTTTATGATACAGTTACAGAATTTAGCCGCGAAAATGACATTAATTTGGTGGTTATGGGCTCGCATGGATCAGCAGGTATCAGAGAGTTTTTTATCGGAAGCAATACTCAGAAAATTGTGAGAATGTCGGATGCACCTGTTCTGGCAGTAAAAAATGATATTAAGCGATTTGATTTAAAAAAAGTTGTATTTGCAACCGATTTCAGTTCAAATTCATTTCATGCTTTTGAACGTATTGAGATGCTTTTCAATTTGTATAAATCAAAAATCTATTTTTTAAAAGTCAACACCAAGGAAAACTTTGAAACAAGCAATATTACTAAAAGTAAGGCCGAACCATTTCTGAAAGATATACGATTTAAAGACAGTGAGTTGGTTGTAATCAATCATACTTCAATTGCTGCCGGAATTATTGAATTTGCTGATGAATTGAAACCTGATATTATTGCCATGGCTACAGAAGGTCGAAATACATTATATCAGATTTTTAATGAAAGCATAGCCGAAAAAATTGTCAACCATAGTAGTTTTCCGATTTTAAGTGTTAAAATTGATAATGATTAAATCTTTTTATATGACAAAACGTAAATTATACAGAAGTAAAAAAGACTCTATGTTGGGTGGAGTTGCTTCAGGGCTTGCCAATTATTTTGATATTGACATCAGTATTGTCAGAATAATTTTTATAGTTACTGTATTTATTGGTGGTGGAGGTATTCTGGCTTATATAATTTTCTGGATTGTAATACCTCAGGAACCTTATATAACAGGAGCTTCAGCACAGGAAACAAAATATGAAGAAGTAAAAGAAACACCAGCGGAAGTAGAAACCAAAGAAAAAAAGTCAGCCCAAACCAATATGATACTGGGCATTGTTCTAATTTTGATTGGATTGTTTTTCGTACTCGAAAGAATGTTAAGAAGCATTTCATTTCATAAGTTTTGGCCTGTATTGCTCATTATTGCAGGTTTTCTGGTTATTATTTTTAGTATTATAAAAATCAACAACAATGAACGAACAAACAGCTAAAGGGGCTTTCTGGGGTTTATTTTTACTGGCATTAGGTCTTTTTTTATTGCTCGACAATATGAATGTTATTGATTTTAGCTGGCATACAGCTTTTAAATTATGGCCATTAATCTTTATTTTCTGGGGAATTAATTTATTACCAGGCAATGAAACCGTTAAGTTGATTATCCGGGTAATTGTTTTAGCCGCTGCATTTTACTGGATTATTAAATTTCCTGATAGCAGTTACAGATGGGGAGAGTTTTATCCTGATACTGTATGAAGGAACTTAACTGGGGAATGATAGGATGTGGCAGTGTAACTGAGGTAAAAAGTGGCCCTGCATTTAGTAAAGTCAAAAATTCACGCTTATTAGCGGTAAGCAGCCGCAATTATATAAAAGCACAGGATTATTGCTCAAGGCATCAGAATCCTTACTGTTTTGAAAATATCAGCCAGTTAATATCACACCCTGATATTGATGCAATTTATATAGCAACCCCTCCCGATTCACATGCTTCATTGACTATAAAAGCATTGCAGGCCGGAAAGTCTGTTTATGTAGAAAAACCAATGGCACGAACCTACAATGAATCTTTACAAATGCTCCAGATTTCTGAACAAACTAACAGTAAATTGTTTGTAGCATATTATCGAAGGGCACTCAAGTATTTCAGGTTTATTTTAAATATGCTCGAAATGGAGATTATCGGGCAACCTACCGATTTTAGCATTGAACTCTTGCTGCCTCCCCGCCCTGACGATTTTAATTCTAACAAACCTTGGCGTGTAAACCCCGAAATTGCTGGAGGTGGGTATTTTTATGATTTGGCATCTCATCAATTAGATTTAATCTTTTTTTTATTAGGTGAAATTAAAGAAATAAACTCTATGGCATTCAATGATGCAGGTTTATATCAGGCTGAAGACAGCGTTGATGCCATTTTTGAGCTTACAAATGGAATTGAAGGAATTGGTAAATGGCGCTTTGCCGAATCGGGTATAAATAAAAAAGACAGTTTTGTGATTAATGGTACCAAGGGTAGTATATTGTTTTCGACATTTGCCGGAACTCCTGTTTGCATAAAAAATGGAAACAAAGTTAATAAACACCCAATTTCATTTCCCAAACACATACAATTACCAATGATAGAATCGGTTGTAAATGAAATAAATGGGGTAGAAAAATCTTATTCTGATAAATATGCTGCAGCCGAAGTCAACAAATGGCTTGAAATTGCGGTTAAAAACTATTACAATTAAACATTACTTAATGCAGTTCCCAACAACAGAAATTTTTCCTGATAATCCTGCATACTTCTTTTAATAACTTCCTGGGCTTCGGTGGCATTGTAAATATGAGTTATTTCACAATCTCTTTTATTGCCTGGCATATCTTTATAGGTTAAAAAATAATGCTGAAGTCGTTTGATAACCAAATCAGGACAATCATCAATATTGTCGTAATCGTTATAAACAGCATCATTAACCAGAACAGCAACAATTTTGTCATCAGCAGTATTGTTATCTATCATGCGAAAACCGCCAATTGGCCTCACTTGAGCAATAATGTCTCCGTGAACAATTTCATTTTCTGTCAGAATACAAATATCAATCGGATCACCATCACCTTTAATATTAGTCCTGCCTGTTTTTTCTTCACAAAATTTACCTACCAATTCTCCACAATAGGTTTGAGGAATAAAACCATATAAAGCTGGAATTGTATTGCTGTATTTTTGTGGTCTGTCAATCTTTAAATATCCGTTATTTTTATCAATTTCGTATTTAACAGTATCTCTGGGAACGATTTCAATATAGGCAGTTACAGTTTCAGGTGCTTTGTTTCCTATATCTATTCCATGCCACGGGTGCGATTTGTATCTTAAACCCATTAGCCTGCCTATAGGGTCCATTAAAATATTACTCATTGGTTTTGATTTATGTTGCTGCTTTTCAGACAAGATTTAAGCCAAAAAATTAAAGAGACAGGCAATATTTAAATCATATAATTTTCTTTTTAATCCTATTTTTGAAAAAAAAATTAATCATTGTGAATTTACTGTTAATAGCATTAGCTCCGGTATTAATTATAGCCGTTTATATTTATTTTCGCGACAAATATGAAAAAGAGCCAATAGGTTTATTGTTGCTCAGCCTTTTAGCAGGTGCTTTAGTTGTTATTCCTGTTTTGATTGTTGAAAGTTTATTGACACAAATTAACCCATTCAGTTCAAATATTCCTAATGCAGCTTACAATGCATTTGTTGTGGCAGGATTTACTGAAGAGTTTTTTAAGTGGTTAGCTATTGTTGTTCTTTTATTAAGAAATAAAAATTTTGATCAATATTTTGATGGAATCGTATATGCTGTTTTTGTTTCTCTGGGTTTTGCAGCTATTGAAAATGTATTTTACGTAGTTGATGGTGGCCTTTCTGTTGGTGCTTTACGTGCTTTTACAGCAGTTCCTTTGCATACAATGACAGGAATTTATATGGGATTTTACTTTTCAATGGCTAAATTTTCCGGACAAAATAGGACTTTATTTTTCTTACAGGCATTATTAATTCCCCTTGTTTTTCATGGGTTTTATGATTTTTTTCTAATGACAAAGCAAATTGTATTTTTATTGGCATGGGCTCCATTTTTTATATGGTTGATCATCCGCTCGTTCAGGAAAATGAAAAAATTATCAATCATTACTTCACAGCAACAAGAAATTAACGATATTTGAACAAAATAAAAAATGGGAATATGAGTGTTCTTACGGCATTTCGAAGAGATTTAAAAGGACTTGGTAAATATTATACATTAACTCAGTGGTTGATGAGAATCTTTGTTTTTATTTATGTGTTTATCAATTACAATAAACGAATAATGTATTTCGACTTTACCAGTGAGTTTTTTTATGTTGGCATTTTTTATATGACCTGCAGTGGTTTGATTTTGCTAGGAGGTTTTAGCCGTATCTCAGAGCTTACACGATTGTCGGCATTTTTTATGTCATTAGTAATGATTGCCCATATTGCAGCATCGGTTTTTTTGTTTCGTGCCATAGATGCTGAGTTTGCCAACCGACTTTTATTATTAGGAATATTACTTTACTTTGTAACAGTCAGTAAGAAAAATGATTTTCATTGGCGCAATCGTCATGATCGCGATGCTATTGATATTGAAGAGATTATAGGTCCTAAGGAATAGCATTTCAACTTTTTATCCACAATTAACAGTTCGTTTAAAGATGATGAATTGAAATTGCATAATGGCTATATCTTTGTGCTTAATTATACCTTGCTTGTTTAAGGTTTAATTAAATTATTAATTCAGATATTAATTGTTTTGGTAAAAAATGGGAAAAATTATTTCAATTGCCAATCAGAAAGGTGGAGTAGGAAAAACAACCACTGCTATTAATTTGTCGGCAAGTTTTGCAGCTTTAGAATATAAAACACTGATTATTGATGCAGATCCTCAGGCGAATGCTACTTCAGGTGTGGGATGCGACCCTAAATCGTTAAAAACAAGTATTTATGAATGCATAATTAATAATACCGACCCTGAAAAAGCAATTATTAATACTGAAATTGATAATTTATTTATACTTCCTTCACATATTGATCTTGTCGGAGCTGAAATTGAACTAATAGGTATGCCCGAAAGAGAGCGAATGATGTCGAAAGTATTGTCGAAAATTGTTGACCAGTATGATTTAATTATTATTGATTGTTCACCCTCACTTGGAATTATTACCACGAATGCTCTGACTGCTTCAAACTCAGTGATAGTACCTGTTCAGTGTGAATATTTTGCCTTGGAAGGGCTGGGGAAATTATTAAATACTATAAAAATAGTTCAGAATAATCTGAACCCTGAACTTGAAATCGAAGGTATTTTACTTACCATGTATGATGTCAGACTGCGATTATCAAATCAGGTGGTTGAAGATGTAAAAATGCATTTTCAGCAATTGGTGTTCGACACTATTATTCACCGCAATATCAGAATTAGTGAGGCACCTGGTTTTGGTGTTCCAGTTATTTTACATGACCACGAAGGTCGAGGGACAATCAATTATCTGAATTTAGCCAAAGAAATTTTGTCAAATAATAATTTACCTTTAACTAAAAGTAAAAGAAAATAGATTTTAAAAATGAATGCAAAAAAACAAGGTTTAGGCAGAGGATTAAATGCATTACTTGAAAATGCAGAAATGGATATAACAGGGCGTAATGCCATACCATTGTATAATATCGCAGAAATTCCTATCAATGAAATTGAGGCAAACCCTTTTCAACCACGTGAAAATTTTTCCGACAACGATCTTGAAGAGCTCGCTGAATCAATACGTATTCATGGAATTATTCAACCGGTTACTGTTCGTAAAGCAGGTTATGGTAAATATCAACTGATTAGTGGAGAAAGGCGTACACGTGCAGCAATCAGGGCAGGTTTGGAAAAAATACCTGCTTATGTTCGTTTGGCTGACGATCAGGGTATGCTTGAAATGTCTTTAATAGAGAATATTCATCGCGAAAACCTGAACGCTATCGAAATTGCAATCAGTTACAAACGATTAATGGATGAGTGTCAGCTCAAGCATGAAGAAATTGCTGCCAGAATTGGCAAAGAACGTTCTACAATAACCAATTATTTAAGGTTGTTAAAATTACCTGATAGCATTCAGGCTGGCCTCAGAGACAATAAAATCAATATGGGTCATGCAAGAAGTATTATCAGCATTGACGACTCTGATACTCAAATGAGGATTTATAAAACAATTATTGAAGAAGATTTATCGGTAAGAGAAGTTGAAGAGTTGGTGAAATTGTCAAAAAATGAAATTTCTACTGATAAAACACAGACCTCAACTTCAAAAGTAAAAATTGAAAAATCGGATTCGATTGTAGCATGGGAAAAGTATTTTGTTGAAAAACTTAATCCTAAAGTTAAAATTCGATTAAAAAGAAAAGGAAAAGGGGAGCTTATCATTCCTTTTAACTCTGAAAAAGACCTCGAATTGTTTGCTGATATTTTTAAAAAAGAATAACTATTGATACAGTTATTGAAAAATAAAGCTGTAAAAGTTCTGATTTTAATTGCTGTAAGTATCAGTTGTCAAATTAGCTTTGCTCAAAGCAATAGTGATAAAAACGAGCCCTTTTTTACTCCCAAAAGAACTATGTTTGCTTCAGCTATTTTGCCGGGTTCAGGACAAATAATTAATCATCAGTGGTGGAAAGTGCCAGTGTTTTATGCCGGATTAACAGCATGCTTTTATTATTTTAATTATTCACGCAAAGAATACATCAGTTTCAGAGATGCATACATCATCCGAACTGACGACAATCCTTTAACAATTGACAAATACGATCCGTCAGGAGGTTCTTATAAGTACCGCTATGCAGAGGCATCTCAATTGAAATATTACCGTGATTCTTACAGAAGGGATATGGAATTTTCGATTATTTTAACCACAGGGGTTTATCTGTTAAACGTTATTGATGCTTATGTCGGGGCTCATCTTAAAAACTTTGATTTAAATGAAAATCTGACATTTTCATTTGCTCCTGTTTTAAGCTCAGATGGTACTTATTTTTCTCTATTTTCAACTACTTTTAAATTTTAATACAATGAAAATTTTTCTTTTTGGTTATGGAAAAATGGGTAAAGAAATTGAAAAAACAGCCCTCTCAAAAGGTCATGAAATCAGCGGAATTTATGACCCATATAATGCCTTTAAATTTGAACAGCGTCAGTTTGAAAATGCCGATATAGTAATTGATTTTACGACACCGGGAAGTGCAGTTTATAATATTATCAAGTGTTTTGAAGCCAATAAACCCATAGTTGTAGGAACTACAGGTTGGTATGATGAATTGCCTGAGGTTGAAAAAGCTTGTTCGAAACACAATGGTTCTTTACTATATGCTTCAAATTTCAGTATTGGTGTCAATATATTGTTCAGGGCCTGCGAGTTGATAGCATCAATAATCAAGAATTATCCTGAGTATAAAGCCTCAATTTATGAAGCTCACCATAATCAGAAAAAAGATGCACCAAGTGGAACTGCAATCAGCATGGCCAATGAAATACTGAAAAAGCAGCCTGCATATAAAAAGTGGACAACTCTACCTGACGATTCAGATAGTACTCCTGAACAATCTGCATTGCCCATTTATTACCGAAGAGAAGGTGATATTATTGGCATTCATGAACTAGTAATAGAGTCGGAGATTGACAGGTTATGTATTGAACATGAGGCATTTAACAGAAGTGGATTTGCTACTGGTACATTAATTGCAACCCAATGGCTCATTGGTAAAAAAGGTATTTTTAAAATGAAAAATATTTTTGACGAAATTAAATAAATCAATTCAATGCTTACACCCGGATTTTACATTTTTATAGCAATTTATTATGTTTTGCTATCCTTTTCTTTGTTCAAACTATTTCCTCTTGGAAATGAAAAAGCCTGGAAAGGTATTATTCCTGTTTACAATTTACTGGTAATGCTAAAGTTTAGCGGACGGCCATGGTGGTGGATTTTATTTCTTATTATTCCAGGTGTCAATTTGTTGATGCTTTTCATCATGATTCTGGCATTGCTGAAATCGTTTGGAGTTTATAACAATCGCGAACTGACAATCTATTCAGTATTAGCACCATTATCCTTGTTATACCTTTTAAGTAAGAAAAACCTGAAGTATTTCGGACCGGGAGGAGATGACAAATATAAAGAAATGCGTAAGAAATCAAAATCACGCGAATGGGTTGATGCTATTATTTTTGCAGCAATTGCAGCTACTATTATCCGATGGTTTTTTATAGAAGCATACACAATTCCTACATCCTCAATGGAGAAATCTTTGCTGATTGGTGATTTTTTATTTGTCAGTAAAATCAATTATGGCCCTCGTATTCCCATGACACCTATTGCTTTTCCTTTTGCTCATCATACCATGCCGGTAATTAAAACCAAATCTTATGTTGAGTGGTGGAAATTGCCTTATCTCAGACTTCCTGGCCTTCAAAAAATTAAAAATTTTGATGTTGTAGTGTTTAATTATCCGATGGAAGATTTTCGTCCACCCGATAAGCAGGAAAATTATATCAAAAGATGTATCGGAATTCCGGGCGATTCTGTTTATATCACCAATCGAAAGGTTTTTGTTAATAATAAAGAGTTCAAACTGCCTGAAAATGGTCAGTACAGATATTATGTTCAAACCAATGGCAATGGTTTTAGCAGAAAGCGTCTACATTCGATGGGAATTACCGAAGTACAAACACTTATGGGTACCGGTAATGAATACGTTATTTGGATGACGTCAAAAAATGCAGAAAAGATTCGAAAATTTGAAAATGTTGTTCAAGTCGAAGCTATTATTGACAAAAAAGATATGTTTGACGCTAATATTTATCCATTTAGTGAACTATTACCATGGAACGTAGATAATTTCGGACCTATTTTTATTCCTGAAACTGGAGCTACAATAAAGCTGAATGATACTACCTATGCTATTTATGAAAGAGTTATCCGTGTTTATGAAGAAAATGAAGATTTCGAAAAACGTGACGGGAAATTTTATCTCAATGGTAAGGAAATTACAAATTATACATTCAAATTGAATTATTACTGGATGATGGGCGACAACAGGCACAATTCAGCCGATTCGCGCATGTGGGGCTTTGTTCCTGAAAACAGAGTTGTTGGTAAGGCTTTATTTATCTGGATGTCGTTTGATAAAGAAGCCGATGGTTTGGAAAAAATCAGATGGAACAGATTGTTTAGAGGAATTCACTAATCGTTAAAAGAAGCAGATGCTCTTTTTAAACGGTCGTTGATAGCAATTCCTAAACCTTCATTCGGAAATTCCTCTGCAATAATTAATTTATAATCAAGTTCGTCAATTTTGTGAAGTGTGCTAAACAATTTGGATGCAGCTTCACGCAAATCTCCTGTTTCTGAGAGTATATATTGCTGATTATGAGGTAATTCGTCAATAAAAGATTTGAAGCCTAAAAATGCAGCTTTTCGATTCAACATTTCAGTTTTAATATCCTGTTTTCTACATATAATTAATTTTGTATCCGGAGCATAATGGTTCAGCAGCTGTCCGGGAGCCTGAGGTAAATGGTTGTTTTGAGTGCTATCAACAATTTTAAGCTTGGTAAAATCTGACAATTCCTCTGCAGAAATACCACCATGCCGAAGTAAAAATAATGTATTGTCAGCAATTTTAATAATTGTTGATTCAATGCCGACTTTGGTGCTGCCACCATTAATAATATAGTCTAAATTCTTTCCAAACTGTCGCGAAACATGATTTGCATTAGTTGGACTTATTTTACCAAATTTATTGGCACTAGGAGCTGCAAGAGGGAAATTTGTGATTTTCAGTAAACCGAGAGTCATTGGATGATCAGGAATCCGAATACCTACTGTTGGCAAACCTGAAGTAACAATATCAGGAATGATATTCTTTTTCTGTAAAATAAAAGTTATCGGGCCCGGGCAAAATTTTTCAGCGATTTTATAAACCCATTTGCTGATGTTTTTCCCATATTTACTAAAATCATCTATTGATGCAACATGAACTATTAACGGGTCAAAAGAAGGTCTTTCTTTAATCTCGAAAATTTTGGCAACTGCAATTGGAGACAATGCATTTGCAGCAATTCCATATACAGTTTCGGTCGGAATAGCAACTAATTTATTATTGGCAAGTAATTCAGAGGCATAAGCCAGGTCGGAGCCTGCGTTTTGGGTCATATGGTCAAATAATAACTATGAATTCTTTTCCAGGTATTTTGCCATTACATTATGAATTTCTTGTGATTTTAAAGGTTTGATAATAAAATCATTACATAGATATTCGTAAGCCTTGTTTTTATGAGATTCGAAAGCATAGGCTGTAACGACAATGATAGGAACTTCTTTATTAAATTCTCTGATAGCAGCGGTGGTTTCATAGCCATCAAATTCAGGCAACTGTATGTCCATGAAAATCAAATCAAAATGCTCATTTTTGCATATTTCTATTGCTGTTAGTCCACTTTCAACCCATGTATATCTGATTTTCGTCAGTAATAAAATAGACTTTAAAAGCACATAATTTGAAGTATTGTCTTCAACTATAAGAACTTTTTTATCTTGCCAATTGTATTTCATTTTCAATAAATACTTTGGAAATATTGTTTAATCTCATTTTTAATTCCGGTGTAAAATTACAAAATAATTTCATTATCAAACAGATAAAATAAGAAAAATAAATTTCCCAATATTTTGAAACCAAGGTATAAAGTGATGGAAATTGCACTTGCAGATACTGTTATAACAAGTGCTTTCTTTGCCTCGAGCATAAGAAATTCTTTGCATATTGAATAAAAAACATAGGAGCCACAAAGCGAAACCCATATTAATACCGACTGAAAAGGAAATATTGCAATTATTATTTGTATTAATAAAAAGGGGATAAAACTATATGCAACGATGAAATAAATATTTGCCTTTTGTTTGATGACAACAAATCCCTGACCGACAATAAATGAAATTAAAAACCAAATAAAAAGCGGAATGACAATGTGATTAATCATTGTAATTATTAAATCAGAAATCCAATTACAAAACCCATTTTGAATATTGTTTGTTACTAATGCCAGAATAAACTGAATTATAAACAGGTCTGCAAGAAAATATCTGATGAAAAATCTATATTTAGGTGGGTCAGAAACCAGCTCGTGAAAGGTGGAAGCCGGTTTTATCATGTAATTGACTAAGAGTAAGAAAAGTGGATACTTCATTACAAATCTTTGTTGATTTTATTAAAGGCACAACCATCCTCTAAGCAGTCAGTATTCGAATAGCTAAAATCGCAGCATATTTCTGTCGTACTGCCTAGATTTTTATTGAATTTCTGCTTTAAAAATTTGACACTTTCATCAATAGCAATGTATGAATCTCTTTTGCAACATCGGGGACCACCAACCAATGCGATACGTTTCAGTGTATCGGCAGTCAATAGGTTAGCTAATTGCCATTCAATACCGGCAGTTGGGTTTGAACAGGCAATGAGACTCATAAAAATTCCTGTTCCGATTGCTGCACCGCAGGTTCCCATATATCCGCACTTACCTGCAGGCATTTTTTGTGAACGCGATTTAGCTGCCTTAAGATATTCTGTTTTACGGTTTTCATCAGGAAAAGTATTAAAATAAGAGGTCAGCAACACAGCAGGGACAATAAAATGATGCTCTTGTCCGTGCATTTTTATTTCAGGTAGCATAAAAATAGTTTTTGCCAATTTCACCGGATCTTTTTCGTTAGTACTGAGACAAAATCGCTCTATTAAATCATAAGAATCGGTTGATGAACATTGTTTGCAAATAAAATGACCCTCTGAACACAATTCAGTAGTATGTTCAGTCTGGTTACAGATGTAGCATTGCTTTTTAGCTCGTTTTACAGAATTAACATCGTTGCCGCAAAACAAACAGGTCATTTGAGTATTCATAATTCAGAATTAAGAAATAAGTTTAAGAAATACTGTTTTCTATGATTAGAAGCTGATTTTTACAGGCCTGAAATTTAAGATTTAAATTTTTATTGAACGATTTGCTTTTGAAATTTTTATCAAAATACTAATTTTAGTGTAGTACACTTTACTTATTTTTGCGGCTCATTAAAATTTCCGAAATGGACCGAAATTCATTGATTGGCTTCGCAATAATAACTGCAATACTTGTTGGTTTTTACTTTATCAACAAACCTTCACAAAGTGAAATTGAAGCACAGAAACGCGCACAGGACTCTGTTATTGCTATTCAGGATTCTGTTAAAAAAATAAGTGAGCAAGCACAAAAAGTTCAAACTTTATCAGCTGATTCGATACCTCAAACCGAAAAAACAGCTGAAATTAAGACCTTACCTGATGAGTTTGCACGTTTTTCAGACGGTAATTATCAATTGGTAACCGTTGAAAACGATTTATTAAAACTTAAAATTTCCCCTAAAGGTGCTAAAGTTGTTTATATTGAATTGAAAAAATACAAAACTTTCGATGGAAGACCACTTGTTTTAAGAGATTCAAATGATGGTAATTTTGGTTATCAGTTTAGTTATCAGAACCAAATCTTGAATTCAGAGGATCTAATATTTGCTGTTAAAAACGGTAATTTTGCTGTAACCCAAAACGATTCTACTTCAGTTGTTTTTGAAATTGTTATAGATAGCACCCGGATTCTTCGTCATATTTACAGCATAAAAGGCAATGATTACAAGATAGGTTTGTCTATCAGTATGCAAGGTTTTGATAAAGTAATACCAGTTTCAGTTTCATATATTGACCTTTACTGGACAACAAAAATTCGTCAGACTGAACGTTTTGCCGGAAATCAGAAAATGATGGGTACAGCACCCACTATTTTTTATAAATATGCTGATGAAAAACCTGATAAAATTTCAGAAACTAAAAATGTAAGTAAAGATATTTCAGGAAAAATTCAATGGCTAGCATTTCAGCAGCATTTTTTCTCTCAAACCATGATTAATCGTTCACATTTTATACGAGGAATGGTTAAAAGTGAGATTCTTGAAAATCAACTGTCTTATCTGAAAAAGATGGAAGCTACAGTTAGTTTACCATTTACTCATAAGCCACTTGAAGAGTATAATTTAGAGTTCTATTATGGTCCTAACCATTTTGCAACACTCAAAAAGTATGACCTGAAACTGGAAAATCAGATTAGTTTGGGAAAAGGAATTATCAGAGTAATTAATGTAGGTGTTGTAATCCCGACCTTTAACTTCCTTTCAAAATTTATGGGCAATTTTGGTGTTATAATTTTGCTTCTGACCATTATTATTAAAATCGTTTTGCTACCTCTGACATACCGTTCGTATTTGTCAACAGCAAAAATGAGAATTCTAAAACCTGAAATAGATGCTATTAAAGAAAAAGTAGGAAAAGACGCTGCAAAGCTTCAGACAGAAACCATGAAACTTTACAGAAATGCAGGTGTAAGTCCATTGGGTGGATGTTTGCCCATGTTGCTACAAATGCCTGTTTTAATTGCTTTATTCAGGTTTTTCCCATCTTCAATCGAGCTCAGGCAGGAAGCATTTTTATGGGCAACCGATTTATCTTCTTATGATTCGATATGGGATTTTCCAAATGGATTTTCAATACCTTTTTATGGCGATCATGTCAGTTTGTTTACTCTTCTGATGACTATTTCTACTTTAATTTATACCCGGATGAATAGTAAAATGATGACCGGTAATGATGCTATGGCTAAGCAAATGCAGATTATTCAATATGTGATGCCGATTATGTTTCTCGGATTTTTCAATAATTATTCTGCTGGCTTGAGTTATTATTATTTTCTGGCCAATATGCTTACTTTTGGACAACAATATTTATTTAAGCTGGCAATAAACGAAAACAAGCTTAGAAATAAAATTGAAGAAAATAAGAAAAAGAAAGCATCAAAACCAAAATCAAGCTGGACTCAACGCCTTGAAAACTTGCAAAAACAGCAAAGACAAAAAATGCAGCAGGTAAAGAAGAAATAAATTAGGTAAATCAGGATATTGGCATGTTGTTGCCTGATAATTTTAAAAATATTGTTAAAACTATTCAAATGAGCAAAATGTTCAGGCTCATTCGTGAATCAGTTGCCGCTTTTGACGGTCAGGTTTATGTTGTGGGTGGTTGGGTCAGAAACATGCTACTCGATAAAAAATCGAAAGATATTGATTTTGTTGTTGTTGGTGATGTAAATAAATTTGCCGATATTTTCATCAGCAAAGCAGATAAAGCTACCTCAGTTTCTTTTTTTAAAAACTTTGGTACCGTTAGTATTAAAACTAGTGGTTATGAAATTGAAATGGTAGGGGCTCGTAAAGAATCGTATCGCACAAATTCCAGAAACCCTGATGTAGAACCTGGAAATCTGGATGACGATTTACTAAGGCGTGATTTTACAGTTAATGCTTTTGCAGTTAGTTTGAATGAAGATAATTTTCTGGAGTTTATTGATCACTTTGATGGATTAGCCGACTTAAACAATAAAGTATTAAGAACTCCAAACGATCCTGATACTACTTTTTCGGATGATCCTTTGCGAATAATGCGAGCAATTCGGTTTGCAACCCAACTGAATTTTACAATTGACGACTCAACTGCTGATTCTATTATAAAAAACAGGGAAAGGCTTTCAATAGTCTCAATGGAACGGATTTCTGATGAGCTTAACAAGATAATTCTATCTTCAAAACCTTCAACTGGCTTTTTATTGTTGCATGACTTTAAAATATTGGATATTATTTTTCCGGAACTGACAGCACTTAAAGGTACCGAAACAGTTGATAACAGGTCGCATAAAGACAATTTTCATCATACTTTGCAGGTTTTAGACAACATTGCAGGAGTATCCGACAATTTATGGCTTCGGTGGGCAGCTTTACTACATGATATTGGTAAACCTCCTTCAAAAAAATATGATAATGAAATTGGCTGGACTTTTCATTCACATGAAGTAATTGGCTCCAACATGGTACCAAATTTATTCAGACGCTTGCATTTGCCTCTGAATGAAAAGATGAAATATGTTCGCAAATTAGTATTTCTTCATTTACGACCCATAGCTCTCACAAAAGAAGAAGTTACTGATTCTGCTATCAGAAGACTGATTGTTGATGCAGCCAATGATCTTGATGACTTATTATTGCTCTGCAGAGCCGATGTTACTTCAAAAAATCCTTTTAGGGTAAATACTTTTCTTCAACGTTTTGATGATGTTGCCAATAAAATTGAAATGGTGATGGAAAAAGACCATTTACGTAATTGGGAAAACCCTGTTAAAGGTGAACTGATAATGCAAAAATTCAATATCCCGCCTTCAAAAACGGTTGGAATTATCAAAGAAGCAGTGAAAGAAGCAATTTTAGAAGGTACAATTAAAAACAATTTTGAAGAAGCAGAAAAATTTATGATTAATTATGCAAAAAGTTTAGGATTAATTCCTCATGAAAACAGATAAGATACTAATTTTGAAATTCAATTTAAATCTTTAAAAAATTAAATAGAACCAAAAGAATTAAAGTTTTTTTATGCCGGTTATCAGATTTAAAGCAACTCTAAAAAATAATAACGACATGTACAGGATCATTGATATTCCTGATACATTTAATTTTAATCAGCTTCACCATGCCATGTTGAAATCCGTGGAATTTGAAGATGGTGAATTTGCATCTTTTTACCTGAATTATGAAGACAGGAAGAAAATGGTAGAAATTTGTCTTTCTGATATGCAAAAAGATGAAGATTGCTTGTTGATGAAAAACATGAAGATTAAGGATATTGTTAAGAAAAAAGGTGAAAGACTTACTTACATCTATGATTTTCTCAATATGTGGACATTCGATTTGGAGGTAACCGATATTGTAACTGAAGATAAAAATAATAAATACCCTCTTATTGTAGAGAAATTTGGTGCTGCTCCCAAACAGGAAGATATGGCTGGTTTCAGCCTCGAAGACCTCAGTGATGAAGATTTAGCCATGATGAAAGACATGATGTCGGACAATGAAGAATTATTTGATGCAGATTATGATTTCGATAAAGACCTCTCTATTGACGATTTCGATGATTTTGATGACTTTGATGATGACTATGGTGGAAAAAAAGGTCGTTCCCGCTATGATGACGATGACGACTATTAGTCGTTTTTTTAAATGATTAACACAAAAAGGAAAATTATTGTTATTGTTGGTCCGACTGCGGTTGGTAAAACATCCTTTTCAATTCAGCTCGCCCAATGGTTAAACGCTGAAATAATTTCAGCCGATTCTCGCCAGTTCTACAAGGAAATGAATATTGGTACAGCCAAACCATCTTCTGAAGAGCTGTCGTCCGTTAAACACCACTTTATAAACAACCTTTCAGTTACTGATAGTTTTAATGTCTCAGATTTTGAAACTCAGGCTTGTAAAATTATTGAAAGCCTGCTTGATGAAAACAGATATTGTATTGTTACAGGTGGTACAGGTCTTTATATTAATGCACTATTGTATGGTTTGGATAATGTTCCTGAAACAAATTCTGAAACACGAAATCTTCTGAATGAAACATTGAAAGAAAAGGGGATAGAGGCACTTCAGAAAATGTTGTATGAACAGGATTACGAGTATTATTCAAAGGTGGATATACACAATCCAAGACGAATAATCAGAGCCTTGGAAGTCTGCATATTTACCGGCAAAAAATATAGCTCTTTCTTAATGCAGAAAACTACAAAAAGAGCATTTTCTCCGATTATTATTGGTCTTGAATTACCAAGAGAAATTTTATATGCAAGAATTGAATCAAGATGCGATGAAATGATAGAAAAAGGTCTTTTAGATGAAGTTAAAGCACTTCTTCCTTATAGGGAATTTTCGGCTCTAAATACCATTGGCTATACTGAATTCTTCGATTATCTGGACGAAAAACTCAAATATCCGGAGGCAGTTTTAAAATTTAAACAGCACAGTCGAAATTATGCAAAAAGGCAGTTGACATGGTGGAGAAATCAAAAAGAAATAAACTGGTTTGATGCTTCTGACACCGATAAGGCTGTAAATTTTTTGTCAGGTATTTTATAATCAAAAGCTTTTACAGATTTTTGACCCCTTTATTCAAATAGTTTTAAATCAAAAAAATGACAAATAGTATTTTTACCCATCGTAGTATCCGTAAATATAAAAGTGATATCATTCCTGAAAACATTTTAAATCGTGTATTAGAAGCGGCCTCACGGGCATCAACAACAGGTAATATGCAGGTTTATTCCATCATTGTCACTACCAATCAGGATATTAAAAACCAATTATTAAGCTGTCATTTCAACCAGAAAATGGTAGTTGAAGCACCTGTTATTCTTACATTTTGTGCTGATTTTAACCGTTTCAGTATGTGGTGCCGTCAACGAAATGCTGAACCGGGTTACAATAATTTTCTTTCATTTGTTACTGCTGCTATTGATGCATTACTGGCAGCTCAAAATGCATGTATTGAAGCCGAAAACCAAGGACTTGGGATCTGTTATCTGGGCACAACTACCTATCTGGCAAACAAAATCATTGAAGTTCTGGCACTTCCTGAACTTGTTGTTCCAATTACAACAGTAGTAATCGGTTACCCTGATGAGAATCCTGAACTTACCGATAGGTTACCTATGCGTGCGATTGTTCATCAGCAAACCTATCAGAACTATAATCAGCAGGAAATAGATTCTATTTACAGTATGAAGGAAAATATGGAAACTTCCAAGAAATTCATTGAAGAAAACAAACTGGAAACACTGGCACAGGTTTTTACAGAAAAACGCTATACGAAAAAAGATAATGAATTTTTTTCAAATGAGTTTTTGAAAGCCATTAAAAATCAAGGTTTTAACTTTTAAGAAGTTTTCTTTCAAGAAGCTCAGGACTCTTACTACAGTAAAATTATCTGGATTATATAGATTCAGTTATTTATTTTTAATTTTTTAGAAAGAAGAATTGATTGGCTTTTTTGATTTATTTTTGCAGTCAATAAAAACCACGATACGGATAGTATTTAATTCTAATTTCCTCTCAATTACCTCAATAATAAGAGCAGAAAAGATTTATTCATTACTGATTCTGGTTTTCTCATTAACTTTTAATTATTATTTACTAAATGAACATTTACATTAAAAATTTAAGTCACGATGTTGACGATGATGATTTAAAAACACTTTTTGCTGAATATGGTACAGTAACTTCCGCAAAAGTTATTATTGACAAATATACCAATCGTTCCCGCGGTTTTGGTTTTGTTGAAATGGAAAACAAAGAGTCTGCTGAGAAGGCAATTAATGAACTTAATCAGGTTAAATATGATGGTCGGGTAATTTCCGTAAGTGAAGCAAAACCACGTACAGACAGACCAAAATCAGGTGGATTCTCTCGTGACAACAAAAATTTTAATTCTAATAAACGCTGGTAGGAAGACTTTCCTGATAAAAGCTTTTTATAAAATCAGAAATTATTAATCCGCAATGAATAATTGCGGATTTTTTTTGACCCTATTTAAATACTTTTTTTATTGATTCTGCGTATTTTTCCTCAATAACATTACGTTTCACTTTTAGAGTAGGGGTGAGCTCTCCGGTTTCGACAGCCCATTCATCAGGAACCAGTTCAAATTTAATAATTTGCTCATGCTGACTGAAAAACTGATTGTAATATTCTAACTCTTTTTGATAGCGTTTTCTTACTTCCGGATTTTTTACCACATTAATAGAATTCCCAAAACCATGTCCTTTAATGTTACACCAGTTTTTAAGATATTGAAAATCAGGAGAAATAAGAGCAGCAACAAATTTCTGATTTTCACCTATAATCATACATTGCTCGATAAATTTGGATTCACGCAGTTTGGTTTCCATATGTTCCGGAATCACATATTTGCCCATTGAAGTTTTGAACATTGATTTTTTACGACCGGTAATTTTCAGAAATTTTTCATCAACAATTTTTCCGATATCTCCTGTATGCAGCCAACCTTCATTGTCAATCATATCAGCAGTCAGTTCGGGTGCTTTAAAATATCCTTTCATGACATGAGGTCCACGGGTTAATATTTCACCATCCTCTGCAATTTTAACTTCAACATTTTCCAATTTAATGCCAACTGTTCCAAATTTTAAATTATCTACATTGAGTTCATTTACAGCAATCACAGGACTCGATTCAGTCATTCCGTATCCTTCAAGTACCGGAACTCCTGCAGCCCAGAAAATGCGTGCTAAACGTTCCTGCAATGCTGCGCCACCTGATACAATAAAGCGTACTTCATTGCCAAAGGCTGCTCTCCATTTACTGAAGATAAGTTTATCTGCAATTTTAAGCTTTAATAAATAAAATGGTTTATTTCCTTTTTCCTGATATTGGTCGCCTAAGGCTACTGCCCAGAAAAACAATTTGTGCTTAATACCTTTTAAATTACGTCCCTTAAACATAATGCGGTCATAAACTTTTTCAAGCAAACGGGGAACTGTTGTAAATGCATGTGGTTTAATTTCCTGGATATTGTCAACAATAGTCCCCATATTTTCAACGTAATAAATGGAGCAACCTGCATATTGAAAAATATATTGTACCATTCTTTCATAGACATGACATACAGGCAGATACGAAAGAATTCTTGTGTGTTCATCTAACGGGAAATTGGGCCTGGTGATGGTAACATTGCTTAAAATATTGTGGTGCGAAAGCATAACTCCCTTTGGTTTTCCTGTGGTACCTGAAGTGTAAATAATAGTTGCTACATCGTCAGGTAAGATGGTTTCTTTAATCTGATCCAGTTTTTCCTGATTATAATTTTTTTCTCCCAGTTCTAATACTTCAGTCCAAATTTTATCAATACCATTGATTTTCTCAAAACTATAGATGCCAAGAATACTTCCTGCTTCTTCAAAAGTCTTTTTTATTCTCGAAAAAATAGCATCTGACGAAATAAATACATATTTGCATTCAGAATGGCGTAAGATATAGTCGTATTCATCTTCAGTAATATTGGGATAAACAGGTACATGAATAGCACCAATTTGCATAATACCCATATCAGCAATATTCCATTCAGGCCGGCTGTTTGTGATAGTTGCAATTTTATCTCCCGGTTTTATACCCAATGCTAATAAACCACAACTGAATTTATTAGCTTTTTCAACGTATTCCATTGAAGAAACTGCTTTCCATTCACTATTCACTTTCGAACAAAGTGATACATCTTTTTGGTAATGAGTCTGCCATTCCAATAAATCAAACAAACGTTCTAATTTCATAATAATTTTTTAATTTTTGATTAATAAATGCTATTTGAATTAAAAATGTAAGCCAAAATCAGAATTCAAATATACAAGTTTTATAAAACCTGCACTCTGATAAAAGTCAATATAATTAGGTTTTATTTTTTTTTAATTTTATTCTGAAAGTTGTTCCTTTGCCCAATTCCGACCATTTAACATACACCTGACCTTTATGAAACATTTCAATAATGCGTTTGCTCAACGATAATCCCAAACCCCAGCCTCGCTGACTGGTTGTATATCCTGCTTTAAAAACCGTTCTATGCTTCGATCTGGGAATACCTTTCCCCGAGTCGGTAATGTCAATTATAACATAGTGGGGAGTATCTTCAATCATTATACTGATAGTGCCTGTTCCTTCGATTGCATTAATGGCATTTTTACAAATGTTTTCTATCACCCAGTCGAAAAGGGATGGTATTATAGCAGCATGTGCATTTTTGTTTGCTCTTTCATCAAATCCAATGCTTACTTTACGGCTCACACGAGGCTTTAAATAATCCAAAGAGAGACTTACAACTTCGTAAATATTTCGGATTTCAGGTTTTGGAATTGAACCTATTTTCGAAAATCTGTCAGTTATCAGTTCAAGCCGATTGGTGTCTTTCTCAAACTCAGTAATCAATTCAGGACTGATAACGCCATCAGATAATTTAATATTTTCTTTTAAAGCAATTAAGGAGGAAACAGGTGTGCCAAGCTGATGAGCAGTTTCACGCGACATTCCGCTCCAAACCTTGTTTTGTTCATATTTTCGGGAAGAATTAAAAGCAAAATAAGAAACAAATATAAAAAGAATTACAAAAAACAACTGAATATATGGATAAATAGTGAGCTGTGTAATCAGGTCAGAGTTTTTATAATAAATAAATTGCGTACCAGTAAATGTATAATGAATAGGAATGGGTTTATACTGGTGTTTCATTATGATGAGCTGTTCTTTTAAATAGTCAGCATTTTTTAAGATTTTAACAGAATCAAGGTTGCGATGTTCCAGAATATTTTCGCTTGAATCGGCCAGAATAAGTGGAATATCTTCATTCGATTTGATGATTTCAAAAAGAAATGAAATATCGCTCCCTCCGGGATTATTAATAAAACTTTCACCTATCTGCAAATAGGCATCAGCCAGTAGCTGAACTGTTTTATATTGGCTAATTTTTAGTTTTTCAACCAAAAAACGTGTATAAACAAGCGAGCCAACCGAAATTAAAATGGCGAAAATAAAAAGTGTAATTTTCCAATACTTCTTTTGCTGATAGTTAATCATGAAGGATTCAATTTTAGTTCAAAAATAATAATTCTCATCAAATAGGCTTAGTTAACGTGAAATTTAGAAAATGATTGCAATAATAATTATTTTATGTTTTTATCGTCAGAAATTTGATGTACTACTAATTGAAAATCTGATAATTACAATTTGACTATTGGATAATGGTCTGTTTCATTTCTTTGAAGTTGGTTTGTATTTCATCAAGAAGCTGTCAATAACAAAAGAGTTTAATTAAAATCAAAAATTAATTCAGATTAAAATCTAAAACAAGCTTTTTAAATAGCTTTGTATCATGTTAGATGTTTCAAAATTCATTCTTAAACCTGAATATTTCGATTATCCTGAAAGTCGCTTGCATGGGATAGCACATACTTACAGAGTGATGACTTTGGTATGGCTACTGGGGGAAAGAGTAAAACTGCCTGAAATCAGAAAAACTGCTTTTATGGCTGCCTTTATACATGATATGGCTCGCAGACATGATGGATATTGTAATCAACATGGTCGTAGGGCTGTTAAATATAAACTGCCTCAATTTTCTGATTTTTTTAAACAGCAAGGTGCAACAGACGAAAATCTTAAAGAAATAGCTTTTGCTGTTCACAATCATTGTAAATTTTTACAACCGGGCAAGCATCCATATTTTCAAACACTGGCACTTTTAAAAGATGCAGATGCTTTGGACAGAATACGAATCAGCAAATATGATCTGAATCCTCGTATGCTCAGATTTAAAGAAAGCCATGAAATGATAAACTTAGCCGAAAAAATGTATTATCAGTCGCTTTCATTGAAAGAGTTTAATGTTTTGACTTTGTTGAAGATTGTTGAAGAGATTAATTAAAGTAAAATATTGGAAATGACTTGTGTCTCATAAAAGTAAGATGACAAAATTATCATTAAAACTAAAAATAATATAATGAGCTATACTCAGGTAAATTCAATATTCCCTGAATTTGTTGTTAATACAGGGAATTAGAATAATGAAAATTATTAATGATGCAATTATTTGCTCTTCCAAGTCAATGATCATTTTTTATTAGATTTTCAACAGCATATAATGGATAAACATCTATTTTGTCAAATTTTGCAAAGTTCTCACTTGAAATCCTGACTCCTTTTTCAAGCTTCTTCTCGTTTAAAAAAATAAATAAGCTTTGCATTGAACCTTTTGTTCCGGCTTTAACCTCTACAGGGATGATTTTTTCATCATGACTAATAACATAATCAACTTCAGAATTGCTGCTTTTAGATTCCCGGGACCAATAATAAAGAGCGTTATTTTGGTATGATGAGCCTGATTTCAATAATTCAAGCCCAACAAATTGTTCAGCCATATTCCCCCTGTTAATTGTTTTAAAATCATCTGAAAGTAAGTAGTCAGCGAGATTAAGTCCCACTAACTTTTGAAAAATTCCTGTATCAAATATCAATAGTTTTTGCCTTTGATGATTTACTTCTGCACCTAATGGAATACCATTACATGAACTATGTGTTACCTTGATAATCAGCGCTGCTTTATTTAATAATTCAATTGCTTCTTTTACATCATGAATTTTTAAGTTCTCTCCAGCTTTTGTATAAACAAATTTTTTCCCTGATTGCAAAACTGCTGACATGAAAACCTCATGGATCCTGCTGGTTGGTACTTTTTTATTGTATTTGGCAAAATCTGATTGAAGCGAAATAATGACATCATTTAGTATCAGGTTGGATTTCTGCAGATTTTGGTCTTCTGAATAATTTGCTATAACCTCAGGTAATCCTCCCAAAATCATGAATTTCCTTACTAAATCGAGTGCCTTTTTATGTAAAAGTGGGTTTAATGGATATTCAGGTGATGAACTAATGATTTTTTTCAGTAAAAGTTTTTCCTCTATTGCATTTAGAAATTCAAAATAGGAGAGTGGATACATGAATATAGACCGAATACGTCCCACTCCGAATGTTGGTAGTTCAGAAAGTGCAAACTCAAGCAAAGAACCAGCTGCAATAATATGAAGATTCGGCATTTTTTCATAAAAAAACCGCAAAGACATAATCGCCTTTGGACATAACTGAATTTCATCAAAAAATAAAAGTGTTTCAGATGCAGTAATTGGTTGGTTAAAAATTGCTGCTATGTTTTCACAAATCCGGGAAGGATCCAAATCATCTTCAAAAAGGACTTTCATTCGTGGCGATTCCTCAAAATTAATTTCAATAAAATTTGAAAAATATTTGCTTAACTCCCTGACTGATCTTGTTTTACCGACTTGTCGGGCACCTCTGATTAGTAAAGGTTTGTGTTTTTTTTCATCTTTCCAATGCAACAAGTCTGCATCAATTTTACGGACCAAATACATAACAACTATAATTTTTACAAGGCAATATTACAAGAAAAAACAAAATAATACAAGGCAATAATTTAGTGTTTTTCATAAAAAAGCAACCCAATAACTTTTTAATATAAAGCTGGAAATGAAAATAAATGAGGCATTATTGTCCGGAATATATACAGGATGAAATAATTTCTACTTTGCAATTTCCAGAATAAACCTTCTAATTTTATAAAATCACAACACTATACTCATGTAATTTTAATCTTCTTAGATAGATGTTGTTAATACAGGGACTTTGAATGATGAATATTTTAATTAATGCAAATACACTTCATTATAAATGCACATTTTTGCGCAATAATGCGGATTTTTATGCATATTTTATTTCTCAAATGGCAGATCACAATTTTTTAAAATAAAAATTTAATAATGCAGGTAGGCTGCATTGCCTAACCGGAAACTTGTTCTATGTAATTTTAAATAAATATATCATGGAAAAGCATAAAGTGTATAATCTGATCATTCTCGATGAGAGTGGATCAATGGCAGCCATTAAACAAGCAACAATAAATGGTTTTAATGAATTGGTACAAACCATCAAAGGATTTTCTAAGCAGTTTCCTGAGCAAGAGCAGTTGGCATCCTTAATCACATTTAATGGAAGAGGTATAAAAGAAGTTTTTAAGTTATCTGAAGCAGAAAATATCCTGGAACTAAATTCAGATACTTTTTTACCAGATTCGTTAACTCCCTTATTCGATGCAATCGGTACAGGAATTTTGCAACTCAAAAATGCCTTGAAAGAACAAAAGAATTATCATGTATTGGTCACTATTCTCACAGACGGGGAAGAAAATGATTCTAAGGAGTTCAATGGTGCAGCAATTAAAAAGTTAATTTCTGAGATGAAGAGGGAAGGTTGGACATTTACTTACATTGGAGCCAATCATGATGTGGAAGCCATGGCCATTTCTATTTCAATATCTCAATCAAATGCAATGAAATTTGAAGTTAACGAAGCAGATTCAAAAGCAATGTGGGATAAAGATAAAATTTCAAGACAGAACTATAATTGTAGAGTCAGGGATAATGAGGACACAGAAGCAAATTATTTCGAAAAAGATTAATGAAAAATGTATTTATTAATGTATTTTTCATTGAAGAATAATTGTAACTAGCCTTTATTGTATTATGTATTCGGCAGGGAAGATAGTGAATTGCTAAATTATAATACTTTAATATTACTGCGAATATATATTAATTAAGTGCTATCAATAAATCAACAACATAAAAACCACTAGAAAGATACTAAATTATGACCAAGTGAAATCAATAGAATTATCTTCATTTGACTGAAGGATCCTAAGTCCAATGTTCAGGATGCTGTTCGAAATCATCCACAATGTCTGCAGCCTTACTTTCATACCTCTCCGTGTCTGCAATATATTTTAGAAATCTTTGAGCACTCATCCTTTCTTTACTGATGGTGTTGTCTTTACTGATTTTGAAATAGGTGTTCAATCTCTCAGGCAATTCATTCAGCACTTTAGCCTCTGCTGGCTTGCACCCTTTTATCTGTTTTTCTATTGCCTTCAGAACAACTTCTTTATCAGCAATTATTGCCAAATCGTACCACCAATTGGATTGCAGTTTTAAAGAACCATTTACAATAACCCACCTGGTCACCCAACCCTTTCCTTCTTCGTCAAAGTAATCCATCAGGAACCTGAAAGGATCAACATTTCTCTCATTCAATGGCACCTTGATAGTTCTTTGTTTTCTTTTTCTGGTGCAATCATCTACAATCAATTTAATTTCATTAATCTTTGTCCTGGGAAAAAGCTCCCTGAAAGTAAACCGACAAGGATCAAGATAAAGCAGAAACCTTCCCTGGTATTTTGCCAGGAAATACTCAAATGTTTTCCTATTCCTGATCATAACGCTGAAATTGTAAATCCATATGACTAAACTCAAGATAATGCCCATTTCGGTCTTTGTCATATCTGATATCTTCACCCATGTCCCCAAGCAGTGCCAGGTCTCTTTTTATGGTTCTTTCAGTGACATTGAAATCGTTGGACAATTCTCTGATATTGATGAATTTGCTCTTGTCCCTGAGCAGGAAAGATATCTTCAACAATCGGAAAAGCGTTTTGTCATATGCCCTTTTGTTTCCTTTATGCCTGAGAATCGCAAAATGTTTATTGTACAAATTCTTTTTCAAAAAATCAAAGTTGATGATCTCAGGTGTTTTAATGACATACTTTTTCAGCGCATCAGGAATCTTTGCTGATGGTGGGGATGTGAAGAGTAGCGCAAATTCTTTTTCTTTGGTTCCTTTCAGGAGATCAACCAGAAATTTCAGCAACTCAGGCTTTATTCTCATTCCATCAAGGATCGCAAAAAAGTAAGGAACGCCCAGAATATCTTCCTGAACACTTGCATTAAAAATATTTAATTTCAGTGATTTGCAAACCTTTTTTACATTTTCAAATAATTCTGGATCATCCTGCCACAGTAGCACTGTAGTTTCAAAGCTATATTTCATTGGTTTCATCAATTATGGGCTTCACACTCCATCCATTTTTTCAAAAGATCATTAAGCTTCCAGAAGATGAATTCCTGCTCAAAGATTTCATTGCCATTGATAATCTCGGTGGCAAAAATTCCAGCTTTGGGGTTGTCATCTTCCGCTTTTCCAGTCTTTACATCATCAGAAATCCATCTTGATGATTTCAACTTCAAATCTACTTCTGAGTTGTCTTCATCTGTCATGTATCCGAGAATGAACATGAATGGGAAATAGTCCTTAACCTTTGACCTGAGTTTAACTGTGACCAAATACGATGTGGAGTAGTTAAAGTCCAGATCTTTGAAGTTGACATCACATTCAGAAAGCACATCATCAAATTTCTTCAGGTAATCCATCCATTCTTTGATGGTGTTGCTTAGTAGTTTGTTCATATAATCCATCCTGTAAATCTTCTTAGTGGCAAAGAAATCTCCAAGATCATTCTGCCATCTGTTTGTTGCTTTTTCCATAGATAAAATTTAAAATTCAGGACAAAGATACGAAAGCATAGGGACAACGTATTGTCATGACTCAAGGTGCTGAATAAATATTTTTTAAGGGAAGTTATGTTATCTTTGCTCAAAAAATATGTGTTTACAGTTTAAAGAATTGAGACATAAGTCTTGGATAGTTCCTAATAAAAAAGAATTAGAAGTACCTGGAGTCTATATCTGGGGATTTCTTTTTGATTGTCATATAGATCCACTGAATAATTCAAAGATAGCGATTGGTGCCCCAACTGTCTGCGATGATGAATTTCTCGATAGTCCAAATTTCAAAGAAAAAGTATTTATCCCTTACTATACAGGAAAATCAGATAAAGATATTTATTCAAGATTATCTTCACATATCTGCTTTAAATCCCATCCAGCTGATAAATATATCAGAATTAACTTATCTTACATGAACAGATTCTTCCTTAACGAAAACTTAATAAACCCTATTCGACCACCGAAAGATTATCAGAAAGATAGACAGATGGCTCTGACTGCAATGCAAATTTCATATACTAACATAACAGATGTAATGAATAAATTTTACTTATTAAATCAAGTTGGTAAAAACTTCTCAATTTGTCACTATCTGCAAATGAATCTTCCAATTGAAGACAATTTATATACCTTATCAGTTAAATATAATAATTTCTGGTTTACTTATTTGCCCATAGAAAAACCGAAAGACGATACTTCTACAGATAAGAAGTATTTTGAACAATGGGAGTCCTATATTTTCTGGTCACTTAAAGGGGTAACTCTTAGTCAGGTTGAAAAATATCAAGATGTAGAAAAGCTTGATCCGAAAACTTATAGTTTTTGCGATAATAATCTTATTAATCAAGGAATATCAATTTTTAAAAAAAATCTAGAAGACGTTATTCAAATCAGCCGATCATTTGAAGGTTATCTTGTATAATTTTTTTAAAAATCATTCAGATCAATGCCAGCTTCCTGATTTTGGTTATCATTTTGGGATGCACCCTACCTGAGAGTAGATTTTACCCAAGCTGTCCTGAGTTTATAACTCAGGATATTTCTTTCCTTCCTTTATGTTCGATTCACCTGCCAAAAACCTAAATACGCTAATCTGAATACAATCAAAGTTTCAAATGATGAATAATTATTTACTCCCAACCCAACTTCCAACCGACTTGGTCGAGCAATTTCTTAAGGGTTTCTTTGGCAAATTGTTTTAGGTGTTGGTTTTCATTCGTTAGTTGATAGTTGTTTGTTAACAGATGTTAGATGTAATCTCGAGAATCTTTCTTGTAAAAGATTTTTATATCCAACTTTCATATCATCATTTAAAAAACTTATATCAATAAATTCAAACCAACTGGATTTAGCCTTTTCCATTTTCTTAAAAATATTTTCTTGCTGTTTAGCATCCAATCCAAGTGTGGTAAATGCCTCATTAAAATCATTTCGGTTGATTTTTTTCTTTTTGCCATTGATTGTTAATGCCAAATCTTCATCATCATCAGTGTTTACCAAAGCAGTTGCCACTAAGTCGTATGCCGGAGAAAAAATCGGTCCGGTTACAGGCTGGTGTATCAATGAAAAGTTTTTCAGATGCATGTCTGCATTGCCTGTAAGGAAGGAGAATAAAACCAACTCAAAAAAATTGATGACATCTAAACCTGGGGTTGCAGAGAATTTTAAAATGGCCTTAGCTACTTGTTCATGAGAGCCTCTGTACTTGTCTTCGGTTAGTTTATCTGTAAGCTGACACATGTCTTCCATGTGGAGTTTCTCTTTCTTTAACCTATCTATTCGTTTCGTGATATAAGCAAGATTTCCGGACGCTAATCTTATGAGGCTATGTGGTACCACTTTAATCTTCGCCATGCTTGCCAAATGCATGGTCAGGTCTTCCACTTCCGGAAGGTGCGGATAATGGTGTGAAGGAGGTTTCAGAATAAAGCCACCCCACATGCCAACAATTGTGAATCGCTTCGCAAGGTTCGGCTGCTCTGACGATTCCAAATGAAGCGATAATTTTGGTTGTACACCAGTAACCGTAACCTGAGACTGTATGACTTGAGATGCCAACTCATTCATATTGTCCTCCGAATAGGGTAATTCAGGAGGAATAGATACACCAAATATCTTCTTACTGCAGGCAGCATGAAAATCAATTTCATTTTCTTTGAGGATTTGGTAACAGTTTAAACATCTCTTGCTCATGCCTCATTTTCACTTAAAGGATGAACACTAACTGCACCAATACAGTCCTTACAACAAGCTAGGAGTAAGCCCATTCGGTCTCTGGGGTTCAGTTTCCAATTCTTTTCAGCAATGTCCAATAGCCATCCTTCAGGTATTAATCCATCAAAAAAAGAGAACATTACTTTGCTTTGAAATTCTTTTTCCTGAAGCGGTAATGTGAGGCTAACAGGTTTCGCATCTTTCAGTTGGAGGTAAGAAGGTGTATATTGAAAATGATATCCATTTTCGTCTTCTCTCAACCAACCTACTAATTCATTACTCATTTTTATTTCGGCCCTTCTCATTGTAGTTGTTTTTTGTTATTTGGCAGTTGTTGGTTGTTCAGATTTTACCGGTCCCATTTCGTAGCCGAATAGGTTCAATACCTGATTTACTTTGTCCAGCCTTAGGGTTTCTTTACCTTGTTCCAGTTCCCTAACAAAGCGAAGGCCTACACCAGCTTTTTCGGCCAGCTCTGGTTGAGTAAGGTTTGCCAATCCTCTTTTTTCTTTTATAAATCGGCTTAATTTCATTTTTGTATACCTTTTAGGGTGTAAATGTAATATTTTATTCAAAAATTATACCATATAGGGTATAAATATTAATAATCAATTCTATTTTATACCTTTTAGGGTATAATATGCATAATAAATACTCATTTATACCTTATAGGGTATACAGTCACTAACCAAAGACTACATACTAAAGTGCACCCTGTCTGGCAGCAGACTACATCTAATCCCTAATATTATTCATTAGATTTTTTTTTATGAGTTTGTTTTGCATACATTAAAAGCATTAGTAAAAATAGATATTTCAAACCTGAAAATTGGTAAATTCAGATATTAAAGATAATCCGGAACTTGTTTCTTTATTTAAATCTGCAGGATCTGAAAGTTTATTTAAAGATAGGAGAAATATTAAAAAGCCCTGAAACTTCACAAAAGCAAATGGCATCCTCTGTTCTAAAATACATTAGCCGCCAATCCTAAAATCAATAACCACCTTACAACTAAAAATCTTAAATACTAATTCTTATCACTCCCTCTAATTCATTTTAAGTTTGTTGAAGGATAGGAGATGGTCAGGGTAAGCTCTTTTCTCCCAACTCAAATCATCTTCCTTTACTTAATCAGTTTCACAATGCAATTGATATTATCTGCTCAATCCCATACATATAAACCAAAGTAATTGTTTTCAATACCACATCGAATTGCCTTCTCTATATCATGTCGAGAAAGTAAGATTGCATCATCAATGACCATACAAGTGACACAACATAATGCTGCATTAAATTTTTCCTTATTTATTCCAGGAAAATTAAGCAATAATGCTTCAACTTCATCATTTGTGAGCCCTTCTTTGTATTTTGAT
>Ga0209835_1000178_pt1 | contig 45135 bp, 41 predicted proteins | sample LakKivwa52mmetaG_FD_184138 | JGI IMG/M metagenome (GOLD analysis project Ga0209835, IMG submission 184138) | Anoxic lake water microbial communities from Lake Kivu, Rwanda to study Microbial Dark Matter (Phase II) - Lake Kivu water 52m metaG... | ecosystem: Environmental > Aquatic > Freshwater >... | reverse complement strand
AAAATTCACCGTTTCGCAGATAAAGAATCGCATCAAATCTTTTTAGAGCCAGAAGGTTTAACAACCAATGAAATTTACCCTAACGGCATTTCTACCAGTTTGCCGTTTGATATTCAGCTAGCGCTGGTAAGGTCAGTGCGTGGTTTGGAAAACGCACATATTCTGCGCCCAGGTTACGCGATTGAATACGACTACTATGATCCGCGAGCATTGAAGAGCTCCTTGGAAACGAAAAGCATTCGAGGTTTATTTTTTGCTGGGCAAATTAATGGTACGACAGGTTACGAAGAAGCGGCGGCACAAGGTTTGCTAGCAGGTGCTAATGCTGCACTTTATGCACAGGAAAAGGAGGCTTGGTGCCCGGCGCGTGACGAAGCCTATTTAGGCGTGTTGGTAGATGATTTGATTACGCGCGGCGTCAGTGAGCCTTATCGTATGTTTACTTCACGGGCAGAATATCGTTTGCAGTTACGCGAAGATAATGCGGACATGCGTTTGACTGAAATTGGCCGTAAGCTCGGTCTGGTGGATGATGTGCGCTGGGAGGCGTTTAGCCGCAAACAGGAGGCGATTGCGCGTGAACAGGAGCGACTGAAAAAAACCTATGTGCATCCATCTAACTTGAGCGTGGAAACCATGCGGAGTATTTTTGGTAAAGCGTTGGAGCACGAGTACAGTTTATTTGAATTGCTACGCCGCCCTGAAGTAAGTTATGAGCAAGTATTATCTTTGGGAGAGTTGGGCTTAGGGGAGGTTGAGCCGGCTGTTCGCGAGCAGGTGGAAATTGCGGCTAAATATCAGGGTTATATTGACCGTCAGGTTGAAGAGGTTGCGCGCAGTCGTGGTCAGGAAAACACCAAATTGCCTGCGGATTTGGACTACCGGGAGATTCATGGTTTGCCGATTGAGGCGCAACAAAAGCTGAATGCGCATAAACCTGAAACCATTGGTCAGGCCAGCCGCATTTCCGGTATTACGCCAGCTGCAATTTCGCTGCTGTTGGTGCATATCAAACGTAAATCACGCATTAAGGCAGTCAATTTAGACACCAATCATTCAGATATCGGTAATGTTGCATGAGTGTGTCAGGTCAAATGCCTGCAAATCTGAAGCAGGAAGTGTGGGCTGAATTGCAGCAAAAATTAGTCACTGGGCTAGAAGCAATGGCGCTGCAGGTCACGCAGCAGCAGCAACAAAAATTGCTGGAATACGTTGCTTTGATTTATAAATGGAATCAGGTACACAACCTGACTGCGGTGCGTGACCCATTGGAAATGGTGACCCTGCATATATTAGATAGCTTATCAATATTGACTTACATTGATGGTAAGCACTTACTTGACGTGGGCGCTGGGGCTGGTTTGCCGAGTATTCCACTGGCGATTTGTCTGCCGGAGCTGCAGGTGACGGCGATTGATGCGGTACAGAAAAAAGTCAGTTTTATGCGCCAGGCCAAAGCGCAGTTAGGTTTGAATAATTTCAATGTGATACATGGCCGTATAGAAGAGCAGAAAGTCCCGAGTAAAGATATGCCGGAGAAGTTTGAACTGATTACTTCTCGTGCATTTTCTGAAATTGGTTTGTTTGTGAAGTTGACTAAACACCTATTGGCTGAAGGTGGCCAATGGTTAGCCATGAAAGGTGTGATACCTCAACACGAATTTGATAAAAGCGGCATCAAACCAGCCGATGTAAAATTATTAAAGGTTGCAGGTTTGGAAGCAGAGCGACATTTGATTATTTTGAATTCAGACTCTGTAGCAATTTAATTTGGTTGCTTATATGTTTAATTTGCCATCGATGAGTTCGCACATTTAATTAAAAGAAAAACCATGAAAATTCTAGCCATTACCAATCAAAAAGGCGGTGTGGGCAAAACCACAACCTGCGTTAATTTGGCTGCGAGTCTTGCTGCTTTGGATAAGCGCGTGCTGTTGATTGATTTGGATCCGCAAGGTAATGCCACCACTGGTAGTGGTGCAGATAAAGCGCATCTTAAGTCGAGCATTTATCATGTGTTGATAGGCGCAAAATCATTGGATGACGTGGTGATTAAAAGTGATAAGGGCGGGTTTGATATTGCACCTTCTAATCGTGAGCTGGCCGGTGCAGAAGTGGAACTGGTGAATGAACTGGCACGTGAAAATCGCTTGAAAGCCGCAATTGCCAATAGTAGCGGTCATTATGACTTTGTGTTGCTGGATTGCCCCCCTGCCCTCAATTTGGTCACGGTCAATGCGTTAACTGCCGCCAATGCGGTCATGATTCCGATGCAGTGTGAATACTACGCACTAGAAGGTTTGTCTGATTTAGTGAATACCATTAAAAAAGTGCGTGCGCATTTGAATCCAACTTTGGAAATAGAAGGTTTGCTGCGTACCTTGTTTGATAACCGTAATATGCTCGCACAGCAGGTTTCAGCGCAACTGATTAGTCATTTTGGTGATAAGGTTTATAAAACCGTCATTCCACGTAATATCCGGCTGGCAGAAGCGCCAAGTTATGGCGTGCCCGTACTCAGTTACGATAAGGGCTCAAAAGGCGCGCAAGCCTATATGGAGCTCGCGCAGGAAATCACTAATAAAACAACAATACGCAAAGAGAAAAATCATGGCTAAGTTAAAAGGTTTAGGACGTGGCTTGGATGCACTGCTTGCAGGGGACATGGCGAGTGTTGGAGAAGCTGACTCCTTGCTGATGTTGAAAGTGGAGCAGCTGCAGCCTGGCAAATATCAACCTCGCAGTTACATGGATGAAGCCGCCCTGAAAACACTGGCTGAATCAATTAAAACCCAAGGCATCATGCAGCCAATATTAGTACGGCAGTTGTCTGATGAGCGCTACGAAATTATCGCTGGCGAGCGACGCTGGCGCGCCAGCCAGATGGCTGGTTTGAAAGAAGTGCCGGTTTTGGTCCGTGAAATCGCAGATGAAGCTGCGCTGGCTATGGCCTTAATTGAAAATATTCAGCGTGAAAATTTGAACCCGCTAGAAGAGGCGCAAGGCATTAAACGTTTAATTGATGAATTTGCCATGACACATGAAAAAGCAGCTGCAGCAGTTGGTCGTTCACGTGTGGCGGTTTCTAATTTATTGCGCCTGCTGACACTAAGTGAACCGGTTCAGGATTTAATCATGCATGGCAAATTAGATATGGGTCATGCGCGCACTTTGGTTGGGCTGGATGGTGCCCAGCAAGTGATGCTTGCTGAGCAGATAATGCAGAATGATTTGTCAGTTCGCGAGACGGAGCAGCTGGTAAAAAAACATCTGGCTACCACAGTGTCCAATCAATCAGGTAAGTCAGCCGTACATGCAGCCTCGGTAAGTCAGGATATTCTGAGTTTACAGGAGAGTCTGAGTGAGCAATTAGGTGCTACGGTCAGCATCAGAGCGCAGGCAAACGGAAGCGGTGTTTTGAAAATCAGTTATGCCAGTCTGGATCAACTAGACGAGATTATTGCCAAGATATCTCGTTAACAGGATATCCCGTCAAATAAAAATACTCCGAAATTGAAAATACTTTAAAAAAACAATAGGGAGTTAATTCTCCCTTTGTTGATGCACTATCTGACCATATTTTTTGCTAAGTATTTAATTTGCTTAAACTTAACCCTTGACTAAAAATTGCTGTTAATTCAAAATCGCGGTCTTTGCAAAATAAAGCAAAATTTGGGTAAGTCTTACTGCAAACGTCATAACAAAAATATCATGCGTTTGTGATTAATAAGCAGTCGTAAAATTAACTGGATATTAAGCATTGTCTACATCAAACACAACAGATGTTTTTAGTAAAATGCTTAAAATTCAGTGTGTTGCTACGCTTGCTGTAGCCGTAGTTGCGCTAATTTTGTCAGGTGCACACGCGTGCGCTTCTGCGGTGATGGGTGGTGCTAGCGTGGTGATTGGTGCATTTTTTGCATCGAAGGTTGCGAACCGCGGTAAACATAAAACTGAGCCATCAGCAATTTTGATTAATTTGTTGAAGGCTGAAGCAGTCAAGATTCTGGTGATAATCATACTTTTATTTATCATCTTTGTAGTTTATAAGCAATTGGTGCCTTTTGCATTAATTGCTGGATTGGCGGCAGCTGCCCTATTTTCAGGCGCAGCCCTTAGTAAGTTAAACGTGTAATTTAAAAATCGATTTTAGAAAATATTGGATTATGGCTACAGAACACGCAGATAACGCACATCACGCTGAGCACGCGCTCACACCATCAGGCTATATAGAGCACCATTTGAGCTTTAATGCGCAGCCAGTGGCTGAAGGTTCGGGTTTTTGGACGTTGCATGTTGATACATTTGTTATGTCAGTCGTATTGGGTTTGCTGGTAATGGGGCTAGTGTGGTTGGTCGCACGCAAGGCATCAGCTGGTGTGCCAACTAAAGGTCAGGCCTTCGTAGAGTTAGTATTTGGTTTCATTGATGACCAAGTTAAAAATATTTTCCACGGTAACCGTCACAGTTTTATTGCACCAACCGCTTTGACAGTGTTTTTATGGGTATTCGCGATGAACGCTATGGACTTTTTGCCAGTGGATTGGGTTGCGGGCATCGTTTCGTTTTTTGGCGGTCCAGATGCTAAATGGCGTGCAGTACCTACTTCAGATATCAATACGACATTTGCTTTGGCGTTATCCATCTGGATTTTGATGATTTTCTTCGCAATTAAGGTGAAGGGTTTGGGTGGCTGGATACATGAATTGTTTTGTGCACCATTCGGCACCAAAATTTGGGTATGGCCAGCAAATTTCTTGTTCAATATGATTGAATACGTTTCAAAACCACTTTCACATTCACTGCGTCTGTTTGGCAATATGTACGCTGGCGAGGTTATCTTTTTGCTATTAGGTTTGTGGGCGGCAACAGGCGTAACTGGCACGATTGCAGGTGCAATTTTGGGTGCGGGTTGGTCAATTTTCCACATTTTAATTGTGGCGTTACAAGCATTTATTTTCATGATGCTGACCGTTGTTTATCTGGCAATGGCACATGAGTCGCACTAATAGACTAGATTCTTTAAAAATTTAGTTTTAGAAGTTTTAGTTTTAAGCAGTACAGTTTTTGTAATTCAGTGGTTTAAATTTAGTAGTTGTTTTATTGTAAGTTTAATTTTTTGAGAGGGTAATAACATGGATGCATTAGCATTGATTCAAGCCTACACAGGCGTTGGTATTGGTTTAATTATTGGTTTGGGCGCTGCTGGTGCTTGTATCGGTATCGGTATTATGTGTGCAAGCTTCCTTGAAGGCGCTGCACGCCAACCAGAAATGATCCCTGCTTTGCAAGGTAAAGTATTCTTGCTGTTGGGTTTGATCGACGCATCATTCATTATCGGTGTTGGTCTGGCGATGATGTTTGCGTTTGCTAACCCATTATTGAGCGTAATCGCCAAGTAATTAGCAAAATTAAGCTTACTAGTCATTCAGCGTGAAGTTGAATGACTAGTGCTTTTATGATTAATAACATGGATCAAAAATGAACATTAACTTTACACTTATCGCACAAGCTATTGCATTTGCTGTGTTGATTTGGTTCACAGTGAAATTCGTTTGGCCGCCGCTGTTAAAAGCGATTGAAACGCGCCAAAAAGAAATTGCTGATGGTTTGGCAGCAGCGGCTGATGGCAGAAATGCGCTTGAAGCTGCCGCGAAGAAATCAGAAGTCACACTGACTGAAGCCAAACAAAAAGCAAGCGAAATTATTGCGCAGGCCGAAAAACGCGGTACGCAGATTATCGAAGAAGCTAAAGCTAATGCCAAGGCTGAGGGTGAGCGTATTATCGCTGGCGCTAAAGCTGAAATTGACCAAGAAGTGAACCGTGCTAAAGAAGGTTTGCGTGCGCAAGTATCTACATTGGCGATTGCCGGTGCAGAAAAAATTCTGCGTAAAGAGATTGACGCGAAAGCACATAGCGAACTGTTGTCAAAACTCGCGGCAGAACTTTAAGAGCCGAGATATAAAAGCTTAGAGATAAAGGAAAATCACATGGCTGAAATATCAACCATCGCAAGACCTTATGCTGTAGCTGCCTATAAATTAGGCCGTGAACACAAGGCTTTGGCTAAATGGTCTGAGATGTTGGGTTTTGCGGCTGCGGTTGCTAACGATCCGCAAATCAAGGCTTACATTCAAGATCCTAAAGTAGTGAGTGCGGATTTGCTGGCTACATTCTTGAAAGTGTGCGGTGACAAGCTTAACGAACACGGACAAAATCTAGTCAAGGTATTAGTTGAGTATGGTCGTCTGGCGATATTGCCTGAAATCTACGCTGCGTTTGAAGCTTTAAAAGCGCAGGACGAAGGCACCTTAGATGCGCAAATTGTTGCTGCAGCTAAAATCAGTGCAGCAGAAACCAAAGACTTGGTTAAGCGCCTGGAAACAAAATTCGGCAAGAAAATTGAAGCTAGTGTTTCTGTAGATCCAGAAATCATCGGTGGCATCAAAATTATTGTTGGCGATACCGTAATAGATGCATCTATCAAAGGTCAGTTACAAAATTTAGCCTATACGCTTACAGCCTAAGGCACAGCCAGAAAAAATTATAGGAGTTTAGCAATGCAGTTATCTACATCAGAAATCAGTGAACTGATTAAAAGCAGATTAGAAAATTTTTCGGTAAGTAGCGAAGCGCGCACCCAAGGTACAGTAATTTCAGTGACTGACGGTATCGTTCGTATCCACGGTCTTTCCAACGTGATGTCAGGTGAGATGATTGAATTCCCCGGCAATACATTCGGTTTGGCACTGAACCTTGAGCGTGACTCAGTGGGTGCCGTAGTTCTGGGTGACTATGAGCACATTACCGAAGGTGATACATGTAAATGTACCGGTCGTATTTTGGAAGTGCCAGTAGGCCCTGAATTGATTGGTCGTGTTGTGAATGCGCTGGGTCAGCCTATCGATGGCAAAGGTCCTATCAATGCAAAAATGACTGACAAAATCGAAAAGGTTGCGCCAGGCGTGATTGCGCGTAAATCAGTTTCACAACCAGTGCAAACCGGTTTGAAATCAGTGGACTCTATGGTTCCAGTTGGCCGCGGTCAACGTGAATTGATCATTGGTGACCGTCAGACAGGTAAAACGGCTGTTGCGGTGGACGCCATCATCAACCAAAAAGGTCAGAACATGACCTGTATCTATGTTGCGATCGGTCAAAAAGCTTCAACGATTGCTAACGTAGTACGCAAGTTGGAAGAAAATGGCGCGATGGAATACACCATTGTAGTGGCCGCTGCCGCTTCTGATTCGGCAGCTTTGCAGTTCCTCGCACCATATGCTGGTTGTACTATGGGTGAATACTTCCGTGACCGCGGTCAGGATGCACTGATTGTGTATGATGATTTGTCAAAACAAGCGGTTGCTTATCGTCAAATCTCACTATTGTTGCGCCGTCCACCAGGCCGCGAAGCTTATCCAGGTGACGTTTTCTACATTCACTCACGTTTGTTGGAGCGTGCTGCGCGCGTTAACGAAGAGTATGTTGAAAAATTCACAAATGGTGAAGTTAAAGGTAAAACAGGTTCATTGACGGCATTGCCAGTTATTGAAACTGCTGCGGGTGACGTTTCTGCCTTCGTTCCAACTAACGTGATTTCGATTACAGACGGTCAGATCTTTTTGGAAACAGATTTGTTCAACGCTGGTATCCGTCCTGCGATTAACGCTGGTATTTCAGTGTCTCGTGTGGGTGGTGCTGCACAAACTAAAGTCATTAAGAAATTGGGTGGCGGTGTACGTTTGGCATTGGCGCAATATCGTGAATTGGCAGCGTTTGCACAGTTTGCTTCTGATTTGGATGAAGCAACACGTAAACAACTGGAACGTGGCCGTATGTTCACTGAGTTGATGAAACAGGCACAATACGCACCGTTGAGCGTATCTAACATGGCAATCACACTGTTTGCGGCGAACAAAGGTTACTTTGATGATGTACCAGTCAACAAAGTGTTGGCGTTTGAAAGCAAATTGCATGGCTTCATCGCTTCTAAATACAAAGCCATTGCTGATGCTATTGAAACCAGCAAAGATTTGAATGCAGATAACGAAAAAGCACTTGAAGCAGCGATTCAAGACTTTAAAGCAACCACTGCATACTAATTCTAACTATTAGGAAAACTTACCTAGGGGTATTGGAATGGCTGGTAGTAAAGAAATTAGAACCAAGATCAAGAGTGTAGAAAATACACGCAAGATCACCAAAGCGATGGAAATGGTGGCCGCTTCTAAGATGCGTAAAGCGCAGGATAGAATGCGTGCTTCCCGCCCATATGCTGAGAAAATTCGCAACGTGGCTGCCCACTTGTCGCTTGCACATTCAGAATACAAACATCCATTTTTGCAAAAACGCGAGACTGTGAAAAATGTAGGCGTGATTGTAGTGAGCTCAGACAAAGGTTTGTGCGGGGGTTTAAACACCAACGTACTGCGCTTAACGGTAAACCAGATGAAAAACTGGGAAGCTGAAGGCAAAAAAATCGCAGTGAGTGCTATTGGTAATAAAGGCTATGGTTTCATGAGCCGTATTGGTGCGGATGTTAAATCGCACATTATTGGATTGGGCGATGTGCCACACCTGGAATCACTGATTGGTACCATCAAGGTGATGCTGGACGCTTATACAGCAGGTGAAATTGATCAACTGTATATCTGCTACACGCGTTTCATTAACACCATGAAGCAAGAACCGGTGATGGAGCAATTGCTGCCATTGACTGCAGAGCGCTTGGGTACTCACCCAACAGAAGAAAAATCTGAAGCTTTGAATGCCAGCGCAGTAGTGAAGAGCGCAGTGCAGATTGGTGCTGCCAAAGGTCATTGGGATTATATCTATGAGCCTGAAGCACAACCAGTTATTGATGAGCTGATGGTACGTTACATCGAATCATTGGTGTACAACGCCGTTTCAGAAAATATGGCTTCTGAGCAGTCATCACGTATGGTGGCGATGAAAGCGGCTTCTGACAACGCGAAAAACGTGATTGCAGAACTGAAACTGGTTTACAACAAAGCACGTCAAGCTGCGATTACCAAAGAAATCTCAGAGATTGTCGGCGGTGCGGCTGCGGTTGCATAAGCAGGCGTGTTTCATCAGCTAAGAATTTAATTAAAGTAATATCTGACTAACAGTACGTTTGAGTCGAGGAAAAAAGATGAGTACAGCAAATATTGGTAAAGTAGTGCAATGTATTGGCGCGGTGGTTGACGTTGAGTTCCCACGTGATCAAATGCCTAAGGTATTTGAAGCGTTGATTATTGATGACGCATCAAGCCAAGCGGAAGCTGGTTTGACATTGGAAGTGCAACAACAATTAGGCGACGGTATTGTGCGTACGATTGCCATGGGCTCATCTGACGGCCTTGCACGCGGCACGCAATTCAAATCCACAGGCGCACAAATTCAAGTGCCAGTTGGTGCAGGTACATTGGGTCGTATCATGGACGTATTGGGTCGCCCAATCGATGAGGCTGGTCCTATCGATTCTGATGAAACCCGTTCAATCCACCAAAAAGCGCCTACCTTTGAAGAATTGTCACCATCTGTTGACCTGCTAGAAACAGGCATCAAGGTGATTGATCTGGTTTGCCCATTTGCTAAAGGCGGTAAAGTGGGTCTGTTCGGTGGTGCGGGTGTAGGTAAAACCGTTAACATGCTGGAACTGATTAACAACATTGCTAAACAGCACTCAGGTTTGTCAGTGTTTGCGGGTGTGGGTGAGCGTACCCGTGAAGGTAACGACTTCTACCATGAGATGGCAGAAGCTGGCGTTATCAAACTGGATAACATGAAAGAATCAAAAGTTGCGATGGTATTCGGTCAGATGAACGAACCACCAGGTAACCGTCTGCGCGTAGCGCTGTCAGGTTTGACCATGGCGGAGAAATTCCGTGATGAGGGCCGTGACGTATTGTTCTTCGTGGACAATATTTACCGCTATACATTGGCTGGTACTGAGGTATCTGCATTGCTGGGTCGTATGCCTTCAGCTGTAGGTTACCAACCTACTCTGGCTGATGAAATGGGTCGCCTGCAAGAGCGTATTACTTCAACTAAAGTGGGTTCTATTACTTCTATCCAAGCGGTTTACGTACCTGCGGATGACTTGACTGACCCATCACCAGCCACCACATTCCAACACTTGGACTCAACTGTTGTGTTGTCACGTGACATTGCTTCTCTGGGTATCTATCCAGCGGTTGACCCATTGGACTCAACTTCACGTCAGCTGGATCCATTGATTGTGGGTGAAGAGCATTACTCAGTGGCACGTTCAGTACAAGCGACGCTGCAACGCTACAAAGAATTGCGTGACATTATTGCGATTTTGGGTATGGATGAGCTTTCACCAGAAGACAAATTGGCTGTTGGCCGTGCACGTAAAATTCAACGTTTCTTGTCACAACCATTCCACGTTGCTGAAGTGTTTACCGGTGCACCAGGTAAATACGTGCCATTGAAAGAAACTATCAAAGGCTTTAAAGCAATTGTTGCCGGTGAATACGATCACCTGCCAGAACAAGCGTTCTACATGGTGGGTGGTATCGAGGAAGCGATTGAGAAGGCTAAAACACTTAACTAATTAGTTTTGTTATTGCATAGCGCTACCTTGCTTGATGAGTAGGTACCTCTATGCATAGCTAAACTAATGAGTGAGAAAAAGAGAAAATAATTATGGCAAATACTGTTCATATTGATGTGGTGAGTGCAGAGGCAAGCATATTCTCAGGTGAAGCTGAGTTTGTGGTTGCGCCTGCAAGTGCCGGTGAAGTGGGTTTATATCCCAATCACGCACCGATGATTACTACTATCAAACCCGGTGCTTTGCGTATTAAACAGGCCAACGAAGCAGAAGAAACCTTGATTTTTATTTCAGGCGGTATGCTGGAAGTGCAACCGGGTGTTATCACTGTTTTGGCTGACACTGCGGTTCGTGGTCACGATCTGGATGAAGCAAAAGCAATTGCGGCCAAAGCAGCGGCTGAAGAAGCTTTGCGAAATAGAACTTCAGATATTGATTATGCAACAGCACAAGCTGAGTTATCTGAGGCAATCGCTCAAATTCAAACGATTGAGCGTTTACGCAAAACTACTCACTAATCGCTTTGTGGCGCAAGTGATAAAAGCAAAAAGGCAGCCTAGGCTGCCTTTTTTGTTATACTTTTGCTTAGTCATTAAATAAGTTTATAAGTGCCTGTCAGGCTAGATACCATGAGTCAATTAAACATCGTCATTCTTGCTGCCGGCAAAGGCACGCGCATGCATTCCAACACACCAAAAGTATTGCATCAGGTTGGAGCAAAACCTATTTTGGGACACGTGATTGACTGTGCTAAAAAATTAAATCCACACAAAATTATTGTGGTATATGGTTTTGGTGGTGAAACAGTCAAACAAACATTTGCACATGAAGACATCATCTGGGTCAATCAGACAGAACAACATGGCACAGGTCATGCTGTGCAGCAGGCTATTTCACATTTGGAAGCGGATGCGCACACCTTAATTTTACTGGGCGACGTTCCGTTAATCGATGTAGAGGCCTGCGAGAAATTGGTGAAACAGGGGCAGGACAAGCTTGCCATACTCTCATTTAATAAAGCAGACCCCACCGGCTATGGGCGCATAGTGCGCGATAATGCGGATAGCGTGACGGCAATCGTAGAGCATAAGGACGCTAACCCTGCCCAGCGTGAAATTAAAGAAGTAAATACCGGGATTATGGCGATGCCCAATGCGCATTTGCTAAATTGGTTATCAAAACTGACCAATCACAACGCACAGGGTGAATACTATTTAACTGACATTGTCGCGCTTGCCGTGCAGGATAAAGTGAATGTGGTGGCGGAAATTACTACAGATGAATGGTCGGTGACCGGCATTAACTCTAAAACAGATTTGGCACACATTGAACGCGTGCATCAAACGCGTATCGCGAATCAACTATTGCAGCAAGGCGTTACCCTAAAAGACCCCGCCCGTATTGATGTGCGCGGTCATTTGCAGTGTGGGCGCGATGTAGAAATTGATGTGAACTGTGTGTTTGAAGGCCATGTGATTTTAGGCGATGGTGTAACGGTTGCGGCAAACTGTGTCATTAAAAATGCGGTGATTGCTGCAGGCGCAAAAATCGCAGCATTTAGTCATATTGATGATACGGAAATCGGTGAAAACGCTCGTATAGGGCCATTTGCACGTTTGCGGCCGGGTACTAGATTGCAGGCTGATACCCACATCGGTAACTTTGTTGAGTTGAAAAACGCGCAAGTGGACATCGGCAGTAAAGTCAATCATTTAAGCTATGTGGGTGACGCCACAGTCGGAAAAAATGTGAATATAGGCGCAGGCACCATCACCTGTAATTACGACGGCGCAAATAAATTCATGACCGTAATTGAAGATGAAGCTTTTATTGGTTCTGATTCACAATTGGTAGCGCCAGTGACGATTGGCCGCGGGGCCACGATTGCCGCAGGCTCTACCATTACGCGTGACGCACCTGCAGATCAGCTCACGTTTTGTCGTGCCAAAGAGCAAAAATCGATTGCAGGCTGGAAACGCCCGCAGAAGAATAAAAAATAATTTATTGAAAGAACAGATATGTGCGGCATTGTAGGCGCAGTAGCGAATAGAAATGTAGTATCCACTTTGATAGAAGGTTTAAGCCGCCTTGAATATCGCGGATATGATTCGGCCGGTGTAGCCGTCTTGAATGCAAGTGGTATAGAGCGTGTGCGCGCAGTAGGCCGCGTTTCCAACATGACAGAGAAGGCCAATGAAATTAAGCTGAACGGTCTCGTTGGAATTGGGCATACCCGTTGGGCTACGCATGGTGGAGTGACGGAAAGCAACGCACATCCACACGTTTCAAAAAACGAAATTGCAGTAGTACACAACGGCATTATTGAAAACCATGATGAGCAGCGTACGCGCTTGACCGCGCTGGGTTATGAATTTACCTCTCAAACCGATACCGAAGTGATCGCACATCTCATTCATTATTATCATCAGAACCTGCCGTTGTTGGCGGCTACACAAAAAGCAGTGGCTGAGCTGGTGGGTGCATTTGCGATTAGTGTGATTTCGATTAAAGAGCCTGAGCATATGGTTACTGCGCGTCAGGGCTGCCCACTGCTGATCGGCCTGGGTGAGACTGAAAATTTCATTGCATCTGATGTTTCTGCGGTGCTTTCAGTGACACGTAAAGTCATCTATCTGGAAGATGGTGATGTGGCGGATATTCAGCGCGATGCGGTCAACATTTTCGGAAAAGATGGTGCAGTGGTCACACGCAAAATTCACATGAGTGATGTGTCATTGGCTAGCATGGAACTGGGTCCATACGCACATTTTATGCAGAAAGAGATTCACGAACAGCCACGTGCATTGACAGATACGATTGAAGCCTTGATTGATGACAATCGCTTCTCTCCTGCCCTGTTTGGTGACAAAGCTGATGAATTATTCAAGCAAGTGGATAGCATTTTAATTTTGGCGGCAGGCACCAGCTATTATGCAGCGCTGACGGCAAAATATTGGCTGGAAAGTATCGCCAAGTTACCTACCAATGTGGAGATTGCCAGCGAATATCGTTATCGGATTTCCGTTCCCAATCCTAAGCAGCTGATAGTGACTATTTCACAATCCGGTGAAACACTGGATACCATGGAAGCGCTGAAACACGCGAAGTCATTGGGTCAAAATCTGACGCTGGCGATTTGCAATGTGCAGGAAAGTGCCATTCCACGTGCTTCACAATTAGTGTTTTACACGCGTGCCGGTGCTGAAATCGGAGTGGCGTCTACCAAAGCATTTACTACACAGTTAGTTGCTCTGTTCACGCTGGCTGCCACTTTGGCAAAACAACGTAATTTATTAACTGCAGATGAAGAGCAGGATCATTTAAATGCGCTGCGTCAGCTGGCCGGCAGTGTACAGCACGCACTGAATCTGGAACCGCAGATTCGTGAGTGGGCAAAATCGTTTGCCAACAAGCAGCATGCCTTATTTTTAGGACGTGGCATTCATTATCCGATTGCTTTAGAAGGTGCGTTAAAGCTTAAGGAAATTTCCTATATTCACGCCGAAGCTTATCCGGCAGGAGAATTGAAACACGGGCCGCTGGCACTAGTAGATGCGGATATGCCGGTTGTAGTGATCGCGCCGAATGACGCGCTGCTGGAAAAAGTAAAATCCAATATGCAAGAGGTTAAAGCACGTGGTGGAGAGCTGTTCGTATTTGCAGATGCCGATAGTCATTTTACCGAGTCAGAGGGTGTGCATGTGATTCGCACGCCGCGACATGTGGGAGTACTCTCTCCAATTTTACATACTATTCCTGTGCAGATGCTGGCATATTATGCGGCACTATTAAAAGGCACGGATGTAGACAAACCAAGAAATCTCGCCAAGAGTGTTACGGTGGAGTAGCTATTTCGAGCTTGTCGTGATGTATGCGCTCATTGATCAGAAAAGTTGTTCGTAAATATAAAACGATAGTTACAGCTTAAGATTATCAAAATTAAAAATGCAGCCTTCCATCAAAATCAGCTTTTGTGTCACTTGCTGTAATCGTTTATGGCAGCTTAAGCAGACACTGCAACATAATTTAGATAATCTGCCAGATGATTTTGAAATCACCTTAGTTGATTACCGATCACCAGATGGTCTTTCCGAATGGATTTGGGATAATTTCAAAGTTTATATTGAGCGTCAAAAGCTCAATTTCTTTGAAGTTAAAAATGACATTTCCTGGAATGTGTCTAAGGCCAAAAATTTGGCGCATAGAATTTCAAACGGCCAATATCTCTTTAATCTGGATGCCGACAATTTCATTAGCGCAGAGGATATCGCGCTTATTCTGAAGTCGTATCGGCTTAATTTTCCATTACATCAGTGGTCAGGTGTTTGGAGTGACGGTTCTTACGGAAGAATCGGGATGCCAAGATCGCTGTTTTTTAAATTAGGTGGATATGACGAATCCATGATGCCTATGGGTGGTCAGGATACGGATTTGATCGAACGCATAAATCGTTTACGTGTAGCAATTTCAAAATTGCCACCGCCTAAGATCAAGGCGATAGAAAATACAATTGAAGATAAAGTGTCTCAAGTGAATTATCTTTCGAAGAACTCTGCTGATCTGTATGCTGTATTTAATACGCTTAATCAGCATCAATCAAAACTCAGGCTGGAAACGGAAGGCGCTTTGAGACAAGATGGATTCGCAACTTTTAAAGGCTTATTAAACGGCAAACCTATCATTATTGATGGTTTGAATGAAATAAGATCTTATTAGATTGCTTATTGCTGACTAATGTCAATCAGCGTAATGCTGCTGCTGCCGTAGTTGGTGACAGCAAGCATTCCATGTTCTGAAATACCTAATCCATGTGGAAAATCAAAGCAGCTGCCTTTGATGTTTAACTGGGGTCTTTCTTTGTTCAGGCAAATGCCTAAAACACGATCGCCCTTCTGGTCAGGTAACCATATCCGTCCTTGATAAATCTGGCAAGCATCCGAATGCATATCGTCTATCATGTTGATCATTTGCCAAGCATCAGATTCACTATGATATTTCCAAATGGACGTACTTGTTTTTAGATAAGAAGAACGCTGAGGATTTTCAGAAACAGCGACTGCGTAATAACTCTGAGTCGTTTCATCATAACAAATATCTCTCACCCCCCATGGTTTCGGAATAACCCAGGTTTTATCAGCAATTTGAATGCGCGGATTTGTGCCGGTGTGAAATGCAAGGCAGAGATTACCAGTCTTATCGTACGCAATTCCATGACAGAATGTTCTATCTTTATGCGCTTGTGTAGAGATAAGTTCAAACTCAGATTCATTTCCTAATCTCAGCTGATAAATCGAGTAGGCCGCATCCCAACATCCGCTTACGGCGATTTCCCATAAGTTATCGGCTATCTTTTTTGCAGCAATGTCATCAGTCAGATGCGGGATAGCACTTATTGCCATAGGTTGATGTGGAGTCCTGACGTCAAAAACTGCAAGCATCAGACCGCTTCTATGATTTACGACAAATCGAAACTCATCAATCCACCATACTCCTGTGAGCGTAGAGAACCGCTGACCTCTGGATGCAATATGTAAAGGCGGAGTGTTGGCTCTGTTAGGTTCATGCCAGGTTATTTGTGTTACTTTCATAGGGCTTGTTAAAACAATTTTTTGTTGATTGATAATAGCATGAACGATTTAAGATTAACTTTTGTATGCTGTTTTGATAATTTTTTAAGAAAATTAGCGCAAGACTAATATCATTTGCAGCGATAAAATATTTGGAATAATTTAAATAGTCGCAATGTAATATGAAGCTTAGCGTACAACGCATATCTCAAATCAGTTATTCTGAATCTTACGACCGAGAGGGAGAATTTTAAAGTGCGTATCGCTGTGTCCGGCTATCCAGGAACCGGTAAAACTTCACTGGTCGCTGCGCTCAGCGAACGTTATCAACTGCCGATTCTTAAAGAAAACATGTTTGAAATTGGCGACATTAATCGAAAAATTAACGTCGCTCATCGACAAAATCAAGCCGCAGAAGTGAATGCGCTGATTAAACGCTATGTGCAGAGTTTTATGAAATGGGATGCAGATAGAAGCGAAGCTTATAAAAAATGCCCTGCATTTGTTGCAGATCGCTGGGAGGCTGATTTATTGAATTATTGGCTGCTGTCGTCAAGAAGCTTATCTTTAAACTCTAGTCAGGTAACCATAAAACTTTTTAACAACCTGAAAGCTAAATCCAAAAGTATCGATTTTGTCGTATTGACTCCTTTAATTAAGCCGTTTTCGAGTGAAAAAAATGAGGAAGGCAATACGCGTAAGAAAGGCTATAACGGTCATTTGCAGGATATCATTATCAATACCGGCTTGGTTAAAGCATACACTGAAATTCCGCTGATTATGCTTCCGGAAAAGCCTATGACCATAGATGAGCGGGTGCAGTATATTGATGACTTTGTTGCTGATTACAAGAAAAAATAGCACTCTAGAAGCTGCTTGATGTGCGTTGCGCAACAAGCGCTGCGCATAAGTCGCGCATCATAATTTCTTCATCGGCAGCGATTATCAAGATGGGCTTACTGCCGACGCTGGCAATATTAGCCGCATGTGTCTGGTTTAAATTTTTATCGATGGCAAAGCCTAAAAATGCCAGTGGATCACATATTTTTTCGCGAACAGCAGCGGCGTGTTCACCGATTCCGGCGCTAAATACTAGCGCATCTACCCCGCCCGCTTTGGCCGCCATTGCGCCAATTGCCCCACGTACCTGCTGACAGAAGTAGTCAACCGCAAATTTTGCGGCAGGCGTGTTGCTTGCAAGCAAGTTTTGCATATCGGCACTTTCCCCATCGGACAAAGCAAGTAAACCCATATGATGAAATACCATTTGCTTTAGCGCTTTTGCAGAGTAGCGTTGCGCCAGTTCAAGCATCACCCCCGGGTCAAGCTCGCCGCTGCGTGTACCCATCACAATGCCCCCGGCAGGTGTGTAGCCCATGGTGGTATCGACAGAGTGCAGATTTTCCAACAGACACAGGCTGGCACCGCTGCCCAAGTGTGCCACGATAACTTTTTTGTGCGCCGTTTTTCCAATCATGCTGGGCAATAATTTCGCGATGTAAGCATAGTTCAGCCCATGAAAACCAAACCGGTGCATGTTCAATGATTGAGAAATCGGCAGGCGCTTGCTAAGTGCTGGCATGTTGGCATGAAACGCCGTATCAAAACAGGCAATCTGCGGCACAGAAAACAGCTTGCTGCAGATTTCTACCCCCAGTAAATTGGCCGGCATGTGCAAAGGGGCTAATTGAATAAGCTGTTGTAGGCGATTATGCTCAGTGTCATCAATCATACGCGCAGCATCACTCACATCACCGCCATGCACAAAGCGATGCGCTACGATATCGGGCTGTTCTTTGCCTAGGTCTTTGAGCAGTGCATCAAATGCCCGCCTTAGGCTGGCAGATTTGTCATCATCAATATGCGCATAATGAAAATTGCGCCGCTGGCCATCTGATTTAAATAAGCTGGCTTTCAGGCTGGATGAGCCGCAATTGACAGTAAGTATGTTTAGTAAGGCCACACCCAGTCACCTGGTTCCGGTAAGTCTACACCGTGTTCGTAAGCATATTGGCAGCATTCAATCTGCTTGTTGCGCATGGCTTCTTTCACGTGAGCACCGGCCACCTGAAGTGCCGGAATATGGTCGATGACACTCATCACCAGGCTGTAGCGGTCAATCTGATTTTGAATCGCCAGTTCAAGCGGAGTATTGATACTGCCTTTTTCCTTATAGCCGCGCACATGCAGGTTGCAGTGGTTGGTGCGACGATAAGTGAGGCGATGGATCAGCCAAGGGTAGCCGTGAAAGTTGAAGATAATCGGTTTGTTCTTGGTAAACAGGCTGTCAAAATCGTCATCTGGCAAACCGTGTGGATGCATATAAGAAGGGGTGAGTCTGTATAAATCCACCACATTAATAAAACGAATTTTCAATTGTGGAAAATGCTCACGCAAGAGCACTACCGCAGCCAATGCTTCTTTGGTCGGGATATCACCTGCGCTTGCCAGCACAACATCCGGTTCGGCATCTTCGTCATTGCTCGCCCAATCCCAGATACCCAAGCCCTTGGCACAGTGTTTAATGGCGGCATCCATATCCAGATACTGCAGATGTTTTTGTTTATCAGCCACAATCACATTGATGTAATCTGTACTTTGCAGGCAGTGGTTAGCCACTGAAAGCAGGCAATTCACGTCAGGTGGCAAATAAATGCGCGTCACATCAGGACTCTTGTTGACGACCACATCCAGAAAGCCTGGATCCTGATGCGTGAAACCGTTGTGATCTTGACGCCAGACGGTGGAGGTAATGAGTAGATTGAGTGACGAGATAGGTGCGCGCCACGGCACCGCTTTGCACATATCCAGCCATTTGGCGTGTTGGTTGAACATGGAGTCAATCACGTGCACAAACGCTTCATAGGTAGAAAAGAAACCGTGACGTCCGCTGAGCAGATAACCCTCCAGCCAGCCTTCCACGGTGTGTTCAGACAGCATTTCCATGACACGACCATCCGCTGATAGTTCGCCACCGTCTGCGTCCTCGGGCAGAGAATCTGCCAGCCAGGTTTTTTTGCTGACTTCGTATACGCTATCCAGTTTATTGGAGGTGTTTTCATCTGGGCCAAACACGCGGAAGTTTTGCATGTTGTTTTTCATGATGTCACGCAAAAATTCGCCAAGCGCATGCGTGTTGCCAGCGCTGACTTTGCCCGGTGCAGGCAATTTTGCAGCGTAATTACGATAATCCGGCATGCGCAGTGCTTTGCGCACAAGCCCACCGTTGGCAATCGGGTTGGCACTCATGCGGCGATTGCCTGTGGGTGCAAGCGCTTTTAATTCTGCGCGCAGTTTTCCGCTTTCATCAAACAGTGTTTCAGGTTTGTAGCTGCGCAGCCAAGCTTCTAACTGACTAAGATGCTGCGGATTGCCAATTACATTGGCTAGCGGAACCTGATGAGCGCGCCAGAATGCTTCTACTTTGTGGCCGTCTACCTGTTCCGGCCCAGTCCATCCCTTCGGAGAGCGCAGAATAATCATCGGCCAGCGCGGCCGAGTCGGTTTGTCACTGCTACGTGCTTCATGCTGTATGCGGCGGATATCCAGCACGCAATGTTCCATGGTTTCCGCCATTTTGGCGTGCATGGTCATGGGGTCGCTGCCTTCCACAAAATATGGCGTCCAACCGTAACCCTTGAATAGGCTTTCCAGTTCATCATGTGAGATGCGTGATAACAATGTGGGGTTGTTGATTTTATAACCATTGAGATGCAGCACTGGCAACACCGCACCATCACGAATCGGGTTCAGAAATTTGTTGGAATGCCAAGAAGTTGCCAGCGGGCCAGTCTCGGATTCACCGTCACCCACCATCACTGTGACTAATAAATCGGGATTGTCGTAAGCCGCACCAAACGCATGCGATACGCTATAGCCTAATTCACCACCTTCATGAATGGAACCAGGTAATTCAGGTGTGCAATGGCTGCCTATGCCACCGGGGAACGAAAATTCTTTGAAGAAGTTGCGCATGCCCGCTTCATCTTCACCTTTATTCGGGTAAACCTCGCTGTATGTGCCTTCAAGATACACCGGGGCTAGCACGCCCGGAGCGCCATGACCGGGGCCGGCCAGAAAAATGGCATTTAAATCATATTGCTTAATCAGGCGGTTTAAATGCACATAGGTAAAGGCCAAACCCGGACTTGAGCCCCAATGTCCGAGCAAACGTTGTTTGATGTGCTCTTCACGCAGTGGTTGTTTGAGTAAGGGGTTGTCGCGCAAATAAATCATGCCCGCTGCCAGATAGCAGCAGGCACGCCAGTAAGCATCAATATCCTGAAGTGATTTTTGAGATAACTTGCTTACTTTTGCCTGCATATCAATCTCCTGATTTATCTGACCATATAAACATTCGTGCTTACTTTACATCAGGCGATGCCTATGTCGATTGATTAAAGTCATTCGGCAGCCTGTTTGCTGTAGTTTTAGTCTCTGGTGCGCTTCAATAGTACGGGTTTAATGTCTACAGTGCCGCTGGTATGCCCAAGCAGAATTTGTTGGTCTTGAATGGTGGCGCTGATTTCCATACCACGTGCTGCAATCTCTGCAATTTCCTGGGTATCGGGGAGATTAATCACTGTCAAGTTATCCAGTTTCAGCAAGGCTTTACTATTATTTTCCCACCACATATCGGCAATTCTGCCACCATAAAGCACCACTGCCACTTGCGCGGATCGGCCACAGGCTTTGCGAATCTCACGCTCATCAGGCAGGCCTACATCAATCCAAAGTTCGATGGCACCGGTTAAATCTTTTTGCCATAAATCGGGTTCTTCATCATCACTTAAGCCCTTGCCAAAAGTCAGCGCCTCATTCGCATACAGCATAAAAGCAATGAGCCGTACCATCAAACGCTCATCTGTTTCAGATGGGTGTCGCGCCAGTGTCAGATTGTGGTTGGCGTAATAATGTCGATCCATATCCGCAATTTGCAGATCGATTTTATAAATAGTGGATTTCAGTGCCATGATGTTCCAGTGAAGTTTTGGTGAAGTCATTATACGCGCTGGATGCTTGGCTATCTTGATTCACTTGGTTTCTGTTAAGCTTGCGTTTTTCATTAAGTTAAAAGTTTCGTCATGGCTCAATATGTAATGTCCATGCTCAGTGTGAGCAAAATTGTTCCGCCTAAAAAGCAGATTATCAAAGACATCTCTCTATCATTTTTTCCGGGTGCAAAAATTGGTCTGCTCGGTTTAAATGGCGCCGGTAAATCCACCGTGCTGCGTATCATGGCGGGCGCAGATAAAGAGTTTGAAGGTGAAGTGCAATGGCAGCCCAACATTTCAATTGGCTACTTGCCGCAGGAGCCACAGCTGGATGCTAATAAAACGGTGCGTGAAGAAGTGGAATCCGGCATGGGTGAAGTGATGCAGGCCAAGCAAAAGCTGGAAGAGATTTACGCCGCTTATGCCGAGCCGGATGCGGATTTTGACAAGTTGGCGGAAGAACAAGCCAAATATGAAAATATCATTGCTGCCAGCGGCAGTGACGTAGAACATCAATTGGAAATTGCAGCGGATGCGCTGCGTTTACCGCCTTGGGATGCCAAAATCGGGCCCTTGTCCGGCGGTGAAAAGCGCCGTGTCGCGCTGTGCAAACTGCTGCTGTCCAAACCGGATATGCTGCTATTGGATGAGCCAACCAATCACTTGGATGCTGAGTCAGTAGAATGGCTGGAGCAGTTTTTGGTGCGTTTCCCCGGCACAGTGGTGGCTGTGACGCATGATCGTTATTTCCTCGATAATGCTGCAGAGTGGATTTTAGAGCTGGATCGTGGCGAAGGGATTCCTTGGAAAGGCAATTATTCCAGCTGGCTGGAGCAAAAAGAAGCCCGTCTGGCGCAGGAAGAATCGCAAGAGTCTGCACGACGTAAAGCATTGAATACAGAATTGGCGTGGGTGCGCCAGAACCCTAAAGCGCGCCAAGCTAAAAGCAAGGCGCGTATTGCCCGCTATGAAGAGTTAGCGAGTGCCGAGTATCAAAAACGTAATGAAACACAGGAAATCTTTATCCCTGCGGGTGAGCGACTTGGTGATCAGGTCATTGAATTCAACAATGTCAGCAAGGCATTCAACGATCGCCTGCTGATGGATAATTTAAGCTTCAGCATTCCACCGGGCGCCATCGTCGGTATTATTGGCCCGAACGGCGCAGGTAAATCTACCCTATTCAAAATGATCACCGGCAAAGAGCAGCCCGATAGCGGCGAAGTCAAAATCGGGCAAACGGTTAAACTAGCCTATGTTGATCAAAGCCGCGATGCCCTTAGCTCAGATAAAACCGTGTTTGAGGAAATTTCTGGCGGTTCTGACATTTTGCAGGTAGGTCGTTATGAAACCCCGTCACGCGCTTATATTGGCCGCTTTAATTTTAAAGGTGCCGACCAGCAGAAAATTGTTGGGCAGCTATCTGGTGGCGAACGCGGGCGTCTGCATCTGGCCAAAACGCTGATATCTGGCGGCAATGTACTGCTGCTGGATGAGCCTTCCAATGATCTGGATGTGGAAACCCTGCGTGCATTGGAAGACGCGTTGCTGGAGTTTGCCGGTTCGGTGCTGGTAATTTCTCATGATCGCTGGTTCCTTGACCGTATCGCTACGCATATTCTGGCTGCGGAGGGCGACTCGCAGTGGACCTTCTTTAACGGCAACTATCAGGAATATGAGGCAGATAAACGCAAACGTTTGGGTGAAGATGCCGCAAGACCTAAACGCATTCGTTATAAACCGATTACGCGATAAAAATCTTTTAGCCGCATATATTTGCGACTAGATGACTTTTTGTCTGTGGCTAACATTACTCGACATCAATTCTTGGCTTATGCGGCGCATTCTTCGCCAGCAAATCCCACAGCATCGGTGGAATCAGCCGCATCAACCTTGCCACCCAACCCATTTGCCAAGGAATCACCACAAAGCGTCGTTTTTGCTCAATTGCCGTGACGAATTTTCTGGCTGCCACATTGACGTCCATCAAAAATGGCATGTTGTAAGTGTTGATATCGGTCATGGGGGTGCGGATATAACCTGGAGCGATGGTGGTGACGGCAATATGGTGATGCAGCATCTCTACGCGCAGACTTTCCAGATAAGCAATTGCGGCTGCTTTAGAAGCGCTGTAAGCGCCCGCACCCGGCAGGCCGCGTATGCCTGCGACGCTTGCAATGCCGACTAGCTGGCCTCCTCCGGCTTTACGCATTGCGCCGATAAATGGCTGAAACGTGTGCACCAGCCCCATGACGTTAATGTCCATCACGGCCTGAAACGCAGCGATATCCTCTTGTTGCTCGGTTAGTGTGCCGCTGCTCACCCCTGCGTTGGCAATGACCACATCCGGTGTTCCATGCTGCTCTATAAAGCTTGCTGCAGCTCTGGCTAATGCGTCGTGGTCACGCACATCTACTGCATATATTTGGCAGGTAATGTTGGGCTGTGCCTGTAGGGCTATTTGCAGATTTTGTAAGTGCTCACTTCTTCTGGCAATTAAGCCTATGAACGTTTTTTCATTTTTATATCGGTTCGCATATTCAAGTGCTAATGCCTGCCCTATGCCACTGGATGCACCGGTAATGAAAACTTTCATCGCATCTCTCACTGAATGAAGGTTATAAAAAAAGCCCGTTTTATGCGAAGCTAAAACGGGCTGCTATTGCACTTCAGAAAAAATTATTTTTTGGCTTTGTCAGCACGGATGTTGGTGATGATGTAGTCCGCAGTTTTTAATGCCAAGTCGTTATTCCCAGCCATGGTGCTTGATGTAATGTACTGACCGTTAATCACCAGACTCGGTACACCGGTTGCACCGGATGCACGGAAAATATTGGCGGCGCGTTTTAGATTGGCGTTGGTAGAAAATGAATTGAAAGCGTCTTCCACTTTAATTTTGTCCAGACCACTTTGCTTAGTCACCCAGTCGATGGCTGCTTTCTCGTCGGTCGGATTCAGCGCTTTCTGTTTGTGAATCGCGTCAAATAAAGGGGTATGCAGTTTTTCCAGCAAGCCTAAGGTTTCTAGTGCATAGTAGGTTTTTGCCATAGGCGCCCAAGATTGGTTAGGCAGACCGGGCACACGTTTAAACGCCACATCGGCAGGTAGCTTTTTCACCCATGCGTTTAAAGGGGCTTCCATATTATGGCAGTGACCGCAGCCGTACCAGAATAATTCAACCACTTCGATTTTATTCGGGTTTTCGTTAGCAATCGCTTGCGCAGTTCTGTCAAAATCCTTACCCATTTGCGGATCAGCAGCAAGCACATTCAAACTTGCTAGCATTAATAAAGCTGAGAGTAACTTTTTCATTGATTTTCCTTTTAAACGGTAATTTTAGTTGATTGGTTTATGGGTAATGCAAATGCTTAACGTGTCTATTTTCATACTGGCTGACAGTCATAGTAATTGACGGTTGAAATAGTTCGACTGAGTAATGACCACAATTTCTGTTATTGGTTTTCATTGCTGATCTTAATTAAATCTGTCTTGAAACCATTGGCGGCTAAATTATTCTTGGTTTTGTTAATTTCATCCAGATTGTCGAGTGGCCCTACGCGTACCCGATGCCAAACACCTTTTTCAGGAATCGTAGCGGTTTGCACCACGGCCTCAAAACCTTGCAGGGCAAGTATGGCTTTCATGTTGTCTGCTTCGGCCTCAGTTTGAAAAGCGCCAACTTGCAAATAATAGCTCGGTGGTGCTAGCTGCTGCGGCTGTTCATTTTTGAGATTAATATCGTCTGTGCTGATTTTGCTCTCGCTGTCGGGCAGGATGGTATAAAAGTCGAACTTGGTATTGTCACCCTGATTGTCTGCTGTGCCTTGTTGCGCTTGTTCAGTTTCTGCGGTCTTTTTTGCGTCTTCAGCAATTTGCGCAGCCAGTGGTTTTTTAGCGTTGCTTAAATCAGAAAAAGGACTCTCGCCACCTTTGATATACATCACTACCGCGAGCGATGCGCCTACACCCAGCAGAACACCTACCATTAAACCTGAAAAAAACGGGCTGCCTTTACTTGAATTTTTAGCACGTTCTGGACTAGGTTTGTAATCTCTGCTCATGATATTTCCTTACTTTTGATTCTGCGAATACGTTTACTTTTTATGATTAAAATTACATTTTCTGCTTGGCTTCGACCCCGAGTAAATCCATCCCATTTTTCAGCACTTGCTGCGTGGCACGGATTAGGCTGAGGCGTGCTAATTTTAGGGCTTCATCATCAATCAAAAATTTATATTCGTTGTAATAGCTATGTAAATCACTGGCGAGTTCTTTCAGGTAATTTGCTACGCTATGCGGTGCCAAATCGGTTGCAGCGTTACTTACAACCTCAGGATATTCACTCAAACGCTGCATTAGTGCAGCTTCGTGCGCATTGGTGAGCGGGCTTAAATCCGCATGTATCAGGCTCTCCGTATGGCCATCCCACTGGCTCAGCACACTGCAGATACGGGCATGGGCGTACTGAATGTAATACACTGGGTTGTCGTTGCTTTGACTGCGTGCTAAATCAATATCAAATACCAGCTGAGAATCAGCGCGCCGCGCCGCCAGAAAGTAACGTGTGGCGTCGCAGCCCACTTCTTCAATTAAATCACGCAGGGTGACATAGCTACCGGCGCGTTTGGAAAGTTTCACTTCTTCACCGCCACGCATTACGGTCACCATTTGGTGCAGCACGTACTCTGGCCAACCTTGCGGAATGCCGATATTTAAAGCTTGTAAACCGGCACGTACGCGGGTGATGGTGCTGTGATGGTCCGCGCCCTGCTCGTTGATGACGCGCACAAAACCACGCGCCCATTTCTCAGCATGGTAGGCGACGTCGGGCACAAAATAGGTGTAACCACCATCGGTTTTGCGCATCACGCGATTTTTGTCATCGCCAAAATTGGTGGTTCTGAGCCACAGCGCCTCGTTTTCTTCGTAGGTATGACCGCTGTTAATCAGTGCTTGAACGGTCTGTTCAACTTTGCCATTTTTGTAAAGTGCGCTTTCCAGTGAAAACACATCGAAGTTGATTTTAAAAGCTTTTAAATCCAGGTCTTGTTCATGGCGCAAATAAGCCACGCTGAACGCCCGAATCGACTCCAGGTCGTTGATATCCCCGCTCGCAGTGACCTCAATGTCGTCGGCAACTACTGTGTGTTTGGCGAGAAACGCAGCTGCAATATCATTGATGTATTCGCCGCGATAACCATCTTGCGGAAAGCTTTCGTGTTCGGTGGAGATGCCCTTGCAGCGTGCCAATACTGAAATGGTGAGGTTGTCGATTTGCGCCCCGGCATCGTTGTAATAAAACTCACGTGTGACATTCCAGCCGTTGGCATCCAACAAGCGTGCCAGGCAGTCACCTACCGCTGCACCGCGGCCATGTCCCACATGCAATGGGCCTGTCGGGTTAGCAGAGACAAATTCAACCTGCACTTTTTGACCATTGCCGCTGTTATTGCGGCCAAACGCGTCTCCCGCTCTTAAAACCTCTTTGACAACCGCCTGCTTGGATTGGGGATTTAGAAAGAAATTTATGAATCCGGCACCCGCAATTTCCATTTTAGCGATGTAGTCACTGGCCGGCAGCGCATCGATGATTTGTGTGGCGATAATACGCGGGTTTTGTTTCAGTGGTTTCGCCAAAATCATCGCCAGATTAGTCGCAAAATCACCATGCTCTGCCGATTTTGGACGCTCAAGCACAATATTCAGGTTGGCTAAGTCAGGTGCAATAGTTTTTGCGGCTTGCGCTAATAATTGGGTAAGATGTGTTTTCACGGTCAGTGCATATAATGCTAAAAACGCTATTTTAACCCACAGCAGTTTTTTTTTCTCACAACATACACATTAGATACAAATTGGCTGCCTCTATACTCAAAATCGCACTTGATGTGCCGCTTGATCGCTTATTTGATTATTTAGGCGCCGAAAGCTCAAATGAAACCGAAAAGGTGCAAATCGGGCAGCGTGTGTTGGTGTCATTCGCTAATCGCAATCAGATCGGCATCGTTATGGGGATTGAGGAGACCAGCGATGTTCCACTAGAGAAGCTCAAGTCGGTAGTCAAGATTTTTAATGATGAAACACCGCTCAGTGAAGAGATAATTGCACTTATCAAGTTTAGTGCAGAGTATTATCAATATCCCCTCGGTCAGGCGCTGTTAGCGGCACTGCCGGCAAGGCTGCGCCAGATAGCTCCTGCTGTTGCGCGTAAACAATATTGCTATCACTTAACGCAGGCAGGGCAAGCTGTCGAGATTGATGCCTTGCCTAAAAGGCAAAAAGTGCTGCAAAGGGTGTTGGCGGCACTCAAAACAGCATCCAAGTTGACCGAAGCCGAGCTGGATGAAATATCCAGCGCTGCGCGCAAGGCAGCTAAAGCATTGGTTGAGTTGGGCTTTGCCAGCTGTGAGCAAGTGCTGGCCTTGCAGCGACAAATGACGATTCCTGATACTTCCGAACCGCAATTGAATGATGAGCAATTGCAGGCAGTGCAGTATGTGATGGCGCAGCCAGATCGATATCAGCCGTGGCTGATGAATGGTATTACCGGCAGTGGCAAGACTGAAGTTTATATCCGTTTAATGCAGCAAATATTGCAGCAGCCAGAAGCCCAAGTATTGGTGCTGGTGCCGGAAATTAATCTGACGCCGCAATTGGAAGCGCGCTTCAGAAGCCGCTTAGCAGAATATCCGCTCGTAAGTCTGCACAGCAATCTGAGCGAAAGCGAGCGCTTACATCACTGGCAGTTGGCGCAGTCTGGTGTGGCGAAAATTGTGATTGGCACACGACTTTCCATTTTCACGCCAATCCCGAATTTGAAGCTCATCATCATTGATGAAGAGCATGATGCATCTTACAAGCAGCAGGACAGTATGCGTTACCATGCGCGTGATATAGCGATGGTGCGTGCCAAGCGTTTGAACATTCCTGTAGTGCTTGGCTCGGCCACGCCATCTTTGGAAACCTGGTACAACGCGACCGCGAACCCAAACCATACCGCTCGTTATAGCTTATTGCGCCTGCGTGAGCGCGCAGTTTCTGCTGCGCAGCTGCCGCAGATTGATTGCATTGATACTACTAAAGTCAATTTGCAGCATGGGCTAAGTCCACAGCTGATTGGAGCCTTGAAGCTGCGTCTGCAGCGCAAAGAGCAGTCCTTACTGTTTATTAATCGCCGTGGTTATTCACCGGTGCTGCTGTGCGCTGCCTGTCATTGGATAGCGCCCTGCTCACGCTGCAGCAGTCGTCTGGTGGTGCATCTTGGGCAACGCAAGCTGCGTTGTCATCATTGTGGGCATGAGCAGCGGATTCCGCATCAATGCCCCAATTGCGGAGATGCTGATTTGCATCCTACCGGTCATGGCACCCAGCGTTTAGAGCAAACATTAGCGCAGTTACTGCCGAACGCACGCATTGCACGAGTAGACCGCGATAGCGTCAGTCGCAAAGATGCGCTGCTGGAAATTCTCGATAAAGTGCACCATCAGGAAATTGATATTTTGGTGGGCACGCAAATGCTGGCCAAAGGCCATGATTTTCCCAACCTGACTTTGGTGGGCGTGATCGATACGGATAGCGCACTGCATAGTCCGGATTTTCGGGCGAGTGAGCGTTTGTTCGCACAGCTGATGCAAGTGGCCGGCCGCGCCGGTCGTGCTGACAAGGCTGGACAGGTGATGATTCAAACACAGTTTCCTGACCATGCTTTATTCAACGCGCTGCGTAAACAGGATTATGAGAGTTATGCCAATGTGTTGTTGCAGGAGCGGGAACAGATGCAGTTTCCACCCTATGTGTTCACTGCCTTGCTGCGCGCAGAAGCGAATGATTACAGCTGGGTGCAGCAGTTCTTGCAATTGGCATTTGCGCATGCACGCAGTTTAAGTGAGCAGGTACTGGTCTATGACCCGGTGCGTCCACAGATGGAGCGCTTGAAAGGCATGGAGCGCGGTTATATTTTATTGCAGGCAAAGCAGCGTGCTGCATTGCATGGTGTGTTAAGGCAGCTAGTGCTACAGATGCGCGCGAGTAAGCTTGCCAACAAAGTGCGCTGGGCGGTTGATGTGAACCCGTTGGAGTTCTAGACACGCACAAGCCGATAACAGGAGCAGGGTAAAATAAAGTAAAATTGAGCTTCGCGGGTGTAGTTCAATGGTAGAACGCTAGCTTCCCAAGCTCGATACGCGGGTTCGATTCCCGTCACCCGCTCCAATTAATTCAGTGATTAAAATTATGGCCAATCTAGTACCCCCTTCAGTAATGACTTTTGCCGGTACCGACCCAAGCAGCGGGGCGGGCTTGCAGGCAGATATTTTGACCTTTGCCAGTATTGGCTGCCACCCGCTATCTGTAGTCACAGCAATTACTGCACAGGATACCGTGGGTGTTGATGGTGTGCTTGCCATGGACTCCGAGTGGGTGAACGACCAGGCGCGTGCCATTCTGGAAGATGTGCAGGTGTCAGCGTTCAAGCTGGGGCTATTGGGTTCGGTTGAAAACGTCGCGGTGATTGCCGAAATCATGGCCGATTATCCGGATGTGCCGTTATTGATTGACCCTATTCTAACTTCTGGTCGCGGTGATGACTTGTCCAGTGAAGAAATGATGGATGCCATGATAGAGCTGCTCTTCCCGCAGGCCACTTTGATTACGCCTAACAGTTTGGAGGCGCGCCGTTTTGCATTTAATGACGATGTGGAAGAGGTGGCGCTGACTTCTTTGGATGAGGCTGCAGCCCGTTTGCTCGGCATGGGCAGCGAATATGTGCTGATTACCGGTACGCATGAGCGTACGCAGGAAGTGACTAATACGCTTTATGGCGAAGATAAGTTGATTAAAGCTTATAAATGGGAGCGTCTACCCGGCAGTTATCATGGCTCAGGCTGCACGCTTACCAGCGCGATTGCGGCTTGCATGGCGCATGGTTTGAGTATTGAGGATGCAGTGTTGGAGGCGCAGGAGTACACCTGGCAAACGCTGAAAAACGGTTTCAGACCTGGTATGGGGCAATATATTCCGGACCGCATGTTCTGGGCGCGCGATGAAGAAGATCCTGCGATTAATCCCGGTGATGGCAGCATAAAAGCGCACTAGGTTTTAGTGATGCAAACTATACCTGCGCAGATTCAATCTGGACAGACTAAGACGCTGATTAAGGGCGTGTATGCCATTACGCCTGATGAGGAAAATACAGATATTTTGCTGGCCAAAGTTGAAGCTGCTTTGCAAGGAGGTATCGATGTTCTGCAATATCGCAACAAACGCGCCAGCCATAAGCTGCAAACGCAGCAGGCGCGCATGCTGTTGCCTTTGTGCAGACAGTATCAGACCCCGCTCATTATTAACGATTCCATTAAGCTTTGTCTCACGTTAGATGCAGATGGCGTACATTTGGGCGCAGATGACGGTGATTTGGTCGCGGCTCGTGCCCGTTTAGGGTCGGATAAAATTTTAGGCGCCTCTTGTTATAACCGTTTAGATTTGGCTTTAGCTGCAGCAGATGCGGGTGCGGATTATGCGGCTTTTGGTGCGTGTTTTGCCTCAGGCACTAAACCCAATGCGCCCGTGGCGCCTTTAAGCCTGTTTGATGAAGCCAAGGCGAAGACCAAAATCCCTTTGGTGGCGATTGGCGGAATCACGCTGCAGAACGCACCTTTGGCAGTGCAGGCGGGTGCAGATGCTGTGGCCATCGTAGGGGCGCTGTTTAATCTTAATAATGCGCAGCAAATATCGCGTGTAGCTCATGATTTCTCAGCATTATTTGAGGGCTCACTATAGTTGATATTCATCAATGGTTTTAAGGGTTTATGTACAACAACCCGCCTTCACTTTTGTTGCAGGTCTATAATGGTGAATCCTTAAGTGTAGGTAGTTTGGTGTAGGCAATTGTGCTTATCTCGAATGATATGATTGATAAAGATTAATCCTATTGATCATTTGGATAGTAGAGCGCGAGGTCGATTTAATAAGGCAAGATGACAACGAAGTACTTTGAAAGAAAAAACATGATATCTAGCAATCAGCAATTGTTTGAAAAATCACAACAGCTTATTCCGGGAGGTGTCAATTCCCCAGTGCGAGCCTTTCGCAGTGTGGGTGGCACACCGGTTTTTTTCAAAAAAGGCTTGGGTTCTAAATTGTGGGATGTAGACGGTAAGGAATATATCGATTACATCAATTCCTGGGGGCCAATGATTCTGGGGCATGCCCACCCTGAGGTAATTAAAGCGGTGCAGGAAGTGGCGGCTAACAGCCTTTCTTTTGGCGCACCGACTGGATTGGAGCTGGAAATTGCTGAGCTCATCAACAAATTGGTGCCTAGCATGGAGCAAGTGCGATTGGTCAGCAGTGGCACTGAAGCTACCATGAGTGCGATTCGTGTGGCGCGCGGCTTTACCAAGCGTAATAAGATCGTGAAGTTTGAGGGTTGCTATCACGGCCACTCGGATGCGTTGCTAGTAAAGGCAGGTTCCGGCTTGTTGACCTTTGGTGAGCCAAGCTCAGCGGGGGTTCCGCCAGAAGTGGCTGCCCATACCTTAACCTTGGAATATAACAATGTAGCTCAGCTTCAGGAGCTTTTTGCCAAGGTTGGTGATGAAATTGCCTGTGTGATTATTGAGCCTGTCGTTGGCAACATGAATTTGGTGGTGCCGCATATGGAGTTTCTGCAAACTCTGCGTGCCTTGTGTACTCAGCATGGCGCGGTATTGATTTTTGATGAGGTGATGACCGGTTTTAGAGTTCATCTGGGCGGCGCCCAAGCGTTATATGACATTAAGCCGGATATGACCACACTGGGTAAAGTGATTGGTGGTGGCTTGCCGGTGGGTGCATTTGGCGGCCGCAAAGACATCATGCAGTGTCTGGCACCTTTGGGTGCTGTGTATCAGGCAGGCACGCTCTCTGGCAACCCGGTAGCGGTGACTGCGGGCTTGGCTACGCTGAAACAAATTCAGGCGCCTGGTTTTCATGACAAGCTAACAGCGCAAACTAAAAAGCTGGTGGATGGTCTGGTTGCAGCAGCTAAACAGGCTGGTGTCGTGTTCAGTGCGCAAAATGTAGGCGGCATGTTTGGCTTATATTTCAGTGAACGATGCCCCAATAGTTTTGCTGAAGTCATGCTTACGGATAAAGAAAAATTTAACAAATTCTTCCATCTGATGCTGGACGCAGGTATTTATTTTGGCCCATCAGCATTTGAAGCAGGCTTTGTATCAATTGCCCATAGTGATGCAGATATTGCATTTACAATTGCGGCGGCTGAGAAGGCATTTGCACAATTGTAGGTTTTATAAAACTAAACTAAGTCTCGGTAGTATTGGATTCTCATTAGAAAGAATCCTAAAGAATCCTGATTTAGGCTTAACTGGTTTGAATGCTAAGTAAACTTGTAGCGTAAAAAATAATCCACAACACCCGTTCTATCTTATTGAACTCACAGACATTTAGCGGTAAACTTGAAGGTTCCGCTAAATGTTTTGTGATTAGATAATATGGCATCAGAATTCAGCAACTCAACTGGTTTAGAAACCACTTCCGTAACTGCTAAAAATGTACACATCCCGCGTGCAGGGCATCAACCTGCGGCACAAGGTTTGTATCGTCCATCCAACGAGCGCGACGCTTGTGGTGTGGGCTTTGTAGCGCATATCAAGGGTAAGAAAAGTCACGATATCGTGAGCAAGGGTTTAGAGCTGCTCACTAACTTGACGCACCGCGGCGCTACAGGTTATGACCCCAAATTAGGCGATGGTGCAGGCCTGCTGATGCAATTGCCAGATGCCTTTATGCGCAAGGAAGCTGCAAAACTCAATATTGAGCTACCTGCAGTAGGCCAGTATGCCGTGGGTAACGTGTTCTTGCCGCAAGATGCTAAAAATCGTGCTGCTTGTGAGGCGCTATTCACGAAAATCATTGCGGAAGAGAATCAAGTGTTGCTGGGTTGGCGCGATGTGCCGGTGGATAACAGCAATATTGCGCAAGCCGCGCGTGATGTTGAGCCGACGATGCGTCAGGTATTTATCGCCAGCTCAGTGGCAGATCAAACCGTATTCGAGCGCAAGCTGTTTGTGATTAGAAAACGTATCGAACATGCAGTATCTGCACTTAACTTGCAGGATAATGCAGCGTTCTATATGCCTTCGTTGTCCTCATGTACCATCGTGTACAAAGGCATGCTGCTTGCTAACGAAGTGGGTGTGTATTACAAAGACTTGCAAGACGAGAGCGTCGTTTCAGCGCTTGCCTTGGTGCATCAGCGTTTCTCTACCAATACATTCCCAGCCTGGGATTTAGCGCACCCTTTCCGCATGATCGCCCACAACGGCGAGATCAACACCGTGCAGGGTAACGTTAACTGGATGGCTGCGCGTCATGAAGCCATGCGTTCTGCTGTGCTGGGTGAAGATTTAGAGAAATTGTGGCCTTTAATTGCTGAAGGCCAGTCTGACTCAGCGTGTTTTGATAACTGTTTGGAGTTGTTGGTAGCAGGTGGTTACAGCCTGCCGCATGCCATGATGATGCTGATTCCGGAAGCATGGGGCGCGAAAGATGCCAGCGGTGCTTACCTGATGGACGATGAGCGTCGCGCCTTCTATGAATATCACGCTGCATTGATGGAGCCATGGGATGGCCCGGCCGCTGTGGCCTTTACCGATGGCAACATGATTGGTGCGACGTTGGACAGAAACGGTCTGCGCCCTGCACGCTATTTGGTGACCGATGATGATTTGGTAATGATGGCCTCAGAAATGGGTGTGCTCACATTCCCGCAGGAAAAAATCGTTAAGAAATGGCGTTTAGAGCCGGGCAAAATGCTGCTGATTGATACGCTACAAGGCCGCATTATTGATGACGCGGAAGTGAAACAGCAGTTAGCCACAGCAAAACCTTACAAACAATGGATTGAGCAATCACGCTACTTCCTGAGCGATATGCCGAAGGTGGATGCATCGCTGGAGATGTCTGCCAGCCTGCTCGATTCACAACAGGCTTTTGGTTACACGCAAGAGGACATTAAGTTCCTGCTGCAACCTATGGTGCAAAGTGGCGAAGAAGCTATTGGCTCTATGGGTAATGATGCAGCACTGCCAGTGCTGTCAGCCAAACCAAAAGTCTTGTACAACTATTTCAAACAGCTGTTTGCGCAAGTGACCAACCCACCGATCGACCCAATTCGTGAGGAGCTGGTGATGTCGTTGGTAACATTCATTGGCCCTAAACCTAACTTGCTGGGCATTGATGAAACCAAGCCACCTATGCGTCTGGAAGCCAGCCAGCCAGTACTGATGCTGGATGAGCTGGAGCAATTAAAATCGATTGCTAAATTTACCGATGGTCAATATAAATCATTGGTGCTGGATATCACTTACCCTGCCGAGCAAGGTAAGGATGGCATGGCGGCAGCCATTGCCAACATCACTTCTGCAGCAGAAAAAGCCGTACAGGACGGTTTCAATATTCTGATTCTGTCAGATCGTGCCGTAAACGCATCACGTATTGCAATTCCAGCATTACTAGCATGCTCAGCAACGCATGAGCATCTGGTGCAAGCAGGTTTGCGCACCAGCACAGGCTTGGTGGTGGATACCGGTTCAGCACGTGAAGTGCATCATTTCGCATTGCTTGCAGGTTATGGCGCCGAGGCAGTTTGTCCTTGGCTCACCTTTGAAACGATTAAGGGCATGACCGCTGATAGCTATCAAGGCAACAAAAACTTTGTGAAAGCGGTAAGCAAAGGCTTGTATAAAGTCATGTCTAAAATGGGCATCTCGACCTATCAATCTTATTGCGGCGCACAAATTTTTGAAGCAATCGGCTTAAACAGCGAATTTGTAGAGAAATACTTCACCGGCACTACCACTAACATTGAAGGTATCGGCCTTGAGCAAGTGGCTGAAGAGACAGTACGTCTGCACAATGCAGCGTTTGGCAACGACCCAGTGCTGGCCAACAGTCTCGATGCTGGCGGCGAATATGCATTCCGTGTGCGCGGTGAAGAGCATACTTGGACACCGGAATCTATTTCAAAACTGCAGAACGCAACGCGTACCGGCAAGTTTGAAACTTATAAAGAATATGCCAAACTGATTAACGACCAAACACGTCGTCATATGACATTACGCGGCTTGTTTGAAATTAAACCGGCTGGCCCTGCCATTCCGCTGGATGCCGTTGAACCAGCCAAACAAATCGTTAAACGTTTTGCAACCGGTGCGATGTCATTGGGTTCTATCTCAACAGAAGCACACGCAACGCTGGCGATTGCCATGAACCGTATTGGCGGTAAATCTAACACCGGTGAAGGTGGCGAAGACCAAAAACGTTTCTTCCCGATTGCACAAGACACCACCATTGCGGATGTGATTGGTAAATCACGCATTGAAGCAAATATTCCGCTCAAAGCCGGTGACTCTATGCGCTCTGCTATTAAGCAAGTGGCATCCGGCCGTTTCGGCGTGACTGCTGAATACCTGGCGAATGCAGATCAGATTCAAATTAAAATGGCGCAGGGTGCAAAACCGGGCGAAGGCGGTCAGCTGCCAGGCCACAAAGTCAGTGAATACATCGCAAAATTGCGTTTCTCAGTGCCTGGTGTAGGTTTGATTTCACCACCTCCGCATCATGATATTTATTCGATTGAAGACTTGGCGCAGTTGATTCACGACTTGAAGAATGCTAACCCGAAAGCATCCATCTCAGTAAAACTGGTTTCAGAATCAGGCGTAGGTACAGTGGCTGCAGGTGTAGCAAAAGCGAAATCCGATCACATTGTGATTGCAGGCCATGACGGCGGTACTGGTGCTTCTCCGTTGTCTTCAGTGAAACATGCGGGTGCGCCTTGGGAATTGGGCCTGTCTGAAACACAGCAAACATTGGTGTTGAACCAATTGCGTGGTCGCGTCGTGGTGCAGGTAGACGGCCAGATGAAAACTGGCCGCGATGTGCTGATTGGCGCCCTGCTCGGCGCAGACGAGTTTGGTTTTGCAACCGCACCCCTGGTGGTTGAGGGCTGTATCATGATGCGTAAGTGTCATTTGAATACATGCCCGGTCGGTGTGGCCACGCAAGATCCAGAATTGCGTAAACGCTTTACCGGCCAACCTGAGCATGTAGTGAATTACTTCTTCTTCGTAGCAGAAGAAGTGCGTGAATATATGGCGTCTATGGGCATTGCCAAGTTTGATGATTTAATCGGCCGTGTAGATTTGCTCGACATGCAAGCGGGCATTGAACACTGGAAAATTAACGGGTTGGATTTCAGTAAAGTATTCCATCAACCGGATATGCCTGCCAGCGTTTCACGCAAAAACAATGACGTGCAAGATCATGGCCTAGCGAATGCACTGGATAATAAACTGGTGGAATTGGCAAAACCAGCCCTGGAAGACGGTCAGAAAATGGTACTCGATTTGCCGATTACCAATACTAACCGAACCGTAGGTACCATGCTGTCTAATCAGATTGCAACACGTTACGGCAACGAAGGTCTGCCAAATGACACCATTCACGTCAACTTTACCGGCACTTCAGGTCAGAGTTTTGCCGCTTTCCTGGCGAAAGGCATTACTTTTGACTTAACCGGTGAAGGCAATGATTACGTGGGTAAAGGTTTGTGTGGTGGTCGTATCGTGATTAAACCACCGACCAGTTTCCGTGGTATTTCGCATCAAAATATTATTGTTGGTAACGCTGTCATGTATGGCGCAACTACTGGTGAAAGCTATTTCAGCGGTGTTGCAGGCGAGCGTTTCTGCGTGCGTAACTCCGGCGCAACCGCAGTGATTGAGGGCGTTGGTAACCACGGTTGTGAATACATGACGGGCGGCACGGTAGTGGTGCTAGGAAACACAGGTCAGAACTTCGCAGCCGGTATGAGTGGCGGTGTAGCTTATGTATATGATGAAGACGGCAAATTTGCTAAACGCTGCAACATGAATATGGTGGCGTTGGAAAAAGTTGAACCAGCCGATACTGCCGTAGGTAAAATCCAGCATTTGAATCAGCCAGATGAAGTGACGCTGAAAACACTGGTTGAAAATCATGCAAATTACACTGGCAGTAAACGTGCACAGGAAATTCTCGCTAACTGGGAAACCGCTCGTGCAAAATTTGTCAAAGTCATGCCGAATGAATATAAACGCGCCTTAACAGAATTGGCCGCAGCAGCAAGTAAGGAAGCCGCATAATGGGAAAAGTCACCGGATTCATGGAATACAAACGTCTGTCAGAGGCTAACTTGCCCGTTACAGACCGTGTAAAAAACTACAAAGAGTTTGTATTGCACCTCACAGATGAAGAAGCCAAAGTACAGGGCGCACGCTGCATGGACTGCGGCATCCCGTTCTGTACTACTGGCTGTCCTATCAACAACATCATTCCAGATTGGAACGATTTGGTGTATCAACAGGATTGGCGCGGTGCTATTGATGTGCTGCATTCCACCAATAACTTTCCAGAGTTCACTGGTCGCATTTGTCCTGCACCGTGCGAGGCAGCCTGTACGCTGAATATCAATGATGATGCGGTAGGTATTAAGTCTATCGAGCATGCCATTATTGACAAAGCGTGGGAAAACAACTGGGTTACCCCACAGATTAACCCGAATAAAACCGGCAAAAAAGTGGCTGTCGTTGGCTCTGGCCCAGCAGGCTTGGCCGCTGCACAGCAACTGGCACGCGCGGGTCACAATGTGGTTGTGCTAGAAAAAAACAGCCGCATCGGTGGTTTGCTGCGTTATGGTATTCCTGACTTCAAAATGGAAAAATCTCATATTGATCGCCGCATGGCGCAAATGCAGGCTGAAGGCGTGGAGTTCCGCGTCAATCAAAATGTCGGTGACAATATTAAAGCAGATGATTTGCTGGCTGAGTTTGATGCTGTTTTACTGGCTGCAGGCGCTGAGCAGCCACGCGATTTGCCGGTACCTGGCCGTGAGCTGGAAGGCGTGCACTTTGCGATGGACTTTTTGGTACCGCAAAACAAAGTCGTGGCTGGTGATGTGATTCCTAATCAAATGATGGCCACAGGCAAACATGTGGTAGTGATTGGCGGTGGTGATACCGGATCTGACTGTGTGGGTACTTCAAACCGTCATGGTGCACTCAGCATCACGCAGTTTGAACTGATGCCACAGCCACCTGAAAAAGAGAACAAAACTTTGGTATGGCCTAATTGGCCGCTCAAGCTGCGCACTTCCAGCTCTCACGAAGAAGGCGCAAACCGCGACTGGGCAGTGACTACTAAGGAGTTGGTTGGCGAAAACGGCAAAGTGGTCGCCTTGAAAGCAGCGCGCGTAGAGTGGAAAGATGGCAAAATGAGTGAAGTACCGGGCTCTGAATTCACCATGCCGGCTGATTTGGTGTTGCTGGCAATGGGTTTTGTATCACCGGTGCAAAAACTGCTAGATGTGTTTGGCGTGGAAAAAGATCAGCGCGGCAATGCTAAAGCAACCACTGACGGTGAAGGCTGCTATGCAACCAACAAAGCCAAAGTATTTGCTGCGGGCGACGTGCGCCGCGGTCAATCATTGGTGGTTTGGGCAATTCGCGAAGGTCGTCAGGCTGCACGCGCGATTGATGAATTCTTGATGGGTTCATCTACGTTGCCTAGATAACACAATCTCAATAAGTTTTATTTTGATTTACCGCCGATGAACGCCGATGAACGCCGATAAGCTTAAAATTAGACTATTTTATGAATATAACTAAAGAGTTATTTGTAAAGTAGCTGACAGTTTTTTGCTTTTAATCAGTTTTTATCGGCGTTCATCGGCGTTCATCGGCGGTTAATAATGAACAACCTAAAAAACGACACCTTTCTGCGCGCATTGATGCGCCAGCCCACTGAATATACCCCTGTTTGGATGATGCGTCAGGCAGGTCGCTATTTGCCTGAATATCGCGCAACGCGTAAAAATGCAGGCAGTTTTTTAAGCCTGTGTAAAAACCCTGATTTCGCGACTGAAGTGACGATTCAGCCGTTAGACCGCTATCCGTTGCTGGATGCTTCTATCCTGTTTTCAGATATTCTCACCGTGCCCGATGCAATGGGCTTGGGTCTGTATTTTGAAGAAGGTGAAGGCCCCAAGTTTGAGCGCACGCTGCAACAAGAAGCGGATATTCAAAAACTGACCGTACCCGATATGGCTCAGCTGCAATATGTGTTTGATGCAGTTGCCAGTATCCGTAAAGCGCTCAATGGCCGTGTGCCTCTAATCGGCTTTAGCGGCAGTCCTTGGACGCTCGCAACTTATATGGTGGAAGGCAAAGGCGGGACTGACTTTTTAACCACTAAAAAAATGGCGTATGCGCGTCCAGATTTGCTGCATCATATTCTGGAAACCACAGCGCAGACGGTGATTCAGTATCTAAATGCACAGATTATGGCTGGTGCGCAGGCAGTGATGATATTTGACTCTTGGGGCGGCGCGCTGGCGCACAATGCCTATACCGAATTTTCGCTCAATTACATGCAGAAAATCGTCAATGGCCTCATCAAAACCCATGAAGGCCGCACAGTGCCGAGTATTGTGTTTACTAAAGGCGGTGGATTGTGGCTGGAAGCTCAGGCCGAAATTGGCGCCAATGCGTTGGGTTTGGATTGGACTGTGGATATTGGCAGTGCGCGCAAGCGTGTTGGAGATAAAGTCGCGCTGCAGGGTAATTTAGATCCGGCGATTCTGCTGTCAACGCCCGCTGCGATTGAACGCGAAGTGGCCAATATTTTGGCGAGTTATGGTCATGGTCACGGTCATGTATTTAATCTGGGGCACGGCATTACCCAATGGACTGATCCGGAAAATGCAGGCGCAATGCTAGCGGCCGTGCGTGAGCACAGCCGTCGATATCACCAAAGCTGAAATCATGCCCTAATCCGTTGATTTAAGTCATATAATGGCTAGTGTTTAACGCGTTAAAATTCGGGTTGTTATTTCAGCTGTCATTGATTGGGGATACATTATGAAAAAAATCGTTTTAGCTTTGGTGGCCGTTGCGTTGGTGGGTGTGGGTGCTGCGGGCGCAGCTCTGTTCAAAAAGGAAAGCCGTCATTATGTCAGGCCGACAATTGCAGATGTAGATCAGCACAATACAAAAATGAACGACTGCATCAAGACTTCACTGGAACGTCATCCGGGTGCCGTACTTGAGGTGGAAATGGAAGACGATGATGGTCGTCTGCTGTTTGACATTGATATCCAAGGTAAGGACAACAAAACTTGGGAAATTGAGTGTGATGCAGTCAGTGGTGAAATTGTGGAAGATGGTCCCGATCGTTAATTGATTGTAATCATCACGACCAAATAAAAAGCCCATTTTATGATGGGCTTTTTCGTTTCTGCAGCACTATTTCAAGGTCATACGTTTCATCGTGTCATCTTTATCAATGAATTTGTGTTTCAGTGCCCCTAAAATATGCAGTATCAGCACCAATAAAATAATGGCACCTATTACTTCATGCACTTCCTTAAAAGCCTCACGTAATGGTGTGTTGTCGAGGCCGCCGATGAAATCGATACCGAACCATTTCACGCCGTATTTGCTGCTCACCGCCATGATTAAGCCACTCACCGGCATCGCAATCATCAAAAGATAAAGCAGGTGATGCGTACCTGTCGCGAGTTTTTTTTCCCAAGCTTTGTATGATGAGAGTAAAGCAGGCGGGCGATGCGTAATGCGCCAAAGAACGCGGATAATAATCAAACCCAGCAAAGTAACGCCTATGGATTTATGTAGATTAAAGTAGAAAGTTCTAGGACTGGCTTCTTCACTCAGCTGCCAAGTGTAAATGCCCCAGTCAAATAGATCATAAGCGATTTGCTCGGGTGCATCCTTAGGCAATTCGCTCATATACCAACCCAGTGCAAACATGGCAAAAATACCGATGGCAATGAGCCAGTGCAAAATCACCGCAGTTTTTGTGTAACGTGTTGAAGCTTGATTCATAGTAATATCCTGATATGGTAAAAACTTAATGAGTATGACACGCGTCAAACAAGTAATTTCATCACTGCCCTCATTTTAATCTCTATCCTAAATTCAAGGAACGTCGCATGCGCAATTTAATGATAACCATGAGTGTGCTGGTAATACTGACCTGGGGCTTGAGTGTAAGGGTTGCCTCAGCAAGCGAATCTCCAAATTTTGCAGTAAAAAATGTAAGCGAAGGTGTTTATGTGCATTTTGGTAAACATCTTGATATTGATACCGGTTATCAGGGCGACATCTGCAACACGAGTTTTGTGGTAGGCAGTAGAGGCGTTGCAGTGATCGATACCGGTGGCAGTCTCAAGGTAGGCAATGAGCTGCGCGAGGCGATACGTAAAGTGACGCCGCTACCAGTTCTGTATGTGATTAATACGCATGTGCATCCTGACCATATTTATGGCAATGCAGCGTTTTTAGCAGACAAACCGCAGTTCGTGGGGCATGATAAATTGGCAGGCGCGATGCATGCCCGTCATGAGCAGTACGACAGACTCAATGCTAAATTTTTGCACGATGACGCTAAAGGCAGCGAGCAGATTATGCCGACGCTCATGGTAAAAACAACGCTGGAACTGGATTTGGGTGACCGAAAACTCGTGTTAACCGCGCACCCGCAAGCGCATACCAACACGGATATTTCCGTGGTGGATAGCAAGACTAATACCCTTTTTACCGGTGATTTATTATTTATTGAGCGCACGCCGGTGGTGGAAGCTGATGTGAAAGGCTTAATTGCCGAGCTAGAGAAATTTAAGGCGGTAAAGTATGCACAAGTGGTGCCAGGCCATGGTACCAATACTACAGACGGCATCACAGCGTTTAATAATGCGCAGCGCTATTTAAATCAGCTGCTGAATGATATTCGCGCCAACATCAAGCAGAATCAAGGCATGGAAAAAGCCATGGAAACTGCAGCGGCCAGTGAAAAAGATAAATGGGTGCTGTTCGATATCGCCAATCGGCGCAATGTAAATACCATCTATCCGGCTTTGGAGTGGGAATAAAAAAACGGCGCTTTAACATTAAAGCGCCGTTTATTGTTGTGACTTGCGATATAAAGTATTAAGCAGATTTTTTGCAATTATCCAGACTGCAAGCAGTGTTGGGATTGGCATAAAGCAGCAGCAAACCACCAGCAATCGCCAAGTATTGCAACAATGGCAGGTTAAGCAAGAAAATCAGCGCAATCACATAAATCGTCATCGCCAGCGCCACGCCTTTGGTTTTATAACCCAGGAAAAGTGCTAAACCACCCACTAAGTTAATCAGAATAATGAGTGGCGCGAAGATGCCAGGTAAACCCAGGCTGCCCAAACCAGCTTGGTACTCCTGATAGCCATTTGGGTTGTTCATGAAGTTGATGATGAGTGCAACAACTTGAACCAGAAAAATTTGCGCCAACAAAATGCGGCCTAATGTTGTTAAATATTTTTGCATAATTAACCTTATTGATGATGAAATGACAAATGAACAACCAGCATAATGCCTGTTACTGGCATGAGCTGCAAGTCTAAATCTGATTTTGAATACCCTGTACACTATTCATGTTGTCTCTTGGAAAACGCATGCAGCGCAATTGAGTGCTGTGCGCGAAACGGTGTTTATTGAGGAACAAAAAGTCCCTGCCGAATTGGAATGGGACGGTTTGGATGCTGCTGCACAACATCTGCTGGCGCTAAATAATAATGGTGTCTCAATTGGCTGTGCCAGGCTGCTAGCCGACGGCAGCATAGGCCGTATGGCGGTGATTAAAGACTGGCGCAAGCATGGCGTGGGTATGGCGCTGTTGAAACAGGCGATGAAGTTATATCAACAGCAGGGGCAGATGGAAATACGTTTATCAGCGCAAACGTATGCGATTGAATTCTATGAGAAAGCGGGTTTTAAAGTATGTAGTGCGCCATATCTGGATGCAGGAATCTGGCATGTGGATATGCAATTAAGCACCTGATTACGCCAAATTAAAATTGGCTTAAAATTGCCTAAAGCAGGGTGATTCTATAAAATCACGTCTCATCAGATTAATTCTATTCACTTGAATAAATTCATTTTTATTCAGTCTTTTCTTTTTTTCAATATTAAGGATTTCTTATGTCAAAAATCATTTTTAAAGCAGGTGAAGCAACCGTTTTCAGCGAAGGCAAAGACGTGACAGCCGCCATGCCGGAAATTCTAATCGGTGCAGTAGATGGCCCTGTTGGTCAGGCATTTGCTAACTTGATGGCACAAAGCAAAGGTCATACCGCCATGTTTGCGGTGCGTGACATTAATCAACTGGTGCGCCCGGTGTGCATGACCGTACCAAAAGTAACCTTGAAAGGCAGCACGGATGTCGGCTTGTTTGGAGGTGTAGTACAAGCGGCAACCGCTGATGCGATTTTGGATTGTGTGATTGAAGGCATTATTCCAAAAGAGCAGGCCAATGATTTGTGCATCATCAGCTTGGTGTGGATTGACCCAGGCTGTATCCCACTGGAAAAAGAAGGCAAGCTGGATAAAGCCGATATGTACAAAAACAACTACGAAGCGACCAAACTGGCGATTAAACGTGCATTAAATGACGAACCTAGCATTGATGAGTTGATTGCGAACCGTCATAAGATTAAGCATTGCATGTGGGAAGATTCTTGGGATCAAAAATAATTTAATTCCACATTAAGTCGATACTTTGTCAACTGCGGCTTGCCGTGCAATTGCACTGTCTGCGCCTTGTTTTCTAGTCTCGAACTTAATGTGAAAATAAATTTAAATTAATTTAATGGGCGCATCGCTTTGTTGCGCGGTACTCTGTACCCCATAATTAATTTTAAATATCAATTAGTTAGCAAAAAAAGCGGCTCATGATCCGCTTTTTTTATGAGTGGGTAAACCTCAATCTACTCTTTGCGCAGTGATTCGCGCACGTCACGCACCAACTGAAACACCGACCAGCCAGTCTGCAGCAGCGCTGTGAACCTTGCCATTTGTAGTCTGCGTATCAAAATGCCGCTGATGGTGGTAACGCCCAGCATGAGTACAGGATACTGACGGAAGTAGCTCAGCACTTGCAGGCCTCGGTCGACAATCGCAATTGGGTGCTGCAGGGCTTGCATGTTCTGCGCAAGCACCGTGCGCTGTAAAGCCGCTTTTTGGATTAAAGCTTGTTTACGCGTGGCAAGTGAGGCTAATTTCTCGTTCATTACATTCACTAACGATTGTTATCCAGTTCTTGGTGGTCTTTAATCAGCTCAGCCAAGCTGGCTTCAAACATTCTAGGCATGAGTTTAAGCCTGCGTATGACTACTGCACCCACCAAAGCGCCAATGATAATGAACAATGCTGTCAGTGAACCCATAACCAGTAAGCGATGGGTATCCCAGAATACAACCACTATCAGAATGGTGAGCAGCACAGCGCCAAAACAGAGGCTGAATAGCGCAATAAATGCGAGTGCCAATAACGAGATAAAACGCTCGCGCCCTTCTTCCAGATCAGTACTGATAAGCTCAAGGCGTGTGTGTATGATCGCTACCAGTGAGAGCGCGAGGTTTTTGAGAGAGCTTAGCAAGCCCTCTGCGGCCTGGTTGCTAGAATCCGCCATTACAGTCAGCGTCTGCCGATGAGTAAGCCAACTAGCAAGCCAACGCCAGCGGCAATACCGACAGCATTCCAAGGTTTTTCATGCACGTAATCATCAGTCGCTTTTGCTGCAACACGGCCTTTTTCAATCAATGCATCTTGCGCGTCTGCGAGTTTTTCCTTGGCAACAGCCAATGACTCTTCGGCTTTCGCACGCAGATTGGAGACTGCCTCACCGCCTTGGTTGGCGGTGGCTTTAATCAGTGCTTCAGCATCAGCGATGACGACTTTAAAATCGTTAATGAGTTGTTCTTTGGTCACAGTGGTGTTTTGGATATTTTTACTCATACATCAAACTCCTTTTGATTGAATCACAACTATTAAAGCTATCAGTTGTGACAGTGGCATGGCAATTAAATTCTAATTAATTTCAGCCATCAGACTCTATGCT
>Ga0209835_1000177_pt1 | contig 45283 bp, 40 predicted proteins | sample LakKivwa52mmetaG_FD_184138 | JGI IMG/M metagenome (GOLD analysis project Ga0209835, IMG submission 184138) | Anoxic lake water microbial communities from Lake Kivu, Rwanda to study Microbial Dark Matter (Phase II) - Lake Kivu water 52m metaG... | ecosystem: Environmental > Aquatic > Freshwater >... | reverse complement strand
TTCATCGTGAGATGCAATTTCCGCTAAGGCATGCTCGCCATTCAGCACTTGCGTTTTACTATTGGAACGTTTTAATTCTGCAGTGAGCGAACTGGCGGCTTCTGCCTGTAGCATCACCGCATATTGTGGCTGATATTTCAAGCAAAGTTCTAGCATCGCATTAACACTATGATTGGCCGTTAACGCAAATACGCTGAAGCGCTCGGGATGCTGTGCAATCACATCGAGTGTTTGCAGGCCAATGGTGCCGGTAGCCCCCAGAATAACAACATTTTGAATTTGAAAATCAGATAGATTTGACATGAATACTCAGTCTTTAATTTCAATCAGGCTTGAAAACCAAACCCATTGAACAGTGCAAGATAAAAACAAAATAAGGTAACTGTTAGCGTAGGTAACAAACCATCAATACGGTCCAACACCCCGCCGTGACCAGGCAACAGAGTTCCACTATCTTTAAGACCTGCCTTGCGTTTCAACAAAGACTCGATTAAATCACCCATGATGCTGAGCGTGACAATCATCCATAGCGATACGATTAACCAGTAACTAAAGCCTTGGCTATAACATAACGCAAATCCACACAAAGTAACGGCGACTAATGCGCCATAGACGCCCTCCCATGTTTTTCCTGGGCTGATTTCAGGTGCCAATTTTCTGCGACCAAAACGTTTACCCGAAAAATAAGCCGCACTGTCTGCAATGCTTACTGTTAGGATGGTGCCTAACAGCAGCCAGGGACTGATTTCACGCAAACCCTGAAGCGCTATGCAAGTGGCCATCAGCAGCAGAATGCCTAAAGCGCTCATTATCCATTGGCTATTCAAGGTTGCGTTTCTAATGAGCCAAATAGGTGCAATGACTATCCAGAAGAAGCTTGCGAAACCTAATATCAACATACGTGCCAAACCTTCATAATCTGACAGCGACGTCTTAGGCAACATGATAAGACCAGCCCCGATAAGCAGAAATAATGCCGTATTGAATATTTTGGATGTTTCACTCAAATGAATAAAACCAAACCATTCCCGAGCGCCTAGCCAGGTAACAATCAGTGCAGCTATCGACCATACCGGCGCCGACGCTGAAAATAACAGCAGCATCAAGCCTGTCAGCAAAAATATGGCCGTGATAATTCGAGTTTTAAGCATAATTTGGAAGGCGTGTGATTAATAAATGGCAGCTTATTTATGAGTCTGCAGCTGTTCACTGGTGCGACCAAAACGACGTTCGCGCTGCTGATAAGAGCTGATTGCAAGTTTAAACGCCGTCTCGTCAAAATCCGGCCAGAGCGTATCGGTAAAATATAGCTCGGTATATGCCAGCTGCCAAAGTAAAAAATTGCTGATACGCATCTCGCCACCAGTGCGTATGAAAAGGTCCGGCTCTGGCGCATAATGCATTGCAAGGTAAGGCTGCAAATGTTCTTCGTCGTAACGTCCAGCTAAATCAGGGTGAACCTGCTGCATTCTGTTCATCGCCTGCAGAATATCCCAGCGACCGCCGTAATTTGCAGCAATAGTCAGAACAAGACCGGTGTTATCTGCAGTAAGCTGTTCGGAAGCGTCGATTTTAGCAATCAATGTGTCATCAAAATGACCGCGATCACCAATCATGACTAATTTAATGTTGTTTTGATGCAACTTAGACACTTCTCTGTCCAAGGCATCCATAAACAAACTCATCAGAAAAGAAACTTCATCGGCAGGGCGACGCCAGTTTTCACTGCTGAAAGCAAATAGGGTGAGAAACTTTACATCGAGTTTTACACAATGTTTTACAACTTCCCGTACCGTTTCAACACCGCGTTTATGCCCTGCTACTCTCGGTAAAAAACGTTTGCGTGCCCAACGTCCATTCCCATCCATAATGACAGCGATGTGCTTAGGTATTGAGGCTACTTCTGGGATACGCTGTGTAGCGCTAGTAAAAAAACCCAATCAGCGCTCCTGTTCTACATCACACAAAACCAAGCCTACCGATCTATACAATAAATAATTCAACATGCAATTAAACAGCCATCAAGTCCACTTCTTTTGCCTGCAGCATCTTGTCAACTTCCGCTACCGCTTTGTCTGTTGCCTTTTGAATTTCATCTTGTGCGCGACGCTCCTCATCTTCAGAGATTAATTTATCTTTGATAAGTTTTTTAAGTGCGTCATTGGCATCACGGCGAATATTCCGGATTGAAACTTTCGCACCTTCACCTTCCTGGCGCACAATTTTAGTCAAATCGCGGCGGCGCTCTTCAGTCAACATCGGCATAGGCACGCGGATCAAATCGCCATTCGTAGCAGGATTAAGGCCTAAGTCACTATCGCGGATTGCTTTTTCAACTTTAGCAATCATATTTTTTTCGTAAGGCTGCACATTAATCGTGCGCGCATCTCCCAAATTAATATTTGCAACCTGATTAACAGATACCATAGAGCCGTAATACTCAACCATTACATGGTCTAGTAAACCGGTATGTGCACGGCCTGTACGCACTTTGGCTAAATCATTTTTCAGCGCCTCAAGCGACTTCTGCATTTTTTGTTCAGCAGTTTTTTTCACTTCATCTAACATGTAAATCTCCAACTAAATTCTGTCATATCAACTTGAATGCATCTTTCAATTAAGGGCAATGAATTAGGGCAAAACCTGTGTGCCCTCATCCTCGCCCATCACAACGCGTTTTAGAGCGCCCTGTTTGAAGATACTGAATACGGAAATTGGCAGCTTTTGATCACGGCATAAAGTCAATGCGGTAGCATCCATTACTTTAAGATTTTTAACAATTGCCTCATCGAAACTGATCGTTTTATAGCGCATTGCTTCCGGATTGGTCTTCGGATCGTCAGTGTAGATACCATCCACCTTGGTTGCCTTAATGACTATCTCAGCATTAATTTCCATGCCACGCAAGGCTGCAGCGGTATCTGTAGTAAAAAATGGGTTGCCGGTACCAGCACCAAAAATCACCACGCGACCTTCTTCGAGATAGCGAATCGCTTTACCACGAATATAAGGCTCAGCCACTTGCTCAATACTCAACGCTGACTGCACACGTGCGTTCAAGCCGATATTCTTCATGGCATCCTGCAGCGCCATGGCATTCATAACTGTTGCAAGCATCCCCATATAATCAGCAGTCGCCCTATCCATACCCGCTGCTGCCGGAGCAACTCCACGGAATATATTTCCGCCACCAATGACTACTGCCACTTGAACGCCTAGATCTACTACCTCTTTAACTTCATTTACGATGCGGGTGATTGTTGAACGATTGATACCATAAGCATCATCTCCCATCAAAGCCTCACCAGAAAGTTTAAGTAAAATGCGCTTATAGGCTGGTTGTGACACAGGAGCTCCTCAATTTTCAAGTTTGCTTATTTAAGCATAAATCATCGTGCTTAGGCATACATTTAAGCCCAAGCCATTTAAATTCAATGCGAATTTTACTAAAAAAAATGGACTAAGCATGCGCTTAATCCATTTTTTATTTTTAACGGCTGTCAGGCCGACATTGAAATTACAGCTTAGCTGCGGCGGCAACCTCTGCTGCATAATCTACAACAGCTTTCTCAATACCTTCACCCACTGTGTACATCGTGAATGAAGCTACGCTTGCACCTTTAGATTTCAATAACTGCTCGATAGTCTGTTTGTCGTCTTTAACAAAGGCTTGACTCAACAAAGTCACTTCTTTCAAAAACTTCTGTACTGTACCATCAGCAATTTTTTCCAACATCGCATCAGGCTTGCCTGCTTCTTTTGCTTTTTCGATCGCTACACGACGCTCAGCTTCAATCAAACTAGCATCTACACCAGATGCATCCAATGATTTCGGTTTGGCAGCTGCAATATGCATAGCAATATCTTTAGCCAGAACATCGTCACCACCAACCAGATCCAAAATCACACCAATTTTGCTGCCATGCACATAACTTGCCAGCTTACCTTGGGCTGCCGGGCGCACAAAACGACGAATTGTGATGTTCTCACCAATTTTACCAACCAATTGAGCACGTGTTTCCTCAACAGTCGCACCACGCATCGGCAGCGCTGAAACTGCTGCAACATCTGCTGCATTGCTAGCAGCAATGACAGCTGCAAGCTCATTTACAAATTTCACGAAATCTTCATTTTTTGCACAGAAGTCGGTTTCTGAGTTCACCTCAACCAATGCGCCAACTTTGCCATCTGCGCTGATACTGATACCTACAGTGCCTTCAGCAGCCACACGACCAGCAGCTTTGCTTGCCTTGTTACCGAAACGTACACGAAGAATCTCTTCAGCACGTGTCATATCACCTTCAGCTTCAGTTAAAGCCTTTTTGCAATCCATCATAGGCGCATCGGTGCGCTCACGTAACTCTTTTACCATTGAAGCGGTAATTTCAGCCATTTCAAGCTCCTTATTTTATAAATCACTTTAAATTAGTGATTTAAAATATTGATTTAAATATTAAATTAGAAAATAATTAAACTGAATTTAAAAATTAAAAAGGGGCGCTAGGCCCCTTTTTAGTCGAATAATATTATTCAGCAGCAGCTTCAGCTGATTCTTCGCTAGCCGCTTTAACGATTTCAGTGATCACTGAGCTACGGCCTTCGATCACAGCATCAGCAATACCACGTGCATACAAACGAATGGCACGGCTCGAGTCATCGTTGCCAGGAATAACGTAAGCGACACCATCAGGTGAATTGTTAGTATCCACAACACCAATCACTGGGATACCCAATTTAGCTGCTTCAGTAATCGCACCGCTTTCATGACCCACATCGATAATAAAAATAGCATCTGGCAAGCCACCCATCTCCTTAATACCACCGATAGAGCGTTCGAGTTTTTCAACTTCACGTTTGTAACCCAATGCTTCTTTTTTACCGAACTTTTCCAAGCTGCCATCTTGCATCATGGTTTCAAAATCGTTCAGGCGCTTAATAGATTGCTTAACAGTTTTGAAGTTTGTTAGCATGCCGCCTAACCAGCGATGGTTAACGTAGGCACAACCAGCACGGGTTGCTTCCTCTTTAACAATGTCGCGCGCTTGACGCTTGGTGCCAACAAACAGGATACGACCCTTGTTAGCGGCTAATGTACGAACATGCTTTAAAGCATCTTCAAACATCGGCAATGTTTTTTCTAGGTTAACAATATGAATTTTGTTACGATCGCCAAAAATATATGGTGCCATTTTGGGATTCCAGTAACGTGTTTGGTGGCCGAAATGCACTCCAGCTTCCAACATCTGACGCATAGTCACAGACATAGTAATCTCTTTTCTAAAGGGTTAATTATGCACACAACACCGGCAACACCTGCTTAGCGGCTAGCGCGGGCAGGCACCCTAGATTGGGCTGTGTGTAGATTTAAATTGTGCAGGCATAGCCTGCGCTTTTTGCCAAAATCGACAAGGGCGAGATTCTAACACCATATACAGCAGTTTACCAGCAATTATTTAACATCCATTTCTTGGCTCCAGTCTCACTGCCGCAGCATGATGGCAGCCGCCAGGCAAGCCTGCTTTTTGTAGAGTCAATATGCTAAAATCCTCAGAACATTAATGATCAAATATAGACATGGCAATCTCGATTAAAAATCAGCAAGATATTGAAAAAATGCGCATTGCAGGCCGACTAGCGTCTGAAGTGCTAGACTTCATTACACCTCATGTGGTGCATGGCGTGACCACCAATGAACTGGATAAGTTGTGCCACGATTACATCGTCAATGTGCAGAAAGCCATTCCGGCACCTTTAAATTATGCGCCAGACGGCCATACGCCCTACCCTAAATCCATCTGCACCTCCATCAACCAGCAAATCTGCCACGGTGTACCAAGCGATAAAGCACTGAAAAATGGAGATATCGTCAATATAGATATCACTGTCATTAAAGATGGCTATCATGGCGACACCAGTCGCATGTTTTACGTGGGAGAGCCATCCGTTCAAGCTAAACGGCTTTGCGAGATTACATACCAAGCGATGTGGTTAGGCATTGCCAAAGTCAAACCTGGGGCGACATTAGGTGACATCGGTTACGCAATTCAAAGTTTTGCAGAAAAAAGCGGATACAGTGTAGTGCGTGAATTTTGTGGTCACGGCATCGGCAAAGTATTTCATGAGGAGCCGCAAGTGCTGCATTATGGCAAACCTGGTATGGGTCTGAAATTGCAGGCGGGCATGATGTTCACCATAGAACCGATGATAAACGCCGGTAAACGTGACATTAAACAAATGCCGGATGGCTGGACAATCGTCACTAAAGATCGCAGTTTGTCGGCACAATGGGAGCACACTATTTTAGTCACTGAAAACGGTTATGAGGTCATGACACTTTCAGATGGCTCTCCGCCCGCACCAAGTTTTATTACTGGCAAGCAAGCCTAAAGATTTACCAGCCAAACAACATGGGCTGATTGATTACAAAGTGAATATACATCATGCAGGCTCAGCAGCAACCTCTCGAACATAGCCAAGATAAGGAACAGCTAAGTCTTTTACGCCGCTCTCTGCAGGTAGGTTTGCTGGCTGTCAAAAATGAGTTTCAGCAAAAGCCCAACATTTCCAAACTGTTTCGCCAGCATTGCGCACTGATTGATGGGCTATTGATTGATCTGTGGTCAAAATTGGAAGCCAATTCCGAATGCTGTCTGATAGCCGTAGGTGGCTATGGCCGTGGTGAGCTTTATCCACACTCGGATATTGATTTACTGCTGTTGACACCAGATCAGCCCAAGATTCACTCGACATTAAATCAAGAAATCGAACAACTGATAGGTCTAATGTGGGATATCGGGCTGAATGTCGGGCATAGCGTGCGCAGCTTGCAAGAGTGCGTTTTGGAAGCTGAAAAAGACGTCACAGTTCAGACCAATCTTCTTGAATCAAGGCTACTTGCAGGCGACAAAGATGTTTACCAGAGATTTATTACGCGTACACGGCGACTTTCTGCGCCACTGGAATTTTTTGAAGCAAAATTAAAAGAGCAGCAAAAAAGACACGCTAAGTTTAACGACACCGCCTACAATCTGGAACCCAATATCAAAGAGAGCCCCGGTGGCTTGCGCGATCTGCACATGGTTTCATGGCTTGCGCATTCTCTAAACTTGCAGGAGCATGGCAATAAAAATCATCCCTCCAGTATCTGGAAATTACTAACCGAAAGCTCGCTAATCTCGGCTGCAGATGCAAAACACATTCGACAGCATGAGCGAAAATTACAAAACTTACGTATACGTCTACACTACTTAAGCGGCCGTCGTGAAGACCGCCTGCTCTTTGACTTTCAAAATGAGCTTGCCGCAGAGCTGGGATATCACAATACGTCACGCAAGCGCGCAAGCGAACAGTTAATGCAAAGTTACTACCGCAGCGCCAAGAACATTGAGCTGATGAATGAAATTCTACTCAAGGAGATTAAACAGAAGCTCACGCCAAATACAGCAGAAGCGATTGGCATCAATGCTGACTTTGAGTCTCGTAACCAGCTGCTTGAGTGTAAAAGCGAAACATTGCTATCAGAGCGCCCAGCCGCAATTTTTGACGCGTTTCTACTATTACAGCAACATCCTGAATTACAAGGCATGGGACCCGGCCTGCTGCGTAAGCTCCAGCAGGCAAAATACCTGGTAAACCAAAGCTTCAGACACAGCCGCCACAACAAAAAACGCTTTATCGAAATTCTTTCTCAGCCAATCGGAGTAAACCATACGCTCAGAGCGATGAACCGCTATGGCATTCTTGGCCGCTACATTCCCGCATTTGGACGAATTATTGGTCAAATGCAGCACGATCTATTTCATGTATACACGGTTGATGAACACATCTTGAACGTGCTTGCGAACTTGCGCCGCTTCTCAAAACCCGAGCTTAAACATGAGTTTCCGCTATGCAGCCAACTATTTGCAGCATTTGACGCACCACACCTGCTCTATCTTGCTGCGTTGTTTCATGACATTGCCAAGGGTAGAAATGGCGACCACTCCAACTTAGGTAAAGTGGATGCTGCACGCTTCTGCAAGCTACATGAGCTACCTAAGGCGGATGGGGAACTGGTTTCTTGGCTGGTTGAAACGCATCTAAAGATGTCGGCAACTGCACAAAAGTCAGACTTATCAGACCCAAATGTTATCGAAACCTTTGCAAACTTGGTGGGCAACGAACGTAGACTCACTGCCCTGTATCTGCTGACAGTTGCGGACATACGCGGTACCAGCCCTATGGTATGGAATGCTTGGAAGGCTCGCCTGCTCGAAAATCTTTATCACGAAACCAAACGTGCGCTGAGCGACTCCGCATTTCATGCCAAACAAATTGTGACACGCCGTATTGAAGAGGCTTCTGAAAAACTGCAGCGCTTTGGTATCAGCCAGAAAACTTACCAAAGCATGTGGCAGGAATTTGGCGAAAATTACTTTGTACGTCATGAGACTGACGAAATTGCTTGGCAAAGCCGTCTGCTTACACCACATCTTCATACCGAAGTGCCAATTGTTCGCGCCAGATTAAGCTCATATGGTGATGGTATTCAGGTGATGATTTATACCAAAGACCAAAATGACATCTTCGCTCGCATCTGCAACTTTTTCGACCGCATGGGTTACAACATCGTCAGCGCTAAAATTTATACTACCCAGCATAAATACGCACTGGATAGCTTTGTAATTCTCGATCAAGATAATAAGTCTGTAAGTTACAACGGCTTGCTTAAATTTATCGAAACGCAACTGACAGAAAAACTGAGCGATAAACAAACCCTTGAATCGCCTCTAAAAGGTCGGGTAAGCCGTCAGGTGAAACATATGCCGATTCAGGCACAAGTAAGCGTAAAAGACGATTTTGAAAATAATCACACCATGCTGGACATGGTGACCAACGATAGACCAGGCTTACTCGCCACAGTAGCGCAGTTGTTCTTGCAGCACAATATTGCGCTGCACAATGCAAAAATCAACACTTTGGGCAGTCGGGTTGAGGATAGCTTTCTCATATCTGCGCAGAACGGACAAAAACTGACCAAAGCGCAAATTGAAGCCTTGCAACAATCTGTGCTCAGCCAAATTTGATCTAATTGAAATAAGGCTGTTTACAACGCTTACTTCAATAAAAATCATTCAGCCTAACTGATAGTGCTTGCGTAGCGGTTTTTTCACTTGCCAAGTGCAAGACATACCGGCGGGGAAAGTCACTAAATCACCAGCCCCGAAGTTTACCGGTTCACCTCCGTCAGGAGTAACGGTTACCTCACCTTCGAGAATGTAAGCAATTTCCTGCGTACTGAAACTCCATGGAAACTGTGACACTTCTTTTGACCAAGTCGGCCAGCGACTCACTCCCAAACTGGCTAATTTTTCTGGGCTTGGTTTTTCAACAATAATTCTGCTCATATTCAACCTCGCTATTAACAAAATAAACAAAAAAGCCTTGATGAATCAAGGCTTATTGTATGCTTTAACTACTAAATTGCAATTATGAATGCTTATAGTGTTTTTTCAGTTGTTTAGTCACTTCCCAGTTTGATTTCAAACCTTTTGGAAACACAACGAAATCACCGGCTTTAATCACAACAGTCTCGCCACCTTGTGGTGTCACACGAATTTCACCTTCAAGCACATACGCGCTTTCTGTCATGGTGAAATTCAAGGGAAATTTAGAAGGGGCACAATCCCAAATAGACCAGCTAGATACGCCTAATTCTTTCAGCTTTTCTTGTGTTGGGTTATGGTCGATAATAATTTGGCTCATTGCTTTATCCTTTTTAAAGAAGTTACTACAAAGACAAATGCCGCTCATGAAGCGGCATTTAAATTCTGGCGGAAGAGGTGAGATTCGAACTCACGGTGGGCGTGAACCCACGACAGTTTTCAAGACTGTAGCATTAAACCGCTCTGCCACTCTTCCAAATAAAAATTACTACACATTTACCAAGCCGATTTTCAATCGGCACAGTTTTGGCTCCGACATAACATTTACCGCGTAAATATTAGTCTACACCGCAATCATCTTGCTTACGCAACCTGATTGTCAAGACTGTAGCATGCTCATATTAAAACCTGCGCTCTGCCAATCTTCCAGTCTCTAACGAAGGCCGCATTATAGCAACAAATTAATCATCTTGGAAATCCTGATTTGGAAAAAAAACATCACTAAATCCAAAATCCTTTAAATCGGCAATGCGCATGGGGTAAAGTATGCCATCCAGATGATCACACTCATGCTGCACCACCCTTGCGTGAAAACCACTCACTAATCTGTCTATTTGATTGCCGTACTGATCAAAGCCAGCATAGTGTAACCTTTGATAACGAGGCACAATCCCACGCATACCCGGGACAGACAAACACCCTTCCCAGCCATCCTCCATTGCGTTACCCAGCGGCGTGAGCACAGGATTAATCAACACGGTATAAGGTACAGCATCTGCATCGGGATAGCGTGGATTCTTACTGTAATCATCCGTCTTTTGGCCGAAAATCACTACGCGCTGACTCACGCCAATTTGTGGCGCAGCAATACCCGCGCCATTCATATGCTGCATGGTGTCTTCAAGGTCTTGTATCAGCACGTGCAATTCAGGTGTATCAAACTTTTCAACCGGGGCTGCCTTTTGCAGCAGCACTGGTTCACCCATGCGTAGTACTTCTCTGACTGCCATAAGTTGTTTACCTGTTTTTAATATCGCAATAATGCTGCGTCATCAGTTGTGCAATAATTTTTCTGACACGTACCATGGTCTGGTTAATATTCGCAATCACCTGCTCATAGTCAATTGCATGCAGGCTATCGCCCCGCCCCGCCGCATAGTTCGCCACTGGACAAATGGCCGCATAACTCATCCCAAGCTCACGCGCCAGCGCTGCCTCTGGCATGCCGGTCATGCCCACCATGGTCGCACCATCCCGCTCCAAGCGATCAATTTCTGCTGCAGTTTCCAGACGTGGACCCTGGGTTGCAGCATAAACGCCCTTATTGACGATTTTTTCGTCAATTGATAGCGCCGCTTGTTCAATTTTGTGTCTCAAGTTGGGGCAATACGGCTCTGTAAAATCAATATGTTTTACCGGCTTGGTAATGCCATCATGATAGGTATTCTGCCGACCATGCGTGTAATCGATAATTTGATGCGGGAGCGCAATTACACCAGAAGAAAGGTCTTGGTGTATGCCGCCTACGGTTGCAACTGCAGCAATCTCGGTAACACCCTGCAAATATAGCGCGTAAATATTGGCTCGATAGTTCACTTCATGCGGCGGTATGGTGTGTCCTGTGCCATGCCGCGCCAGAAAAATTACCTCTCCCCCACAAATCTCTCCAAAAATTAGAGGCTGTGAAGGTTCTCCATAGGGCGTGCGTACGATGACACGTTTTTTAACATGCAAATTTTCAAGCTCTGTGAGACCGGTTCCACCAATAATTGCCAGCATAGCTACTCTCGAATAATGTTTATTTCATTCTAGCAAAAAGCCACTGATTGCGTGCACTTAAAGCATCATCTTGCAGCACAATTTATGGCATACTCACGCCATGATTGAAAACCAAGCCAAGGTTCATATTGCAGACGCTGAGGCTCATATTGCAGGCGCTAAGGTCACGCAGCAAAGCCTCGACCATGCAAGTACGCACTATGAAAATTTTCCTGTAGCATCGGTGTTTCTACCGCGCCATCTGCGCGAGCCGATTGCGCTCATTTACAGTTTTGCAAGACAAGCAGATGACTTTGCGGATGAAGGCGACCTGACAATCGAACAGCGCTTGGCTTTACTTAACGAGTTCAGAGCGCAACTGGATTTACTGCAAGCCTATATCAAACCTGAACAGCCGTTCTTTTTAACGCTAGGCAGAATGATACGCGCTCAAAAGCTTGCACTAGCCCCATTCTATGACTTGCTGGATGCTTTTAGCCAGGATGTTATCAAAACGCGTTATCAAGACTTTCAAGAAGTGTTGGATTATTGCCGCCGTTCTGCCAACCCGATCGGACGTTTATTGCTGCAGCTCTATCAAGCGGCCACGCCAGAAAATATTGAAATGTCAGACAACATCTGCAGCGCACTGCAGCTCATCAACTTTCTGCAGGATATTGCAATAGACTTTAAGAAAAATGCCGGCAAACAGCGCATCTATCTTTGCCAGGAAGAGCTGATGGAATATGGCATCAGTGAACAGCAAATCGCAGAGTATGTGGCTGGTGATAAGCCTGTAAATGCAGACTGGCAAGCATTTATGCGATTTAACTTAATGCGCACCGCACAGATGCTGAATAGAGGCAAACCTCTGGGTAAGACACTCAAAGGCCGTATTGGCTTTGAAATGCGCATGATAATTGCCGGCGGGGAACGTATACTCGCCAAAATCAACCAAGTAAAAGGCGATGTATTTAATCAACGCCCTACCCTCAATTATTACGATTGGCTGATAATATTCGCTAAAGCCTTATTAAAAATCTAGGTATCTCCATTTAAAAATCCGAGTACACTCAACCCACTTATGACACCCCAGCAATATTGCCAACAAAAAACCGCGAATAGCGGTTCGAGCTTTTACTACAGTTTTCTATTTCTGAACCAACAGAAGCGTGCTGCCATGACCGCGCTATATGCATTCTGTCGCGAAGTAGATGATATTGTTGATGAGTACACAGAACTTAAGGTCGCCCAAGTGAAACTCGCTTGGTGGCGCGATGAAATCAAGAATTTATATCAAGGCAAGGCAATACACCCGGTCACCAAGGCATTGGCCCCATTCATACACACCTTCGACCTGAGTGAAAACCATTTTCACGAAATTATTGATGGCATGGAGATGGATTTGAATTTCAATCGCTATCAAGACTTTAAGCAACTGCAGCTCTATTGCTATCGCGTTGCCAGCGTAGTGGGTATTTTATCGGCACAGATTTTTGGCTTTAAAAATAGAAAAACCCTGAAATTTGCGCATGATTTGGGAATGGCATTTCAACTCACCAATATTGTGCGTGACGTAGGCGAAGATGCCCGAAGAAATCGTATTTACATCCCACTAGATGACTTGGCTAAATTTAATATTAGCGAAGAAGATATCTTACGCAGCCGTGAATCAGATGCCGTTCGCGCGTTACTTGAATATGAAATCGAACGTGCTGAAACTTATTACGATCGGGCTTTTCAGGAATTGCCGCATGAAGATAAAAAATCACAGCGTGTAGGCCTAATGATGGCGGCAATTTACCGCTCTTTGCTGCGCGAAATCAAAGCAGACGGCGCAGAAAAAACACTGAATGCACGTATTTCCTTAGGTCAGCTTCGCAAATTTTGGCTGGCATTTAGCACATGGTTAAGATTTTTATAGGGCTACACAGGAATGTATAAACCTCATGTTGCAATTATCGGTGGTGGCTGCGCCGGCCTAAGTGCCGCTGCCACGCTAGTTGAGCGCGGCTATCAAGTCACATTATTTGAGTCTGCTATGCAACTCGGCGGCCGCGCACGCTCTGTAGCAGTTGAAACTAATGGTTTGCTGCAAATTTTGGACAATGGTCAGCATATTTTACTGGGCGCTTACAGCGAAACCCTAGGGTTATTAAAAAAAGTTGGCGTGAACGAACATCAAGTTTTTCTGAGGATGCCATTGGAAATCAGAATGCAATCCGATATGGGTAAAACAGCATTCAAATTCAAATCCCTTCACTGGCTACCTGCGCCATTCAATCTGTTTTTTGGCTTCATTTTTTGTCGCGGCCTGAGTTTCTCAGAACGTATGAATGCCATTAAATTAATGCGTTTTTTGAAAAACAACAATTACCAAATCGCTGTCGATAAGCCATTGGTATTATTTTTGATTAATCACTTGCAATCAAAAAAATTAATTCAATTTTTATGGGAACCACTCTGTTTAGCGGCATTAAATACGCCATTAGAAAAAGCCAGCACGCGTGTATTTTTGAATGTGCTGCGTGATAGCTTTTCTGGCGGCAACCATCAGAGTGATTTTCTGTTGCCGCGATTGGATTTATCACAAATATTGGCTGAGCCACTCGCAAACTTCGTGCAATCCAAAGGCGGCACCATTAAATTTAATCAGCGCGTGCGTTATATCACGCAGCATGAGCAAGGCTTCAGTCTGGAAACCCGTCATGGGAAATATGATTTTAGCCATGTCATTATTGCTACATCGCCGGTTCGTGTCGCAAAGCTGATCAGCAAGCTGCCCAAACTCAATCATGTTGTGTCTCAAACTGACAGCTATGAATATCAACCGATTTATACGATTTATTTGCAATATCCAGCTAATACCAAGTTGCCAGCTGCAATTCATGGGTTAAGCAACAGTACGAGCCAGTGGGTATTTGACCGTGGGATATTGTGCGGGCAACACAACTTGATTGCAGTAATTGTCAGTGCGGAAGGCAAACATCAAAAACTCACGCAGGATGAGCTTGCCTTCGAAGTAGCGAAAGAGCTCAACCGTGCTTTTCCTAATTTACGCAAACCCTTATGGCATAAGGTGATTGCGGAAAAGCGCGCCACGTTTTCCTGTGTTCCAAAATTAGAACGACCTACCAACCGCAGCTTGGTACAAAACTTATATTTTGCCGGCGATTACACCTATGCTGACTACCCGGCAACGATAGAGGGTGCAGTACGCAGCGGAATTTACTGTGCAAATCTGATTGACCAAATCTAGTCTTCATCGTTGCTTTTAACACGCATGCAGATAATCAAATACTCAAGGTAAACTAGTGTGCTCGTAGATAGTTGAGTGCCTGCTCCAGACGGTCCACCCCAATCACTTGGATGCCATCCATCGCCTGCTTGGGTGTATTAGCTTTAGGCACAATCGCTTTGGTAAAGCCTAGTTTTGCGGCTTCTTTTAAGCGTACTATCCCGCCCTGCACCGGCCGCACTTCTCCTGCCAAACCAACCTCACCAAAAACAATAAGTTTATCTTCTAGTGGTTTGTTTTTTAAGGAAGAAACGATAGAAAAAAGTACAGCCAAATCCACCGCCGGCTCACCAATCTTTACCCCACCTACTGCATTGATAAACACATCCTGATCGAAGCACGGAATGCCAGCATGACGATGCAGCACTGCCAGCAGCATCGCAAGACGATTCTGCTCTAATCCCACACATAAACGTTTGGCATTAGGTGCATGTGCCTCATCTACCAGCGCTTGGATTTCAATCAGCAGCGGCCGAGTGCCTTCTTGGGTGACCGTGATACAGGAACCTGCGACCTGTTCGCTGTGATGCGACAAAAACAATGCGGAAGGATTGCTCACTTCACGCAAGCCTTTTTCAGTCATGGCAAAGACTCCAAGCTCATTGACTGCGCCAAAGCGATTTTTGAAAGCGCGGATCAAACGGAAACTGGAGCTTGGATCACCTTCAAAATAAAGTACGGTATCCACAATGTGCTCTAGCACACGCGGCCCGGCAAGCGCGCCTTCTTTGGTAACGTGTCCAACCAAAATGACTGTAATACCAAGTTGTTTGGCCAATCTTGTGAGCTGCGCAGAACATTCGCGTACTTGTGCCACTGAGCCTGGCGCAGACTGCAGCGCCTCGGAATATAGCGTTTGAATCGAATCGATGACTGCAATATCTGGTTGATGACTCTGTAATGTTGCCAGAATTTTTTCCAGATTAATTTCTGCTAGTAGCGCAATCGGACTGGCATCTAAACCCAAGCGCTTGGCGCGCATGGCAATCTGCTGCGCGGATTCTTCACCACTCACATAAATCGCCTTACGTGGTTTGGGAGCGTTAGCGGCACTAATGTGACACAAGGTTTGCAGCAGTAAAGTAGACTTGCCGATACCTGGGTCACCGCCTATCAACACCACACCACCGGCAACCAGCCCACCTCCCAGCACACGGTCAAACTCGCTGACACCCGTTGCCTGCCTGGGCACTTCTGCCGCCTCTACTTCAGAAAGTTGCTGCAGCACACTGCTTTGTGCAAGACCATCAAATTTATTCGCATAACGGTTAGTAGTGGCAGTCTCTGCGATGCTTTCGACCAGGGTGTTCCAAGCCATGCAGCTTGGGCACTGCCCTTGCCATTTAGGCTCTTGCGCGCCGCATTCTGTACAAATATAAATAGTTTTTGCTTTTGCCATTAATCCACCAATTTAACCGGCACACGAGGTGCGAGCGCACACAACAGTTCATATCCCACCGTGCCTGAAGCTTCCGCTACTGCGTCAACGCTGATTTGATTTCCCCACAATTCTACCGGGCTACCGATATCTGCCTGTGGAATATGCGTCAAATCGCAGAACAACATATCCATGGAAACCCTACCTATGGTTCTGGAAGTGACGCCTGATACGGCAATTGGAGCACCCCTCAAGTCACCCACAACTGAAGCACCCTGACATGACTCAACAAGCAAACCGGCATGCCTAGGATATCCATCTGCATAGCCGCATGCGACAATCCCTATGCGCATGGGCTTATCTGCAGTAAATCGATTACCATAACCTACGCTATCCCCTACATTTAAATTTTGCACCGCGATAATTTCACTGTGCAGCTGCATCACTGGTTTAAGGTTGAAACTTGCAGCAGGCACTCCGCCGATTGGGCTGGCACCATAGAGCATAATGCCCGGGCGCACCCAATCTGCAGGCAGATCAGCATGACGTAGAATAGTTGCAGAATTGGCGAGAGAAATCGGCAAATTGGCAGGTAGTGTTTGCGTAGCTTGTTTAAACAAAGCCAAAGGCACCTCAATTCCAGGCGCTTCATCCGCAGTGGCAAAATGTGTCATTAAGGTAATGCCAGATACGTTTTTGCTGGCATTGAGCGCATCAAATGCTGCCGCATAATGTTGCGGTGCAAAACCCAACCGGTTCATGCCAGTATTCATTTTAAGATGCACATGTACTGGTTGCTTTAAAGCTGCATTTAGCAGCACTTCCAGTTGCTGCTGACAATGCACCACCACATCTAAAGCATATTGCTCCACAGCAACGCATTCATCTGGCGTAAACACGCCTTCCAGTAGCAATATAGTTTGCTGGTAACCCGCTTCACGCAGTGCAACAGCTTCATTAATGCCGAGCACAGCAAAGCCGTCTGCCGCCTGTAATCCTTGTGCCACATTTAATAGACCATGTCCGTAGCCGTTTGCTTTAACGACAGCCATGATTTTGGCTTGGGGCGCATGACGGCTTACAACAGCAAGATTATGGCGCAAGGCACTCTGAGAGATTGAAGCTATGATGGGACGCATATCAAGTATTAATACTCATCGGCCATGTGCGCACTGCCGGCGAAATTTTCAAAGCGGGTATGCTGGCCTAGGAAGGTTAATCTCACCCTACCAATCGGTCCATTACGCTGTTTACCTATAATAATTTCTGCTGTCCCCTTATCCGCTGAATCCGGGTTATAAACTTCATCGCGGTAAATAAACAAAATGACGTCCGCATCTTGTTCAATCGCGCCCGATTCACGCAAATCACTCATCACCGGGCGTTTGTCCGGGCGTTGCTCAACACTGCGGTTCAGCTGAGATAGGGCTATCACAGGCACATCCAGCTCTTTGGCCAGCGCTTTCAAGGAACGTGAAATTTCTGAAATTTCAGTCGCGCGGTTTTCACCCTGTTTGCCCGCAGGTGCCGCCATCAGTTGCAAATAGTCCACTACAATCAGGCCTAGCTTACCAGTCTGGCGGTGCAAACGACGTGCGCGCGCGCGTACATCAAAACTGCTCAGGCCTGCACCCTCATCAATAAAAATCGGGGCTTCATTCAGCTTGCCCAGCGCGGTGGTTAACTTTTCCCAATCCTCATCTTCCAATCGTCCGGTGCGCATTCGGTGTTGGTCCAGACGCCCTACCGAACCGATCATACGCATTGCCAGTTGTGTGCCTGCCATCTCCATTGAAAACACAGCTACTGGAAGGCCACTGTCCAACGCCACATTTTCGGCAATATTAAGCGAAAAAGCCGTTTTACCCATCGAGGGTCGGCCAGCAACAATAATCAAATCCCCGCCCTGCAAACCGGAGGTCATGGAATCGAGGTCAGCAAAGCCGGTAGGAATGCCGGTGACATCCGATTGATTGTCGCGTGAAAACAGCTGATCAATACGATCTGCCACTTGTGGCAACAAGACTTTAATGTCAGTAAAGCCTTCAGAGCTTTTTTTACCGCCTTCTGCAATTTGGAAAATTTTGGCTTCTGCCTCGTCCAGCAGCTGTTGCGCATCACGTCCATTGGGCATGTAAGCACTCTCCGCAATGCCGGAACCCACCACCACCAATTGCCGCATTACAAAACGTTCATGCACGATTTCAGCATAACGACGGATATTGGCCGCGGTTGGTGTGTTTTGGGCAAGCGCACCCAAGTAAGCAATGCCGCCCACACTAGAAAGTTCTGCGGAATTTTCCAATGACTCTGCTACCGTAACAATATCGGCAGGCTTATTGTGTTCAATGAGTTTGGAAATATGCTGAAAAATCAGCTTATGGTCATGACGATAAAAATCCTGTGCACTCAGAATATCAGCAATTTTGTCTAATGCCTCATTCTCAAGCAACAGGCCGCCAATGACTGACTGCTCTGCTTCTACAGAGTGTGGAGGGGTTTTTAATGCATCTAATTGTTCGTCGCTCATGCAAAGAATTATACCCTAGGCCCTGTCACGTCTTACAATAAAAAAAGGCTACCGAAGTAGCCTTTTTTAAATCACGCAAAATCTGTGATTAAGCTTCTGCAACCACTGATACTGTGATATCAACAACTACATCGTGGTGTAGCGCAACTGACACTGCGTGATCGCCGATCGTTTTCAGCGGGCCGTTAGGCAAGCGAATAGACGCTTTAACCACTTCATGACCAGCAGCTACCAAACCTTCAGCGATGTCACCGTTGGTTACTGAACCAAACAGACGGCCATCAACACCCGCTTTTTGCGTAACTGTCAGAACATAGCCTGCCAATTTTTCACCGCGTGCTTGTGCAGCAGCCAAAATTGCAGCTTGTTGTTTTTCCAACTCAGCACGACGTGCAGCGAATTCAGCTTTGTTAGCTTCTGTAGCACGTTTTGCTTTGCCTTGTGGAATCAAAAAGTTACGGCCGAAACCATCTTTAACTTTAACTACGTCACCCAACCCGCCAAGGTTGCCAACTTTTTCCAATAAAATCACTTGCATTCTATCTCTCCTTAGCCTGGGTGTTTGTCAGTGTATGGTAACAATGCCAAGAAACGCGCGCGTTTAACCGCTGCAGTTAATTGACGTTGATAACGTGCTTTAGTACCCGTCATACGTGCTGGGATGATTTTTGCGTTTTCTGAAATGAAATCTTTCAGCAAATCCACATCTTTGTAATCAACTTCCTTGATGCCTTCTGCTGAAAAACGGCAGTAACGGCGGCGTTTGTACATATCTCTTGCCATTTTAAACTCCTAAACTTTAACGAGTGTAAGCTTAGCTTACAAACTCAACATGGTTAATGTGCATCACCAGTTGTGTGCTTTTAAGGCTGCGTTTGGCTAAAAATCCATGCGCAATTATCTTTGCCCCGGTTTTTAAATCGCTTAATGCCAAGTCGCCTAATACCACGGCGTTTACTTCACATTCCACCTTACGCTTCATGCCAGCTTCTATTTGCTCTGAAACATGTCGCAAAACAACACTTAACAACGGAATGCCTGCTGGTGTGTAGCGCAGCGGTTCAACCTGAACCACTTCCGCCTGAAGCACCAGCGTGTTCAAATTAAGCTGCAGCTGCCTCTGAAGCAGCGGCTGGAGCTGCATCCTTACTCAACACTGATTTAGATTTCTCTTCTTTCATCATCGGTGAAGGTGCAGTAACAGCAGTTTTTGTAGCCATAGTCAGATGACGCAATACGGCATCATTGAATTTGAAGCCATGCTCCAATTCTTCCAACACAGCTTGATTACATTCGATATTCATCAACACATAATGTGCTTTGTGAATTTTTTGAATCGGGTAAGCCAATTGACGACGACCCCAGTCTTCCAGACGGTGAATAGCACCGCCGTTGCTGGTGATCAATGTGCGATAGCGCTCGATCATCGCAGGCACTTGCTCGCTTTGGTCCGGATGGACGATAAATACGACTTCATAATGTCTCATAGACACTCCTTATGGATAAAAGCCACCCACTCGCGTGGTGTGACAAGGTAAAAAAACGCTTGCTCAACACAAAGGTTTAAGCAAGCGCGGGATTATAGACAAAAGTCAGCAATCAATCAAACAATATTTAATAAAATCAATTGTTTTAGCTCTAAAGTTTATTGGTTAAATTTTAAGATTAAAAGTCTAGTGAATTTAGTTCAAAGATACTATTCGCTCGTGCTAAGCCAAAAACCCCTGCAGCCACTCCAAGTCGCGCAATTAAAAGTCGCGCAATTAAAAAAGTGATGAGTGGCGCGCACCGTTCAAGCTCCGCAGTGAGCCATGTAGTTGATGGCTCACTAGGGCGCGTTGCGCAAGCCACCACTTTTTTTAATGAGCAACGCAGGGAATAAGTGGCTGAGGGTAGCCTTTCACAACCGACTTAGTGCTTTAGCACTTAGGGAGGTTGGGGATGCCCAAAACGGGTATTCTTTGGTATCTTTCTTTTGGCTACGCAAAAGTAAAGATACTCGACTGTCGGGCGAGTCCGACAATTCAAACAAAGAATTTAAACCACATCCGGCATCTCAGCCCCATAAAACTTCACGCGTAGCTTTTTAAGCTGATCTCTGAAATCGGCCGCTTTCTCAAATTCCAGATTTTTAGCTGCATCATGCATGGCTTTCTCCAGACGCTTCATTTCTTTCACGACTTGCTTCTCACTCAGCGCTTCGTAGCTCGCCTGATCTTGCATTGCTTTACGCTCACGCTGCGCTTCATCTTTGTCGTAAACACCATCAATAATATCCTTGATGCGCTTGCTGACGCCTTTGGGTTGGATACCATGCGCTTCGTTAAATGCTTTTTGCACGTTTCTTCTGCGCTCGGTTTCATCCATCGCCAGTTTCATGCTGCGCGTAATATTGTTAGCATAAAAAATGACCTTACCGTTCAGGTTGCGCGCGGCACGCCCTGCGGTTTGAATCAGACTGCGCTCAGAGCGCAAAAAGCCTTCTTTATCTGCGTCTAAAACAGCCACCAATGATACTTCCGGGATATCCAAGCCTTCACGCAGCAGGTTAATACCGACCAACACGTCAAACTCACCCAAACGCAAATCGCGGATGATTTCCACACGTTCTACCGTATCAATGTCACTATGCAGATAGCGAGTTTTAACGCCATGTTCACTCAAATAGTCAGTCAAATCTTCTGCCATGCGCTTGGTGAGTGTCGTCGCCAATACACGTTCACCCACTGCAGTCCGCAGCTTAATCTCGCCTAAAAGGTCGTCCACTTGGGTATCGGCCGGTTTAACAATAATTTCCGGATCGATCAAACCCGTTGGTCGTGCAATCATTTCCACTACTTGCTGCTGGTGCGTTTTCTCATAGTCAGCCGGTGTAGCCGAAACAAACACGGTTTGACGCATTACACGCTCAAACTCTTCAAATTTAAGCGGTCGATTGTCCATCGCGGATGGCAACCGCCAGCCGTAATCCACCAAATTCTCTTTGCGCGCGCGATCGCCTTTATACATGCCACCGATTTGCGGTACCGTCACGTGACTTTCATCAATAATCAACAGCGCATTATCCGGCAGATAATCCATGAGCGTTGGCGGCGGATCGCCCGGTTTTGCACCTGTTAAATGCCGGCTGTAGTTCTCGATGCCTTTACAAAAGCCTATCTCGTTCAGCATCTCAAGATCAAAACGCGTACGCTGTTCAATACGCTGCGCTTCGACTAGCTTATTTTCCTTAATATAAAAATTGACCCGATCGCGCAGCTCTTCCTTGATGGTCTCCATCGCCCGAATAGTGGCTTCGCGAGCGGTCACATAATGGCTAGAAGGAAATATTCTAAAGTTATGAATCTTATTAAACATTTGTCCGGTCAGTGGATCGAACAATTGGATGCCGTCAATTTCGTCATCAAATAAGCTAATACGCACTGCGGTTTCACTGTTCTCGGAAGGGAACACGTCAATCACATCGCCGCGCACGCGAAATGTGCCGCGATCAAAATCAAAGTCGTTGCGGTCGTACTGCATGCGAATGAGATGATCCACAATATCGCGCTGACTCATTTTTTTACCCATATGAATATGCAGCACCATGCCATGGTATTCACTGGGGTCACCAATACCGTAAATGGCAGAAACCGTTGCCACGATAATGCAGTCCTCGCGTTCCAGCATCGCCTTAGTCGCGGACAGGCGCATTTGCTCAATGTGATCATTAATGCTGGAATCTTTTTCGATAAACAGGTCGCGCGATGGGACGTAGGCTTCAGGCTGGTAGTAATCGTAGTAGCTAACGAAATACTCTACGGCATTATTGGGGAAAAACTCCCTAAACTCGCTGTACAGCTGTGCAGCCAATGTTTTATTGGGTGCCATTACAATTGCCGGCCGGCCGGTTTGTGCAATCACATTCGCCATGGTAAACGTCTTGCCAGAACCAGTCACACCGAGCAATGTTTGGAATTTGAGCCCGTCATTAACCCCTTGGATTAACTTTTCAATTGCCTGTGGCTGATCACCTGCGGGCGGGAATGGCTGATGCAATTGATATTTACTGTTTGGAAAAGTCAGGAACACGGGGCATTTTCATAAATAAACTAGTCATAAATATTACCAGCAAAATTAACAAAAACGTTAATCAGATGATCTTATGCAAATGACAAATAATCTTTAGAACTTTGCTTACTCAGCGCAGTCTTTAAATACTGACAAACAAAAACATTAACGCATTCGATCTTGATTACACGCGTCCAGCAATTCTAGCGGTCGGTAATAATCAGATTCAGCTTTAGTGACCCCCCACAACCTTAAGTGTATTGTTCTGGAGACTGTTATGCGCGGATTTATTCTGCTTGCAGCATTATTAACTTATATACAGCCAGCTTTGGCGCTCGATCAAGAAAAAGTGCTGCACGCACTGCAAGCGGTGGTCATGATACGCGGCTACACTGATAGCGGCGGCATTGCGTACGGTTCAGGTGTGACTGTCGCACAAAACAAAGTGCTCACCAACTGCCATATTTTCCGCAAAACCAAACAGCCTTGGATTTCACGTGGTGAGGATTCATATGACATCTTATCCGTACAAGCAGACCGTTATCACGACTTGTGTTTAGTGACCGCGCGTTCAATCCCGTTCAAACCTGCCAATATTGGCAGCAACAGCAGCATTAAACGCGGCCAGGAAGTTCTCTCCATCGGCCACTCTAATGGCGTTCCAGCACCTATCACCTCTGCCGGTGTTATCAAGACTACTTATGATTACGATGGTGGCCGTGTCATAAGAAGCACTGCAAAATTTTTGATGGGGGCAAGCGGCAGCGGTATTTTCGATCTGGAAGGTAATTTACTGGGTATCAATACGTTCAAAACACCAGGCCGCCCTGCCTACTTCTATTCGTTACCTATTGAATGGCTTGCCAGTCTGGAGAAATTACCGGTTGAGACCAAATTTCCGATTGACGGCAAAACCTTCTGGGAAGAAGACGATAATAACAAACCGTTTTTTATGCAGATTGCCATTCCTGAATTGAAGGCGGATTGGCCAAAATTAGCGCAAGTGGCTGAAAAGTGGATTGCAGTGGACCCTAAAAATACCGATGCCTGGTATGAATTGGGTGTAGCCCATGAAAATTTGAGCAATACCACAGAAGCGAAAAAAGCTTATGAAAAATCCGTGGCAATTGACCCAACCAATACGGATTCTCTGATGCGTTTAGGCGTAATTGCACAGTCGGCAGGTGACAAGGAAACCGTTCGTAATATCAATTTGGCCATCGGCAATATCAGTAAAGAAGTTGCCGAGGAGTTCAATTTGCTGCTGAGTTCATCGACAGAACAATAGACGCAGCAACAGCATCACTCAACATTAATGTTACTGGTTAATGATTGAAAAAGCCCCGAATCCTATGGGGCTTTTTCTTTTTTGATTAGTCGCACACATTGCCTTCTGATAATTATTCCTATTCGCGATTTTTATGCGTAAAATGTCGCCTATTCAATCATTTGCATACAAATCGTTTTAAGGAAACATATCTTGGCAACGTCAGCAGCCGGTCAGGCAAATCCGTCATCCGTTTTATCCCTGCGTGTTCAGTCCATTAAAGAATCCCCTACTCTTGCCATTACCGCCAAAGCGGGTAAATACAAGGCTGAAGGTCGCGACATCATTGGCTTAGCTGCTGGCGAACCCGACTTCGACACCCCACAACACATTAAAGACGCTGCCAAAGCCGCGATTGATGCAGGCTTCACTAAATACACCCCGGTCTCTGGCATTCCTGGCCTTAAAAAAGCCATCGTCAACAAATTCAAAAACGAAAATGGCTTCGACTACGCGTTAAATGAAGTGATTGTAGGTGTAGGTGGCAAACAAACTATTTTTAACTTGTGCCTAGCCATTTTAAACGAGGGTGATGAGGTCATTGTGCCTGCGCCATACTGGGTGTCTTATGCGGACATCGCAATGGTGGCGGAAGCTACACCTGTGATTGTGGAATGCGGCATCGAACAAGGCTTTAAACTTACGCCACAGCAACTGGAAGCTGCCATTACCCCAAAAACTAAACTGTTCATGATTAATTCGCCGTCTAACCCAACAGGTGCGGTGTATACACTGGATGAATTAAAAGCATTGGGTGAAGTATTGCTGAAACATCCACATGTGTTTGTGGCGACTGACGACATGTATGAACATGTCAACCTGACCGGTGACAAGTTCTACAACATTCTCAACGCAACTCCTGCACTCAAAGATCGCTGTATCGTTTTAAATGGCGTATCCAAGGCTTATTCTATGACAGGCTGGCGCATCGGCTACGCAGCAGGCCCAGCTTACATCATCAAAGCGATGGAAATTCTGCAGTCACAGTCCACCAGTAACCCCACTTCAATTTCGCAAGTGGCAGCTCAAGCTGCGCTTGAAGGCTCTCAAGACTGCATCGTGCCAATGGTGACTGCATTCCGCGAACGTCACCAGTATGTGGTCGATAGATTTAACCGCATGCCCGGATTAAGCTGTCTGATGGCAGGCGGCGCATTTTATGCATTCCCGGATGCGCGTGCTGCAATCGACACCTTGCATAAGGCTGGCAAAATCAAGGCAGCTACAGACATGGCACTTGCAGAGTATTTGCTGGAAGCATTTGATGTTGCGGTTGTTCCAGGTTCAGCCTTTGGCGCTGAAGGCTACTTCCGTATTTCATTTGCAACTTCCATGGACAATCTGCGTAATGCGCTGGATAGAATTGAACGGGCGTTAAGTTAATAGAAAACCTATTAGCCACCTATTAGCCACAGATGAACAGAAATAAACACGGATAAAGCTAAAACCGTTATTGCTAACCTGACTGTATGTGGCCGTATGGGTTAATCCCCATCAAACAAACCTTTAAATTTCTCTACGGCTGTTCCGGCTTTCATGCCCAGACTGGTACCCAAGCCAGGCCCTAAAACGGCTGTACCTGCCACCGCCCCTGCCAATGCTGCCTTGGATGGTAGCACTAAGGGATCATTCACCGTGCCGGAAATATCCAGCGGAATTGCCACTAGACTGGCGCTGTTTTTAAGCTCCACTTCCGCAGTGCCATCCAGTGATTGATCAGGCTTGATTTTGACTTGCCCAGTGCCGGCAAGTAGCCCAGAGGCGATTTTCAAGTCTTGCAGATGATACTGCTTGCCAACCACACGAATCGCGCCGGTAAATTCATCAAACTGCGTTTGCCCGCCATTGCTTTGTTTGGTGAGTAAACTCGCTATTTTGACCAAATCTAAACCATGCAGCACACCATCATTAACTGCAAATTTAAAATCCGCACGTAAATGATCTGCGAGCTTAGCAGCATCTTTCGCGCTCGCTGAAAAACTGCCCTGACTTTGCAACGTGCCACTCAGGTAGACTTTGGGACTGACCAAGCGGCTGGGCTGCTGCAATGAGAGCTTTGCCACTTTCAGCTGTCCTTGTAAACGCCAGTTTTTATCCCACATTAATCGCATACTGCCATTGATCTTGCCTTGATACATGGCAATATCAACCTGATGGATGTCCAGCATCTGCCCTTTTAACAGCATCTGCATGCTGGCTTTATCAACTAATATAGGCATGCCCACCGGCAAGGTATATTGCTCAGCGCGCAAGGTAATACGATGGGTTTTCGCATCTGGCGTTACTTCGATACTGACTTTATCGTCTTGTGTTTTTAGCTGCGCAGAATCCAGCGTATGGTCAGCATTCAGATTCAGGCTTAATTGCATTACCGGCAGTTTCATATCAGGCCAATCAAGCTGTAATGCCGCTATGCTGATTTGACGTATATGCACAGGACTTGCTGCCTGCTCGCTTGCTGGTTTTTGATTAGATAACGCCGACACCAAATCTAAAGCAGATTTTTTTACCTGTATCTCTTTGATTTGAATTTCAAGCACCTTTGTTGCCGAAAACAAGCTATCTAAGCTGGGAACCGCAGCAACATGCGAGAACTGTAAATCCGACGCTTTCCCCACGGTAATGTCGCGCAGCACCACTCTGGGCGTCGGCAACAAACGAATATGCCCACTGCCAATTTGTACTGGCACACCGAGTTGTTGTGAGGCAATTTCTTCTGCCTGATTCAAAAAACTACGAATTGGAATAAAAAAAGATAAAAGAATCAATAAGCTAATTACGACGATGATGCCTATGCCGATTTTTTTATTTTTTTCATGAAAATTCCAAAATTTTAACGAGTTTATGATTGACCAAACCGCTCTCGATAAGTATTATAGCGCCTTCACCGATTCCTCAATAGCTCAGTCGGTAGAGCGCCGGACTGTTAATCCGTAGGTCCCTGGTTCGAGCCCAGGTTGAGGAGCCAAATTCAAAGCCCTGCACCATGCAGGGCTTTATTTCGTGTAGTTTTTTAGATGTGATTACCGATTCCTCAATAGCTCAGTCGGTAGAGCGCCGGACTGTTAATCCGTAGGTCCCTGGTTCGAGCCCAGGTTGAGGAGCCACCTTCCCATTTGCCTCAGTCACCAAACTCGTATATTGATTGATATTCAATTTTTGGAAATTTACCATGCGCTGGAAAAACTCTCACGAACGCTATGGCACTTTATCGATGGCGTTACATTGGCTCATGTTTATTCTGATGGCCGCAGTGTATGCCAGCATCGAATTACGCGTCATATTTCCCAAAGGTAGCGACCCACGCGAAACCATGAAAGTGCTGCATTTCATGCTGGGCTTATGTGTACTGCTGCTAGTGACCATACGCATCTATGCCAGAATCACTAGTCCAACACCTTCCATTCAACCGGCGCTTAGCCCAACGCAGCAATTTGCAGCTAAGGTTGGCCATTTGGCGCTGTATGCGCTAATGATAAGCTTGCCATTTCTGGGTTGGCTAATGCTAAGTGCCGCCGGGAAACCAATTCCGTTTTTTGGTCTTGAGCTGCCAGCACTGATTGAAGAAAATAAACCTCTGGCAAAACAACTCAAGAAGCTGCACGAAGCCATTGGTGTGCTGGGTTATTACTTAATCGCCTTACATATTGCGGCTGCGTTCTATCACCATTACTTCAAAAAAGACAACACGCTGACTCGGATTTTGCCCGGCAACCATTAACTCCGATCAGGATTTACGTTCTGGTCGGCCTCTGGATGCCACAATCTGAGCGTGAGTGCATTAGACACGACACTAAAGCTGCTCAAAGCCATGGCAGCACCGGCAATGACTGGGTTAAGCAAACCCAACGCCGCCAGCGGGATGCCCACGACGTTGTAAATAAATGCCCAAAACAGATTTTGCCGGATTTTGGCGTAAGTACGTTTTGAAATGGCAATTGCGTCTGAAACCAACGCTGGATTGCCACGCATCAAGGTCACGGCGGCGGCGTGCATGGCGACATCCGTCCCACTAGACATAGCAACTCCCACACTCGCCTCTGCCAGTGCCGGCGCATCATTAATGCCGTCACCTACCATCGCCACTACTTTGCCACTCTGTTTCAGGTTTTTAATAATGTTTGCTTTGTCCTCTGGCAATACCTGCGCATACACTTGGCTAATCCCCAACTGCTGTGCCACGCTGTGGGCACTACCCTGATTGTCTCCTGAAATCAGCACCGTTGAGATATTCTGCTGCTGCAAACGATTCACCGCTTGCTTTGCACTCGGTTTTAAATGATCCCCAAACGCAAACACGCCTAAAAGCTGTGGCTTGCTGCCCACATAACATAGATAGGAAACACTGTAAGCTTGCGCCTCAAAACCTGCAATTTCCGCGGCAAAAGCGCTGATATCCATCGATAAGTCATGCATCAGCGCACTATTCCCCAAGGCCAATGGACTGTCTTGGATAACCCCCTGCAGGCCTTTACCGGCCAGCGCATGCACCTCCCTGGCCGGCTGTAAAATCAGACTCTTTTCCTGTGCGGCAAGCAAAACTGCTTTGGCCAAGGGGTGCTCGCTTCCCATCTGCAAACTGGCGGCCAACATTAATACCTCATCTGCATCCTCACCCACCGCAGGTAATAAGGCCATCAATTTGGGACGGCCTTCGGTTAAAGTGCCAGTCTTATCGAATGCAACCACATTCACCGCATGTGCAAGCTCTAGCGCCTCTGCATCTTTGATCAAAATACCGTGTTTAGCCGCAACGCCTGTGCCCACCATAATCGCTGTCGGAGTGGCCAGACCCAAAGCACAAGGGCAAGCAATCACCAGCACCGCAACCGCGTTCAAAATTGCTGCCTGCCAGTCACCGCCTATGCCGCCCCAGCCTAACAGCGTCAAGCCCGCCACCACGATTACCACCGGCACGAACACTGCGCTCACTTTATCCACCAAACGCTGTATCGGGGCTTTTTTAGCTTGTGCAGACTCCACCAGACGCACGATTCGCGACAACACCGATTCTGCGCCAAGTGCTGTGGTTTTTACATACAGCACGCCTTCGCCATTCACTGCACCCCCGGTGACTTTGTCGCCAATTGATTTATTAATCGGCATATTTTCTCCGGTAATGAGCGACTCATCGACCTGACTCTCGCCTTGCTCCACATTGCCGTCCACTGGAATACGCTCACCCGGCCTTACCAACACCACGTCGCCCAACCTGACCGCCTGAATATTCAATTTGATCTCTTGCCCATCGCGTATCACACTGGCAGATTCCGGACGCAAGGCATTCAGTGCACGTATCGCCTCACTGGTTTTGGCTTTGGCACGCGCCTCCAGCCACTTGCCTAGTAACACCAAGCTAATCACAATCGCCGATGTCTCAAAATACAAATGTGGCATATCTGTATGTGCCGGGGTGTTGAGCATTAGATATACGCTCAGCCCAAAAGCTGCTGAGGTGCCGATGGCTACCAGCAAGTCCATATTGCCGCTGAAGGCCTTCAGGGCGTGCCAGCCCGCCACATAAAAGCGCCAGCCAAGCCAGAATTGAACTGGAGTCGCTAAAACCAGCTGTAGCCAGCCTGCAACATGAAAATGCCAGCCCAGCCAGTCTGCCACCATGCCCATGAGCAAGGGCAATGACAATATTATGGATAATGCGACCGCCCATCCGCCTTGCGAGTCCTGATGTCGGTCTAGCTGATCTGATTGCGGCGCATCACGCTGAATCACCTGTGCCTGATAACCGGCTGACTTTACAGCTGCAACCAACATGTCAGCGGTAAGGTTTTCGGCACCGGTAACATTCGCTGTTTCCAACGCCAAGTTCACTTCAGCCGTATCTACACCCGGGGTTTTAAGCAGCCCTTTTTCAACACGGCCTGCGCATGATGCGCAGCTCATGCCCTGAATTGCCAGCGTCCATTCCGTATTTTTCTGTGCAGCCATGATGTCACATTCCAAAAGGTCAAATCAGTTATTTATTATAGTCCAAGCGCTCACTGCAAGCGTGTTTGGTTATAATTCAATCACCAATCACTACACAGGAAATCATCATGGCGGGTGCCAGTCTTTTAACGCTTATAGACGATATTGCTACCATACTCGACGATGTTTCTGTCATGACTAAAGTGGCTGCCAAGAAAACCGCTGGGGTGCTCGGTGATGATCTGGCGTTGAATGCGCAGCAAGTCAACGGCGTAAATGCAGATCGTGAACTCCCCGTGGTGTGGGCGGTGGCCAAAGGCTCCTTGTTGAACAAAGTCATTCTGGTACCTACTGCACTAGCCATCAGTGCTTTCTTGCCATGGGCAGTTACACCCTTGTTAATGCTGGGCGGTTTATTTTTGTGTTTTGAAGGGGTTGAAAAGCTGTTCCATCAATGGGTTGCGCATGCGGCTCCAGCACATTTAAACCCAGCACAAACGACTAATCCATCTGAAATTATTACTCAGGAATCCGAGCAAGAAAAAATTAAAGGCGCCATTCGTACAGACTTTGTGCTGTCTGCAGAAATTATTGTCATTACGCTGGGCACGGTCGCCAGCGCCAGCTTCAGCAATCAAGTGCTGGTACTCACCGGCATTGCACTGCTCATGACGGTAGGGGTCTACGGTTTAGTCGCCGCGATTGTGAAACTTGACGATGGCGGTCTTTATCTGGCGCAATGCAGTTATTCTAATATTGTGGGAAGCATAAAACGCAAACTTGGCTTTGCCATCTTGAAACTGGCCCCCTTGCTGATGAAGACATTGGCGGTGTTGGGTACTGCTGCCATGTTTTTAGTGGGTGGCGCAATCCTCACCCACGGCATTAGCAGCGTTCATCATTGGATAGAACACACTGCCGCCAATTTAAACTCAGGTTGGATGGAGGCGCTGGCAGCCAGCCTACTGAATGGCTTATTTGGTGTTATGGCAGGCATTGCTGCACTGCTGATTTTAATGTTAGGGCAACGACTTTGGAACAAATGAGACACGCATGAATACCACCGACCTGATTGGCTACAGCTCTGCCCTACTCACCACGATTGCGTTTGTTCCGCAGGCGCATAAATCACTCAAAACCCGCGATTTAACAGGTATCTCACTACCCATGTACAGTTTATTCAGCATGGGCGTGCTGGGCTGGCTGATTTATGGCTATCTGATTGACAGTCTGCCAATTATGGCAGCAAACAGCATCACGCTAGTGCTCGCCTGCACTGTACTTTACCTCAAAGTAAAACACGTACTAGCGACGCACAAAACCTAAGTCCTGCAGCGCCTGCTTAAGCTTGGTTGCTACCAGCTTATACCCCTCTGCATTAGGGTGTATCGGGTCAGCCTTGAGACTATTTTTAGCCAACACCTCAGTAAAAATATCGGAGAGCAACGGCGTGTTCGTCTCTTCCGCCAGTTGCGTATAAAGCGGATGATCCGACAAATGTCCTAAAGCAGCTCCAACCGGACTAACTTCAGGTATCGCAATCAACACAGTTTGAATACCGTGATCTTTTGCCTGCGTCAGGATGGATTTAAGATTTTCTGCAATTTGTTGCTGGGGAACTCGTTTCAAAAAGTCATTACCGCCCAGTTCAACAATCAATAAATCAATGTGCTGGTCGCCCATCGCATGCGCTTCCAGATAATCTGGCAGTCGCTCCAGTCCTTGCAGGCTGGTATTACCGGGAACACCGCCATTCATGACGTTCCAACCGGTGTGGTTGGCCAACAGCGAAGGGTAATCCTCACCTTCGTCAGCACCGGTGCCAAATGTCAGGCTATCTCCTAATATCAGCACATTGGCGGTGCTGGGCAATGGCGCATAGCGTGGATCTTTGTCGCAGCCAACTAACTGCAACAAAGCACAACACAAAAAAATGTACCTAAAAATGCGCATTCAATCTGGTGTTTTGAAGCCTTTAAACTATTCTGTGACTGGCTTCTTCAGTTTATAAACCAGTACGTTGTCGCCTGCAGTAAATCCGAAAATGGCATTCCCTCCAGCAGCTACGGCGATATATTGCTCACCGTCGATTTCATAGCTGATTGGCGGGGCATTCACGCCAGCATCAGCCTTGGCCTGCCATAGCAACTCTCCGCTGTCGCTCGCATAGGCATTGAAGAAACCATCACCCTCACCCATAAAAATCAGACCGCCACGCGTGGCCAGCAAACCACCCATCAGCGGCTGTGCGGTTTTCACCTGCCATTTGATTTTGCCGTTGCTTAAATCAATCGCAGACAAGGCGCCCCAACGCGGGTCTTTGGTAGGCTCTGAAGAAGCATAGCGGATGGGAGGCAAACCATCTTTGGCGGGTTCTTCAACCAATGTATATTTGATGGGGGCATGAATACCGGCAACAAAGCTGGTTTGTGCTTGTTCATCCACAGCGCTTGGGCTCCAATTCGCGCCACCTAGAATCCCAGGATAAAGCACGACACCTTCTTTAGTCGCCTTGATGAACATATTTTTCTGCGGCACAAAAGCCTCAGATTTCAACAGTAATTTACCGGTGGCGCGATCATGCACGTAATACCAACCAGTTTTACCCGCTTGCCCCACTGCCGGAATGGCTTTGCCATCTTTCATATAGTTAAACAGCACAGGTGGGCTGGCCAGATCATAGCCCCACAAATCATGCGGCACTTGCTGATAATGCCATTTGAGTTTACCGGTTTCAGTATCCAATGCGACTAGTGATACCGTATAAAGATTATCACCGGGTCTTGAAATGTCGTTCATCTGCGGTGATGGATTGCCGGTACCAAAAAACAAGGTATTACTCTCGTGACAAATTGCCGGTGTACTCCATGCAGAGCCTCCGCCGTAACGCCATGCATCTTGATAATCTTTCATGCTGGCTTTTTCTGCAGCTATATTACGATTCAAGGAAACTCCATCAGAAGTGGTTTCGGCAAATACACCTTCCCAACCTTGAGACGGAATGGTGTCAAATTGCCAAACCCGCTTGCCGGTGTTCACATCAAATGCTGCCAAAAATCCCGGGCGACCATACAAACCGCTGACACCAATCACTGCACCCAACGGTGCATCAATTCTTGGGGTATCCACATGCAACCCGTAGCCAACACCAGTAACGCCAACAATCACCTTGCCTTTATACACAACCGGCGCCATGGCAATGCCAATGCCTGTGCCGCCATAGGCATCTTTCTGGCTTTTATCATCTGATCTACTTAGCGAAGCGGTATCTTCGGTTTTTGCGGTATTCTGCGCAACATGAATATCCCACAACTTGGCGCCGGTTTTTGCATCCAGTGCAATTAAACGCGCATCCACTGTACCGATAAAGACCTTGCCATTACTCACTGCAACCCCTCTGTTTGCAGGGCCACAACACATTTTCCAATCGGCGATACGCTGATGCTCATAGCGCCATAATTCCTTGCCGGTTTTAGCGTCTAAGGCTGCCACATGGTTATAAGGCAACGCGACATACATCACACCGCCTACGACGATAGGGGTAGCCTGAAAACTGGCAGCCACGCCTGATTTGAACTGCCAAGCCAGATCAAGATTTTTAACATTTTGAACATTGATTTGCGCCAATGGTGACATACGCTGGTTGGAGTAGTCGCGCCCGAAACTTGGCCACTCTTTGCTCTCACTCAAGTGCTTTTGCGCATTGCCCGCACAAGCTGTGACCGCAATCACGCCCATTACCAGCATCGTTTTGACTAGAGTTTTTGATGTAAACATGTTGCATCCTGCTGAGTTAATTGAATATTAGTTTCGGAGTATACCGATAAGTATAGTTATTGCCAATGCTGAAATTTTATAAATAGCTTGGCTTAGAAAAATACGAAATGTCATTTAAGTTAGACGCACAACCGCTATACTAAAAACACTCAACACTAAGCAATGAAGGATGGCTTGATGAATCAGCGTATTCAAGAAATACTGGCAGAAATCCAAGCGCTGGAAGATGATTTGCGAGCGGCGCTCAATGAACAACAGCACAGCATATTTTTTCAAATTAAGGGCAAGCGCATTGAGTTTGAGCAATCCATCAAAGAAGCGCATGTGAAACTTAAAACCAACTTTTTCCGCTGGCTGGTAACCAATCGTCCGCAAAACCTGATTACCGGGCCCATTATTTATGCCATGATCATTCCATTGGTGATTACGGATCTATTTATCACGTTTTATCAACTCACCTGCTTTCCGATTTATGGCATTCAAAAAGTACGGCGAGGTGATTACATCGTTTTCGACCGTCAGCAGCTGAGTTATCTGAATTTTATTGAAAAATTTCACTGTACTTATTGTGCATATGGCAGTGGCATGATTGCCTATATTAGTGAAATTGTGGCGCGCACCGAGCAATATTTCTGCCCAATTAAACACGCCAGAAAAATTTTAGGCACACATTCCAGGTATGACCGTTTTCTGGATTTTGGCGATGCCATAGATTATGAACAACGCCTAGAACAATATCGACAGGCACTTAACCGCGAAGCAGACCAGCGCAAAAATCCAGATTGAAGTTAATACTGAGCACGGTAATTCGTGCCAAAGAATTCTTTCATGAGAAAGTCCTCCAGCCCTGCGGTATCTTCTAATTTTGCAGACAGCACCACAGACCGACGCAGACGATGCGACTCCCAATTAAAGTTGCCATCATAGTGCTCGCGAATCAAATCGATCATGCGCCGCACCAAGACGAGGCGCACATCTTGTCCACCGCTTGCCTCTACTTCGAAATACTGTAGCTTGGCGGAGCTGTAGTCATCCGTCCAGCCACGGAAAGAAAACGTGGCATGCCGGCCACCCAAACTGGTAATTTCAAAAATACCATTCGTACCGTATTTCAAATTACGCTTGATGCGCTCGTCACGCATTTGCGCCTCGGTTGGACCACGTTCTCTGGCCACTGCTTCTGCATTCATTTGGGCTGCCAGCGCCTCTTCATCCACACGCTTGGCCTGCTGTGCCTTTACATAAGCCGCCATATCCGTGTATTGCTGCTCAATCGGCTGTTTGACGGGCTTTTCCTTTTCCGGACGCGGTTCAAGTGCCAGCTTGGGTTTAGGTTCAGGCACAACAAATTCCGGCTGACTTTCCTGCGTTTGTCTAGTGAGTAGATCGGGCTGCACCGCCTTGGGCAAAGGTTTTTGCACGGGTGGTTTAGGCTTGGGCGGTGGTTTGACTGCTTCAACTTGCGGCAGCGGTTCTTCTACTTTCGTTGGGGGACGAATCGGTGCCAGGCTCACTTCGATTGCGCGGGCAGAAACATGTGCGGGCTCATCAAACTTGATTTTAGGCACTACAAAGAAAATAAGCGCGTGAATAAAAATTGAAAATATAAATGCAATCAGTGTATTACGGCTTATTCTTAAACTAAATTGTCTATCTCCGGCAGCGAAATGATGCGGCGAAAGATGTCCGTGTTTTTGCTGATAGTCAGTATAGAGTGAGTTAGGGCGCAAAAGCTGCATGTGGAATTAGGAGCAAATATCCTGCCAGATTTTTTCAAGTCTTTTGATTGAGACCGGAAATGGCGTTTTCAATTCCTGCGCAAATAAAGAAACACGCAACTCTTCTATCAGCCACCTGAAATCGCGGATGACCACCGGAATCTCTTGATGCGATTGCTGCAGCGCGTTCATTTTATCCTGCCAACGCTGCCAAACCAGCCCAATACTCGCAGCATTTTTGCCATCGCGTTCGGGGTTAGCCGGATGCTTTTCGATACGCAATCTCAAGGCTTTCAAATAGCGTGGAATATGCTGCAATTGTTCCCAAGGCGTGTGGCTAAAACAGCCTTGATGCACAAGCGCTGACACTTGCTGATCCAAATCCCGCTTGAGTCTGTTCACCGTAGTGGCCATCTGACTTTGCTTTTGCGTCAACAGCTGAAATTCGGTGGCAATGGCCTGCGCCTGCCTTGCCACGGCCTCCGTGACCGCAGGCAGCCGCGTTCTGGCACGCTGTTTGAGCTTCATAAAATCGCCATTATTGCGCGGCAAATCATCTTCTCCAATAAAAGCGCGGTCAGCAATCGCTGCAATCATATCCTCGCGCAAATCGTCAGGTGACATCACGCTGCGAAGCAGCAACGCGTATTGATTAAAGTTGGGCAAGCTCTTTTCCAGCTGTTTCATCTGCTCTTTCAGCTCAAAACGCATCAAGCGGCATATGCCTTTACGATGACTCTGCAGCGCTTCGCGCTCAGTATCAAAAAGCTTCACTGAGACTGAGTCAATATCATCTTCCAACGCAGGATAACCGGTCACCTTCAAACCATCTCGCTCAAAGCTCAGGGTTTGTGGTAAATCACCAAAATCCCACTGTTTGAGACCAGTCTTTTCAATATCCGGCGAGGTATTTCTAAAGGTCAATTGCGCCGCAGAACCCAGCTGTTTCTTCAGGGCATGCCAATCACGCCCCATCGCCAGTTCACGTCCGGCATCATCCACCACACTAAAATTCATTAAATGGTGCGCCGGTATATCATTTAGACTCCAGTCATCCTTGCTGATTTTAAGCGTGGTTTTGTGCTGGATATAAGTAGCGAGGGTTTCAAGTAAAGAGAAATTTTTGTATTCGTCGTTCCGACGCAAGTCGGAATCTAGTGTTTTTTGCGTAACACCGCTGGATTCCGACTTACGTCGGAATGACATCTGCTCCACGTGCTCCAGAAAGCCAGTCACAAACTCTGGTACGGGTACACAGACACGGCGAAAAGTCTTTGGCAAGGCCTTGATGAGATAAGTCAGTTTCTCGCGCAGCATGCCCGGCACCAGCCATTCGGTTTGCACCGGATTGAGCTGGTTAAGCAAAGCCAGCGGAATCGTCGCTGTCACGCCATCAAGAGTATGACCGGGCTCAAAGCGGTATTTAAGCGAGACTTCAACGCCGCCCTCACCCCAACCCTCTCCCATAGGGAGAGGGAGTAATTGCATTTTTTCCGGAAACTGCACCGCAGTAATCGCATCTGCACCATGGCGCATTAAATCTTCACGCGTCAAATACAGTAATTTGGCATTCAGCTTTTCTGCATCAGTGCGCCATTTTTCAAAACTGGCAGCGTTGTAGATACCAGACGGGATTCTAGCGTCATAGAACGCAAACAACTGATGCTCATCTACTAACACATCCTGTCGGCGTGCCTTGTGCTCCAACTCTTCCACTTCAGCAATCAAACGCTCGTTGGCCACAAAAAACGCTGCACGTGTATCAAACTCACCGTTGGCTAATGCTTCACGGATAAATATCTCACGCGCCTCAACCGGGTTAATGGGTCCATAATGCACACGACGCTTGGGAATAATGGTCAAACCATAGAGACTGACACGCTCCCACGCATTCACCATGCCCATTTTTCTATCCCAGCGTGGGTCTGAATAGTGACTTTCAGTCAGACCACGCGCGAGCGGCTCTATCCAATCCGGTTCAATTTTAGCCACACAACGTGCATAAAGCCTACTGGTATCCACCAACTCTGCGGCCATCACCCATTTCGGCCGTGTTTTCTTTAACGTAGAACCGGGTGCAATATGAAAACGAATGCCGCGTGCGCCCGCATAAGATTCACTTTCGCCATCCTTGAAGCCGATGTTGCCCAACAATCCGGATAGCAATGCTTTGTGGATTTGTTCGTAGTTTGCTTCCTTCTCGTTAAATTTAAACTCCATCTCTGTCACAATTTCCAGCAACTGCCCATGTAGCTCGCGCCATTCCTTCAGGCGCAAAAAGGACAAGAAATTGCTGTGACACTGATTCAGCAAGTCTTTATTCGATTTTTTATGCTTCAGCGCATGGTCGAAAAAATCCCACAGTTTGAGATAACTCATGAAATCCGAGCCTTCACCGGCAAACTTGGCATGCGCATTATCGGCAGCTTCGCGTTTATCCATGGGACGCTCACGCGGGTCCTGAATACTGAGTACACTGGCAATAATTAGAATTTCTCTTAAACAGTGCTCACGTTTGGCGGCTAAAATCATGCGGCCCACACGCGGGTCCAACGGCAATTTGGCCAACTGCAAGCCAAGCTCGGTAATTTGACGCCGACTATCCACGGCACCTAGTTCCTGCAGCTGTTGATAGCCATCCGCAATCAAACGCGAACTGGGGGCTTCGATAAAAGGAAACTCGGCCACATCGCCCAATCGCAATGCCGCCATGCGTAAAATAACGCTGGCAAGCGAACTTCTTAAAATCTCGGGGTCGGTGAATTCTGGGCGATTGTTAAAATCTTCTTCTGAGTAAAGACGCACGCATATGCCGTTAGACACCCGACCACAGCGCCCCGCCCTCTGCCGCGCGGCAGCCTGGCTGATTTTTTCAATCTGCAGCTGTTCCACTTTCGCACGTGGACTATACCGATTTACGCGCGCCAAACCTGCATCAATCACATACTTGATGCCGGGTACTGTCAGTGAAGTTTCTGCCACGTTCGTTGCCAGCACGATACGGCGCATACTGTGCGACTTGAAAATTTTCTGTTGATCTTCAATACTCAGCCGCGCAAATAGCGGCAGCACTTCGATATGTTTGAGTTTGGCAGAACGTCCTTGGTACTTACGCAAGTGGTCTGCCACGTCTCGAATCTCACGCTCACCCGGCAGAAACACCAAAATGTCACCATCGCCTTGACGCAGTAGATCATCTGCCGCATCGAGAATTGCCTCTTCTATAGCTTCCTCTTCATCGTCTTCTTCCAGCCAGCGCGCTTCGGTTTTGGCTTTGCGGGGGATACCTAAAAGATTTTCGGACAAAACGTCCGTTTCATCATCGAGATCAAACTGTGCATTTTCAGGTTCAGCAATTTCTTTGGCACGGAACCCGGCTTTACCCAATGGGCGATAACGAATTTCCACTGGGAAAGTACGCCCGGACACTTCGATGACAGGCGCCCCGTTGAAATGTTGAGAGAATCGCTCTGCATCAATCGTGGCCGAAGTGACAATGATTTTTAAATCCGGACGCTTAGGCAGTAACTGTTTCAGGTAACCCAGCAGAAAATCAATATTAAGACTACGTTCATGCGCCTCATCAATAATAATCGTGTCGTAGGCATTCAAAAACTTATCGCTCTGAGTTTCAGCGAGCAGAATACCGTCTGTCATCAGTTTGACGTAACTGGATTCGGACAGCTTATCGTTAAAACGTACCTTATATCCCACCGCCTCGCCCAGTGGCGTTTGTAACTCCTGCGCAATTCGACTGGCGACAGAACGCGCCGCAATACGACGGGGCTGGGTGTGACCAATCAAGCCTGCCACGCCACGCCCAAGTTCCAGACAAATTTTCGGCAATTGCGTTGTTTTACCGGAACCGGTTTCACCGCATACAATCACCACCTGGTGCTTCAAAATAGCAGCGGCAATGTCGTTTTTCTTGCCACTGACTGGAAGCTCCAGTGGATATTCTGGCTTAGGTAAACGTTCAAGGCGAGCAGCATATTTTTGCTGCGAATGATGGAGCTTCTGTACAAGCGCATGGATGATCTGCTGCGTACCCGTGCGTGATTTTTCGTCGCCGGTTTTTTGTAAACTGCGAATTTCCTGCCACTTGCGGCGTAAATAGAAACGATCAGCAATCATGGCAGACTGCAGTGCGTTTTCAAAATCAGCGGGAATTAGGGCGTGGACTGGGCTTGAACTCATGCGCAAGATTTTATCATGTGAAGGCAGAACGGCTTGCAACAATAGTCGATTATTCAGCCACTACGCACACACAATTGCGACCGCTATTCTTGGCTTTATATAAGGCTTCATCGGCACTACTAAACAAACTATCCAGCGTTTTATTGCGCCCATCCAATACAGCAACACCGATAGAAACAGTGAAGCGCAAATGTTCATCCTTGTCTGCCAGCAGTTTGGTATTTGCCACTTGTACACGCAAACGCTCTGCCACTTCTACTGCATTTTCCAGCTTGCTTTCCGGCAGTAGAATCGCAAACTCTTCCCCACCAATACGTCCCAACACGTCCACTTCACGCAGGCTATGCTTGAGCATCTCACTCAATTTCTGCAACACAAGATCGCCGGTTTTGTGACCATAACTATCATTGATGTGCTTGAAGTGATCAATGTCTATCATCAGCATCGCCAGTGGTGTTTCATAACGAAGCGCGCGATGCAATTCCGATTCGGCCTGCTCCATGAAATAACGACGATTGCTGAGATTGGTCAGGTAATCCACGCGGGCTTGATTAGCAAGCCTATCCATCAAATATTTACGTTCGGTGATGTCCTGAATTTGTGCAATAAAATACAAAGCCCTGTCCGCTTCGTCTCGCACCACAGAAACGCTTAGCAACACCCAAATCACATTACCTTTTTTGTGGAAATAACGCTTTTCCAACTGATAATCTTTAATCAAGCCATCACGCAGCTGCTCAAACTTAGCAACATCCAGCTGTAAATCTTCCGGCAAGGTAATTTGCTGAAAGGTTTTTCTCTGCAGCTGACTGACTGTATAGCCAAGTATATTCGCCAAGGCCTCATTCACTTGCAGAAAATGACCATCCAAGCCCACAATGGCCATGCCAATCGGCGCTGAAGCAAACGTGGAATGAAAGCGTTTTTCTGACTCCTGCAGTGCCGCTTCTTGTTGCTTGAGCGTTGTGATGTCGCTGGAGATACCGCACAAGCCCCACAGTTTACTCGGATCTTCGTCGTCAAAAATTGGCGTCTTCACTTCCCAATACACGCGCTGCTGTCCGTCATCATTGTGTGACACCACCTGCTCAGCATTGTCTTGTCGGCTCTCGAACACGCGAGTATCAATTTTATTCAGATGGGCAACGGTTTCCGGCGGAAAAAAACGGCTGTCGTCGCTACCAATGAGCTGCTCAGCGCTGCAATTAAAAAGCTCCAGAGTAGGTTTATTGGCATAAACATACTGATGCTGCAGATTTTTCATGTAGATATAAGCCGGGATGTGGTCTAAAGCCAGACTTAGGCGGTTTGCCAAGGCCTGCGCCTGCCGCGCTTGTATCTGCAATAGATGCTGTCGACGCTGATAGGTATACAAGCTAAACATGGACACCAGATGAATCAACAACAGTAAACTCACCTGCACAGCAAAATCATGGCGCCATTCTGCAAAAACAGCATCGTAGTCGCGGCTCACGCCAGCCAGCAAGGTTTTATCGGCGTTGAAATGGCTAGTGTTTACCGTGTGCTGCGCCATCAACCGGTACTGCTGGGTCACATAGACTTGGCCACTCAATACCGTCGCGACTTTGCCGCTGGCACGATGTCGACTGAAGATAGAGCCAGGCTTGGACATATCTGTACCGTAGAGCTTTTCATGCGGTGGTTGCATGAGAAACAGCTCGCCATCACTGTGCGCGATGGAATCCCACATATCTGGCGCATACAGCACCGAATTCATTAAAGTAATGAAATAGTTAGGGTCCAGCGTTGCCGTGACCACCCCATTAAACTGGCCATCCGGCGTGGCCACCATGCGGCTGACACTGATGACATATTCATTCAATTTACTTTTGAATGGACTGGATATGTAAAGTCTATTTTCGTTAGCTTGTGTTTTTATTGTCTGGAAATAAGCGCGATAAGCAAAATTTTGGCCAATAAATCGAGGAATATTCGAATACAGCAACTTGCCATCGGCGTCCAGAATGCCAACATAACTCACTCCGGGAATCGAGTCCGCAATCGTTTTGAGCTGCAACTCGATTTCTGACATTTGCTGTTGATTTTGCAGGTGCTTGAGCTTGTAGCCAGCCACCTTCAGTGCATTATCAGCCGAAGCGAGCTGGGATTGGATATTTTCTGCCAGAACACGTGCCTGCGTGGCCAGGCGGTCAGATTCGCGTTCACGGGTACGCTGATGATTCACGTAAAGATTGACTGCGACTAATGCACTCAACAAAAACAATACTGTTAACAGCAGCAACCACTGTTTCAAAAATTTCTTATTCTTGATCGTGAAAAGTATACTCATGTGAGTGACTGATGAGGTATCGGTTTACGAGCGCATAATTGGCTGCAAGCATTAACGTTTTTGTTAATTGATTCTACCGCTAATTCAATATAAATCCAGCGGAATTTATCAATGAATCCCCTTTCTGGATTCACTTGGTATGCGGTGTTAAAATTCAGTTTATGACGCTTTTTAGCACACCCTTATCTCAAAACAGACACTACTGTAAACCGCCCTCTAGGAAGTTAGCCAAATACGCTGAATCTCTTTATGCGCGAATTGGTGAGCGTCAGTACATAAAACGGGCAATGATTCAGCTTGATGACTGGCAGCCGGTTCAAAATCAGTGCCATGCCAATGCCATGATTCTTGAGACTTACGGGGAAGGTTTTTCAGCTGTGCACGGCTGGCTCTATCTGGATTATGCTGGCCAAACTGATTTTGTGAGGTTTGTCGCTCATTCAGTGGTCAAGAATCAGCAAGGCGATTTGCTTGATTTCACGCCTGCCGCAACTGGGACAGCGCACTATCCGTTTATCACTGCGGCGTTAAGCAATAGCGAATATGAAGCCGTGCTGAATGCCTTATTGAAAAAATACGGTGCAACCAATTGTCTGGATTACCTTACTAAGTAAATATTGAGCCATCAACCGAAAGTCTTCATTGAAATATCACTGTGAGTTTGTATGAACATTTTAGACCCTGAACTTGCCGATGAAATTATTTGTCCCTGCAGCGGCACTACGCGCGGCAATATTGTCGAATTGCATGCACAAGGCAAAGATTTAGATGGCATTTCGCGCTGGACAGGGGCAGTTTCAGGCTGTGGCGGCTGCGAATGGGATATCGCAGAAATGCTTAAAGCACTCAACGAAGGGCAAAATTAAACGCCTTCTAAGGTAATCTCTTAGGCTTGGAGCGTCACAGTTCCAGATGCTGGTGTATACGATTCAATAAATTTTCATCCATTTTCGCTTCATTCATCAGCATAGAAATAGATTCAATCTAACAACAGGGCTAACTCACGGTGAAACGTGATTTCAGCGCTTCTAGATTCAACTCCTGCAAAATTGCATCAAGTCTGGCTTGCGCGTTTTTGCGCGGTTGACCGGTATATTTAGCAATAATCAGCTCGTTTTTCATAGAGTGCTCCCAACCCACTAATTCGGTCACGGTCAGGCTGTAACCTGCGCTTTCCAGCTGAAGACAGCGCAGCACATTAGTGATTTGGCTGCCAAACTCGCGGGTATGAATCGGATGCCGCCAAATTTCACTCAAGGGGGTTTTACCGAAACTTTCGTTTTTGTGCTTTCTCAATACCTCAGCCACTTCGGCCTGACAACACGGCACCAGCACCATATACTGGGCATGTTTTTTTAAACCAAACTGAATGGCATCATCGGTAGCGGTATTGCAGGCATGTAATGCTGTCACAATATCCACGCGTTCTGGAATAACGGCTGAAACGATGGACTCCTCTACGGTCAAATGCTCAAAGCGCATACGCGCGAAACCTAAATCAGCAGCCAGCGCTCTAGAGCGATCAACCAGCTCCGCTCGTGTTTCAATGCCTATCACTTCGCCGGCATCTAACTGCTTCAACAGCAAATCGTACAAAATAAACCCTAAGTAAGACTTGCCTGCACCGTGATCCACCAATACGGGATTGGCGTTTTTGGTGAGAACCTCATTGAACAAAGGCTCAATAAAATTCACCAGATGGCATACCTGCTTCAGTTTACGCCGACTGTCCTGGTTCAACTTGCCGTCGCGGGTGAGAATGTGCAGCGCTTTAAGTAAGTCTATGGACTGGTTAGGGCGAATTTCGGGTATAGGTTTCATAAGCTATATTTTAAATGAAAAACCTAATTAGCCGCAGATGAACGCAGATACACACAGATAAAAATCAATGAAACCAGCTTGAATGGTAAAATGCAGTCCTACTTAGATAAGCTCCGTTTCATAATCAAAAAATACGAGGGCGAGCCAAGATATAATCCATTTCGCTTCATCATCAAGAGATGACGAGGCGACAAGCCGCAGGCAGTACGAATTTGTACGACAAGGCGCAGGCAACAAAGTCAGAATTGATGAGGAAGTGAAATAAATGGGGATTCAATGGTATCCGGGTCATATGACCCAAGCACGCAAGAAGGCCGAAGAAACCATGGAATATACCGACATGGTGATCGAAGTGCTAGATGCGCGCGTACCCGCCGCCAGCCAAAACCCGATGATTGAGGAAATGCGCCTGTTCCGTCAGCGCCCCCAACTCAAGATCCTGAACAAAGCAGATTTAGCCGACCCGGCCGCGACACAAGCCTGGCTTAACTACTTCAATGCCCAACCAAATACCAAAGCGGTTGCTTTGTCTTGCAAAAAACCTGGTGATGCTAAAAAAATTCCGTCCATCTGCAGAAAAATAGCACCGCACCGCGGCACGCATTTAAAACCGCTGCGCATTATGATTATGGGCATCCCCAACGTGGGTAAATCCACCCTAATGAACGCCCTGCTCAACCGCCGTGTGGCAAAAGTGGGTGATGAACCAGCGGTAACCAAAAGTCAGCAGCGCTTTGACATTGATGACACCATGAGCATTACCGACACACCCGGCATGATGTGGCCGAAAATTGCCTATGAGTCTGATGGTTTTATGCTGGCAGCCAGCCATGCCATTGGCCGCAACGCTGTGATTGATGAAGATGTTGCGCTGTTTTTGGCCGACATTCTGCTCAAAAGCTACCCGGTGCTGCTCAATGCCCGCTACAAACTCGATGCCATGAAACTGAATGTGGCCGAGATGGATGGCGTAGATTTGCTGGAAGCCATTGCCAAACGTCGCTCTTATAAACGTCACGACGGCGAATGGGATATGGAAAAAACTGCAATGGCGTTTTTAACGGATTACCGCAGCGGTGCGATTGGCCGCGTAAGCCTCGAAACGCCGCAATCCAGAGCGGAAATGATGGCAACTCACACCGTAGTCGAAGTCTCGGGGCAAAACGAAAATCAAAATTAACCACAGATGAACATATCTGTGGCATAAGAATAAAAAATGCTTAACTCCATGAATGCGCCTCAGCGTGAGGCAGTGAAATATCTTGATGGGCCATTGCTAGTGCTGGCAGGTGCCGGAAGCGGCAAAACACGCGTCATCACCCAGAAAATCGGCTATTTGATTGATGAAGCCGGTTATCAACCCAAAGAAATCGCGGCGATTACCTTTACCAACAAAGCTGCGCTGGAAATGCAAGAGCGTGTTTCCAAGCTGATGCAGGGTAAAAATCTCAAGGGGTTGACCATTGCCACTTTTCACTCGCTGGGCTTGCAAATGCTGCGTGCCGAAGCTACCCTGCTCGGCTATAAGCCGCAGTTTTCGATTCTGGAT
>Ga0209835_1000176_pt1 | contig 45327 bp, 34 predicted proteins | sample LakKivwa52mmetaG_FD_184138 | JGI IMG/M metagenome (GOLD analysis project Ga0209835, IMG submission 184138) | Anoxic lake water microbial communities from Lake Kivu, Rwanda to study Microbial Dark Matter (Phase II) - Lake Kivu water 52m metaG... | ecosystem: Environmental > Aquatic > Freshwater >... | reverse complement strand
GCATACAGGAGGGCAGCATGAGTTATCAACAAATATCCAAAGTTATGAGTCTCCCCCAGACCCCCTCATTTCAACAAATACAATTATGTTTGTAAAAAATATTGTCCAGTACTATTAGACCATCTCAGTACAACCTTGCCTGTTCGCTGGCATCCAGCGAAACTTCAATATCCCCCAGTGAATAGTAAGCCGCAGCTATTCCTTTGATGAATTCTACCTCTTTTGCAATTCTCATGGCTTCCATCGAGTAGAATTTTGCTGAGTCGGGATTGGGAATTTTATACTCCTTCGCAAGTCCTAAAAGTGTGAATACCCTTACTGAATCATGTTTTGCAGATATCAGGACTTGCTTCAGGCTGTCAACTTTCTGTCCATTTTGTCCAACAACCATTTGATGCGTAATCAAAATCAGGAAGGTGTTATAAAACAACCACTTAAACATCCTTTTGAACAGGTGCGAGCCAATATTCATGAGAGCAAAAGTAATACAACAAATTGTTTTGAATCATTAAAGATGCGTGAATCCTTAAATAAGTGAACTTCCCGTCAGGTTAGTTTCGCAAATACAAAATTGGCGCTGGAAAAGAATCGAAAAAATTGTTCCTCACTTCAAAATTACTTTCGTTTTTTATGGTATAGGGTTCTATGACGATTTTCCAGAACAATAAAAAAGCCCTGCCATCCCGATTACAAGACAGCAGGGCCAAACCTAACACTTTATTCCTGAGATTATTTAATCACTAACTTTTCAAATTTTACGGTTGTGCCTGATTGGATTCTGGCAACATAAATTCCTTTCGGATGCGATGACAAATCAATGGATTGCGGCAGGCTGCCATTGCTGTAAATCTCATCGCCGATGGCATTGAAAATGCTTATTGAAGCCATTCTGTCGGGATTTGAAATGTTAAACTGCCCGTTGGATGGGTTGGGATAAATCCGCAAGCTTGACAACGAAGCATTGTCCATTCCGGTTGCATTCATGTCTGTTGATTTAACGATCGAAATTCCATTCGATTCAAAATTGCTCATTGCCATTCCGTTTTCGTAGGTTACCGTGAGGTCGAAAGTTTCGCCGGTTGAGGGGCGATAAACTTTGTAAACCAACAGGTTGCCTGCTGCGAAGCCTTCATTTTCCGAAGTGCTCATGTCATCTCCATTTAAACTGAGTGTGAAAGCTGCTGTTGGATTGCTGATGAATGTTGCACCGGCACAAACGCCTTCGGGATTGAATCCGCCGATGATATCACCGGCTTGTAATGATGTTTCACTGAGGCTGAAAAGCACCAGGTGCGAAGCCGGTGTGGCAACCACTTCGTTCCATGGGTTGATGAACGACTCTGGCTGGATGGTCTCCAACGGTTGATCGTTAGCTTTAAATGGATTGTAATTGATGCTTCCGCTGTTGTCCATTCTTACATAATAAGCTTTACCGGGCTGAACGCTTCCAATGGTGTTCACTCCATAAGCAGGCCAGTAAACACCGGTTCCGGCAATGTCCTTTACCATCACAAAACCACCAACACCGTTGAACAGGCTGACAACGCTGTAGTTGTTAGAACTCAACACCGGGATCATATTCCAGCCCTGGGCGAGATTCACTGTTTTGTTGGTAATTTCAACCGGGCCTATCGGGAGTGTAGTTTGCTGGTTGGTTTTAATAGCGTATCCTGAATATTCGTTCCAGTTTTCGAGGGTGTAGATTCCGCCTCCGGGATAATAAACTCCGGTGAAATTGTACATGATGTCGAGGCTGTTCATTATCGGTGCAAGCACGCTGGACATGTTGGTATTACCGGGTTTGAGGTAGCTGGAAATGCCACTCCATCCTGCCGGGATGCTGATCTGATGCGAAAGAGGTTGTGTGCCAAATTCGTAAGCCCCCATGTCTGGCGGGTTGGAACGGGTTGCACCGGTAATATCTGTTGGTACTTGTGGAATATAAACCCCAAGGTTATCGAGGGCAAGGTTAGTCGGTACAAGGTTGGTTTCTGAAGTAAACTGTGGATTAATGTCAGTTGAATTCACATCATGACCTGTGTAATCTCTCCAATCCGCAAGTGTTGGATACTGAATAAAGCATATTCCTCCAACGCAATACTGCATTGCAATTTCACCTTGATAACCATCAATGTAATAATTGTTGTTTTCGGTGTATAACCCAGAAATGGTGTTCTTGAACATAATACCATAAGCTTTACCCCATGCATCCGGCCCCGGATTGGGATGGTCGTTGGTCATTGAGTTGCGCAGGATGTTATTGCGAACATCATAATCTTGTGAATTAAGAAAGGATTCATTCCAGAAAACGATGCAACCTGATGATGGCGCCCACGAATCGAAACCATATAGATAAGGACCACTAAGATGAACGGAATTGTGCCATATGCGGATATTACCGCCGCGACGAATCATAATACCATGAGCCTGTGTAAATGCAGGACCCGGATTAAGGCCCCAGGCGCCGATGTTATAGATCACATTGTTGGATATCTCCGTAACTGTTTCATTGTTGTCGTTATCATAACGGATTCCCTGGCTGCCGGGTCCAGTTGAAATCCAGTCGTGAATAATGTTGTTCGTGATTTTAACATTCTTATTATGCTCATAGGTGAGGATACCAAACTGGCTGACGCCGTCACTGCCGCCTGCAGCGCCCATGATCTCATTGTCTGCAATGAGAATGTTATACGTTTGTGTAACAGCAATACCATACCTGGTCAGGTATTCATCTGGTTCGGTGGAGCCAATCGTGTTGCCGGTAATGGAAATATTGTTGTTTTTGGTGGTTGGTTGTGCAAATACATTAATTCCATTCTTTGCACTTTTTATCCAGTTGTTTTCGATCACAATGTTGTTGTACCCACCGCCAGTTGGCCCTCCATTCTCATAGAATATGAATACATATGTGTCCATATCTATATTCATGTTGTTACCTATTAGATTACAATTTTTAATGGTAAGATTTGTGCTTGCATCACCTGCCATGGTATTGGTTATGCTGATCACACTGGCATTAAATGAAGAGGAATTATTACGGAAAGTAAGATTTCTGCTGCTTCCGCCATTGTTTGAGCCATCGAGTATCACATGATCAAGACCGATGAATCTTAGTATAGGCTGACCTTGAATTGTGCCAGTAAAAGAAGGCGAAACTCCCGTATATGGTTTAATTGTGAGCTTATTTACAGGGCTGCTTCCTGAGTTAGCATAAAAATTAATGGGATAAGTTTCGTTCGGGTAGGTTGCATCATCCAGAATAAAAGTCACCGGCCCGCTCATGTTTTTGCTGTTCAAATCATTAACAGCAGCCGTAAGGGTAGTATAAGTTTTTCCCACTCCCACATGAAATACACCCGAAATGGTGTTAACATGAGAGAATGTAAATGGGCTGCCGGGAGGAGTAGTACAGGCAGGCGGGTTAACGGAAAAGCCTGCTGCGCCCTGCATAGGAGTAGCGCCTACGTTTGGCGGATTTTTGGTGTCCTGGGCTACAAAATAGTAAGAAATAACATCACCTAAAACTGTGCCGCCACCAAAAGTAAATGTGTAGGTGGTATCCGAAACCCATGTTGCAGTTACTGCCTGGTAAGCTCCGTTATTTTTCTTCCAAAACAGTCGCGGTAACCCGATACCTGAAGAAGGAACTCCTGTTCCATCCGTAATTCCGGTAGTAAGCATCACAGGGTTTGCATTTGAAACGTTGGGTACCGGTGTAAAGTTGATTGCCGGAGGAATGAGATCGGAGGCAACACCGCCAAATTCATCAGCGCCAATGTCGGGTGCGTTGGGAGTGTAGAAAATATTTACAGGATAACCCGGGTTAGGGAATCGTGGGTTGCCATCAATGTCTGTTGTAATTCCAATAGGTGAAGAAACAACCGTTCCGCCAGATTCACATTGGGTCGGAACAGTGCCTTTCAGATGCAAATCGTAAGGGCGGGTGGTAATGTTGACAAACGGAGGCAACTCGGTTACCGATTGAGCCTCCTGGGGTGAAATGAACGATTTATAAGCGGCCAACGTTTGAGAAGCAGTTGTACCATTAAAGAATATCAGATTTTTTGGCCCTGGGGTTCCTGCATAGAGGTTGTTGAAATTGGAAGTGAAGAAACCTGTATTTGTAGTTCTCGATAGAATTGCAACCGTATTCCCCAGAGGGCCTGTGTTTTGACTTGTATTCACGAAAATATTGTTCCTCAGGTCAATTCCATTTAGATTCATTGTTGCAAATGCGGCTGATCCATAATTTGACTGAGTTCCGTTTATCGTGGTGTTTAAATACACCGTGTTGTTGTAAACCCCTCTTACATTATTGGTTGCATCCACATAGATTCCGCTGAGTACATTGTAAGCAACTCCCTCATTGGCCTGAGATGCCGGATTTCTGAGATCGCTGATCATATTATTATAAATGTAGCTCGTACCCCCGAATTCACTCATGTAGATACCTGCTAACCTGGAAAAGGTTGCAGAATTGCTGCTGCTGATGTTTTGAACTGTATTATTGTAATAGTGTGACACAAGGCCGGGACTGGCTAAATATAAACAGCTTACCGTACCATTAGCTTCGGTATGATTTGTAAATGAGTTGTTGAAGACTTCGGTTTTTACTGATCCGTTAAAAGCGTTCCAAAGGCCGTAAGTTCCGCCATCAGACCCGATGATGTTGTTGTCAATAATATTATTGTATGCCTGGAGTGTTGTTCCGTTTCCGGCTAAAAATAAATAATAGGTAACCCCTTGCCCCGGTGTAAACTGAATCCTCGCATTATTATTAATTGTATTGTTGTAAACAGCTACTGGTCCCTGAACCTGTGAGATTTTCTGAACCTGGAGGTAGCGTACTTCTCCGCTTGCAGGAAATCCCGGCGCGCCGCCAAGAGTATTTCCGCTAACAACATTACCATAAACATTTGTAGTATGGCCAAGTAATCGAAGATGCATAAACCTTGCAACTGATCCCTGACCAAATGTGGAATACACACAGTCGGAAACTGAATTGTTGTAGATGTTTACAACATTGTTGGTCCCATTTTCACCCATCTCTATGTACATCGCATTAAGAGTATGGTTTCCATTTGGGTCATCAGTAGAAAAGTTTATCGAAACAGTATTGTTGTAAACATCGAAGCTGGCATTGAAGGCATCTGTAAGGTAGATACCGTAAATGTAAAAATAAATCGGTTGGTAATTGGTAATTATCGTAGTGCTTGTAACGGTGTTATTAGCCAGCTTCAGGTTATTCACCCTGCGCACATAGATACCATAGCTATCAATGGGAGCGCCTCCAACGTTGGAAATGCTATTTCCACCATCCACTCCGATTTCCACATTTTGATCGTAAAAGGTGTAAGGGAATGTGGCATTGTGTCCCGAAACATGGATACCCATGTAGGAATTGTTGATTACGTTGTTGTAGATCTTCAGGTTGGAGTTTGTCCCGGTTATATTATTTACAGGTATCGCATTAAAATTGGCTACAGTATGGTTGGCGGAATAAATGCCTTTTGAGTCAGGATTGTTTTTGTTGAGCGTTATCGTACAGTTCCTGATGGTGATGTTCTGAGCGCCATTGGATGGTGATGTTTTTAAAATGGCGAAACCCCATTCCATCATGGTCGTTGTGTTGGCATTGGTTCCGCTTTCCAGCAGATCAATGCCGTCGAAAGTGATGTAATCGCTTCCATTGAAGACAATTATAGCATCCATTGTACCTCCGCCGGCCGCTGCCCTGATGCTGGGGTTGTTTCCGGTGCCGGATTTCTGAAAAACAACCGGATTTGAAGCAGAGCTGGTGGCTGTGGTTATACGCCCGGCTGTAGCATTTGGAAAAGCTTCGTTGTGGCCTGCATTTACGTTGAAAGTAACTCCGCCGGCGCCAACACCTGACGAGTTTAGCGCTGCAATAGCTGCAGCAACGGTTGGATAATCTCCCGGGATAGTCTTAACCCCGGTGAGCGGTTGAGCAAAAGAAACAGCACTCAACAGTAGCCCCATGATGAGAATAGAAATTGATTTTTTCATAGAAAATTGAAATTAAAATTAGTTACTTCTTGAATGAAAAATTTTGATGCAAAGGTGGACAGAGGTTCCACATCCAACAAATTAAACTGCTCTACAAAACCAGTACACCCCATCATATCAGCCTTTACTTTAACTGTACAGTTTTTTCAATGTATTGGTTTGTAGATTATTATATCGGTAATATGCTCCACTAGTATTGACTGGATTTATTGATTGAATTGGATTATGCATAAAAAAAGCCGCGCCTTTCGGCAGCGGCTTTCCAACTTCATTCAAAAAAGTTACAAGTTACCTAACAATCAATTTATTCACTAACGTTTCATTATTATAGGATACCTTCACGAAATAGACGCCTGCTTTTGCTGAAGTAAGGTTTATCTTACGCGCAGCGCCGGTTTGATTTGCTTCAACTATCTCGGTATAGATCACCTGGCCAAGGCTGTTTTCAACCTTTACGCTTACATTTTGATCAACAGCAGGAATTTCGAGCGTGAATGCTCCGTTACCCGGGTTTGGATAGAGTTTCATATCGTTGAACTGGCCTTCACCGATACCTGTTGCACTTTCGCCAAGCTTCATGAGCATGGTTTGGCCCATATCGGCAAACTGGTCTGCATTTGGCATAGTTGCGCTGAAGGTAACCTGGAGCGATTTTTCAGTTGAGCCAAAAATTCTGAACGACATCTGCTCGCCTTCTATCATACCATCAGTAGCATCGGTTGTGTTGTCGTCACCGTAGGCTACGAGGAGAAGGTTCCCGGTTTCACCATTGTATTGGGTTAATCCAGCGCAATCGCCCTGCTCATTAAATACACCAATGAAAGCTCCTTTTTCCAATCCTGTCAAGGCCGAGCTGTGAATGGAGATAAAGTGCTGCGAACCAGTCTGTTTGATAGTCCAGGGAGCGTTATCGTAAATCGGGAACTCAGCATTTGCCAATGTTGCAGTGGATGATTTTTCGCAGGCAAAGGTTACCTGTCCGGCCTGGATCATATTTACAAGATAAGCGCGTCCGGGCACCAGATTTACGAGTGTGTAAATCTGCCCTTGCGGCCAGTATAGCTGCTGTGATGTGAGATCATAAGCAAAAAGCAGGTTAGCGCCTAACGTGTTAAAAATGCTTGCTGCACTTACGTTCTGGCTGCATAGCACTGGCATAAAGCTGGCGCCTTGCGGGAGCATTACAGTTTTATTGGTAGTATTTTCGCCAAGAATTGTGAAACATGCCTGCTGGTTCATTTTTATCTTATAACCCTTGTTGGGATCCCAATTGATCAGCGTATTGATGTTTTGCGATGGCCAATAGAAACCATTGTTACCGAGAATAATCTGCATAACATTTTCAATGTCAGCCAACACCACTTCAATATCTGTATTTTCCGGGGTCAGATAGCTCGAAATACCACCCCAGCCCATCGTATTGCAAACAGTTTGGAAATTCGGTGTGGTAGCGTTGGCTTCGGGAGCTGTACTTGAATAATAGTTAGTACTATTCACCGACCATATCTTATAGTAATAGGTGGCGCTTGGGTTGAGGCTGGTGTGCGTAAAAGCTGATAAAGCGCCTTTATAGAGTACAGTACCATTACCGCCAATTACGCTACCAACAGCGTAAGCAGTACCTTGAGCCGGATTGCCAAATACAGGCACAGTGTTTACAGCAATCATTACATCGTTATTGGCTGCGTTTTTGGTGTAGGCCAGGTCAATATCAACGCCGTCAAGTGTTGCAGTGAAGGCGGTTGGAGGCTCTGGCAATGGTATTGCTTCAATAGTAATATCCTCAATAAACATGGCACTTCCAGGAGCTACAGAGGTAAAGTTATGAATACCTACCCAATAAGTTCCGGTTGATGGCGGAACAAAGGTCTGGCAAGTGATCTGGTTGTACACGTTTACATTAGGCAATGCATTATTATAGTAAATCGGGCCATTGGTCATACCTGCTACAGTACTACTGTTCCCCCACTTCACCTGGATCTGATGGTTTGCACCATTCAAATTTTGGTTACGGTACCAGAATTTTACGAGATATGCATATCCCTCATTCAACCCCAGACCGTTGGTCAAATACCAGTCATCTTTTGCAACTGATGACAAACCGCCATTGATGCGCAATGAAATAGCCCCGGTCCTTGCAAAACCAAAATTAGGAAACCATGTATCAAAATTATTCTGAACATCAATCACAGTACCGCAACCAACTGTAGTTCCGCCATATTCGAAGCTTTCAAAGTACGGTATGGTTGATGTCGAGCATAAAGTTGCAGCACTTGCAGTAACTTTGGTTTGGGAATAGATATCCATATTGGTCGGATCGTATGACCATGCCTGGTAATAATAGGTAACAATGTTTGGCAACAGGCCGGTGTGGCTGAATGATGTGAGTGGTCCTACATAAATTACAGTTCCTCCATCAGGCAGCTCCATTCCCGGAGTATAAGTAACACCGTTTTCAGGCTGGCCGAAGTTATTCCAGTCGTTGGCAATAATGATTACATCGTTACCGTAGCTGTTTTTGTTCCATGTAAGATCAATTTGTGTTGAACCGGCGGCCGTGGCGACAAAATTGGACGGAGCAGCGATGTTGGTTGAAGCGCTGACGGTAATACCCAAAGAGTAAATCTCTCCATCGTAAGAAAATGCTTTGTAGTAGAATATGGTGGCGCCGGGTAGGTTTGTATGGTTTGCAGGTGCAACGATACCACTGTAAAGCAATGTACCTCCGGCAAAAGGCTCGCCTGCTGCCGGTGGCGTTCCTGAAGGAGCTGTGAATTCACCGGTTGTACTCCAGACAATTACCACATCGTCATTGGATGGGTTGGTTGAGAAATTTACATCAATCTGATGTGAGCTTTGGGATGTTGCAACAACACCACCTGGGTTAATCACACTGATTGCCATGCCATCAAACTCGTCAGCTCCGATATCGGGCGCAGATGACCTGAGGTCGCCGTCAAAGTCCGTTGTTATATTCACAGGACTGGTTATCTGGATTCCCCCGCTTTCGCATGGTGTGGGGAAGCCGTCAATCAGGTGAAGGTCATAAGGTGCAGTGGCTGCATTAACAAACGGAGGAAGATGTCTGAAAGAACCTGATTCCCTTGCAGGGCCTACAAAAGCCTGGAAATCAACAAAGTTAAATGCTGTAGGTGGAATTGGAGGTATAGCAGAGGATAATCCGCCATGATAGAAAACAGCATGGAATTCATCCTCAACATCGCCGGCATAAAAAACATTGGCGTTTGAAGTCAATGGATAGGTGTCCAAACTTGCACTTGATCTGCGATAGGCTGACGAAATCCCAATGCCATTAGGGGTTGACAGGTTTACCAAAATATTGTTTTTTAGGTCAGCAATGGGTTGTGCAGGAACAAATATTGCTGAAGTAAAGAAGTTATTAACCCCCGTGCTGGTTGCGTTGAGGAAAACTGTGTTGAACATGACGTTCACATTTTTTGGCTGGGTAGTCATTGTGATACCTGTAATGCTATTAGTGGTGCCAGTAGCATTAAATGTTCCTGCAAAAGGTGCTTTAAGATCCGATACAAAGTTGTTGTAAATATTAACCAGTAAACCGTTGTTTACGGAAATACCCGTATTGGCAACACTTGTTCCGCCGCCGTAAACGGTCATGTTGTAGGCCTCATTACCATAAAAATTGGAAGGATTACCATTATTGATAATAAATGCAATCATCGCAGCGCCTGTTGTAGGTGTGGCTTCTAAATTATTGGCGTTTGCGTAAACTTTGTTATTAAATGCATTGGTTAATTCCGAGCCACCAACCTGCATTCCGGTAAATTGACCGTTAGTGCCTGTTTTAGAATTGTTGTGAACGAGGTTGTCGTATACATTTTGATTCACACCCGACCCAGAGGAAATTCCGATAAATGATCCTGTTCCTGCGATCGCGTTGTTTCTTACAATGTTATCGTACATGTTGATGTTAGTAACCTGAGCAGCATTAGCTATACCTGTAAAAGATACAGATTGGGTTGTAACTGGTGTAGTGCAATTCTCAACGATGTTTCCATAAATATTACCTGTATCTCCGGTTTCACCAGCATAAATATTGATACCGTTTAGGCTTCGATTATATGCTCCTGTAGTTGGTGTTGCCGGTTGCAATGTAACTGTGTTGTCATAAGTATCGCAGCTATTTGTGTTCTGGATTAAAATACCATACAAGGTATTACTTGCTAAAGCATTTGTAAAAATTGTATTGTTGGCCACTTTCAGGCTCTTCTGATATCTTGCATTAATGGCCGTGTTATCAAAATCTGTTAATGTATTTCCACCGTCAACTCCAATTTCGTTGTTATAGTCGTAAAGAGCAAGGCTTTGAACTGATCCGGAAATTCTTATCCCGTAAGTAACATTCGAAATGGTATTGTTATAGAATTTACAATTGCCAAGAATATCGCTAAGAGTGCTCAAACCAGTTATGTTCGCAATAGCTGTGCTTGTATGATTACCGGCGTAAATACCATGCGTAGTTACGAAGGTGGTGGCCGTCAGGTATTTGTTCATGGTAATAGTACAATTCTTAATTGTAACATTCTGACAACCGTTAATAGGCGCTGTGGTGCTTGCTTTAAGCAGTGCATAACCAAACTCCATCCTCATAATCTGAGTGGTGTTGGCTGCATTTTCGGCGAGGTCAATCCCGTCGAAAGTAATGTAGTCGCCGCCGGCAATGAGGATAATCCCGTCAAGGTTGGTCGTGGTTCCGGTTGCGGCAGTGATTTTGGGATTGTTGCCTTCCCCGCTTTTTTGGAAAACGATGGGGTTAGCCGCTGTGCCTGTGGCTGTAATCAAACCGCTTGTTGTCAAGGCAAATGTTTCGGTATGTCCGGCAGCAATTTTAAAGGTGACGCCGCCTGCGCCAACACCCTGAGCATTCAGGTCAGCAATGGCTGCAGCAACGTTTGCATAGTCGCCTGGAATACTCTTCGGCCCTGTTAGCTGGGCAAAGCTCGTCGCACTGATCAGCAGCGCAATCAACAAAGTAAAAAATGAACTTTTCATTTGGATTAGTTTTAGTTATTAATGAATTGAATTAAACCTTCTTTTCTGATTGATGGATAGTTTCGATGATCTTCTCAAGCACTTTATTTTGCCTTTTTTTCATTTCGATAAACTCTTCGATACTTACGATTTCATCCGTACTCTGGTCAGGATCATCGGGCAAAAACTCTTCACCATGGGATTCATCTGCAACAGGCTTACTTTCAGGCAGTTCTTCCTGCTTGATCTTAGCCCTTGATTTTTTCTTTAATATAGTTGCGGCAATTTTCATGATTTGATTTGAACTGAGAATTGATTTACTCAATCCGATGCAAATCTTCAACGATTTGAAGTCCCTGCCAAATTATTAGCCTGCACAAAACCAATACCGCCACAAAATTGCACCTAAACAATACCTGTACAGTTGATTTAAATGCATGTAAATCAATTGATAATAAAAATAAGTAAGGTTCTTGGAATTGATAACTAATGATTGCCTGAAAACTCCCCAAAATAGATTTTTAACAATAGTAGCTTTCCGGCAGTGTATGAGGAACCCAATTTAGCCGCGCTGATTTTGCTATAAAGAGGATAGAAAGGTAACCAGATTTACATCAGAATTGGCAATTCCCAATTTTTGCCTTAACCTGTAACGGGCTGTTTCTAAGGAGCTTACACGTTGTCCAGTCAATTCGGCAATATCCTTCGACGACATGTTTAATCTGAGGAATGCACACAATTTCAACTCGTTTGGCGTAAGAGTCGGGAACTGTTGGAGGAGTTTCTCGTAAAAATCACCCTGCACCTCTTTGAACCTCAGCGAAAACTCCTTCCAGATTTCTTTTTCCTGGCTTTTTTGAATTTCAGCGGCCACTTTCCTGATGGTTTCCTTGCTCTCCTTCGAATCCGTCTCTTTCTCAATATCAATAAGCTTTTCAGATAGCCCGGCCAGCATTTCGTTCTTTTTCATCAGCGACATCACGTTGAGCACCATCTCTTTGTTTTTATATGTGATTTCACGTTCATAGCTCTCCCTTTCGAGCTGCATTTTTCGTGCTCTCAACTTTAATTGTTTCAAAATGAGGATGATAATGGCGATGCTGAAGATCAAAATGGCCGAAATGATAAAAATAGCCGTGTTTCTTCGTTGCCTGGCCAGAATAAGATCTTTTTCCCTTTTCTCAAACTCATATTGCAACTCCAGGTTAGCCAGAGACTTACGTTCAACTTCAGCGTTGATGCTGTCGCGGTATTGGATCTCAATTTTGTAATATTCAAAGGCTTCGTCAACATTATTTCTGAGGGTATGCAACCTGCTAAGCAATGCGGCGGCATTCATGATGATTTCCTTGTATCCGCGATCAAACCCGATTTGCAGGTTGCTGACTGCCAGGCTGAAGGCCTGATCTAATTGTCCGGTCTCAAGATAAACTTCACTAAGCTTGAGCTCGCTTTTAGCCATTCTCAGTCTATTCCCTTTTTCCTTGAATATCTGCATGGCCATCAATATCTTATCACTGGCCAGATTGTATTTGCCGGTCTCAATGTAAACATCGGCAATGTTCAGATAGTTGCTCGCAACCAGGTAGTTGTCACCAGCATCCAGATTAATTTTCAGGGCTTGCTCGTATCTTATCAAAGCAGAATCGTACTCTTTCTTTTCAAAGTAAACCTTTGCCAGATTGTTCAGGTTACTGGCTATGCCTTCATTGCTGTTTATTTCTTCAGCCAGTTCAATTGACTTTTTGAAATATTCCACTGCTTTGTCGTAGTCGTACTGGTCGTGATAAAGCGTGCCGATACGACAGTAAGTAGCCCCAATACCATCCTTGTCATTAAGGTCTTCGTAGACTTTGAGGCTTTCAAAAAATTTCTCCGAACTCCTGGCCTTATTGCCAATGTCATAATAAATCACACCTTTTGCCACCAAGGCCGTTGCCAGGCTTCTGTTATCATTGAGGTCTTTGGCCAGGTCCTGAGCAATGTTGGCAAATTCCATTGCGCGTTGCAGGTCCGAAAGATAATAATAGACACTGGCCAGCATTAAAGATGATTTCAAAATTTTGCTTTCATCACCCGTGGCGAGGGCCAATTCGTATGCCTGATCACCGTATGCTTTTGCCTGATTGTTGTCCTCGTAAACCAGCTTTCTGGATAGACTCATCAACAATTCGAACTTTTCAGACTCACTTTTTGTATTCAAAAGCTTCTGGGTAATAGTGTCTTCAGAGGTTGTGCTGCAAATCACCGTACCGTTCAAAGTGCTGGACGCTAAAAAGAGAAGTATGACGTATCTTAAAATCTTCATTAACTAATTTTACCGTTATTCAGAGTGGTACTCAATTTCTGTTGGAAAAATTTTCAATCATCAACAAAATGCCCTGCTCTCCATTTTAACAGAAATCAGGCAAATGTATGATTTTTTAGTTAGTTGTCATTGCACCTAATTAGTTCTCTAATTGGAACGAATGGATTTAATGCGCAGAATATCAGGTAGATAGAATTTTAAAGGAGCGTTATAGTAGAATAAGATTGTAAATGTCTGTTCAAATTTGAATTGTAATCCGGATAGTGAATGTAATCCTGACCAATAAATTGAATGTCAATATGATAAGAGTAATGTTCATCTCTTCACTCTTTTACCGGGTACAAAAATTTTGAACATAGATTTGCTTTCAGATTACAATGACAGATTCACTTTAGTTATCCTGTTTAGCGGTTAAATCTGAATCCTGATAAGTTATTTAAAAGTCGCTTAAATCCTTGTAATTTAGATAGATGGCTAAGATGTACAATCTAAGCAAATGGCCCAAAAGCTCGTTGTACAGGTATTGTATGGGTCTTGAATTACGATCGAATACTCAAATCAGTTCATCTTTGCAGCGCATTTGAAAAAGCGAAGTTGGGCTGAAAACTTATTCGAAATACTTCGCTCATTTCTATAAAATAAGATGTAACGTCTTCATTATTAATCTATTATTTTTACTTTTATGAAGCTGGTCTCTTTTACCTTCCTGATTTCAATCTTTTTAGTTCTGCAGGGAACACTGTTTTCTCAGCCTCCCGGTTCGCTGGACGAAACTTTTGCCACCAACGGAAAATTCGTCCTTAACAATGGTTTCACCGACCTTTTCACCGACCTGGAAATTACCTCAGACGGAAAAATTGTAGCCGTCGGGATTACCTACGATGTAACATGGGCGGCAACAACCCTGGTAATGCGCTTCAACCCTGATGGCAGCATTGACCAGACTTTCGCCAACAACGGCATTTTTACTTTTTCGCTCGATGCCGAAGCCAATATTTTCGACCTGGTGATCCGTCCCAACGGCAAGATTCTTATGGTGGGAAGCACCACGGATTACAATGTTTACAATTTCCTCATCCTACAATTGAACGAGGATGGCACACCGGACGATTCTTTCGGAGTAAATGGCGTTGTGGTGAAAAAATTCAGCCCGGTAACCAATTTTTATGAAGATCATGCCTACGCAGTGGCATTGATGGAGGATGGCAGGTTTGTGGTTGCGGGTAAATCTCATGATCTGCAATACAATTTCTCTCCGATTGTTGCGCGCTTTAACGAAAACGGAACCGTGGATGAGACTTTTGGAACCAATGGCGCTGCCAGGATTCCCGTTTTGGAGGTAGAGAATGATTTTGACGGAGTGCTCGTTCAGCCTGACGGCAAAATCGTGGCTACCGGTCACATTGCCAACAATTTCCTCTCGTTTGCCATGCTCGTTGCCCGCTTTCTGCCCGACGGTACATTGGACCAAACGTTTGATAGTGACGGCGTTCTTAACTGGGTTTACAGTGGTGTGGATGACGAAGGTTATGACATAGTACTGACAGAAAACAACGAATACCTGATTACCGGCTTTACCACAACGGTTACCTTTAACTATAGCATGCTGATGATAAAACTTGACCAGCAGGGCAGTTTTGTTAGCGATTTCGGAACCAATGGCGTGGTTATGGCTGACTATGGCACTTACGATGTTGGTTCGAAAGTGATTGTTCAGGGCGACGGCAAAATACTGGTGGGTGGTGGGTCTGGCACAGCGCCTCCGGGAGACAGCGATTTTGCTTTCTGGCGCTATCTGCCTGACGGAACCCTTGATCAGACCTTCGGAACCGATGGAATGGCTAAAGTCCAGTTTTTTGGAAATTATGACGAGGCTCTTTCGATTGCCTTGCAAAGTGACGGTAAAATTATCGCGGTCGGTAAAGCTAATAATGGTATTAATCATGATTTTGCAATGATTCGGCTATACAACGACATCAGTATCGGTGTGAATGATATGGAAAAATCATCTGTATTGATTTCACCCAATCCTGCAGTTCAGGGCCAGCTTGTGATTATCGAATTTGAAATGGATACCCCGGGCAATGTTACCGTGCAGTTTATCAATAGCTTGGGCAAGGTTTGCGGACTGGCAGAGCCAGGTTATTATAGTGCGGGAAAGAATCAAGTTCAGGTGGCTGTTCCAACTTCATTGTCCAATGGAGTTTACCTCCTAAGAGTGAATAACGGATATGTATTTAAACTTCTGATTAATAAATGATTAATTGATAATTGTGTTAGTGTGAAGTACGGCCGTTGCCCGAGTGGGTAATGGCCTTTTTCTTTTGGTCTGGCTTCATTTCTGTGCAAACGGATTACTTTTGTCAAAATTTCGGGTATGCTTTTCGATGATACTTATAAAACCGTTACCCAAAAATCTCAAGGCCTTTTCAAGGACAAAGGCAGTAAGTTTATTGCCTTCGCTCTGCCTGTGCAGACAGAGGAACACATTAAAAGTGAACTCGACCGTTTGCGCAAGGAGTATTATGATGCCCGCCACCACTGCTATGCATGGATTTTGGGTTTCAACAGGGAAGCATACAGGGTAAATGACGACGGAGAACCATCTGGTACGGCCGGTAAGCCCATTTACGGGCAGCTTTTGGCTCATGAACTTACCAACACTTTAATAGTGGTAATCCGGTATTTTGGTGGCATCAAACTGGGCGTCAGGGGGTTGATAAATGCTTACAAGTTTGCGGCTCAGGATGCAATTCTGAATAACACCATCGAGACCAGGATTATTCACGAAGTTTATCAGGTAAAATTTGTTTACGAGCATATGAACGATGTAATGCGGATTTTGAAAGAAGAAGACCTCGCTCAGCTTGGCCAATACTTTCATCTGAACTGTACAATTGATTTTGCCATCAGGAAAAGCCGCGCCGACCATGTGATAAAGCGATTCAAAGACCTGCGGCATGTTGAGATGACATACATTAGAACTGAGTAGCGGAAATGGTAACCATTTTCTCAGTTCAATTATTAATGACTACACCTTCTTTTTAACCTCCAAAAACAATTCCTATTTTTGCACCCATTTTTAAAAACCGAAAAATTACTGGTTATGCAAATCGCATCAAAATACGATCCTTCGCTGGTCGAAGATAAATGGTACAAATGCTGGATGGACAAGGGTTACTTCAGGTCGGTACCCGACGAGCGCGAACCCTTTTGCATCGTAATCCCACCACCAAACGTAACCGGGGTGCTTCACATGGGACACATACTGAACAACACGCTGCAGGATGTTTTGGTAAGGAAAGCCCGTATGGAGGGTAAAAATGCGCTGTGGCTTCCTGGCACCGACCACGCTTCGATCGCAACCGAGGCAAAGGTGGTGGAAAAACTGAAAAAAGAGGGAATTGACAAGAAAAACCTCAGTCGGGAGGAGTTCCTTAAGCATGCCTGGGAATGGAAAGAGAAGCATGGCGGCATAATCCTCGAGCAGTTGAAAAAACTTGGCGCCTCCTGTGACTGGGAGCGCACCAAATTCACTATGGACGAGGATTTGTACGAATCAGTAATTGATGTCTTTATTGATCTTTATAAAAAAGGTCTTATCTACCGTGGCGTCAGGATGGTCAATTGGGATCCGCAGGCGCTCACAGCTCTTTCGGACGAGGAGGTGATCTACCGGGAGGAAAACTCAAAACTCTATTACGTCCGCTATAAAGTAGATGGATCAGAAGATGAATGGGTTACTATCGCTACTACCCGTCCGGAGACAATTTTGGGCGACACTGCAGTTTGTGTTAACCCCGCCGATCCGCGTTTCTCGGGATTGAAAGGAAAGCGCGTTCTGGTTCCGCTGCTCAACCGTTCTGTTCCTATCATCGAGGATGAATACGTGGATATGGAATTTGGTACAGGTTGCCTCAAAATCACACCTGCACACGACCTCGCCGACTACGAAATCGGATTGACCCACAAACTAGATGTGATTGACATCTTTGACGACAACGGAACTTTAAGCCCGGCTGCCCAGCTCTATGTTGGCGAAGATAGAATGGATGTCAGGAAAAAGATTGTGGTTGACCTAGAAAAGGCCGGCAATATGGTTAAAATTGAGGATTATAAAAATAAGGTTGGCTACTCGGAACGCACCCACATCCCCATCGAGCCGAAACTCTCCCTGCAGTGGTTCCTCAAAATGCCAGAACTGGCTAAACCGGCGTTGGATGTAGTGATGAATGACACTATCCGGTTTTACCCGAAGAAATTCAAAAACACCTACCGGCACTGGATGGAAAATGTCCGCGACTGGTGTATTTCCCGGCAACTCTGGTGGGGACAGCGCATTCCGGTTTACTATCTGCCCAACAACGAAATGGTGGTTGCTAAATCGCAGGAGGAAGCTTATCAGATCGCCAAAGCCGAATATCCCGAACTCTCCAGCCTGAAGCCGGAAGATCTCCGTCAGGACGAAGATGTACTCGATACATGGTTCTCTTCGTGGCTTTGGCCGATTTCGGTTTTCGACGGCATCCGGAATCCTGACAACGCTGATATCAAATACTATTACCCCACCAACGACCTCGTGACGGCGCCCGAAATTCTGTTTTTCTGGGTTGCCCGTATGATTATGGCCGGATTGGAGTATCGAAACGATGTTCCCTTTAAAAATGTTTATCTTACTGGGATTGTGCGGGATAAATTAGGCAGAAAGATGTCCAAATCGCTCGGCAACTCACCCGATCCTATTGACCTGATGAATAAATACGGCGCAGACGGAACCCGTGTGGGTATGCTGCTAACTTCTCCGGCTGGCAACGACCTTCCATTTGACGAAAGCCTCTGCGAGCAGGGACGAAACTTCGCCAACAAAATCTGGAATGCACTCCGGCTGGTAAACGGTTGGCAGGTGGATAATGAAATCCCACAGCCCGACACAAGCAAAATTGCAGTAGAGTGGTTTGATGCACGACTGAGCGAAACCCTTAGCCTCATTGATGACCATTTTGCCAAATTCCGGATTTCAGACGCGCTGATGGTAACCTATAAGGTGATTTGGGATGACTTCTGCTCCTGGTACCTCGAAATGATAAAACCCGGATTCGAAAAGCCCATAGACAGAGAAACCTACGACGAGACCATCTGGCAGTTTGAAAGACTGATGAAACTTCTTCATCCGTTCATGCCTTTCCTCACCGAAGAAATCTGGCATTTATTGAAAGAACGGAAAACCGAAGATTGCATCATGGTGGCTGAATGGCCGATCAGGCGGAGGATCAGGCACAAAATTCTCGAGCAGTTCGAGTTTGCCAAAGATGTCATTATCGCTGTAAGATCCATTCGCGCTGAGAAAAATATCCCCATGAAGCAGCAGCTCGATTTTTATGTAAAGAAAAACCTTCACCAAACTCCTGATACCACTTTCGACGGCCTGGCTGCCAAGCTTTGCAATCTCACGGGTGTCAGTTATGTCCACGAAAAGGTTGATAACGCTATGTCGTTCGTTGTTAAATCCACCGAGTTCTACATCCCATTGGGCGAGATTGTTGACATCGAAAAAGAGATGGCCAGGCTTAAGGAAGAACTAAAATACACCAGAGGATTTCTTGAATCGGTTACCAGGAAATTGAGCAACGAACGTTTTGTAAGCGGCGCACCAGCAGATGTGGTCGAAAAAGAGCGGCAAAAACAAACCGATGCTGAAAATAAAATTAAGGTAATCGAAGATCAGATCGCCTCATTCAGCTCCTGATGTCGCTTATGTTTATTATTTAGATTAAATTTGTGCTTACAATTCAAATCAAAAAATTATGAGACATGTATTCATTATGGTAGCCCTTACATTCCTTGTAACGGGTTTTATGATTCAGGAGGCTTCCGCTCAGGGCAGCGTGATCAGGAAGCTAAAAGAAAAAGCTGAAGACAAGGTGATTGACAAGGTTTTCGAGCCTGTTAGCGTTCCTAAAGTGGAAACGCCACCATCTCAGGATTCGGAGGTTAACTCAGGTGCGAATCGCCCAAGCAACACGCGGGGAGGCGGTTTAACCAAATCTGCACCCGATGTCAGTGCCAACATCAAAGAGGCGGAAACCGCTTTTAATGATAAGAAATTCAACGACTCCCGTTTCGCAGTGCGCCAGGCAATTCAGGGAGTTGAACTGGAAATCGGGAAAAATATCCTCGAAGGGCTACCCGAATCCATCAGTAACCTGCCAAAAGTTGATGAAGAAGACCTCGTGACCAGCTCCGGAATCGGATTCGTCGGATTGGTAATCCAGCGTTATTACCGCAAAGGCGACCAGGAGTTAAGCGTTATGATTGGTAACGACTCGGGTTTACTGGCTGCAGCCAATATGTACCTTATGGCCGGCGCCTACAGCACTTCATCTACCGATCAGGCGCACAAAACCGTTAAGGTGAAAGAGTACCGCGGACTACTCGAATACGACGAATATTCCGGTTATAAGCTGACTGTCCCCTTTGGGCAGACCTCCGTCCTTGTGGTCGAAGGCATCAACTTCGATGATGAGAAAGCGATTATGGCAGCGGCCGAAATGATTGATATTGATAAAATTAAAAAAGAATTGGGAGAGCAATAGGCATGAAAAAGATATTTATCATCATTTTTGTTTTCACTGTGGCAACCGGATTAAAGGCCCAGGTGGACGTGAATCAGAAACTGGACGAGGCCGAGTCGGCATACAGTTCCAAAGATCTCGAAGCAACAAGGTTTGCTCTGCAGGAGGCGCTCCAGGGAATCAACCAGGCCATTGGAAAGGAAATTCTTGATATGCTTCCATCGGAGTTGGGAGAAATGAAAAAAGTGGAAGGTCAGGACAATGTGACCGGAACGACGATAATGTTTGCAGGGCTTTTCGTTAGCCGTAGCTATGAAAAGGACTCCACTCTATCAGCCAATTTTGAAATTATGAGCGACTCGCCACTTATAACCAGCATCAATGCTTTTATGGCGATGCCTGCCATAATGGTAACCGATCCCAATCAAAAAAGGATCAAGGTTGACAACTACAGGGGGATGCTTACCAGGAGTGAAGATTCGGATGGCACTGTGAATTATGATGCACAGATCCCGGTGGGAAGCACACTTTTCAGCTTCCGAACCCACGGCATCAGCGACGAAAAATCCGTAACCGACATGTTAACCCTGTTACAAATTGGCAAGATTGCAAAGATCGCGGAGTAACTGATCCAAAAATACTTGTATGTTTTCAGGCATCATTTCAGAGAGATGATGCCTGTTTTTTTATGCGGTTAAATTGTGCTAAAGGACTTTGGATTGCTTGAAATAAGAAATCGTAGCCCTTGAAGTAAACCATAGGAAACGATTCTATCACTTCCCCAATCACCTGAAAAGCGTAAAGGACGCCAATAATCTCAAAACTCTCATGGATTTTAGGAAATCAGCGTCCTTGACAATAAACTAAATTCTCTTTGTAAATATCCTTCAATCAACTACTTAAGCCACCTGTCGAGCCAGTTGAAGAATGTGCGTTGCCACAGGATGGCGTTTTGCGGTTTGAGTACAAAGTGATGTTCGTCGGGGAAGAAGAGGAACTCGGCTGGCACTCCACGGAGTACTGCAGCGTTGAAGGCCGTCATTCCCTGGGTGTAAACCACGCGATAGTCTCTTTCGCCATGTATTATAAGAATAGGTGTATCCCAGTTCTGCACAAAGTGATGGGGTGAGTACTTGAAAGTCTCCTGGGCAGTTTTGTTGTCGAAATCCCAGAACGGGCCGCTCATATCCCAGTTGGCAAACCACATCTCTTCGGTTTCGAGGTACTGTGCCACTTTGTTGAAGATACCGTCGTGAGCAATAAATGCTTTGAACCGTCCCTGGTGGTTGCCGGCCAGGTAATACACGGCATGGCCGCCGGCGCTTGCACCGACAGCACCCAGTCTTTCTTTGTCCACAAAAGGCTCTTTTGCCATTTCGTCAATGGCTGTGAGGTAGTCCTGCATTGACTTACCGTGGTAGTCGCCGCTGATCTGCTCCTGCCATGCCTGCCCGAAACCAGATACGCCGCGACGGTTGGGCGCTACGATGATATAGTCGTTGGCAGCCATGATCTGGAAGTTCCAGCGGTAGTGGAAATCCTGGCTCAGCGGACCTTGCGGACCGCCCTTGCAGTAGAGAATCGCCGGGTATTTTTTGTTGGGATCGAAGTTTGGCGGATAAATTACCCAGGTCAGCATTTGCTCTCCATCTTTTGTGGTCATCCAGCGACCTTCGGTTTTGCCCATAGTGAGTTTGTCCAGCAGATCCTTGTTGGTAAAGGTGATTTGCTTCTCTTCGCCGGTTTGCGGACTATACGCAAACAGCTCTGTGGGCAGCGACATACTCTGCTTTTCGCCAATCAAAATATCGCCGGCCACAGCAACTTTCTTGATATCGTGCAGTCCATCGGTAACTTTGCGGATAGCGCCGTCGGCGAGTTGATAATGGTAAATCTGGAAGGTTCCCTGCACGTCGCAGGTAAAGTAGATAGATGAATTATCGCTGGTCCAGTCGTAACTTCTCACATCAAGATCGAGGTTTTTGGTGGCATAAATTTTCTCCTGTGTTTCGATGTTGAGCAGGAAAAGCCGGTTTTGATCTGATTCGTAGCCATCGCGCTCCATGCTTTCCCAGGCAAGGTATTTTCCATCATGCGAAAATTTGGGTACAACGTCATAGCCCATCATCCCTTCGGTGAGATTTTTAGTTGCGCCAGTTGAAAGGTCATACAAATAAATGTCGGTATTGGTGGATAGGCTGAAGGCTTTGCCGGTTTTCTTTTTGCAGGTATAGGCGATGGTTTTGCTGTCGGGGCTCCAGGCAACTTCTTCCATTCCGCCAAATGGTTTTGTAGGTGCATCGTAAGGCTCACCCTCAAGTATATCCTTGTCGTTCAAGATTTTATTGCCGTCATAATCAGCAACAAAAATATGGCTGATGGTCTCCACCCAGCTATCCCAGTGCCTGTACATCAGGTCATCGTTCAATTTTCCGGTAGCTTGTGGCAGCCCTTCGTAAAGGTTTTTGAATTTATTTTCCTTTGGTAATTCCTTCGAATAGAGAATCTTAGTTTGATCAGGCGAGTACTGAAATCCTGTTATTCCATCTGCTACATTGGAAATCTGCTTTTTACCGGTGCCATCCGGATTGATTTCCCATAACTGCACCGAGCCGGTTTCCGAACTCAGGTAACCGATCTTCTTTCCATCCGGACGCCAGATGGCATTGAACTCACTTTTAGAGGTGGTGGTTAATCTTTTCAGGTCGCTGCCATCGGTTTTAATTGTATAAAGTTCCCTGTTGCCTTTGTTCTCTTCGATGCTGTAATAGGTCACACCGTAAAGGATAGTCTGGCCGTCAGGTGAAATCTGAGAATCACTCAACCGCCCGAAAGCCCATAGCACTTCCGGTGTTACCCGGTCGCTGGTGAGGGTAATTTCCGGTTTTTCAATGATTTTTTCAGTTACAGTTGCTTTTTCGGCAGCCTGCTGGCATGCAAACATGCTCAGAGCAAGCGGAATAGCCATAAACCAGTGGATCTTTTTCATGAATAAAAATTTTGGTGATTTGTAAAAATTGAGGAAGCGAAATTAGGAAAATTTGACTTCATGGGCGATTTTGTAAAGTCCCTGTTCTTAAATAGATGCAAAATCGGTCGTCCTCTGCGTCCATCAGTTTATTCTTTTTAGTTCTTGTATGTAGTTGATATTAATATGGTTATTGCTGATGTATTAAAATGCTGCTCTTTTTGGATGAAGTATTTTGCCTTTTGAGTAAAAATATGCCCGGAATTTTGGTGGCTTTCAGAAAAAAATTGTATTTTTCCCGCTGAAATTAATAACACAACCCATGGAAAACTTTTTACTGGACTACCTGCAAAAGCATTACCAGCACCAAAAGGAGATTCACCATAAGCCAAAGCAACCCGGTCCTGTGGTTACCATCTCGCGTCAGGCCGGATGCGGTGGCAACGCGATTGCAAAATTGCTGGCCGAAACCCTGAACGAGTGTTATCTTCCTGTTGGCGACGAAACCCGCTGGGAAGTGGTGAGTAAGAAAATTTTGGAGAATTCAGCCCGCGAATTGAAAGCTAAAGCCGAGGATATCCGGTTTGTTTTTGAATCCGAGCAGCGATCTTTATGGGAGGACTTCATGCAGTCGGTTACTGCCAGAGACTACCACAGCGAGTGGAAAATCAAGAATACCATTAAACAGGTTATCCGCGATTTTGCTGAGGATGGCCATGCGATTATTCTTGGAAGAGGCGGTGCACAAATTACCCGCGACATCGAAAAATCACTGCACATCAAAATCGTCGGGCCGCTGAACTGGAGAGCGGATAGGGTTGCAAAACGATTTGGAATAACAAAGTCAGTAGCTCTGAAGCAGATCAAAGAGACTGACGATGCCCGCGAAAAGCTGATAAAAATGCTTTATGCTGGATGTGACCAGGATATTTGTTACGATGTTACCTATAATGTCGAAAAGATCAGCAATCAATCACTGGTTTCGGATATCATCCACATGATGCAGCGCAAAAAGCTGGTGTAGTTCGATTAATTATCATGCAATCAGATCAGTAACATCATAAATGACAATCTCATTCTGAATGTCAGGTTCGTAAGCGCTTACCGAAACCAGGTAGTTTTGTTCGAAGACACGGTGATCCAAAAAGATTTTTTCAGGATTTTCATCGTCCGTGATTTGAAAAACACCATCATGGTAACTGGCTACAAATGAACTCATTGACCTCGATAGACCAGTACCCAGAGCTTTCAGATAGCTCTCCTTGATAGTCCAGAATTTAAGAAACCACAAATCCCTCTCAACTTCATTTAATTCGTTCAGAAACCTGATTTCCGGCAGTGAGAAAAAGCGCTCAGCCACTTGCAGGTTAGCCCTTTTAATCTTTTCAATATCAATCCCAATTGGTTTTTCAGAAAATGCACCCACCACCCATTCCCCTGAATGGGATAGGTTGAAATGTGGCAGAGATTTTCCTGAAAGATAGGGTTTACTGTGTTCATTTACAGCTATCACAATTTCGTCGGGATGGAGCTGATATTGAGATATCAACACCTTGCGCATCAGCAAATAACCTAAAATATTGTGCTGTGCTGCCAGTTTGTTTCTTCCCCTGTGAAGCAACTCTTGAATCCGTTTGTCAGGCTGCACCTTTGGAATGAAACCCTGAAAATCATCCTCGCCTACTGTTTTTATTGCAAACAATTTTACCATTTGAAAGAAAGGCTGTAAATCAGTGCGAAACTAAAACAAATTTGAAAACCTTGCGCTAAACAGAAAATTTTACCACTGAAAAAAAAGGAAATTTGTTACTTTTGGCGCTTGAAAAGTTACATCCCTGGCATGAAGTATTTTCGCTTTTTTCTGCTGTTTTTTCTGCTGTTTTTGCGGTGCAACACCATCAACATAATCTCCAACGATTTCACCATCGAAATTCCTGAGGTAGTTATTGTTGAGCCTCCGCTTTCAGAGGATCAGATCGAACAGGTTGAAAACCGGGTTACCCGGCAACTGGACAATATGGGTTTTAATGGCAATGTTCTGGTTGCTTACAAGGGTTATCCAATAGTAAGATACTCAAATGGATACCGTCACTTTTTCAAGAAGGAAAAGTTAAATCCTGAAACAGCTTTTCAACTGGCCTCTGTGAGCAAAGCCTTTACTGCTATGGCTATATTGATGTTGCAGCAAAAGGGTAAACTGGATATTTCAGACTCTGTTTTTCATTATATTTCTGAGTTTCCTTACCGTGATATTACCATTCAGAATTTGCTTCAACACACCTCCGGCCTTCAGAATTATATGTACTTTGTTGATGGTCAATGGGATAAGGAAAAGCACCTGACTTACGATGATGTTCTCGATCTGTTGGTTCAAAATAGTCCCCAACTGAGTTTCAGGCCGGGACAACGGCACTACTATTCCAACACGGGCTATGCTATTCTCGCCCTGCTTGTCGAAAAGGTATCCGGAATGCCTTTCGATCAGTTTATGAAAATCAATATTTTCGATCCGCTTGATATGCAGCATACTTTTGTCTGGAACCGTAAGACAATGGATACTATTTCAAATATTGCCACGGGCTTCAAGCGTTACAGGAAGAAATATGCCTCAGTCGGTCACGATCCGTTAGATGAGATTGGGGGCGATAAAAGTGTTTACAGTACCATTGACGACCTGATGAAATGGGAACTGGCATGGAGTCGTAACCAACTCATCAGCGACTCGTTGATTCAACTTGCTTTTACAAAAACCGTCACAGGCCGCAACCGGATTCACGATTATGGACTCGGATGGCGTTTCACCGAAATTGACGACAAGCCAGTGATTTACCACAACGGACTTTGGAATGGCTTCACAACAAGCTTTCATCGGTTTATTTCCGACTCTATCATTGTCATTGTCCTTAATAATACCAACGGCCATGCATCCTCGGTAGCGCGGCAAATTTATGTAACTGCCGAAGAAGAGATCAGCCGGGTAAAAAAAGAAAAATCCAGCTCCGACAACTTAGCATCATTGACCCCCCGAAGGAAGTCAAATTGAGATTTTTTCTACAAATCCTTGCAGCGAATTTCCACCTGCAAAAAAAAATCTATTTTTGTCAGGTACTAACGAATGTTCATTCACAACAAAAACAAATTTACTATGACTGATAACATGAATAACATCGTGTTGGTTCCAACGGATTTTACTCCGGTTGGCGACAATGCAATCAACCAGGCTTCTGAAGCAGCACAATTCCTGGGCTACAAAGTGGTTGTGCTTCATGTAATTGACAGCGCTACAAAAAGCCAGTTAAAAAAGGACAGCCTTGAAGAGACAGCGATAAATGAAAAACTAAACGAAATTGCAAACGAAATAAAAGCCAACTTTGGCATTGAAGCAGAAGGGATTGCACGGGAAGGTACAATTTTCACCACCATCAGCGATGTGGCCAAGGAAATTGGCGCCAACCTTCTTTATCTTGGAACTCATGGTAAAGTTGGCATTCAGCACCTCACCGGAAGCTATGCATTAAAAGTGGTTACCAGTTCGCCGGCCCCGGTTATTGTTGTTCAAAAGCGATCGTTTGATAAAGGCTATCATCAGGTTGTGCTTCCCATCACCAGCGATGCCGGCCCGTGGGAAAAAACCAAATGGGCAGTCCACATTGCCAAACAGTTTAACTCCGAGATAAATATTTATCAGATGAACGGCAGTGAGATTGACGGCGCTGTGAAACAAATCACCGAGTACTTTACATCCAACGATGTAAAATTCTCCATTACTATCGCCGAAAAAAATACCAACTTCGCCAAACAGGTGATTGACCATGCCACCTCCGTAAATGCTGACCTGATAATGATTATGACCGATCCGGACCAGAGTTTTGCAAAATTTATACTTGGTTCATGGGACGAACAGATCATTTTTAACGGCTCGCAGATCCCGGTTATGTGTATCAATCCCAGGAAGTTGAACTGGCAGAAAATTGTATCTTATTAATAGCTGACTTTTTCAGCCCAAGTATGAGCCGGATAAAAAATCCGGCTTTTTTTCATAAATTAGGACTACTGACCAACAAAATAAAGTTTTAATCTACGACTGTTGATGGACTACGAAGGAGTTAAATCGTTTATGCTTGACAAACTGGGTAAGGAATTAAGCTCCGATCTATACTATCACGATCTTAATCATACCCTCGATGTCCTGCACTCGGCTGAAAGGCTTATGGTTGCTGAGAATATTGACGAGTACCATCAGTTGCTTGCCCGAACAGCCTGTATCTTTCACGATTCCGGCATGTTAATTACCTACATCGGTCACGAAGAAGCTTCGTGTCAGCTTGCGGAGGAAATCCTGCCCGGTTTTGGATATTCAGCAGGTGAAATAGCCATTGTCAACAAGATGATAATGACCACCAAACTCCCGCAAAGCGCAACCCAAAAACTTGAGCAGATTATCTGCGACGCCGACCTTGATTATCTGGGGCGCAAGGATTTCTTCATGATCTCGCATCGCCTTAAGCATGAGTGGGATATTCACCAGATTAAATCCATTACGCTCAAAGACTGGTATAAATTGCAAGTATCCTTTCTCAAGAATCACGAGTACTTTACACAATCCGCCCAACAAACAAGATCTGCACTTAAACAGGAAAATCTTCGCCAGATACTCGAACTAATGAATGGGTCGGGTTCTCCCTGATTGAATTTTTTTTTCAATGCAACATTATACACAAAGTGTAATTTTGCACTTGATGGACATGGTCGTTCATTTTTTTAAGGTTTTACATTTCGTATAAAGAACTTAAATTTCAGAAAAATGAAGATCCGGTTAAAAATTTTATCAGGATTTCTGGTTTTGGTTGCCATGCTTGCCGTTGCCGGTGGTTTTGGAATTTGGGAGTTTAATAAGTTAAGCAAGTCGGTCAATTCGATTCTCGACGATAACTATAAAAGCATCCTTGCCTGCAACAATATGGCAGATGGTATAGAGACGGTGGAAAGCGGGATCATGTTGTTTATGATGGGGCAGACTGAATTGGGGAAAACAGTCATCTATCGTGGCGATTCGCTTTTCATAGCTTCGTTGCAAATTGCCAAAGCGAATATTACAGAAAAAAATGAAGATGTATTCATTGAAGACCTTACCCGAAAATATGAGTTATTCAAACAGTTTTGGTCTGACAATATCCTCAATAATTTGCAGTCACCTGGTTTGGACTGGTATTTAACTCATGGTCACAATAGCTTTATTGACACCAAAATGTCGGTCAAAGAGCTGATGATACTGAATCAAACCAGCATGTACAACAATGCCAACAATGTTCGTGAAGTGGCTCAAAGAGCAGTAATGCCAGGTTTTGTGGCAGTGGTGGTAGCATTGATCTTTGCCATATTGTTCAACTTTTTCATTAATTATTACCTTGTATCACCGATTCTGCGATTGATTAAGGCTATAAACAATTACCATCCGGCAGGTAAAGAGATCAATGCCCACATCGAAACCAGGGATGAGATAAAATTGCTCGAAAATGCTGTTCGAGCTTTGGTAAACAAGATGAACCGCAAGAATTTATGAGAGTTCCTCTGGTAATCCGGCATATAGGAATGGTGCTGCTCATCAATGCAGTTTTCCTTTTCATATCATTCTTCATTTCATTATTTAATGATGAAACAGCAGTCTTTCCTTTACTGTATAGTGCCTTGATTGTATTAATATTTGGCTCTTTCCCGCTGATTTATGTACCTTCATCACCTTTGCTTACTACACATGAAGGAATGGTGACCATTGTCTTTGGCTGGTTTGCTACCTGCATCGTCGGAATGCTCCCTTATGTGATGTGGGGAGGAGAATTTTCGCTTATCAACGCCTGGTTCGAAAGCGTTTCGGGTTATACTACCACAGGATCAACGATACTAAAGGATATTGAAGTACTCCCCAAAGGAATTTTGTTCTGGAGATCCTCAACACACTGGATCGGGGGCCTGGGTGTTATCATTTTTGCACTGCTCATCCTTCCTCAACCATCAACCTCAAAAATGGTGCTCGTTCGCAACGAGATTTCTACTATCGCCAAATCGAACTTTCAGATGAAAGCGACCCAGGCTGTTCGTGCGCTTGCCTATGTTTACATTGGCCTAACGCTATTTGAAACTGTTTTGCTCTGGATTGCTGGCATGAGTTTGTTTGATGCAATAAATCACTCCTTCTCCACCATTGCCACTGGCGGATTTTCGACCAAAAACTTAAGTATTGCTTATTTCGATAACCTCGCAGTTGAGATAATTATCATGGTATTTATGATCCTGTCAGGGTTGCATTTTGGTCTTATTTATGCCACCATGATCGGAAAACATGATAATATTTTCCGGTCAGAGATTGTCAGGGCTTTTGTGCTTGTTCTGTTTGCCGGAATATTTTTAGTTGCTCTGAAACTTTGGTTGAGCGACTATGGAAATTTTTGGGAATCCTTACGCCTTGCATCATTTCAGGTGGTTTCGCTTGGAACAACTACGGGTTTTGCCACTGCTGATACTCCAAACTGGCCATTTTTTACGATCCTGATAATGATTTATTTCACCATTCAATGTGCCTGTGCTGGCTCTACTTCTGGTGGATTGAAGTTTGATCGTGTTTTGCTGTTTTTTAAATCTATTATATTACAAATCAAGTCATTACAACATCCGCAAGGAGTCTTTGTTTTGAAAATAAATCACAGAACTGTTGAAGATTCCGTTCTGCAGAATTCATTAATTTATATCTTGCTCTACCTCTCCATAATTCTAACCTCTACATTACTGATCACCTTTCAGGATGTTGACCTGATTACTTCTTTTTCGGCGGCCGTAACCACCATCGGAAATGTTGGTCCTGGTTTCGGAGGTGTGAGTTCATTAGGGAATTTTGGTGCTTTACCCACTTTCTCCAAATTTATCCTCTCCATCAATATGTTGCTCGGACGGCTTGAAATCTTTAGTATTATTTCCTTGTTTTTCATTAAGTCCTGGAAATAACTACTTCTAATTCATTGTAATTCTGTTTATTGACTTCTTTACCCTGAATCCAGCCGGAGCAGATTCACTGCTTAATCACATTTTCACCTATTTTTGAGCTTTAATTCTGATTACCATGACGCAACAGGAAGCGAAATTTCTCATTGACCAGCTAACCGGTGAACTCAACGAGCACAATTACCGGTATTATGTTCTTGCTGAACCAGTTATCTCCGACTTTGAGTTTGATATAAAAATGAAGCAGTTGGAAAACCTCGAGAGGGAGTTTCCACAACTTGCTGCCCAGGATTCTCCGGCAAAAAGGGTAGGAGGTGAGATCACCAAAGAGTTCAGGCAGGTTAAGCACCAATACCCGATGCTTTCGCTGGGAAATACTTATTCAGAGCAGGAGGTTACCGATTTTCTCAACCGGGTGGAGAAGGCAGTGGGTGAGGAGGTAGAATATGTTTGTGAGTTGAAATACGACGGTGTTGCCATCGGGCTGCGTTATAAAAGTGGCCGTTTAACAGCTGCGGTTACACGAGGAGATGGCGAGCAGGGCGACGATGTAACCACCAATATAAAAACTATTCGCAGTGTTCCACTGAGGCTTCATTCTTATGAATTTCCGGCCAGCTTCGAGATACGTGGTGAGGTGATGCTGACAAGAGATGCTTTTGATAAAATCAACCGCGACAGAGAAGAGGTGGGAGACCAGCCATTTGCCAACCCGCGAAACGCCGCCGCAGGCAGCCTTAAAATGCAGGATTCGGCCGAAGTTGCCCGTCGCAACCTCGACTGCTTTCTCTATTATGTTGTAGGTGAGGGACTTCCCTTCGACAACCATTACGATAACATCCAGGAGTGCCGCCATTGGGGATTTAAGATTCCGAAATACATTGCAAAATGCAGAAGTAAAGAGGAGATTTTTGACTTTATCAATTATTGGGGCGCCGCCCGCCGGGAGCTTAATTTCGATATTGATGGAGTGGTTATCAAAGTGAATAGCTTCGCACAACAGCAAACGCTGGGTTTCACGGCCAAATCTCCACGCTGGGCCATCGCCTATAAATATGCTGCCGAAAGCGCATCAACAAAGTTGCTTTCAATTGATTTTCAGGTGGGAAGAACGGGTGCAGTGACTCCCGTTGCCAACCTGGAGCCGGTTTTGCTGGCCGGAACAACCGTCAAACGTGCATCGTTGCACAACGCCGACATCATCAAAAAACTAGACGTAAGGATTGATGACGTGGTTTTTGTGGAAAAAGGCGGAGAAATCATTCCCAAAATTACCGGCGTTGACATTTCAAAGCGTGCTGCAGGTTCGACGCCTTTTGCATTTATCACTCATTGCCCCGAATGTCATTCTGAATTGACGCGCAACGAAGGCGAAGCGGCTTTTTATTGTCCAAATGATACCGGTTGTCCACCTCAGATCAAAGGAAAGCTCGAGCATTTTATCTCCCGCAAAGCCATGAACATCGAAAGCCTTGGCGAGGGGAAGATTGAGATTTTGTATGAGAACGGATTTGTAAAAAATTTCAGCGACCTCTATTCTTTAAGCGAAACTGATAAAAAATTGCTTATTGGTTTGGAACGGGTAAATATTCCAGAGACTTATGAAGTACCAAGAATACCCCTGGAAAAGGTAATTTTTGCATTTCAGATTGGTTACAGGGGAATGACTGAAAAGAATGCAAGAGCCATTGCTAATCACTACAATTCTTTGTATGAATACTCTAAAACTACTTACAATGAATTATCCAAACTGGAACTTAAAGGTAATGCAGGGATTAGTGTTGACACAATTAAATCGAAAATTTTTTCATATTTCGATAATCCTCTAAACTTGGAGTTTTTGCAAAAATTTGGTGCTGATTTTAATGCTAAAGATGGAATCACTCTTGAGTCAATCCTATCAACCTTTGAAATACAAGGTGTTACGAAAAACGAAATTAAATTACTAGCGAGAAATTTTGATTATTTGTATCTGATTAAGAAGTCCCCGGTTGAAAGATTAGTGAAAATGGGAATCTATAGGGAAAGTGCAGAGGCTATCTACAAATACTTCAATGAAAAAGATAACAAAAGACAAAATATTTTTACTAGACTCAATACTCTTACTAAAGCAACTTTGCAGGATCAATCAGTTGAAAATCTTTTAATTAGTATTTCAAACTCGAAAAAACAAGCATTTCCAAACGTATTGTTTGCTTTAGGAATAAGGTACGTTGGAGAAACAGTTGCTAAAAAGCTAGCTTACTACTTTAAGAGCATCGATAATTTGATCAATGCTTCTGAGGAGGAAATATTGAATGTTAAAGACATAGGAAAAAGTATTGCCCGGAGTTTAATGGAGTATTTTCAAAATGAATCACATCGAATTGAAATAGAAAGACTTAAAAATTATGGGTTGAAATTTGAAATGGAATCTACAAGCAATAATGAACCCTCAAATAGTAATTCGCTACAGGGTAAATCATTTTTGGTTACTGGAACATTAAAGAATTACACCAGAGATGAAATCAAGAAAACAATTGAAGATAATGGAGGCAAATTTCTGAGTTCCATTTCTTCAAAGACTGATTATCTGATAGTGGGCGAAAATCCTGGTTCAAAGCTAGATAAAGCTATTAAAATTGGGGTTCCTATTCTTGATGAATCACAATTCAATAAATTATTGGAAGATGGTACGAAATAGTTTTACCGCTTTTGATGTTGAAACTGCCAATCGAAACCTCTCCTCAATATGCTCTATTGGTATTGTAAGGTTTGAACATGGTGAATTGGTAGATAAGATACATTATCTCATTAGACCTCCAGAGAATTGCTATGAGTTCAGAAATATTGAAATACATGGAATTACGCCGGATAAAACTGAAAAGTCACCTATCTTTTCCGAGGTTTGGGCTTTGATAAAACACTATTTCCAGGGGCAGCTCGTAGTAGCTCACAATATTTCGTTTGACAGGTCGGCATTAAAAAGGACTTTGGAGCATTATTCTTTTGAATTACCTGAATTTGAGGAGGTTTGTACTTACAAATTGTCTGGTCTTAAGTTGGATACTGCATGTAACTCTTTTAATATTGACCTAAATCATCACAATTCACTCTCTGATGCTGAAGCCTGCGCCAAATTGTATTTAAAATTGCTGAATGGCCTTCATCCAATAGTTCTAACCATTTCAAAAGAAAAAGATTATAAATCCTCAACACCAAATTATCATGAAAAAATTCGAAAAGAGAATACATTGCCTGATTTGGAGAATTCAGATACAACAAACCCTTTCTATGGTCAGAATGCTGTGATTTCAGGTTTGTTTGAGAATTTCACAAGAAATGAACTTGCAGTAAAATTATGCTCATTTGGTTGCAGTGTTTCGACTAACATCGTAAAGAAGACCAGATTTTTGATTATTGGAAAAGATTATGGGCCTGCCAAGTACCAGTTAGCGAAAATCGAAGGATTGAAGATTATTGCTGAAGATGAACTCCTTACGATTTTTGATAACGTAAGGAAGCCAAATGTTCAAACGAATGATCGTGGCGTGTGTGGTGATAATCTTTTTCAAGGCCTCACCTTCGTTGTCAGCGGCGTCTTTACCAATTTCTCCCGCGATGAGATCAAAGCGGCAATTGAAAAACATGGAGGAAAAAATACCAGTTCGGTGAGTGGCAGCACTGATTTTTTGGTTGCCGGCGAAAATATGGGTCCGGCTAAACGTCAGAAAGCGGAAGCGCTCGGTGTGAAAATTATCAGTGAAGCAGAGTTTATGGAAATGATCGGCCTGGATTAAATCCGGAGTTATCTTTTAAAACGAATCAAGCAATAGGCAAGGTGCAGCCGGGAAGGGTCATCTCACCACCACTTCATCAATCAGGTTGTCCTTTGCTTTTTTATTGAGGGCTTTTCTGATTTTTTCGCGGGCATACATCAGCTCGTTGCGAAGTGCCGCCGAATCCACCTCAACATAAAGAACCCGTTTGTGAATCCTCAGATTGGTAGTATGACTTGCAATCATCTGGCCGACAACCGATTCCCACGAAGCCACCATCTGTACCTCTTTCAGTTTGTCTTCAAGATGAAGGTGACCGATCAGTTCGCGGACCACTTCGCCTAAGGTCTGTTCGTTGGATGCCCTGAATGACATGATAATCAGCTTTTAAGGTTTGGGGTTTCGGTAACAGCGCCATTCTTAATCAAAAAAATCCGATAGCTGTTGGATATCTTTGTGAGCAGATGTTCGATTCGTTCCTGCTGGGTGTCGGTGATAAAGACCTGTCCGAAAGTATTTTCAGCAACCAATTGAATGAGTTGCTCCACACGCTTGTCATCGAGTTTATCGAAAATGTCGTCGAGAAGAATCAGCGGTTTGTAGCCCTTTAGCTCCCTGATGTACATGTATTGCGCAAGCCGAAGTGCGACTATGAAGGATTTTTGCTGCCCCTGCGATCCGAACTTTTTGATGGGGTGCCCCTGAATATTGAAAATCAAATCGTCTTTATGGATTCCTCCAGTGGTGAATCTCAGTGCTTTATCCCGGTCGAGGGTGGTGGCGAGCAGCTCTTCAAAACTCTTTTCGTTGAGCTGGGAATCATAAATGATCGTACCGGCATCTTTTCCCCCGGACACCATTTCGAAATATTGGTTGAACAGGGGCAGATATTCGGCAATGAATTTTTTTCTGGCCGGAAAAATCTGGTTTCCGGGCTCGATGAGTTGCTGGTTCCAGACTTCGAGCAGCGAAAGGTCAAAATAGTTTTTTTCACCAAACGATTTAAGCAGCGAGTTTCGCTGGGCAAGTGCTTTGTTGTAGTTGATCAGGTTGTCGAGATAGAGGGGGTCAAACTGGCTGATTACGCTGTCAATAAACCGCCGCCGCACCTCGCTGCCCTCGTTGATAAGGTCGCGGTCGTAAGGCGAGATCATCACCAGGGGGTATTTTCCGATGTGGTCAGCCAGCCGCTGGTACTCCTTTTTATTGAGTTTGAAACTTTTCTTCTGGTTTCTTTTCTGAACACAATGGATGAGATCCGATTTTTCTTCGTTTACCTCAATTTCGCCTAAAATGGAAAAATATTCCTGGTCGTGCCTGATGTTTTGCGTATCCACCGAATTGAAGTAGCTCCTGCAAAACGAGAGATAGTAAATAGCGTCGAGGAGGTTGGTTTTGCCAGCTGCGTTGTCGCCGATAAAGCAATTTACTTTGGGTGAAAAGGCAACCGACGCCGTTTCGCAGTTTTTAAAATCGTGAATATGGAGTGTTTTAAGGTACATCAGTCTGTTTTGAGCGGGTTGATCCTGTGTTCAATTTTTTTCATCAGCCAGATGGGTGCGGAGGTGGCGCCGGTAATTCCGACCGAATTTTTACCATTAAGCCATTCCTCTCTGATCATGCTTTCATTTTCCACAAAAAATGAGTTGGTATTGATTTTTTGACAGAGGTTGAAAAGATACCGGCTGTTGGATGAATTTTTATCACCCACAAAAATAATCAAATCATGTTTCCGGGCAAAGTCAACAATCTGTTTCTTCCTGTTACTGACATGGTTGCATATACTGTTGGTTACAAACAACCTTGAACCGGTAGCGCTATTTTGCTGCTTAATGCGGATTTCAACCTCCATTTTTATCTCTTCAAAAAAGTCTTCGTCTGCCGTAGTTTGTGCAAAAAGATAAACTGGCCTTGTAGTATCAACCTTTTTCAGGTCTGAAATTGTTTCAACCACAATTGCCTGATTTCCGGCATTTCCTGCCAATCCTTTTACCTCAGGATGGCCATTTTTTCCGACAATCACAATCTGCCGGTCATCTTTTTCCCGATCCAGCCACAATTTTTTAATTTTTTCCTGAAGTTTTAGCACCACCTTGCAGGTTGCGTCAGTTATTTCAAGTCCTTGTTGGCGGGCTTTCAGATAAGTTTCCGGGGGTTCGCCGTGTGCCCTCAGCAAGATGCGGCTATTATGGAGTTCATCCAGGCGTGATTGGTCAATTGTGCCCATTCCCAGCTTATTCAGGCGGAGTTCTTCTTGTTTGTTATGCACAATTTGCCCAAGCGAAAAAAACTCTTTTCCGTCTGCCAGTTTTTCTTCTGCCAGTTGTATAGCTCTTTTTACGCCTAAGCAAAAACCCGCACCGGGATCAATCGCAGTTTTCATGTTTATTTATTCGGGTTGCAAAATAATGGTTTATTTTCGCAGGTTAGAAAGATAACAGAATAGTTTTTTCGACTATTTGATCAAAATCCTGATAATATGAATGATTACAGTTACAATACAAAGTTGGAAATTCCCAGGCTTTTTTACGACAGCATCAGTAATATGCCCATAGAGAAATGCCAGGTTTGCAACAAGAAAATTGTGGAAACCGACAGCGAATATCTTATAGAGAAGGTTTACAGGAAAAATCCGGTTTCGGGTAATATGGAGGTGATGTTCGAATATGCGATTTGCTTTGCGTGTGCTGTTGCGTTTGTGAACAGCTACTCAGCGCAGTCGAAGGAAAATCTGCACCGATACTTTAACGAACATTTGGCAGGAAACTTCACCCAGTTTTTCAATAAGCCAATCCGCACCGAGATGGATGTTTACGATCAGTTGTCCAATTGTGCAATTACGGGTAAGAAAGTTTCGGAACTGGAAGAGTACCAGATTGTTGGCCGGTTTAAAGGCGGGTTTTTGAAGTTGGAAGAGCCTCCATTTGTGATTGGGAGTGGTTCTATGGACGAGGTTACTGATCTTTTATCCAACGAGACCATCAATAATATGGACGATTTTACGGGTCGTTACCTAACCGGTCCACCTGAGTTCCGCGACCTTTTTAAATCGCCACGCCGCAGGCCGGTATTGATTTAGCGGTTATTCGATCCCGGCAAAGTGTTTCATAAACTGAACCCGTTCGTAGGCTGCAGGGTTCTCGGCAAATTTCACACTCAGTTTACCGATAAATTCGTCGGTGGTTTTGAATTCATGTTTATCCATCCATTGCTCGATGAACCGGGTGATTTCGCCGATAGCTTCGAACCCGTTTTTGTAGAGCACCGAGGCTATCTGAACTGCCTTTGCGCCGGCAAGCAGTAGTTTTACAGCGCCTTCGCCGTCATGAACACCTGTTGAACCGGCAATATCGCAGTGCAGTCTGTCACTCAGCATGGCAATCCAGCGTAAAGTAGTGTAAATTTCATCTTTTGTACTGAAAACATGCGTGGAGGTAACTTTGAACTTATCTATGTCAATATCAGGTGAATAAAAGCGGTTGAACATCACCATTGCCGAAATGCCGGTCCAGGAAAGTTTGAGTGCAGTTTTGGCCAATCCTGAAAAATAGTAGCTGATTTTCAGTGCAACCGGTATCGAAACCTGGCGCATCACTTCCATTACCACGTCGAAATAGAGCTGCTCGTTTTGTGCCGGGTCGCGTTTGGTGTCCGACGGAAGGATGAATACGTTGAGTTCAAGTCCGTCGGCGCCGGCGTTTTCAATCTTTTTAGCGAACGAAGTCCACTCTGATGCAGTGTAACAATTGATGCTGGCAATCAGTGGAATAGTAATGGATTTCTTTCCTTTTTCGATCAGCCGGAGATAGTCGTTCACATCCCTCTCCTTCGTGTAATTGCTGATGTAATCCTCCGCTTCGGGATAGAAATAATTTTCCCGGTTGTCGGAGCTGTTCATTACTTTATTCACTTCATGCATGATCTGCTCTTCGAAAAGAGACTTTAGAATGATGGCCGCTGCGCCATGTTTTTCGAGCGACTGCAGGTTTTCAACAGTTTTGTTTAGCCCTGAACTGCCGGCAATGATCGGGTTTTTTAATTTAAAACCCATGTAGTTGGTACTTAGATTTGCCATGATTAAGTGTTGTTGATGAACAGTTATGCTTTTGAATTTGCTAACAAAAATAGGAATTAGTTTTTAATGGGCTGGATTTGACTTTAAATCAGGTAATTTATAATCAATTTAAAAACTTGCTGTTATCCGCTGGTGATGATGGATCTGAAAAATGTTTCTGAACGAATTCTCCTCAGAATCACCATAATGGTCGAAATTCTTAATTTTGGAATCTTTTTTAAACAGGTGTTTTGATGAGAAAAATTGTCATCATTCCTTTATTGTTCATCGCCATCATCTTAATCACTTCATGTCATGTCGGACGGTTTTTTTACTGGAATATGGCTGATGTGTACGATTTCAGAAAGTTTCCGGCCGAGTATGTAGGCAAGGGGGAGAGGAGTTTTCGTTTCGCTGAGCTCTCGTTGCCAAAAGAACCTTTTTTACCTGAAGAATTTATCGGTAGTAAAAAGACCTCCGGCTTTAATGACTTTCTGAAGGATACTAAAACAGTGGCGTTTATGATTATCCGGAACGACACAATTTTGTATGAAAATTATTTTGATGATTTTTCTGAGAATGAGATGATTGCTTCATTTTCAGTTAGTAAGTCATATGTTTCGGCTTTGACAGGGATTGCTTTGGAAGAGGGGTACATCAAATCTGTAAACCAACCTATCACTGATTTTATTCCCGAGCTTTTGGAATCCGACTCCCGTTTTTCGGAAATTACCCTTGAACACCTGCTGAATATGCGTTCAGGCATTAAATTCGATGAAGGTTACGCTACACCTTTCAGTGACATGGCAAAGTACTATTACGGAACAAATCTGAAAAACTATATCCGGAAACTTGAGATAAGCAGTTCGCCGGATCTGGAATACGACTACATCAGCGTGAATGGCTTGCTGCTGGGTATTGCTGTGGAGCGCGCTACCGGATATAATCTGGCCAAGTACCTGGAGCAGAAGATATGGATTCCCCTTGAGATGGAATATGATGCTACCTGGAATTTCGATAGCCCAAGAGGAAATCAAATAAAGGCATTTTGTTGCATTAATGCCCGCGCTGTGGATATGGCGAAATTCGGCAGACTTTACCTTCACCAGGGTAACTGGAACGGCAGGCAGATTGTGCCAAAACCATGGGTTGAAGCAACTTTGAATGCCAACAAAGGTTCAAGGGATTCGCAGGGTTACCCATATTCTTACCAATGGCGGGTAAAGGATGATGGTGCATTTTTTGCCAAAGGAATCCTGGGACAGTACATTTATGTTTATCCCGAAAAGAATGTGATCATTGTAAGGATGGGAAAACGGGACTCTGGTGTGCAATGGGCTTCACTTTTCGAGCAAATCTGCCATCAGCTCTGAAAACGTTTTCCGCTTATTTCCCCTCCGTGAAATAGAAATCGGTAGCTTCAGGATAGAAGTACTTTTCGCGGGCAATTTTTTCGGGGAAAGTAAAATACTGAATCACTCCCTGTGCACACAGTTGATTATCAGAGTCGAACAGCTCAGCGCGAATGTCAGCAAGATTGCGCCGTGTTTCTATCAGACCGGCTTTTAGCAGAACTGGCCCTTTGGTCACATAAACCGGTTTTCGGTATTTGATTTCGATTTTCGAGGTTACTCCGGCTGTTTTCAATTTTACATAAACGTACCAGCTTGCAATTTCATCCAGCAGCGTGGCCTGGATGCCACCATGAAGCAGGTTGTTGTATCCCTGAAAATCAGGGTTCGGCTGCCAGGTTGCAGTAATGATCTCACCTTCATCAACAAAATTGAGACGCAGACCTGCAGCGTTGTCCGGTGAACACCCAAAACAGTTGTAGCCCTGGTGTTTGGTAAAAGGATTGCGGACTTTTCGGAACATGGCAATAATTTTATTTTTCTACTCCGGCTGAAAAGGTTTTCTCTGCGGTCAGACTGCCATTTTCATCGTATTCGCGCCAGGTTCCCTCCTTGAGGTTATCCTTGAAGTTGCCTTCAGCCTTCAATTGGCCGTTGTCGTAGTACTCCTTGAATAGCCCATTACGGATGTTGTCGTTGAACGTCTCCTCGGTCATCAGTGCGTTGTTCTCGTAGAAAGTCTTCTGAATACCCTCAAATTTTCCATCTACGTAATTGTACTCCGCAATGAGCTGGCCATTTTGGCTGTACCACCTGGAGAGTCCTTTTTTCATCCCATTGCTGTAGGCTGATTCTTCCTGCAATGTACCGTTGTTATAATAAGCCCGTTTGCTGCCATGAAGCTGGTCGTTCAGATAGTTTTCTTCCAAAATTATCCGGAAGCCACGCTCATAAACCTTGCGCGAACCGCTTTTCTTGTCATTGACATAGAATTGCTCTGAAACGAAATAGCCCTTGCTGTCGATTTCGATAAAAGCGCCATCCTTTTTTCCATTTCTATATGATTCGACAAATTGTACAATCCCTGTTGGGTGATAGGTCAACCAACTGCCATCTTTAAGGTTATTCACATAAAACCCGACACTCCTTATATTATCAACTGTATCTTGCCAGTAACCCTGCTTACGACCCTTGCTGTCGGTTTGATTTATTTTTTCGGTAGCTTCTGCCTTTTTATCCTGCGAAAATGTGCAAGATACTGATAACCATAGTAATGTGAAAACCAAGAATAGATTCTTCATAGTGAAAACGATTTTTTAATGTGCAAAAATAATCAACTAAAAGGAAGGAGTATTTCTGTTGAACTTTTCAGACTGGCTCAGCAAACAGGTCGTAAGCCTCAGCAGCGATAATTCTGACCTGAACAAAATCGCCGGGATGCAGGGCGAAGGCGGCTGGAATGAGTATTTCATTGTCAACTTCAGGGGAATCAAACTCACTTCGGCCGATCCAGAAATCGGCTTCCTTGCGGTCAACGATTACACGCAGAACCTGGCCAATTCGGTTTTGATTGATGGTCAGCGAAATGTCTTCCTGCAACTTCATTAATTCCGTTGCCCGACGCTTTTTTGTGGCTGGTGGAACGTCATCCTTGAGATCAAACGCTTTTGTGTTTTCTTCGTGGGAATAGGTGAAGACGCCCAATCGTTCGAATTTTACCTCCGAAATAAATGCTTTCAACTCCTCGAACTGCTCTTTTGTCTCGCCGGGAAATCCGACTATAACACTGGTACGGAGAGCAATCCCCGGGACAGCTTTTCTTATCTCTTCGATTAACATCCTGGTTTCTATTGCGTTATGCCCTCGTCTCATGGCCTTGAGAACGGGGTCGCTGATGTGCTGTACCGGGATGTCGAGGTATTTACAGATTTTGGGAGATGAGTTGATCACGCTGAGCAGTTGTTCCGGAAAACCGGCCGGAAAGGCATAGTGCAACCTGATCCATTCGATTCCGGGTATTTCAGCGAGTTTTAGCAGCAGTTCGGGTAGTTTACGTTCGCCATAAAAATCAAGCCCGTAATATGTTGAATCCTGGGCAATTATCATCAATTCCCTGACCCCGGAATTAGCCAGAAAAGTAGCTTCTCCGACCAACTCTTCAACAGATTTGGATTGATGTTTGCCCCTGATAAGCGGAATGGCGCAGAAGGAACATTTGCGGTCGCAACCTTCTGATATTTTGAGAAAAGCATAATGTGACGGAGTGGTGATTACCCGTTCGCCAAGAAGTTCCTTTTTGTAATCAACGCCTACACTTCTTAGAATTTCCGGAAACTCAGCCACACCAAAAAACCCATCAACTTCAGGAATTTCATTGACCAGTTCAGAGCGATAACGTTGTGAAAGACAGCCCATCACAAAAAGTTCGCTGATGATACCCTGCTGTTTTGCTTTTGCAAAGTTCAGAATGGTTTCTATGGATTCTTCCTTGGCATCATTTATAAATCCACAGGTGTTGATGATGACTTTGCCAGCGGTAATATTTTCGGGATTATGAGCCACTTCCATCCCGCCGGCCTGCAGCTGGCGCAACAGAACTTCAGAATCCACCGTGTTTTTGGAACAACCAAGTGTCACAATGCTTACCTGGTTGGTTTTATCTTTGGTTTTCAAATGGATAGCCTTTATTCCTGGTTAAAAAGGGAATCTACAAATTCAACTTTGTTGAACAATTGCAGGTCTTCTTTCTTTTCGCCGATACCAATGTATTTCACCGGTACTTTGAACTGTTCTGAAATTCCAATCACCACGCCGCCCTTTGCTGTTCCGTCGAGTTTGGTCAGCGCCAGGGCATTGACTTCTGTAGCGGCGGTGAACTGCCTGGCCTGCTCAATGGCATTCTGACCGGTTGAGGCATCCAGGATAAGCAAAATTTCATGGGGTGCATCGGGGATAACCTTTTTCATCACGTTCCTGATCTTCGTCAACTCGTTCATCAGGTTGATCTTGTTGTGAAGACGCCCTGCAGTATCAATTATTACCACATCAGCTTTACTGGCTACGGCCGATTTCAGGGTGTCATAAGCTACTGATGCCGGGTCGGCACCCATTCCCTGTGAAACCAGCGGAACATCCACCCTCTGCGACCAAATGGTCAACTGGTCAACGGCCGCAGCCCTGAAAGTGTCGGCAGCGCCAAGGAGTACCGACTTTCCGGCCATTTTGAACTGATGTGCCAGTTTGCCAATGGTGGTGGTCTTTCCGACTCCGTTTACACCTACCACCATGATAACATAGGGAGTTTCTCTTTTAGCGAAATCAAAGCCAACTACTTCATTGTTCCCGTTTTCAGAGAGTAAAGCAGCAATTTCTTCCTTGAGGATTTTATTTAATTCACTTGTTCCGAGATACTTATCTCTTGCAACCCGTGCTTCAATCCGGCTGATAATCTTCAGCGTGGTGGAAACTCCAACATCGGACGAAACCAGGATTTCTTCCAGATTATCCAGCACCTCTTCGTCCACCCTCGATTTGCCGGCAATGGCTTTGGTGATTTTGGAGAACACGCTCTGTTTGGTCATTTCAAGACCTTCGTTGAGCTGCTCTTTCTTCTTTTTTGAAAAAAAGTCAAATAGTCCCATGATTTTCAGATTAAATCAGATGAAATACAAAAAGCCTTCCCCCTGACGGAAAAGGCTCTAAAAGTTAAACCGGACCGAAAGTTTTATCCTTTCTTAACCAGTTCCTGTGCTTTATCGTTCAGCATTATTTCCTCCTTGAAGGTATATGCGCCGGATTTCTTTGAACGTACCACTGAGATCACTTTTGCGTAATCTTTACCGGCTGACTGAAGGGTTGCAACTACTTTCTTTGCCATGTTCTATCCTCCTTATTTAATTTCTCTGTGAACTGTTACTTTTTTCATGATTGGATTGAATTTCTTCAATTCCATACGTTCGGGCGTATTCTTCTTGTTTTTAGTGGTAATATACCTTGATGTCCCCGGTAGCCCGCTGTTTTTGTGTTCTGTACACTCCATAATAACCTGGACTCTTGCGTCTTTTGATTTCTTTGCCATGACCTGAATTTATACTGTTTTTTAGGGGCGCAAAATTAATACATTATTTGAAACCCCGTATTTTGAACTAAACTTTTTTCTTTTAACTGTTCATCGAAATGAGGAATTCCTCATTGGTCTGTGTGAATCGCATCTTATCTTTAAGGAATTCCATGGCTTCCACGGTGGTTCTTTCCGACAGGATATTCCTCAGAATCCAGATTCTCTGCAGCATCTCCTTGTCGAGTAGCAGGTCGTCGCGGCGGGTACTGGATGCCACAATATCAATAGCGGGATAGATCCGTTTGTTGGAAATCTTGCGATCGAGTTGGAGTTCCATGTTTCCGGTTCCTTTAAATTCCTCAAAGATTACCTCATCCATGCGGGATCCGGTGTCAATCAATGCAGTGGAAATGATCGTCAGCGAACCGCCGTGTTCTATCTGCCTGGCTGCGCCGAAAAAGCGTTTAGGTTTTTGCAAGGCATTGGAATCAACGCCACCGGTTAATACTTTTCCTGAAGCTGGCGCTGTAGTGTTGTAAGCTCTTGCCAATCTGGTAATTGAGTCAAGCAGAATTACAACGTCATGACCACATTCGGTAAGCCGCTTGGCTTTTTCGAGAACGATGTTGGCAATTTTCACGTGTCTTTCAGCTGGCTCATCAAAGGTGGATGCAATCACTTCGGCTCTCACGCTGCGCTGCATATCGGTGACCTCTTCAGGGCGTTCGTCAATGAGAAGGATCATCATGTAAACCTCTGGGTGGTTGTAGGCTATTGCATTCGCGATGTCTTTGAGCAGAACTGTCTTACCGGTTTTGGGCTGAGCTACGATTAGTCCGCGCTGTCCTTTGCCGATAGGGGTAAACATATCAATGATCCGTGTGGAGATGGTTTCCTGCGGATGACCAGTGAGTTTGAATTTCTTTTCAGGAAATAGTGGTGTAAGGAAATCGAAAGGAACTCTGTCCCGGACTTCTTCCGGGTCGCGGCCATTGATTTCTTCCACTTTGATAAGCGGGAAGAATTTTTCACCCTCTTTTGGGGGGCGGATGCTACCACGAACAGTATCACCGGTTTTTAATCCGAAGAGTTTGATCTGGGATTGTGAAACATAAACATCGTCCGGAGAATTGAGATAATTGTAATCTGACGAGCGCAAAAATCCATAACCGTCCTGGATAATTTCAAGCACACCTTCGGTAACTACCACTCCATCCACCTCAAAGGAATACTTTTCGCGATGTTTATCCTGATATTTCTGCCGATGTTGATGCTCGGCATTCTTAGATTCCTGGGGTTGCTGGGAATCAGCATTTTTTTCGTCTTCCAGGTTTTCCTGGGGAGCTGCCGGGCTGTCAGCAGTTTCGGCTTTCTTTTGAAAATCCTTGTTTTTGTTGATCGTAAGAATCTTTTTCTGAACGGGCTCCTCACCTTCGGGCTTTACTGCAACGGCCTCATTTTCAGGTTTAGGCTGAGGTTGAGGTTCGGCGGCGGCGGGCATTTGAAACCTTTTTTCCTGCTCGGGTCTTTGTTGTCTCTCTTCGGGTTGAGGTTTCTTGAATCGCTCATGAAATGCCGGTTTCTGAAATTTTTTCTCAACTGATACCGGCGCCAGCATTTCAGCCGGTGAAGAGGATTTGGGCTCTTCTGTTTTTGCTTCAGTACTTGTATCAGCGCTTGAAGCGATTCTTTCCTTTACAGGTTTAGATTCAATTCGCCGGCGTTTGTTTTTGTTGAATTTGTTTTCACTCTTGCCCTCAGTTTCCGACTTTAGCGGGAAAAGAGCTTGCTGATCGAGGATCTTGTAAACCAGATCTTGTTTTTTCAGGTTGTTGATTTTGGAAATGTTCAACTCCTTTGCGATCTCACGAAGATCCTGAAGTAACTTTCCATTGAGTTCAATAATATCGTACATCTACAGGATGATTTAAATTTTCGGTTTTGAATTAAAATTTGGATTTGCAATCTGCTAATAACCGTTTCTGCAGTGAATTCTAATAACTTTCAAAGACATGTAAAACTTGATTGAAATGTGAACGATTGGGATAATCTGGCTGTCAGCCGTGAGATTTTATTTTTTACAACAATAAAGGTTTGACGATTGTGCTTTCAGGATAAGAATAGCAGCGAATGCGGCGCAAAATTAACTATTAATCCAAAATAGCAAAAAAAAGTTCTTACAGCAGTTAGGTAAATAACTAATGTTTCGCACTTGATGAAGT